>Ga0247839_1000196_pt1 | contig 106850 bp, 83 predicted proteins | sample LaCruzMarch2015__6_FD_192405 | JGI IMG/M metagenome (GOLD analysis project Ga0247839, IMG submission 192405) | Freshwater microbial communities from meromictic Lake La Cruz, Castile-La Mancha, Spain - LaCruzMarch2015_16m | ecosystem: Environmental > Aquatic > Freshwater > Lake | place: Spain...
GTGGGGACTCCGTCCACGCAGGCGGGGTGAGGGATGCCTCCCGGCAGAGGGTTTCGGCCACCGAGGCAAGATAGGCATTCACCTCGGCATGGGCGGCGGACTCAATCCACTCGGGCGCTTCGCCGACCAGCACCAGTTTTTCCTCCGAGGTGCGGCAGCGTTGGCGGAAATCATCAAGCAAATCCCCGAAAAGTCCGAAGGACGGCACCAGCCCGCGCCGGATCTCGTTGTTCCAGCGGCGGCTCAAATCTTTGATCGTGAGACAGGGCGCACTCATCGCTCCGGAAGATGCTGGCAAAGTTCCTCGATGGCAAACCGTGTTTTCGGTTGGATCCGGTTTCCCGGGTAGTAGCTCTCGACCAGGCGGAGCACATCGTCGGGGCGCCGCAAGCCGAGCCGGTCCATGAGGAATCGGATGTCGCCCAGATCGGTGTCATCGCGGCCCAGGCGCATGCTCAGGCATTTCATGGCCAGCAGGTATTCCGGCGCCGCCACGTAAACCTTCAGGTTCGGCCAGTCCAAGAGCGGCAGGGTGTCGTTTTTCTCGCTGACAAAGCCCTTCACCGCGTCATTCAGCCAGCCATCCGGGGCCCCGTGGTCCCGCGTGACTTCCGCGGCGGCTTCGTAAACCGTGCTCTTCGGAAGAAAAACGGCATCGACGTCCTTGGTGCTCAGTCGGGCCTGGTGCGCCAGCACCATGGCCGCGCCGCCGTAGAGCACGATCTCGCCGACCACCCCGCGGTTGGCTAGGGCGTCCGACAGGTTCTCCAGATAGGTCGTGATTTCTCTGCCGTCCATGGCTCAATAAATGGCAGGATCACGCGGCGACGCAAAGCCTGCAGGCAAAGACCGCTTCCGCCACAACCCGGTGGATCGCGATGTCCCCATCGCGAGGGCTCAACACGCCAATGGCCCGAGGGCGGGCCAGGTCCTTGCATCTCCCGGCCCCTCAAGGATGTGGGGCGCCCTCGTCCCACACGTGCGGGCAGCGCGCAAAGCGCGGAGCAGTAGAAAGTGGGGAGCACGTGCGCCCACGCGCGTCGTGGCGGGCGCCTCGCCCGCCACATTCCCATGATGGAGACTCACCAAATGGTGTGAGGTGGCCAAGACGGTGTCAGCGGCGGGGGCGCCGCTGACGGCAGGCGAGGGCGCCCGCGCTCCCCCCGGATCGCAAATCCAGCGAGAATCCCCTCCGACAGAGCCCGCCGCCCTTCACTGTCGGGCGCAACAATTTCGTCACATTGGCAGGAAACGGTTGCCGGGCTGGCCAAAAGCAGCCACCGTGCCGGGGTTGTTCGACCGCCCCAACCTTCGCCCCGTCAACAAATCATCATCCCTATGAACTCCCATCGCCCCTTCCGCTCGCTCGCCGCCGTCGCCTTGCTCTGCGCCACGACCTTTGCACAAGGCCAGGAAAGCATCCCGACCGCCGGCGTTGCCGTGACACAAAATTTCAGCGGCTTGGGGTCAAGCGCCACCGCCACATTGCCCACGGGGTGGAAAATGGGCCCGGATTGGGCTTCCGGCGATACAGCCACCACGCGGGCGGCTGGGACGACTGGCACGGGCGTGTTGAACGGAACATCAGCCGGCGGCTTCTACAACTTCGCCGACGGGGTCACCGCGAGTTCGACCGACCGGGCCTTGGGCTTCCTGACCTCCGGCAGCTACTCCTCGCCGCGCAGCATCATTTACGCGTTCGTCAACAACACGGGTGCCACCGTGGACTCGATCACAGTCACTTGGAACTACGAGAAGTATCGCTCCGGGAGCAGGGCCTTCGACTGGACGTTTTTCCACGGCAGCACCTCCGCCGCCGCCACCGCGGCCACGGGCGGGAACCAATCCTACGCGGCCGATGCGGCCAACACCACGATCTTCAACCCGCCCACCTCGATCGCCAAATCGGTCACCATCACCGGTCTCAGCATCCCCAACGGCGGCACCTACTACGTCCGCTGGACCTATGCGGGCGTTGGCGGGCCCACGAATGCCCAAGGCTTGGGCATCGACGACTTTTCCATCACCCTGTCGTCCCCCTTGCCGTCCGCCCCGGTCGTCACCGACTTCACCCCGACGAGCGGCCCCGTCGGAACGGACGTCACCATCGGCGGCTCAAACTTCACCGGCACGACGAACGTGGCTTTCAACGGTGTTGCCGCAACCTTCTCCAATGTCACCACCACCAACCTTAGCGCCACGGTGCCCGTCGGGGCGACCACCGGGCCGATTTCCGTCGCGACCGCCAACGGCACGGCCTTCAGCAGTAGCGACTTTGTCATCCCGAGCGTGACGGTCAGTTTCTCCTCCGGTTCCATCAACGAGGGTGCGACCGGCGAGGGCTTCGTGACCTTGAGCGAGCTTGCGACCTCCAACGTCGTGGTCGATTTGGTTTCATCGAGCCCGGCTGACCTCATCGTGCCGCCCTCCGTGACCGTCACCAATGGTGAAATCTTCGCCACCTTCGATATCGAGGCGCCGCTGGATAACATCATCGACGGCAACACCAACGTGACCGTGACGCCCTCGGCGGCCGGCTTCGCTGCGGTGCCGGGTGTCATCACGGTGATGAATATTGACGTTCCTTTTGCCCCCCTTCCTTCGGGCGGCTACACGCAGGACTTCTCTGCCTTCACCGACGCGTTGACCCTGCCGCTGGGATGGTCACTCGTCGGACCGGTCACGACCTACGGTGGTGATTGGGGAACGGGCACCAGTTCTGGCAGTCGCGGTAACGCCAGCGTATTCGGTTACCAGCACACCACCTCGACCGGCACGTTGCAGCAAGTTCTTACGCTTAGGAACGAAACCGGCGCTGAAATCACCGAACTAACGGTCAGCTACATGGGCATGGTCGAGAGATCCTCCGAGGGCCGGACTCCGGCTTACACGGTTACCGTGGATGGTTCCCCCGCAGCTTCACTTGCTTACAGCACGGCCAGTGCCGCGAATGAACCCAAGACCGCGTCCGTTACGGGTCTTTCCATTCCGGTTAACGATATCTTCCAAATCATCTGGACCTCCGACCGCGGCCTCGCGGGCTCTGGATCGTCGCGCCAGATTGGCATCGGAGACTTTGAAATATCCGTTGGAGCCTCGCTCCTGCCTCCTTCCGTCGGATCCTTGGCGGTCCCGGCTGTGACGATCGGAGAAACCACGGCTGATGTCAGTGCGGACGTGACGTCCGATGGCGGTTCCCCGATCACGGCTCGCGGCTTCGTTTACGCGGAAACAACGGTCAACAACGACCCCACCATCGGTGGCACCGGAGTGGCAAACATTGTCGATCCCTCACCCACGATCGGCCTGATGAACGCTTCGCTCACGGGTTTGGCCGCCCAGACCGGCTACAGCATCAAGGCCTACGCAACGAATGCCGAGGGCACAACTTATTCGCCGGTTCTGACCTTCACCACCTTGGCCCCGCCGGCTTCCTTCACCGGCAGCTACTCCTATGACTTCGACGCCTTCACCGGCGTTGCTGGTCTGCCCGGCGAGTGGACGGCCATCTCCAGCGGCAGCGTTCAAGGCTACGTCGGCGATTGGACTTCGGCCGCCTCCACCGGCGGATTCTATGGCAATGAAAGCAACCCCGGAGTCCTCGGCTACACGCACACGAGTGGCACCGGCGTCCTGACTGTAACTCTGCGCTTGGTCAACAACACGGGGAGCACCATCACCGACCTCGATGTGCAATATCTTGGCCGCGTGACCCAGACCGACAACACCCGCTTCCCCGCTTGGACGGTGAAGATCGATGGCAGCGAAGTGCTGGCCTTGGGCTACACCACGGAATCCGGCGTCGATGAGTTGAAGACCACGGCGATCTCTGGCTTGAGCATCCCCAACGGCGCGAACTTCACGCTGACTTGGGAGTGCGACCGTGACCTAGTCAACCTTGGCTCCTCGCGCCGTATCGGTATGGCCGACGTGCTGGTGAGCACCTCAGCCATCCCGACCCCGTCCATCGGCATTACCGGCAGCCTCTCGGCCTTCAGCACGACCGTGGGCAATGCCTCGGCCTCGCAGAGCTTCAATGCCAGCGGCACGGACTTGACCGATGACATCACGGTCACGGCCCCGACCGACTACGAGGTCAGCTTGGATGATTCGAGCTTCAGCTCCTCGGTCACCCTGGTCCAGAGCGGCGGCACGGTCTCGTCCACGCCGGTCTATGTCCGCATCGCGGCCACCGCCCCGATCGGCAACCCCGCCGGGCAGGTCAACCTCGCCAGCACCGGAGCCACGGATCAGAACATCGCCGTGACCGGCACAGTCAGCGGTGCCGGCGGCGGCTTCACCACCTGGGTGGCCGGCGGACCGACCAACGCGGCCAACGTCGGCAAATACGCCATTGGCGGCGCGACCAGCCCGACGGCAGACGACGGCATTGCGTCCCAGACCGCGGTGACCAGCAGCAACCTGTCGATCACGGCCATCGTGCGGACCAACGATCCGAATCTGGATGTCTTCGGAGAAGGCATCACGAACCTGAGCCTCGGCTCTTGGAGCACCAACGGTGTGACCATGACCATCCCGGGCGACCAGTCGGGCGTCCCGGCGGGCACCGAGCGGCAGATCTTCAGCGTCCCGCGCACGAACAACAGCCAGTTCCTCCGCCTCGACGCGATCCTGCAGCCGTAAATCAGGTCACAGAATCACGGAACCCCGCGCCCCGGCGCGGGGTTCTCTTTTCCGGCGGCCCTACCAATCAAGGGTAGGGTCGGCTCTCCGAGCCGACCGGGACCATTCCAGCCGCGCATGAGCGCCCGGAGAAAGCAACCCGGCCCGGCAGGGACGCCAGGCCCTACCATTCAAGGGTAGGGTCGGCTCTCCGAGCCGACCGCGATCCTCCCCTCAATCCTGCGGCCACCGATGCGGCCAGTCCTCCCAAGAGGCGCACAGTCCTGCGCGGACGGGGTTCATGCGCACGTAACTGGCCTTCTCGTCGAAGCTCTCATCGTGCCTGAGCCGGTGCTCGAAAAAGTCCCTTTGCCACGAAAACCCACCATGTCGCGCCGTGAAACGCTTCCACGCATTGACGATTTGCCGCAGCCCCGGCTCCTGCGGGAAATGCGCCAGAAGATGGACGTGGTCCGGCATGAGCACAAACAGGCGCAAGAACCAACGACCATGCTCGTGATAGTGCCTTGCCGCCGAGAGTAGGACATCGGCGCAAGACAGCAGAACCCCGCCGGAGCGGTTGCCCGCGCAGATCGTCAGGAAGTAGCAGGCACCGTCCTCGACCCATGGAGGGACCTCGTGCGGGAGTTGTCGGCGCTTGGGACGAATCACGGCACGCAAAATCAGACGCCGAGTCAGCAGGTGTCAAGCCGAGCCTAGGATCGAAACGCAACCCGACCCACCAATCAAGGGTAGGGTCGGCTCTCCGAGCCGACCGCGACCATTCCGCCGCGCATGAGCGCCCGGAGAAAGCAACCCGGCCCGGCAGGGACGCCAGGCCCTACCAATCAAGGGTAGGGTCGGCTCTCCGAGCCGACCGGGACCATTCCGCCGCGCATGAGCGCCCGGAGAAAGCAACCCGGCCCGGCAGGGACGCCAGGCCCTACCATTCAAGGTAGGGTCGGCTCTCCGAGCCGACCGGGACTCGGTTCGTGGTTTAAGCTCCGTCAGTCCCCGTCAGGGTCGATGCGCAGACAGGCTGTAACTTTTCCCGAGTTGCGCTACAGTGAGCAACCTTGTCGTTCGTCTCCCGCACCCCCTGTCCCTGCACTTCCGCGCCAAGGCACTGCCGCCGTTTCGCGCGGCTCCTCCCGGGCCGCTTCCTGCCTTGGGCCCTGCTGGGCATCCTGCTGACCGCACCGCTCTCCGCCGCCACCCTTCGGCTGGCCTCGTTCAATGTGGAGAGGGGATTCGGCGCTCCGGGGACCGCTTCCTTTGATCAGGCGGCGGCGGTCATCGCCCGGGTCAGCCCGGACATCATCGCCCTCGTGGAGCCGCAGGGGGGATCGGATGCCGTGAACTTCACCAACATGGCGCAGACGCTGGGCTATCCCTATGCGGTCTTGTCCGGCAGCAGCGCGTTGGACACCACCCTGCGCACCGGATTCTTCAGCCGCTATCCCGTGGTCTCGACCAACTGGGTCCAGTCGCCCACCGGCGCCGTGGAAATGACGCGCCAGAACCTGGCCGTCAAGATTGATGTCCCGGGCACGCCCAAGGACCCGCTCCTCGTGGTCATTCATCCGAAGTGCTGCTCCGATTCTTCCGCCGACAGCTTCCGCCGGGCCATCGAGCTGCGGCGCACGCGGGAGTTCGTCCTGGCCAACACCATCCCGGCGCTCGACAACGTTTTTGTCGTCGGTGACTACAACCTCGTCGGTGCCGACAACGTGGTCTTCAACGCGCTGCCCACCACCGGGCTGCCCGCTTCCTATCGTCTCGGCTCGGACGTGACCTTCCCGGTGACCTACCGGACGAATCCCGCATTCTACTTTGCCGGCACTGGCCTTGAGCCCGTCCCGATGGCGCAGGTGAACGGGGCGACCAAGACCTACACCACCCGCGGATCTTCCTCCTCCGTGCTCGATTACATCGTGGCCTCCGGCCCGGTCCGGGCGCGGGGTTACCAGACGGAGATTTACAACAGCGCGATCGACGTGTCCGGGTCCGGCTTGGCGAAATCTGGGCCCGTCCCCGCGACCAACGCGTCGTCGCTGGCCTCCGACCATTTTCTCTTGTTCGGCGACTTCGACCTCGGCGGACCCGAACCTGCTCCCGTCATCAGCTGGCCCGTCGCTTCCGCGCTGGCCGCCGGACGGCCGCTGGCCGAGTCGGTGCTCTCGGGCGGAGCCGGCGGCATCCCGGGTCTGTTTGCCTTCGCCGCCCCCGCAACGGTCCCGCCCGCGGGAACCGCAAACTTCGCCGTCGTCTTTGCTCCCAGCAACACGACGGACTATCTCGCGGTCACCAACCTGGTCAGCGTAACCGTGATCCCCGGCTCCGGCGGGGCGAGCTTTGCCCAGTGGAGCGGCGGAAGCCTGCCGACGCCCGACTTGCTCCGGGGTTATGCCTTCGGGGGAGCCAGCAGCCCGGCCGCGATGGGTGGCATTGCTTCGGTTGCCGCGCTCAAGACCAATGTGTTCTCGATCACGGCCATCGTGCGGACCAACGATCCGAAACTCACGGTCGTGGGCCGGGCGACGGACGACCTGAGCCTCGGCCCATGGAGCACGAACGGAGTGACCAAGACCAATGCGGTGGATCAATCAGGTGTGCCCGGTGGGAACCAGCGGCAGATCTTCAGCATCGACCGCGGCACGAACACCCGTCTCAACCTCCGTCTCGACGCGATCCTCCAGCCGTAGGAAGTTTAACCACGAGCCGAGTCTGCGAACCGGAGCGCAGCGGAGATAGGTTGCCATGGCAACCAACTGATACCGGGGGCGCAGCCGGAGATAGGTTTGCCGCGGCGACCAAACAGCCCCTAGGCAAAAGCACGAAGGGCCACGAAAGGGGGAGGGGAGACCAGAGCGCCGGGAAATCTTCCCGGCGGGCTTCAAGGCCCGCGGTTGTCTCGCAAGCAAGCTTGCAGAGCAACCACGGACCTTGAAATCGGTTCCGCTTCGTGACCTGCAATTGCCTCGCTCGCCCCGGTTGATTCGCTTTGCGAACCCTCTCGGGCTGCCTTCCAGGCAGTCTATCTCCCTACGCTCGGTTGTCTCGCCCTGCGGGCCGCGTTCCGCAGGCTCCCCCGCGCGGCCATCCGCGCCGGTGGTCGTGTGTTTCGTGGTTGAACTCCCTCCAGCACTTGCCCGTTTGGTGGGCTCGATCTACCATGTCGCCATGAAACAGTATCGCCCCGACGTCGAGCGGCAGAAGTGGCTCTACTCGATGGAAAAGTCGCGCGCCATCATGCGCCGACGTCAGGGCAAACTGCCCGGACCCGACCCGACGAAAACGCCCATCCCCGACAACTCCGAGCCCTGGCTGCCCGGGGGCGTGCGCTCGATGGCTGATGCGATGTGGATTTCCGATCGGATCAAGGAGGATATGGAACGATGGGGGATCAAACCACCGACAGCTTGATCCGGGCCTTGGCCGCGGAGTTCCGCGTGCTCAGCCTCGGGGGGATCGCCATCATTGCCACCGGGTTGAGTCGCAACACCTACGACGCCGACATCTGGCTTGATCCTCTGGGATCGGCCGAGGACTGGGCCCGCAAGCTGTGGCCCTTGATCTCTGGCCGCGGGGATGCGAGGCCCGTGGCCATGGGCAGTTGGCGGACGATTGCGCCCGGCGAACTGGCCGCGGTGATTGAACGTGACCACGTTTTGCGCATCGCGGGTCTTGACCGTCCGCTCGATATCTTCCGTGAACCAAACCAACTGGCGGTGGATGGCTTTGACGAAGTTTGGGAGCGGGCAAAACCGATGGACGATGGGACGCGTCTGCCCGACCCCATTGACCTTTTGGTCAGCAAGCCGGAAACCGGCCGGGACAAGGACCGGACGGATATCATTTTCTTGGAGGGGAAGATCGAGGCGGACTATCTGGAGCGTTTACCCCGTGCCGATGCGGCGGAGGCTGGCCTGATGCTGGCGCGGTTTCTAACCCCGCGGATCGCGGAGCAGGCGATGGATCATACCCACCCGGCCGTGCAGGACTTGGGCCTGGGGTTTCTCAACGAACTGGCCGCGGAGGGCGATCCCTTCGCCGCGGAGATACTCCGGCGGCGATCGGAGGGTTAACCACGAGTTCGGGCTCGCAGTGCGCTTTACCTGATGTTCGAGATATTGTCGTTGGTCGACGACAAGTTGGTATCGGGGCCGCCCGATTGAACCACCGCCGCGGTGAAATTGGTCTGGTTGTTGGCGGCGATTTTGTTGTCGTAATTGAAGTCCAGAATAACCTGATAAACGCCGCCCCAAGGATCCTTGTAGACGGTCCCGTCCAAGCCGCCCTTGCCGCCCTTGGCGACCTTGGGTTCGAAGAAAACAATACCGCGCGGGTTGAATGTGTTTGTGCTGGTCAGCGTGGTAACCCAGTCATTCGGGGCCGCGCCATCCGACGTGCCCGTGCCCGGCAGCCGCCCGTATTCGAGTTGGAAGGCTTTGAAGGCCATGGCGATCTGGTTCACGTCATTGCGGGCCTGGGCTTTCTTGCCCTGACCCAGCGCGCCCTGCACGGCGGGGAAGGCCAGGCCGGCGAGGATGGCGATGATGGAGATGACGACCAGAAGTTCAATCAGCGTGAAGCCGGCGAAGCAGGCGGGGCGTGAGCCGTGGATGGGGAGGGAATGGTTCATGGGAAAGAAGGAGTTTGTTGGATGAGGCGGCCGCTGACCGCTGGGTAAAAGTTCCCGCATTTTCCGGCCAAAAGCAACTGCGCACTGAGGCTGGAGAGGGCGGAGGCGTGAGTTTGAGCCGGAGCACAGCGGAGACGGGCCTTGAGTGAGGGGTCACGCGTCCGCCGGCCGCCGCAAATCGCAAGGACGTGGGACGCCCTCGTCCCACTTGATCCCCTGCCGCGCGAAGCGCGCTGCACCCGGAACTCCATCCCGCGGAAAAGGAAGCGGCGCTGCGCGCGGTCGCTGAACGTGTGGGACGAGGGCGTCCCATTTCCTTGGTGAGGTGAAGCGCGAAGGCGGCCTTCTACGGCGCGATGCCGCGCAGCAGCGCCTGTTCCTCCGGCGTCAGATCTTCGCGCTTGATCGTGCGGGTGAGCTTTTCGGCTGCGGCGGATTTTCCCGCGGCCTGAAGCAGCGCGGCATGAATGGCCAGCCAGCGGGCCTCGCCGTTGTCCTCGGGGAAAATCTCGAGCCCGCGGACGGCCTCGCCCTTGCGCAGGCGGCCCAGGGCGGCGACACGGCGCACGTCAACCGAAGCCGGGTCCGCGGCGAGCAACTCCTCGGCCGCGGCGGCGGACGCGTCGATTTCCTGACTGGCCAGCAGGCGGAAGTAAGCGGCGCTCAGACGGGCGGATGCGTCCTGCGGCTGCAGTTCGAGCAACGTGCCGGCGAGTTCGGCTCCTTCGGTCGCGGAAGCCGTGCCGGCCAGATTGCGCAGCTGACCGCGCAGGGCATCCGGCTGGGCCGCGCTGTCCGTCGCGAGGATGCGCCAGGCGGCGAAAGCTTCGGGCTTCCAGCCGACTGATTCCGCGTAGCGGGCGACGAAAAGAACGTGGGGCATTTCGGCGAACTGCATGACCTGGCGGAGCTGGCGTTTTTCCGCCTCCTCCGCCTCCTTCTCCCCGCGGGCCTCGGCCATGCGGGCGCGGAACAAGTAATAGAGCGTGTCGGGCAGCGTGCCGCCGCGCGTGGCTTCGAGCAGAGTGTTGCATTCGTCCCAACGGTTGAGTCCGCTCAGCGCGTCGAGCCGGACCATGAGCGCGCCGGCGTGGGTGAGGGGATCCTCGGTATTGATCAATTCCAAGGCGGCTTCGTTGGCCTGCAGGCCGATCAACCAGCGCCCCGCGCCCACGCGGTCCTCCACGCCGGACCCGCGCTCTTTGAGCCGGGTGACCAGCGTCTGCACCGCGTCGTCCTTGCGGCTTTGGTCGGCGGAGATGGTAAGCCGGGCAATGAAAACCTCGTCGGCCGCGGAGGAGGCCGGATGCTGGCGGAGTCGCTCCATGGTTTCGGTCAGCGCGGCTTGGGCCTCGGGAGAGATCCCCGCCCGGCTCATGGCCAGCAGGCGCAGGGCCGCGGCCCCATCGTCATCGGAATTCAGTGAGGTCTCCTCGAGGATCTTCTGCGCTTCGTCGCGTCCGGGGGCGCCCTCCGCCCCGAGCAGGAGCGTGGCGAGCATCAGCCGCAGGCGGCTCGTTTCGGCGGCCGGCAGGCTGGCCAGGCCAGAGCGCAAAACTTCCTCGGCCTCGGCTGGCTTTTGCTGTCCCTGGAGTAAACCTGCCTGCAGCGCCGTGCGGCGGACGGCGTCGCGCGGGGGCAGGTCGGCGGGCAGGGCGGCCAGGGCGCGCTCGGCCTCGGCGGCTCCGCCGGCTCCGAGTGAGCGCTCGCCGAAAACCAGGATTTCCTCCGGGGAGGCCTTGCCCTCGGTGAATTTCTTGCCGAGCTCAACCACGCTGGCCATATCTCCGGCCCGCGCAGCGTGGTAGGTGATGCGCGCGGCCACCCGCTCGTCGTCGAAGGCCATGACGGCCGCCTGACGCAGGAGCGTGGAGGCCTCGGCCCCGCGGCCCTCATCAATGGCAACGCCGGCTTGCTCGGCAATGGTCAGCGCCCGGCGGGCCTTCAGCTCGCGGTAAAGCGGTTTGGCGCCAAAGACGGCGCCGACCACGAGGGCGAAAAGGACCAGCGTCACGCCCAGCCGCCAACCCCGCAACCACATCCGCCAACCGACGGGCTCCTCGTGATCGTCCAACTGATAGCTGGGCAACTCGGGCGCTGGGGGTGGGCTATCTTCGGACGAAGGGGGCATTGGAAAGTGGCAAGTGGAAAGTGACGGGTGACAAGTGATAGGTGACAGGTGGCAGGTGACAAGTGACAAGTGAAAAGTCGAATCGGCCTTTCCTCTCGTCACTTGTCACAAGTCACTCGTCAGTGTGCTTCCCTTGTCTGGCTTGATTCGGTTTTGCAGCCATTGCGCGGCGGAGGCCTCGGCCTCGGCGGCGTTGAGCGGTCCGCGCACGGCGAGTTCGAGCACGCGGAGTCCGCGGTTGCGCCGCCCGCTGGCGATGTTGCTCCACCGCATGTCGCGATCAAAGCTGTCCCCGGTGGCCACCGCCCCGCCGTCATCCTCGACCACGGCGTGAAAGACATGGACCGGTCGGCCGCGGTCGCGAAACAGATACCTTTGGAACGGGATGCGGAAGCCGCCCGCCTCGGCAGTCCAGGGCGGCAGCTTGGCCTCCAACTCGAAGCCCGCGGCGCCGAGGCAGGTCCGCGGATCATGGACGATAAAAGCCGATTGCACGGAGGTCGGTCCGGGCGGCCAGTGGAAGTAAAACGCCTGCCATTGCCAGCCCTGGTCGTCCCGCCACTGCTCCGAGAGTGCGATGTCGGGGAAGAGCAGCACGTCGAGCGTGCGTTCGGCTAGCGGAACATCGCGCGCATTGTCCTCCGGCCCCACCCGGCCCAGCGCCCACATCGGGGTAGCCTGCGGCGCACGGCTTTCGTGCCAGCCAAACCACGCCTCGCCTCCAAGCCATGCGCCCGACCAAAGGATGAGAAGCGCGAGGGAGAAAAACTTCGAATGAGAAAGGGAGAATGAAGAAGGAAGAAGGGCTGCGCCGTCTCCTGCTTCCTGTGTCCTGTCCCCTGGCGCCGTCCGCGGGGCCAGCAACTTGCCGACGACAAAGATGAGCAACGAGGAAACAACCATGACCGCGAGGCCGGTGCCGTCGTGGATTTTGTCCACGGCTTCCGTCCCCGCCTTGCAGGCCGCCACCGACAACGTGAGGGTGCGCAGCCCGTTGCCCACGAGCGCGGCGCCCAGGCCGAGGGCGAATAGAAAAACCCGTCGGGCCGCCGTCAGCCGGAAGAACTCACCGATAGCCAGGGCCACCATGATGCTGCTCTGCAGCGAGCGGATACCACTGCAAGCCTCCTCCACGCCGAGCAGGCTGCCGGGCAGGGCGATCAAGTTGCCGCGCTGCTCCGCCGGATATCCGAGCCAATGCAGCGCCTCGACGTTGAGGGCGGAGTTGCGTTCCATCAGCCATCCCATGATGGCATTCTCCTGCGGGCGCGGCCACGGCACCGCCACGAGAAAAAACAGCACGGGAAAAGCGAAATGCTTCAACCACGGGGCGCCGCCCACGAGGTAGACAAGGCCGAGCGTCAGCGCCACCCCGCAGGCGGCCGAGATGGCCGGCACCATGCGCCAGTCGGCGTTTGAAAGGACGAGCGGCTGGACCAGCGCAAGGACCACGGCCGCGAGGGCCATGATGCCCACCGCCACACCGCGGCCGGCGCGCGTCGGCACCGCCGAGGCCGGTCGGTCGGCCCAGCGGCGTCCGAAAAGCATGAGCGCAAGGAGCGGAACCAGCATGCCATAGCTGTATTGCGGGTTGAGCGACCACTCCCACCAGCAGGCCCGCAGAACAAGCCACCAGCCGAAGGCGAAAGCCGCCGCGACGAACCACAGTCCGGCAGGTAGACGGTCGGCCATCGGCCTCGGCGGCTCATGGGTTTCGGCTGGGGCGGTCATCGGAAGTTCGAAGGCGGAATGAGTAGGCGAAAGCCGCACCAAGCGGCAGCCCGGCACTATGCACGAAGAAACGCCGTGAGGCCAACTTTCACCTTCATCAATCTGCCCACTTCCTTGGCTTGTCGGCTGCGGCGCTCTGGCCTATCAATTCTCGGCAACCGGACGCTGCAACCCCCCAACGCTTCTACCATGGCCCAATCATCCCGACCCACAAAACGCCGCCTTTCCAAAGTCCAGCGACGCCTGCTCCTTGCCGGCATTGCTGTCCTCGCCGTGCTTGCGCTGGCTGGCGGCTTCCATCTTTTTCAAAGCTGGCGCGCCCGCGACTTGGCCTACAAGGCACTCGATAATTTCGAGCAGGCAAACTACCGCATGGCGTGGCTGCAGGTCCGCTCGGCGCGTGCTTTGCGGGCGGAGGACCCGGTGGTGCTCCGCAGCTCAGCCATCATCGAGTCCGGCCTGGGGCAGCCCTCCGGGTTGGACTTCTGGAATCGCCTGGCCGAGGCCAACACGATGTCTCCCGAGGACCTGCTGGCCCGTGCCAAAGCCGCGGCCCGGTTTGGTTCGGACGAACAATTCGAGGCGGCCCTCAACGATCTCGCGGCCGTTGGCGATGCCGCGGACGTCGGCCGCCTCCGCGCCGCGCGCCAATTCGTGCGCGGAGAGGTCGATGACGCGATCGATGAGGTGCGCCGCATGGTCGACGAGAGCAATGATCCGCTGATGAAGCTGGATCTGGCCCGCCTGCTGGTGCGGCGGCATGCCGACCGTTTGGCCAGCAGTTCGGATCCCAGCGAGCGGCGGCGCCGGGTGGCGGAGGAGATCGCGGGCCTGGTCAACTCCCTGCAAGGCACGCCGGTGCAGGAACAGGCCCTTGCCGTGGGGCTCACCTTCGTGCGTCCCGAGGCAGCCGAGCGTGGACGTTGGGCGGCTCTGGCCATGGAAAATTTGCAGTCCGACAATCCGGCGCTGCTGCCTGCCGCCACCACGCTGGTCGAACTCGGCACGGCCAAACCTGCGGACTTGCATAGCCGGTTGCGGCCGATTTTTGACGCCGCGCCGCTCGATCGTCGTTCCGCCTTCGCCGACTGGCTCACGAGCCAGGGCCTGCCGCGCGAGGGGCTTTCGCTCATCACCGCGCAGGAAGCGGCGGAGAGCGCCGAGGCGTTCCGCGCGCGCGTCGCCGCGCTCGCCGTGATGGAAAATTGGACGGCCCTGCTCGAGACCGCCGACGTCAATGGCAAAGCCCCCGAATGGCTGCGGTTCGCCGCGAAAGCACGGGCCGAGTTCGGTCTCGGACGCGGCGCGCAGAGCGGGGCGAAGTCGGTGGCCGATGCGATGGGCCAGGCCGCGCGTGCGGGGACGTTGTCCGAAGGAATGATCGCGGAGTTCGATCAAATGGGCGCAAGTGCAGCCGTCGATGCGGCTCTCATCGACATGTGCGGCGATCCGCGATTCGGCGATACCGTCTTCCGCCTGACCCGCGACCGCTTGAGCCGCCGCGGAGACGCCGGGGCCGAGTTCCTGGCCTCGGCCCACCGACGCGCCTCCGCCGTCGCGCCCAACGGACCCGCCGTGGTGGCCTACGCACGCTACCTCCTCCTCATCGGCGACATCGGCCAGAACGGACTCCTCCCCGCGGGCCAGCCTGCGCCGGACAAGCTCGTGGTTGACCCGGCGGATACCGCAAAATCTGTGCAAGACGCGCCCGCCGACGAAACCGTCCGCGCCACCCACGCTCTCGCGCTCATCCAAGCCGGTCGCGGAACGGAGTCCTTCGGCGTGTTCGACGACCTCACGATTTATTTCAACCGCCTCCCGCCACCCATGCAGGCCATCCTCATCGCGGCGGCCAGCGCCTCGGACGAGCCGGGCCTCGCCGGGGAGATGCGGAAAAAGACGGATCCCGCCCCCCTGTCGCCGGCTGAACAAAAGCTCCTCGCACCCCCCACGCCCTGATTTTCCCGGGTCACTGCTGGCCATGGGATGAGCTGATCGTAGCAGCCTCCCGCCCTTTGCGTTTCGGGCGTGCCGTTGGTCCCAAGGAGATGGGGCGCCCTTGCCCCACAAGTTCCCGGCCACACCAAGCCACGCGCAAGATTTCTCCGCATTCCGGAAATGGGAGCGCAGGCATCCTGCCTGCCGTGTTCCGCATCCCTGCGGAACACATCCCCTGGCGCTTAAACATCCATCCCGGGGAACACGCGCGCCCCCGTGCGTCGTGCCGCGTGCGTTCGCGCGGCACATCGCATGACGACTCGGAACGTCGTCACCCGCGCTGCCCGGGACCAAATCGTGTGAGGCAGGGGACGTGGACGCGAGGCCGACAGGATGCCCCCCTCCCGTTCTGCGTGTTTGTCTCGCGCCGCCCCACGCACGTATTCACACTTGTCACCGCCGCCCCGGTCGTCTATTTGGAGTCCTTTTTTCCCGGCCATGCTTGGTTCTTCATCATCCCCGTCGCGCGGCCTCGCGCCCGTCGCCAACCCGCCTGATTTTTCCCCGGGGCCACTTGACAACATGAGGCAATGCGTCGTCCATAGCGCGATGTTTTCCCCGGCTCTGAGGGCACTTTGCGTGCTGCTGCTCAGCGCGTCCGTTGCGGGCGCGCAGCTTGTTTCCGGCGACTGGGGATATTCGGTGGGCTCTCAAGGGCGACCGGCGGTCGATGTCGTTACCATCACAAACTATTTGGGTCCCGCCGGAGGAAATGCCGTCGTGCCTTCCGTCATCGACGGAAAACCCGTCCGCGGCATCGGCAACGGCTCCGCTTCCATCGACGGCCAGTCGAGGCTCGCTTCAATCGTGGTCCCGGACTCCGTCACCGCGATCAACCAGCAGGCCTTCTACCGGTCTACCAACCTCGCCAATGTGAGCCTAGCGAACGGACTGACCACGATCGGGCTCGTGGCTTTCTACGAGAGCGGGATCACCTCCATCGTAGTGCCCGACACGGTCACCTCGCTGGGAACGTATGCTTTCTCCCGCGCTCCAAGGCTCACGAACGTCGTGCTGGGTGTCGGCGTCACCAACATCGGGCAGGCCACCTTTGCTGATTCTCCGAACCTCCGCAGGGTCGTCATCCCTCCCGGTGTCAAGAACATCGGCGACTACGCCTTCAACAATTGCTTCAACCTCGCCTCCGCCCCGATACCGCAGGGGGTGACCGACATTGGTTTCGCCGCCTTCAGTCGCTGCTTCCCGCTGACCAATATCGTCCTTCCTGACACGGTCCGGCGCGTCGGCGGCAAGGCCTTCAACGAATGCGTCGCCGCGACGAATCTTGTCCTTGGTGCCGGCTTGACCAATGCCGGCTTCGCCGCCTTCGCCTATGTGGACAACGTGAAATCGGTCGTCGTCCCGACGGGCTTGACGAACATTCCGGGTGGTTTTCTGTTTGGAAGCGCTTCGCTCTTGAGCGTCATTCTGGGTCCCGGTGTGACCAACATCGGGGATTTCGCCCTCGGCGATGGCCCCTCCTTGCAAAGCGTCCTCTTCAAGGGCAACATACCCAACCTCTCCGGCACGAGCAGGGACGTCTTCGGCACCTCCACCAATGTCACGGTGTTCGTCCTTCCCGGCACAACAGGCTGGGGCTCCACCTTCGCGGGGCGCCCCACCTTGTGGTTCCTGCCCCGGCCGATCCAATCCTCCTTTTCCGCCGGGAGCTTCGGATTCGGCTGGACTGGCTCCGGCGTGATTCCGATGAACGTGCAAAGGCGCGCCTCCCTCGTCGAGGGCGATTGGTCCCCCATCGCCACGGGAGTGACCAATGCGATGTTTGCCGATACCAACACGCCTTCCGGGCGGGCTTATTACCGGGCCGCCCTGCCGTGAGGCGACCCAAGCGGTGGCAGCCCAAAGCGCTTCGCGCGGGGAGACCCGGGCGCTTTCTCCCGCGGGCGCAGCCCGCCTTGGGACTGCTGTGATCCATTCACAGCTTTTCCCGGGGGGCGGGGCCCGCCTAATAGATCACCTGCCGCTTGCGGCAACCTCGCGCCATGCGTTCGGGTCACTTGAGTCAAGCAGCCGCCCGGAACATTTCTTCTCCCCGGGAGCGCGGGGCATTCCGGCCCGCTCTCGCTGGCATCTTGGTCCCTCCAAGGAAATGGCCCGCCCTCGGGCCACACGTCTGTGACACGCTTGGCGCGCTACCTTTTCCAAGTGGGACGAGGGCGTCCCACCTCCTTGCTTGGCTGGGAGCGGGCCGCGGTGCCCGCGCTCCTCATGCTGGCACTGTTGCCCTGCAGCTGTTTCCCGGGCCGAAAATTCAGTGACAAAAAAGTTTCATAACCCCCAAAAAAAGTTCTTGCCGGCCCTCGCACCATGCAGTAATTTTCCCCTGTCATGAACCACATCCGTATCACCACCATGTTGTTGATCGGCGCTTTCGCGTTGATCCTTGTCTCCACCTCAGCCCAAGCCCAGCGCCCTCCGCGCGGTGGCACACTCACGCCGCCGCCGCCAATCCCTCCTGTGGCTAGCAAGCTCTAATCGTGGCACCCATCCAGACCCACTAACTCTCCGCTAAACCATGAAAAAACAAATTCTTGCAATCGCTGTGGCCGCAGCCTCAGTGGCTTCGCTCCAAGCAGCGCCAACAACCATCGTCAACTTCTCCACCGGCGGCACCAATGTCCCCGGCTACAGCTCCGGCTACTTCAATGCGGGCAATGGCTGGACCGCTCCCGGTTTCTGGGGCGGTCAGAACGGCTGGACTCAGTCGGGTAATGCCGACGCTGTGTCTGTCCAGACCGGTTACTCCCCTGGCGCTGGCAACGCGAGCGGTTCCCTCGGTGTGGATTACGCTCCGGATAGCGCCACCATCTATGTCGAGAAGACCTTCACGCCCATGTCCACCTTCACGCCCATGTCCACCGGCACGTTCACCAACATCTCTGCCAGTTTTGTGACTGAGTTTGCGGTGGCGGAGTTGTTCGCCGCGAATGCGAACGACGACATCTTCCGCTTCAGCCTTCGCGATGGCAACCAGACTGCTTTGAGCCTTGAGATGCAGGCTCCGGGAAGTTTCGGCTTCGATTACAATCTGAGCAGCCAAGGAACTGGTGCACCAGTTAACCAGTTCGCCTTGGCTTACAATAACGTTTATCGCATGCAGATTGACGTTGCCTCCAACGGCGCTTGGACAGGCAATCTCTACACCGTAACAGATCCAACTAACGCTCGCACCATCACCTTGGTTAATGCCTTCACTGGAGGAACACTGGCGTTCGGAAAAGTTGCCTCTGACCTCGATAATCTGCGGGTCAGCTGGGTTCTTGACTCTGGCGATACCAATGACCTTGGCACAATCGGTCTCATCGTCAACGAGGCAACGTTCTCATCCACCGGCACAGAGGTTCCCGAGCCTGGCACATGGGCCATGGCCGCCCTCCTCATGAGCGGCGCAGCTGCCACCATCTACCGCCGCCGCAAGGCCGCGAAAGACACGGCGGTCGCCTGACCAAACAACGTAAGTTCTGACACTGAGCTCGGCGATCGCAAGATCGCCGAGCTTTTTTCTGCCGCTGGAGTTGGCACAATCCCCCGGTCCATATGCCACGATACTTAACGCCTCAAGATAGCCTGTGGTTCGCATGGAGAGCAAAGGCCCCAGGTGCATCTCCCGTCGCGTTGGCCAGGGAGCACAGGCGTTTGCCTTGGGGCCAGCTCCGGCCAGCTCACGCGGACCTACGGTTCGCCTGTGGCCTTGTGAAATCACGGGCGAGACGCCCGTGCCCCCTGGTTGTTTCCGGCGTCCATAAACTCGAAGTCGTGGGTGCAAAGTCGAAACGCTGGCGGGGATTGGCATGATGTCTCAATCCTCCGACAACTTCCGTCCGCTGTTGGCTTGCGGCCTGCTCTTGCTCGCGGCCTCCTGCGCGGTCTTCATCACGGGAACCCAGCAGGCGTTTGCCATGAGCGCCTTTTTTGCCGGCGCCGGCCTCGCGGGGCTGGTTGCGCGTCCCGTGGCCCGGCCCGCCACGCTCCCGGTCATCCTCGCCCTGCTTTTTTGTGCCAGCACCCTGTTGGTGCACCTTCCGGCCGGTCTTTTTCCACTGCCGGAGTGGAGATCCGCCTTTCCTGCGAACAGCATTTTCACGCCGGGAGGCACGTTGGCTGCCATGCCGGCCATGGCTTTGTGGTGGACTCTGGTCCTCGCCGCCACATGTCTTGCTGGTCTGTTGCTCCTGACCGTCCCGCTCAGCGGCCGCAACTTGGCCGCGTTTCTCCATCTGGTTGCGGCTGTCGTCGCTTGCTACGCGCTGGTTTCGATCATCGTCTGGCAGACCAAGTGGTCGTATCCGTTTGCCGAAAACGATGTGTTCGGTCTCCTGCCGAACCGGAACCACACGGCGACCCTGCTCATGGTCGGCGCAGTGGTCTCGTTCGGCCTGATGCAATGGGAACTTGCCCACGGTTACCGTGGGGCGGCGGCATTCGCCGCCTTGTGCGGAGCCCCGGCCTTGGCCGCGCTGCTCTTCTTTTCCATCTCGCGGGCCGGGGTCCTGTTTCTTTGCGTCGGCTTTGCGCTCTGGGCTGTCGGCGCCGCGCGCACGGCGGCCAATCGTCGCACCTTGGCCGTCTCGGCCGCGATCTTGGCCTTGTTTCTGGCCGGCCTCTTCATTTTCGGCGGGAGCGCCGTGCGCGATCGTTTGGGTGACCTCTGGCGCCAGGCGGTCGCGACCGAGCATGGTTCGGCCGATGCGGCCAACCTCGACTTCCGGCAGCCGATCTTTCAGGACACGCTGCGCATGATCGCCGATGCGCCGCTCACCGGCGTGGGCTTCGGACATTTCGCGGTGGTCTTTCCCCATTATCGCGAAGCCTCGCTGCGTGCCGTCGGCGTTCTCCATCCGGAGAGTGACTGGCTCATGACGGCGGCCGAGTGCGGTTGGCCCGCCGTGGTTCTTCTCCTGGGCCTGGTTGTCTGGTTTCTCGTCAGTTGCTGGCGCGTGCGCGGCGAGGAAGATGGGTTGTTGCGATGGACGGTGGCCAGTGCGATCGCGGCCGCGCTTCTGCACGCGATCATCGATGTGCCTTGGCGACGACCGGCGCTCGGCTGGTTCCTCATGGTTGTCGCTCTTGCCGTCGTGCCGCCAACCGCGTGGCGGCCGAAGTTTCCGCGGGTGCTGCGGCTGGGCCAAATCCTCGCTGGCGTTGTGCTGCTCGCCGCAGGCCTTTATCTCGGCTGGCAGAACACCACGGACCGTCCGCCCCTGGCCTACCGCTGGGCGGCCTACGATGCCGAGCTGAAGAATTTGGGCAACCAGCGCAAGCACGACGACGGAGAGTGGGTGGCCAAGCGGGTCATCGCTGATTTTCCCCTCGATCCGCATGCCTACCTTTGGTATGTAGGTTTCGCGCGCACTTTCCTCGGCACCGAGGGGCAAATGGCTGAGGCGGCCAGCGTCGCCCGCTACGTCGATCCCGTGCAGCCTAGCATTCCTGCGGGCGAGGCGGTTGCGTGGGTTGGCATCGATCCGGCGGCGGAGGCGAGCGCCCGGGCTGAGGCGATCCGGCGTGCGGCCCGGATCGATCGCGTGGAAAAGCGGACCGACCTTGCTTCCGCCGGAGGGCAGATGCGCGTGGCTTTGGAGGCAGCCAAGGATCGTCCTGATGTCCAGACCGGCATCGGCCAGCAGTTGGGAGGGGATCCGCTTTTGGTGTCCTATTGGCTGCGCTCGGCGACGGACGCGCCAGCGCAAGCCATGCTCCAGCAGATCCCCGACCTCGCCGCCTTTCTCGCCAGCGTGCCGGAGGGGTTGCGGACCGGTCTTTTGCAGCGCCTCGTCAATTTGCCGGAGCCGTCTTCCGCCGTGGCCTACATGGAGTCGCAGAGCGGGGGCAAACGCGGCCCCTATTGGCGGCAGTTGGCCAGGTATCATGCCAAAGCGGGCGACAAGCCCCGGGCCGTGGCCATCGTCGCCGAGGCCGCCGGTGTGCCGCTGGAGGGCGGCGGGCGTGGGATCAATGACTTTGGACGTCAGCTCGCGACGCTCGAAGGGCAGGGGAATGACGTGTCGGTGCGACGTTTGGTTGCGGAGGCCGTCGCGGCGAAGAAGCCCGATGTGGACCAACTTTCGGTCGCCATGGCCTGGTCGGCTGCCGCGGGGGATTGGGATAATGCTTGGAGGGCCGCTTCGAGGCTGGCAACGGAGACGAAGATCGGGGAGTGAGGGGGAAGGAGACCGGAGCGCGGAGAGGGGGGACGGAAGCAGGAGACGGGGGCAGGGATTGACGGGAGCGCAGGCATCCTGCCTGCCGTGTTCCGCATCCTGCGGAACACACTTTGTCCGCTCACGGGCAGGATGCCCAATACCGTTTACTTGAGAAGGTTTGATCCGCAGATTCACGCAGATGAGCGCAGATTAAAAAAAGTGCAACAGTCTTTTTGTAACCTAGTTATAGAATATATCTGCGAAAATCTGCGGCCATCTGCGGATCAATCTTTTCTGCTAAAGCAACAGTATTGGGCAGAATGCCCGTGCCACTTCTGGGGCGCACGCGCGCCCTTGCGTGGGTCAGTCAGGCTGATGGAGGAACCACGATCTCAATGGGCAAACGCAGTCCGCGAAAGTCATCAAGACTCAGCGTGTAGATTTTATCAGCATCCGCCCTCTGCGCGGCGACCGCATGAAGAAAATCGTGGACCAACCCGCCGTGAACGCCGTGGTGGCGCGCACTCTCCCAGGCGGCAGGCGTGTCCTCCAAAGTGCTGTCTTGATACTTTTTGATGACACTGTCGCCGGGTTGGAATGGTGGCGGAAAAATTCCGCGGCGGCGGGCGTCGAGTTTGGCAACCTTTTCCATAGTCGGAAATTCCCTAAAGCCCGGCAGTTACGCAAACGGATTCTCTTGGTTGTGGTCTGCTTGAGGGTAAGGTGAAATATCGTGTGGAGGCGCGCTTCCCGGCTCGCTTCTGAGATCGAAATAGGGGATTAAACAGGGTTTGCCATGCAAACCCTCCTAACCAGATCACGCGCGTTCCAAGAGGCGCATGATTTGAAGGGGCCAGGCCCGTGCGACTTTTGGGGAGCACGCGCGCCCTCGCGCGTTGTGGCGGGCGCCTCGCACGCCACGTTTCGCGGAGCGGGAGAAGGCAGCGCGCTTGGCGCGGTGTCGGGGTGTGGGACGGGGGCGTCCCATCTCCTTGAGGGGATCCAAGGGAGCGCAGGCATCCTGCCTGCCGTGTTCCGGATCCTGCGGAACACATTTGTCGGATCACGGGCGGGATGCCCGTGCCACTTTGTCAGGGCCATCGCGTTGCTGGCGTTTCTCACCGCATCCGCCGCTCTCGCCCAATCCGTGCAACCGCCGCAGACGGTGAGCGAGGCTGTTTTCCGCTCGCAGTGGGTCGGGACGCAAGCCGACCGCGCCACGCCCTATGGTTTCGGACTGCCCCAGAACGAGATCGAACCCGTCGATGACTGGGCGGCGAAGCTGAGCGAGGGGCTGAGCTTCAAGTCACTGCGGATCAGTCCGGGCCTGGGTGTTGGCTGGGAGTTTTCCAATCGCACGTCGTCGGGGGTTCAAACCGACCAAGCGGATGACAACAGTCCCTACGTCGCGCCCACGCTGGCGCTGGATTTCAGCCGCGAATACGGCCCACTCTCGCTCACGCTCGCTTACGGGGGCGGGTATGTTTACTACGTGAATCCCGATTACTCCTCGTCGCAATCAGGCGGCGGACGCAATCCGCTCAACCAAACAGTGCAGTTTCGCATTGGGCATGTCGGGGTGCGGCACGAGGCGAGCATCAGCGCAGCGGGGTCCTACGGCACGGGCGAAAACGTCCAGGTGGGGGGCAACACAACGACCACCAGTTTTAATCTTCGGGGCGATTACACCTACTCGCTCACGGAGTTCGTCACGCTCGGGACCTTTGTCGCCTATAACTCGACGTTCACCCGCTACGGCGACAATGACGATTCGGGCAGCAATCTGAACAGCATCAACTTCGGCAATTCGGTCAACTGGCTTTGGACCGGCAAAACGACGCTCGGAGTTACGCTGGAGGGCGGCATCAGCACGCAGGAGGTTCAGGGCAGCGGAGGCAATGACTCGCGCCAATATGTGCAGCTGCTTTTCACCACCGCACACAGCCTCACCTCGAAGCTGACCATCAACGCCGGCCTCGGTGCGGGTTATGTCCAGTCCGATGGCGTGACGGAAGTCGACTCGGCTTACACCGGTTTTCGTCCCGTCTACCAGATCGCCATCAACTACACGCCCTCGGAGAAAACATTCATCCGCCTCTCCAGCAGTTTCGAAGGTGTGCTCGTTGCTCCGGATTACAGTCTGCAGATCGGCTGGAATCCGCGGGCCACGACGTCCCTCACGGCGTCGGTTTATCAGGACCAGAACTATTCCCTGACCACCACCAGCCAGGTGCAAGTCAACCGGGGCTTTGTCGGGACCATCCAACAGCAATTTTTCACCAAGCTAACCATGAGCCTCTCGGCCGGATGGCAGCAGACCGAGAATGTGTCCCTTTCCGCGGCGCAGACCGGGGGAAGCAGTGACTACGATTACGCCTTTTTCTCCGCCAACATCAGGTGGGACTTGAACAGTTGGCTTTACTGGCAGACGACGATCTGGAGTTCCACCGGAAACACCTACCAGACCACGGGCAGCGGGGATTATCCGGAAACCACCGCCTCAACGGGTTTGAACTTGATCTTTTGAGCCCGCAAACTACAGCTTATCGTTCCTTTACGATGCTCAGCCGGACCTACTGCTTCCTTGTTGCCTCCATTCTGCTCGCCGCACCTCTGTGCGCGCAAGATGCGGCCTCGTCGTCCGAAACGGCCCTGCCGGCAACACCATCTGCTGCCTCCACCCCGCTTCCGGCGTTGACCACCACCCCGCGGGTCCCGGCCGCTGCGGTTCCGGTCTCGGCCCCCGCGGCGGCGGCTCCGGCTGCTTCCGCACCTCAGGGGAGCATTGCCTCGGGCGAAAGCGACTACGTGCTCGTCATCGGCGATGTGATCGAACTCAATATTTTTCGCGAGCCGGACCTGACCACCCAGGCGACGATTGCCCGGGATGGAACAGTCCAGCTTCCCCTCGTGCGCGAGGTCAAACTTGCCGGGCTGACCATTCGTGATGCGCGGGAAATGTTGCGCGGTCAATACGACCGGCAGTTTCTGGTCAACCCGCAGGTCTTTCTCAACGTGGTGAAATACGCCCAGCGCAAGTTCACCATCATGGGCCAGGTGGCTCGCCCGGGCAGCTACGAGCTGCAAGGCGGGGAGCGCATCGATATTCTTGAAGCCATCGGCCTCGCCGGAGGCTTCACCCGCATCGCCGACCGCGGACGGGTCATCATCCAGCGCAAGGAAGGCGGCGGGGTCACCTCCATTCGGGCCAATGCCAAGCGCATGGCCGACGGCAAGGAGGTCGCCGTGGAAGTGCAGCCCGGTGATGTGATCACCGTGACGGAGAGCTGGTTCTAAGCGTCGACGCCCCATGAAATCCTCATCATCGAGTAACGATCCCTTCGACGCGCTGCAGGAAAGCGCCGAGCCGTTCGACTGGCGGCATTACCTGCACATCATTCTTGAACGTTGGTGGCTCGTCTGTCTTTTCCTGCTACTGGGCGGGATTCTCAGCGCCTTTCTGATCAGCCGCGAGCAATCGCTCTATGCCGCGCGGGCCGTGCTTTTAATCGAACAGGGAAAGGAGCAGGTGCTCGACCGGGTCAAGAGCGTGCGGGACGACGAGGTGCGCTCGATCGACATGATCAACACCATCGTCGAGACACTCAACAGCTACCCCATGGCCGATCGCGTCTCCAAACGCCTCGAGTTGGCCGCCGACCCCGCGTTTGTCAGTGCCTCGGGTTGGGATGCGGCCAAGGATGGCGAGCTGACCTCGTCGTCCGCCGCGGGACTTTTGCCCGAGATGGTCCAGTCATCCTACCGGGAGATGACCCGGCTGATCGACATCATCTCCCGCACGCCCGACCCGCAGCTCTCGGTCAAGTTGGTCAATGCCTACGCGGATGAGTATTTGCGGATGCTGCTCGAGCAGACCAGCGAGGCGACGAAATCAGCTTCACAATTTCTCGTCGAGGAGGCCGCGCGCCTTGGTGCCAAGATGCGATTGGCCGAGGAGGCGATGCAGAGTTTTCGCGAACGCGAGCGGGCCGCCTCGCTGGAGACGATGCTCAGGGAGGGGCAGATGACGGTGGACCAGACCACGCTGGAGATTCAGCAGATGGAGGCCTTCCTCCGGCAGCTTGATACCGACCTTGCCGCCGTCGCGGGCTACGGTGGCGATACGACCGCCCTCCTGCTTCTCCCCAGCGTGGGGAGCGATCCCCGCGTGGCCACGATGAACGTCCAGGTCGAGGCGCTGGAAAGGGAACTCGACGAGATGAGCCGCCGGTATCGTGAGGGACATCCCGCCCACACCGGGACCAAGACCAGACTCGAGGTGCTCAGAGGTAATCTTTCCGCGCTCGTGGCTGATGTCATCGGCCAGCTCGAAGCGCGTCGCGTCTTGGCGGCGCAGCAGTTGCAGACCCTGCGGGAAAAGCGGGAAACCGCGGACAAACGCCTGCTGGAAATCACGGGCAAATCGGTCGAATACAACACCCTGGCGCGCAACCTCGAGTCCGATCGTGCGCTCTATGATTCCGTGCTGTCGCGCCTCAAGGAGGTGGATGTGACCAGCGGTCTGACCGACCAATCGATCAACATTCAAGAGCGCGCCCTCGGCGCCGGGCCGGTTCCGAGCCAGACGGTCAAATACATCGCCCTCGGCCTGCTGGGCGGCCTCGCCGCCGGAATCGGTCTCGCTCTGGGCTTGAACTATCTCGATCCGTCGCTGCGCACGATCGAGCAGGTCGAACAGCGCACGGGGGTTGGCACGATTGCGGCGGTTCCGCGGATCAAGGCCAAGCCAATCAGTGGCGGCGGCGGGGCCATGCTGCCGACCGTGATCGACCGGCGCGGTGTGGTGGCGGAAGCTTTCCGCACCATGCGCGCCACGCTGGCCCTCGCGGCCGGACGGGAGAAAAACCGTGTCTTTCTCATCACCAGCGCCGTGCCGGGGGACGGCAAGACTTTCACCAGCACCAATTTCGCCGCCACGCTGGCCCAGCAAGACTTTCGCACTCTGTTGATCGATGCCGACCTGCGCAAACCTTCGGTTTCGAAACTCTTGTTCAATGACAACCTCAAACCGGGGCTGTCCGAGGTGTTGCTCGGCACGGCCACCAAGGAGCAGGCCATCGTGGCCACGAAGATCGAAAAACTGTGGGTGCTGCCGGCCGGCGGAATCGCGCCCAACCCGTCTGAATTGCTCGCCCAGCCGCGTTTCCGCGAATTGCTCGATACGCTCAAGGGCGAATACGACCGCATTGTCATCGACTCCTCTCCAGTCCTGGCCGTGCGCGACCCGCTGCTGCTCGCACCCCACGTCGATGCCTGCTGCCTGATCGTCCGCGCCGGGCACTCCCCGGCCAAGGCCAGCGCCCAAGCCGTGCGCCTGCTGGCCGAGGCCAACGCGCCCGCCGCCGGAATCGTGCTCAATGCCGTGCGGCAGGGAAGTGGCGCCTACTACGCCTACGCCTACCGCACCTACGGAACTTACGGCGCCAAGGGTGTCTACGGCGACAAGCCGGCACAAGTCGACCCCACGCTCTAGCTTTATGAAAATCACCTGTCTCGGCGCCGGCTATGTCGGCGGCCCCACCATGGCGATGATCGCCGCGAAATGCCCCGACATCGAGGTCACCGTGGTTGACCCGAACGAGGCCCGCATCGCTGCGTGGAATTCTGACGAGTTGCCCGTCTACGAACCCGGCTTGGACGAAGTGGTCCGCAGCGCCCGGGGCCGCAACCTGCATTTCAAGACGGACGTCGAAGGCGCGATCCGCAGCGCTGACATCATTTTTGTCTGCGTCGGCACGCCGACCAAAAACTACGGCATCGGGGCCGGTCGGGCCGCCGACCTGCGCTACATCGAGAGTGCGGCCCGCATGATCGCCGCGGTGGCCGAGGGTCCGAAAATCATCGTGGAGAAAAGCACCATTCCGGTGAAAACCGCCGAGGCCATGCTCACCATCCTCCGTTCCAATTCCCGGCACGGCGAGTTTCAGGTGCTGTCCAATCCGGAATTTCTCGCCGAGGGCACGGCCATTGCCGACCTGCAGAGGCCCGATCGAATTCTCATCGGTGGTGAGCGCACGGAGGCCGGCGAGGCCGCCATGCAGAAACTGGTGGACGTCTATGCCCGTTGGGTTCCGCGGGATCGCATCATCACTTCCAATCTTTGGTCGTCCGAGCTCTCGAAACTCGTGGCCAATGCCTTCCTGGCCCAGCGCATTTCGTCGATCAACTCGATCTCGGCCCTCTGCGAAGTCACCGGCGCGGACGTCGATGAGGTGGCCCATGCCATTGGCACCGATTCGCGGATCGGCCCGAAATTTCTCAAGGCCTCGGTCGGCTTCGGCGGGTCCTGTTTTCAAAAGGACATTCTGAACCTCGTCTATCTTTGCGAGCATTACGGCCTGCCTGAAGTCTCGGCTTACTGGGAAAGCGTGGTGCGGATGAACGATTGGCAAAAGGCCCGCTTCACCCGCCATCTGGTCAAGACGCTCTTCAACACCGTCTCGGGCAAGCGCATCGCCGTGCTTGGCTTCGCTTTCAAGAAGGACACGAATGACACGCGCGAATCCGCCGCCATCCAGGTCGTGCGCGACCTGTTGGAGGAGAACGCCACGGTTGTGGTTTATGACCCGAAGGTCACCGAGGAGGAAATCCGCCGCGATGTCCTCGGTCCCGGCCGGGAGGATGCGCGGTTGTTGATCGCCTCCTCGGCGGACGAAGCCGCGCTGGGAGCCCATGCGCTGGCGGTTTTGACCGAATGGGACGAGTTCAAGCACCTCGATTTCGGCCGGATCCATGACGGCATGCACAAGCCGGCCTTCGTTTTCGACGGAAGGAACGTCTTGCCGCGCGCCCAGATGCAGCAACTCGGGTTCCGCGTCTTCGCCATTGGGAAGCCGGCCAACACCTAGCAAGAACCCACCAAACCATGCGCATACTCGTTACCGGCGGCGCCGGATTTCTCGGCTCCCATCTCTGCGACCGTCTGATCGAACAGGGGCACGATGTCCTTTGCCTCGACAACTTTTTCACCGGTCGCAAGCAGAACATCGACGGGCTGATCGGCCACCCGCGGTTTGAGCTTTTTCGTCACGACGTCACCGACCCGTTCAAGTTCGAGGTCGATCGCATCTACAACCTGGCCTGCCCGGCCTCTCCGCCGCACTACCAATACAATCCGATCAAGACGACCAAGACCTCCGTCGTGGGTGCGATCAACTGCCTCGGCCTGGCCAAGCGGGTCAAGGCGCGCGTTTTCCAAGCCTCGACCTCCGAGGTTTACGGCGACCCCGCCGTCCACCCGCAGCCGGAGAGCTATTGGGGCAACGTCAATCCCATCGGTCGTCGCTCGTGCTACGACGAGGGCAAGCGTTGCGCCGAGACCCTCTTCTTCGACTATCACCGGGAGAACAACGTGGATATTCGCGTGGTCCGCATTTTCAACACCTACGGGCCGCGCATGAATCCCGATGACGGCCGGGTCGTGTCGAACTTCATCGTCCAGGCTCTGCGGGGGGAGAACATCACCGTTTATGGCGAGGGCTCCCAGACACGCTCCTTCTGCTACGTGGACGACCTGATCGAAGGATTCCTGCGCCTGATGGAGCAGACCGGGACAGTCGGCCCGGTCAACATTGGCAATCCGGGCGAGTTCACCATGCTCGAGTTGGCCGAATTGGTGCTGCGCAAAGTCGGGGGCAAATCGAAGATCGTGCACCGTGAGTTGCCGGCCGACGATCCGCGGCAGAGGCAGCCGGACATCACCCTCGCGCGTCAGCATCTCGGCTGGGAGCCAACGGTGCCCCTCGAGGAGGGCATCGAGCGGACCATCGCCTACTTCCGCACCGAGGTCTGATCCGGAACCATTCAATTACACCAAAGGCCTCCTGCATTCAGACTTTCGTCTTGGTCAGGGGGCACGGCCGTCCCGGCCGTGATGTCAGGAGAAAAACGGGCGGGACGCCCGTTCCCCCTGGTTTTCAGAGGTCCATGGGCAACTGGCCTTTGGCCTTGCTGGGAGGTGGGACGCCCTCGTCCCGCCACGTGGCACTGCGGTGCTCGGCGGGCTTCGATTGGGGCCGAGGGCACGCCATCTCCTTTGATCCCCGCGGCGCGGCTCAATACGCCTTGGACGGCGGGTGAATCATCACGACGATCGTCTGCAGGGCGAGGCGGATGTCCAGCCCGAGGCACCAGTGCCGGACGTAGAAAAGATCGTAGCGCGCCCGGCCCCGCACGTCTCGCGGGCCTTGGACCTCTCCGCGGTAGCCCTCCACTTGGGCCAGGCCCGTCACGCCGGGTTTGACGTAACGGCGGCTGCCGTAGAGCTCGTGGAAGTTTTCAAACTCGCGCTCGTGCTCGATCATGTGGGGGCGCGGCCCGATCACGCTCATCTCGCCGCGCAGGACGTTGATGAACTGCGGGAACTCGTCCAAGCTGAGTCTCCGCAGCATGCGCGCCGCGGGATAGATGCGATCATCCTCGCGGGTGGCCTGACGCGCCTCGTTGTCATTGTCGACCCGCATGGTGCGGAATTTGAGGATCTGAAAAATCTGGCCGTTCTCGCCCACGCGTTTCTGCCGGTAAAAGAGCGGTCCGGGGGATTGGATCCGCTGGATCACGGCGACAATGACCATCAATGGCAACAAGGCGAAGGGTATGATCGCCGCGCTGACCGTCAGATCGAATGCCTTTTTCAGCGCCCGGTTGTAGGTGATGGCCAGTGGCAGAGTCGGCGGGGAGAGGACGGACAGGCCGCCTACGTCCTGCAACTCGAAGCGACGCCCATGTCGCCGGGATATTTCCACCGGGATCCAGCAGCGGAATCCGCGCCGGTCTCCGAGGGCCAGCAACTGCGTCACCGTCTCATAGGGCAGTTCACGTGCGGAAAAGACGAGCAGGTCCGGGGCGCGGTCGCTGATGCGCCCCAGAATGTTCGCGGCGGGTTCGTCATGACGGACGTGGAGCGGGGCCTCGGTGTCGAAACATTCCTGATAGGCGACAAACTTGTCCCGGACGGATGCGCACCACTCGGGAGACCCGACGACCAAGGTGCGGAGCTTGAACCGGAGGCTTTCCGCCCGCGAGATCTTCGCGAGCCACTTTCGGGCGTAGCGGTTGGTTAAGTAGAAGAGCGGATACGACAGGACGGAAAAGCCGACGAGAAATACCCGGGAGACCGCGGTGTCACGGCTCAGGGCGAGGAAGACGCCGAATCCTGCGGCCAGCCAAAATGATTGCCGACGGGAGAGGACCGAAGCCACCCGGCGAGGCATCCGCCCCGCATCGACGCGCTGCGCGTCGGGGCGCATCGCGGCTTCGCTGACCATGGCCAGGAGCATGACGAAGAGGATCTGGAGGTAGGACCCGGGCGAGGAAAGCCAACTGACCCGCAGGTAGTCATTGACCCAGTAAAACGCCGCATAAACCAAGACGGCCAAGCCGATTTGGGCGGCGCAAAAGCTGAAATAGAAATTTTTTTCCCGCTGCGAAATCATGGTTGGCATCCCTGCGATCCGGCTTTGCCACGGGCTTAGTGCCCCGTGGTCAAAAACCGGACTGGCAGAAAGATTAATCTACCACTGCGCTGGGCCCGAAGACCAGCTTGCACCATTCACGGTCCGGCCGACCGCAGCTCGTCTTCCGGGGCCGAAACAACGGCTGGCGCTCGGAGAGGCGAGAGCGTAAAAACGCCCCCAATGTTGACCAAAGTCTATTCTGCCGCCTTGCACGGTGCCGAGGCGATCGAGGTGGAAATCGAGGTCAACGAGGGCAGTGGCGATCCGAAGGTTGTGCTGGTGGGCCTGCCCGACGTGGCGGTCAAGGAGAGCAAGGACCGGGTGACCACCGCCATCGCCAACAGCGGTTACCGCTGGCCCCGCGGGCGCACCACGATCAACCTCGCCCCGGCCGACTTGAAAAAAGAGGGGCCGAGTTTCGACCTGCCCATTGCCCTCGGCATGCTGGCCATTGCCCACGGACGCGACCTGCCGCGGTTGGCGGATTGCTGCATCGCCGGAGAGCTGGCCCTCACGGGCGCGATTCGCCCGGTCAAGGGCGTGCTCCCGATCGCCCTGGAGGCGCGGCGGCGCGGGAAGCCCGTTCTGATTGTGCCGGCGGAGAACGCCGCCGAGGCATCAGTTGTGCAGGGCTTGTCGGTTCATGGGGTGAGGAACCTGCGCGAGTGCTTTGAGTTTCTCGACGGCAAAATCCGCATCGAGGCCACCGTTTCCGATCTCGCCGCCGTCTTCCACAGCCACCAGCACGCCGAAATCGATTTTGCCGATGTCAAGGGTCAGGCCAGCGTCAAGCGAGCCTTCGAAGTGGCCGTGGCCGGCGGGCACAATCTTCTGGTGCTTGGTGCTCCCGGGGCCGGTAAGAGCATGCTGGCCAAACGGATTCCGACCATCATGCCGCCGATGTCCTTGGAGGAGGCGATCGAGACGACCAAGATCCACAGTGTTTGCGGACTTCTGGCCGGGAAGCACAATTTCGTGGCCGTGCGTCCGTTCCGTTCCCCTCATCACACGATTTCCGACGTTGGCCTGCTCGGCGGTTCGACCAATCCAACGCCCGGCGAAGTCAGCCTGGCCCACCACGGTGTGCTTTTTCTCGACGAGTTGCCGGAGTTCAAGCGGTCGACTCTCGAAGTTTTGCGCCAGCCTCTGGAAGACGGGCGGGTGACCATTTCCCGGGCCGCCGGCAGCCTGACTTTTCCCGCGGACATCATGCTCGTGGCGGCGATGAACCCTTGTCCCTGTGGTTTTGCCGGACATCCGAAAAGGGAATGCCGTTGTTCGCCGGGGCAGATCGAGCGCTATCGGCAGCGCGTCTCGGGACCGCTCCTCGACCGCATCGACATCCATGTCGATGCGCCGCCGGTGGAATACGCCGAGTTGACTTCGAACGCGGCCGAGGAGGCCTCGTCCGCCGTGCGGGCGCGGGTCGAGGCGGTGCGGCGGGTGCAGGCGGAGCGGTTCGCGGGGGCCTCGCATCCCCCGCTCAATGCACGGATGCAGCCGAAGGAGATGCGGGCCCATTGCGTCATCTCCGAGGCGTGCCACGAGCTGATGCGCCACGCGATGGACGACCTCCACCTGAGCGCCCGGGCGCACGACCGCATCCTGAAGGTGGCCCGCACGATCGCCGATCTGGCCGGGGCAGCCGACATCGCCGAAGAACACCTCCTCGAAGCCATCCAATACCGAACCCTGGACCGCAACCTCTGGATGTAGGACTGCGCGCCCGGGGCGCAGGCGGGCATCTCGTCGCCGACGGCCTCGACGCGTTCGTCGGGCGCTGGGGCAGAACCTCGTGCGTGATCTCGAGCGCGATGACTTCGTGGGGCTGATCGCGGGAGGCTCGGGGAAGACGATGGAGAGCGTGCCGTTTTCCCAAGTGAACGGGACGGTTTCACCGGTGCGGAGAACCTTGGCGGACCGGATCGCAGTGACGGAAGCACCGGGGGTGGGGGATGACGGGAGTTTGTGCTCGCGAGCGGTGCCGCGACCGTGTCCAGCTTTGCCCAGCTTGCAGAAACTTGGCCGCAAGGTCGATCTGACGTTGTCCAATCTTGGCTCCCTTCCGCAGGTTCAGCGTAGCGGGCATCAATTCAAGGTTCGCCAGCACTTTGTCGAGGCCCGGGCTGGCGACATGCAAATGATCCAACGGTGAATTTTGATGCTGGCGCGTGTTGAAACTCCACGCGTTTTGCGCGGCGCGGCAACCGCGATAAATGGCCGGTTGAGAGGTTTGCTTGAACGCCGGGCGGTCGATGTCAGTCTCACCTCCCACGCATATGATCCGTATTCTTTTTCTGACCTGGGCCCTCGGGTCCGCTAATCTCCTGGCCATGGCCACCCGACCCGCCGAGGAGGCACCGAAAACCGACACTCCGGCCAAGTCCGAGACACCGGCCCCGCCGCTGATTCCCCTGCGCGATTTTTTCCGCAATCCCGAGGGTGCGGCTTATCAGATCAGCCCGGGTGGGGATTACATTTCCTGGATGGCGCCGTGGGAAAACCGCCTCAATGTTTTTGTCCAGCCGGTCGGGGGCGGGGAGCCGCGGCGGCTGACTGATGCCACCAAGCGCGACCTCGCCGGCTATTTCTGGGCGGCCAAGGACCAGATTGTTTATCTGCAGGACGATGGCGGGGACGAAAATTTCCACCTCTTCGCCATCAACGCGGACGGCACCAACCGCCAGGATCTCACGCCGTTCCCGGGCGTGCGCGTCGGGGTGGTCGATGATCTGCGCGATGACGAGGACCATTTGCTCATCAGCATGAACAAACGCGATGCCCGGGTCTTCGATGTGTTTCGCCTCAACACCCGCACGGGCGCGATGGAATTGGTGGCGGAGAATCCCGGGAGTGTGTCCGACTGGGTCACGGATCACGATGGCAAGGTGCGCGCCGCGGTGCAGACCGACGGGGTCAACACCGAGCTGCTTTACCGGGCCACCGAGGAGGAACCGTTCAAGAAGGTTCTCGTGACCGACTTCCGCGAGAGTGTGTCCCCGCTCTTCTTCACCTTTGACAACAAGGAGCTTTACGCCGCGTCGAACCTCGGGCGCGACAAGACAGCCATCGTGCGGCTCGATCCGGCCACGGGGAAAGAATTGGAGCTGATCTTTGAACATCCGGAGGTGGACACCAGCGCTCTCCTGGCCTCGGACAAGCGCAAGGTCATCACCGCGGCCGCCTTCACGCGGGACCGGCAGGAATACCACTTCTTCGACGAATGGCGGCGCGACCTGCAAAAGAAGCTGGAGGAAAAACTCCCCGGCGTGGAGGTCGCGCTCAGCTCGATGAACCTTGATGAGGACAAGTTCATCGTGCGCAGCCACAGCGACCGCACCCGCGGCGCGTTTTGGTTCTACGACACCAAGACCGACGAGTTGCGCAAACTGGCCGATGTTTCGCCGTGGTTGGATGAGAGCCAGATGGCCGCGATGAAACCCGTGCGGGTCACGGCCCGTGACGGCTTGGTTTTGCCCGGCTATCTCACGCTGCCCCCGGGGGTGGAACCGAAAAATCTGCCCGCCGTCCTGCTGGTTCACGGTGGCCCGTGGGCCCGCGACGACTGGGGCTTTGACGGAGGGGCGCAGTTCCTCGCCAACCGTGGTTACGCTGTTCTGCAGATCAACTTCCGCGGCTCGACCGGTTACGGACGCGCCTTCTGGGAGAAGGGCTTCAAGCAGTGGGGCCAGACCATGCAGGACGATGTGACCGACGCGGCCCGCTGGATCGTCTCCGAGGGGATTGCCGATCCGAAGCGCATCGCCATCTATGGCGGAAGCTACGGCGGTTATGCCGCCCTCGCGGGTATGGCCTTCACCCCCGGGGTCTATGCCGCGGGGATCAGCTTTGTCGGCCCCTCGAACCTCTTCACCCTCCTCGAGACCGTGCCGCCCTACTGGGAACCGATGCGGAAGATGAACTACGAGATGATCGGCGATCCGGAGAAGGACAAGGAGCTGCTGACCGCGGCCTCGCCGTTGTTCTCCGCCGACAAAATCCAATCCCCTCTGCTCATTGCCCAGGGCGCGAATGATCCGCGGGTCAAGAAGGCCGAGAGCGACCAGATTGTCGAGGCCTTGAAAAAACGCGGGGTCGATGTGCCCTACATTGTGCGGGAGAACGAGGGCCACGGGTTCGCCAACGAGGAGAACCGGATGTATTTCTACCGCGCGGTCGAACGCTTCCTCGCCAAGCATCTCGGTGGACGGACTGAGCCGGGCGGCGAGCCGATTCCGGAGCTTGACGGCACCAGCCCGGCCGCGGAGGCCGGGGCGGTCAACTAGCGACCGCGACCCGCACCACGCCGGCCAACACGGCCACCATGATGACCCGCGGCACCGACCAGCCCTGGGAGGTGAGCAGCCAGATGGCGACGCCGGTGATGGCGGCGGGGATGAGGGGAATCATCGCAACCGCGCCCGGTGGCGGCGTAAAGACGCCCGCGGCAAACCAGGCGGCGAGGTTGGCGATGACCCCGACGACGGCCGCGCTGACCGTTTGCATGATGGCGCGGGCGCGGGCGTTGCGGGCCAGACGCTCAACCTGCGGAGCGCCCAGTAGAACAAAGACCAGGCTGGGGAGAAAAGTGACCCACGTGGTGATGGCCGCGGCAAGCGTGGCCATGGTCAGCGGGGGAAGCGAGCCGGGGTAGCCCCAGCCGGCGAGAAAGCCGACGAATTGCAGCACGATGATGAGCGGCCCGGGCGTTGTCTCGGCCAGGGCCAGGCCATCACGCATGGCCGCGGAGGACAGCCAGCCGGCCTGATAGACCCCGTAGTCGGCGACGTAGGGCAGCACGGCATAGGCCCCACCGAAGGTGATCACTGCGACCTTGCTGAAGAACAGTCCCAGCCAAGTGAGCAGCCCGTTTGGTCCGAACACCGACGCGGCCCAGACGATCGGGGCGGCCCAGAGGACCAGGGCGAAGAACACGGCGAGCCACGGTGTCCGGCGCACCGGGGCGGAGTCCTCCTCAAGCTCGCATTTGCGTTCGGTGGTCGGCCGCACGGCCCCGAGGACCAAGGCCGCGACGATGACCCACGGAAAGGGCAGGCCGAGAAAGAGCATCAAGGCAAAGGCCGCGGCGGCCAGGGCCCAGTCGCGGGTCGCGGTCAGATGGTTGCCCGCCATGCGGACGACGGCCGCGATGATGATGGCGAGCACGACCGGACGCATCGTGCCGAGAATGGTCTGCATCTCCGGGCGCGCGCCGCAATAAACATACGCAACGGAAAGTGCCCACAGGAGCAGCGCGGCCGGCAGCACAAAAAGCACCCCCGCGGCGATGGCTCCGGGCAGGCCGTGCAGTTTCCATCCGGAATAAATGACCAACTGGTGCGCCTCCGGTCCGGGCAGGAGCATGCAGAAGTTCAGGCCGTCGGAAAACTCCCGCGAGGTCAGCCATCGCCGGCGCACAACCAACTCCTCGCGCAGGATGGCGATCTGGCCGGCCGGGCCGCCGAAGCTCACGCACCCGAGCCAGGCGAAAAAGCGGAGCAACTCATCGAACGAGGGTGACGGGGCGGGTTGACTCATGAATAAGCCGCTTTAGCTTGGCAAAGCACGACAGTCTTTTTACATTACCCATCGTATTCCCACTAAGTCATGGCTGAACTCGAAAACAAATATTCCGAAAACATTACGGGGAAATTCTACGTTGATGATCAGTGCATCGACTGCGACCTCTGCCGCGAGACCGCTCCGGCCAATTTCACCCGCAGCGACGACGGCGGATATTCTTACGTTTACAAGCAGCCCGAATCGCCCGAGGAGGAAGCCCAGTGCAAAGAGGCCATGGAAGGCTGCCCGGTTGAAGCCATCGGCGACAACGGCGCCTAGCCGTCCCGGCCGTTCCGGCCCGCCCGTGATGAAAAATTGGGCCGAAAGCGCCGTGGCGGAGTGGCGGTGCTACCGCGAGGGCCGCGATACCTCGGCGCGCGCCACCACCATCAGGGCCGCCCTCGCCGCCCTCCTGCCCAAGCTCGGCCTGGCCGATGCGATGGACGAACAGGCGGTGCGCCGCGCGTGGGCCGACCTCGTCGGACCTTTCATCGCCGCCCAATCGGTCCCGGATCGCATCCGCAACGGCGTCCTCCACGTGCAGGTCCATCAGTCGAGCGTGCGTTTCGAACTCGAGCGGACCTGGAAGGCCGAGATCACGCGAAAGCTGGCGGCGGAATTCGGGGCGGAAAAAATCCGCGAGGTCAAATTTTTCGGCTGACCATGTTGCGCAACCTTCTCCTTGATTGGTCGGGCACGTTGGTGGACGACCTTCCGCCGGTCATTGGCGCGACCAACTATGTCTTTGCCCATCACGGACGGGCGCCGCTGAGCCGCGAGGAGTTCCGCCGCCACTTTCGTTTGCCCTTCACCGATTTCTACGACGAGTTTCTTCCCGGTATTCCGCTCGATGGCTTGGAGGCGTTGTTTCACCGGCGCTTTGTCGAGATCCAGGACGAGGTGTCGCCTTTGCCCGGGCTCTTCGAGTTTCTCGATTTTTGCCGGGCCAGCGGACGGCGGTTGTTTCTGCTCAGCTCGATGAAGCCGGCCCATTTTGAAGTTCAGGCGGAGAAGCTCGGCCTGACCGGCTCCTTTGAGCATGCCTACGTCGGCGTGATGGACAAGCGGGCCAAAATCGGCGAGGTCCTCGCGACCCACGGATTGGTGCCCGGCGAAACAGCGTTCGTGGGCGACATGATCCACGATGTCGAGGCCGCGCGGCACGGCGGGGTCATGAGCATCGCCATTCTCACCGGCTACGATTCGGTCGAGAAACTCGCGCCCGCGCAGCCCGATGTCGTGGTCGCCTCGCTCCATGTCCTGCAGCGCTTGCTCCAGCACGAAGTCGGGTTGCCGCTCTGCCCGTCATGAACGACCGCATTCTGATCAACAGCCTCGTCGTCGCCGCGACCATTGGCGTGGATGCCCGGGAGCGCTGCGCCCCGCAGCGTTTGGAGATCGACCTCGCGCTGGACGGGGACTTTCGCGGGTTGGAAGACGACCTCAACCGCACGACCGATTATGCCGCGGTGGCCGATGGCTTGCGCATCGAGTGTGCGCTCAGCGAGTTTCACCTGCTCGAGACGCTGGCCGAGCATCTCGCCGGACGGTTGTTCGCCACGTTTCCGCTGGTCCGCGTGGTCGAGATGGAAATCCGCAAGGACATCCTGGCTTCCGCGCGTCATGCCGGGGTGAGGATCCGCCGCGAGCGCCCGTGAGTGAGGAGTTTCTCGACCTGCTGCGGCGCGATGGCGTTGTTTCCTCGCCTGCAGCGCGTTTGCTGGCGCTGACCGGCGGGGTCTCGAGTGAAATCTACCGGGTGGAGGACGGGCCGGAGGTTTTTGTCGTCAAGCGCGCGCTGGCCAAACTGCTGGTGCGGGCCGATTGGCATGCCGACACGGGGCGCAACCGTTTCGAGCGGCTCTACCTCGAGACCGTGGGGCAGACTTGTCCGGGGTCCGTGCCCCGCGTGTTGGCGGAGGGCGAAGGCTATTTCGCCATGGAGTGGCTCGGGGAGGGGTGGGCCAACTGGAAATCGCGCCTGCTGGCGGGCGACGCCCGGGTGGAAGATGCGGCCGCCGCCGGGGCGTTGCTTGGGCGGATCCATCGCGAAACCGCGGGGCGGAGCGATTTGGAGGTCCTGTTCGATTCGGGGGAAAACTTTCATCAGCTCCGCCTCGATCCGTTTTTTCTCGCCGTGGCCGCAAAGCATCCCGTTCACCGCGGGCTGATCGAGTCCGAGGTTGCGCGTCTCGCCACCGCCCGCGAATGCCTCGTCCACGGGGATTTCAGCCCGAAGAACATGCTGCTCAGCGGCTCGCGGCTCGTCGTCCTCGACTGCGAGCCTACCTACTACGGCGATGCAAGCTTCGACCTCGCCTTTCTCCTGACCCATTTGCTGCTCAAGGGGCTTTACCACGCGCCGGCCGATCCCGGATTGGCCGCGCTTTTCGCTTCGGCTCGCCATGGCTACCTGCACGAGCGACGGTTGGCCGAGGCTGAGATCTTCGCCACCCGCACCGCCCGCCTCGTTTTGCTTCTCCTCCTCGCCCGGGTGGACGGCAAGTCCCCCGTCGAATACCTCACTCCGGCCCAGCAGGAGACCGTGCGCCGTTTTGTTCTTCCGCGTCTCGGGCGCGAGGCGCTGAATCTCGAGGAACTCTCAGCCGAGTGGTTTGCCACGCTCGTGCCGAGCGCGTAAATCCTTATTGCTACCTCGCTAGGCGCCGGTAGGGCCCGCTGGCTCAGCGGGCCGCACCCCCTCAAGCCCTGCCACAGAAGCCGCTTGCCCTGCCGCCTGTCTTTTCGGCATGAAGTGGACATGAGGATCTTCTTCCTGCTCGCGACCATGCTTTTGGCGGTGGTGACCCGGGCGGTGGCCCAAGATAAAGGATCGGCCCAATACTATCTCAACCAAGCGGACACCTATCTCGGCCGCGAAATCACAGTGCAATGCGCCGCCGTTCAGCTAGTCAGCGGCCCGGCTGGGAGTCATCCTGACTACGCCATCTTCGAGGCGCAGACGTATGATCGCAAAAACTGGCCCCCCGGCTACATCCGCGTCGTCGTGCCCAGGGCCTCGGCTGAAAACTTTGCGCGCAAATACGGGCATGACTCCCAATGGCGGCAGAATGGCTATGCCACCAGGATTCTCATGGGCATCTACTCGAAAAACGGCACATCCTACTATCTGCGCTGGGGCGGAGCCGGTGAAATTGCCGGTGAGGGGGAGCGAAAGCCCCGCCCGGTGGCAACGCCCGGCAGCGAGGCGGCGCCGATGTCGTTCGACCGCAGCATCATGCCAAGCCTCACTTACAACGGCCAACGCTACATCGAGGTCACCATCACATCGGTCGATGCGTCTGGGGTCAAGGTGGTGGACAAGGCAGGAGACTCGGTCATCATCCCCTTGGAGCAGGCGGCGAAAATCCCCGAGCTGCGCATGCGCGCCCGCGACGCGATCGCCGCCCAGATCAAGCCCTAGACTGAAACAGCGGGCGGTCGGACATCCCCGGGAAAAAGGGGAGAGCGGGTGACGAGACTCGAACTCGCGACATCTTCCTTGGCAAGGAAGTGCTCTACCAACTGAGCTACACCCGCGGTGAGGGAAAAACTATGGCTGCGGTCCGGGCGGGTGTCAATTTCGATTGCCGTCTTGCCCGGGCGTTCGTGCGGCGGTCAGGTGCGGGGGTCGGTTTCCGGCCACTCGCGGGCGTTGAGGACGCGGCGTTCGAACGCGGTGGCGCGGCGGATGAGGCGCTGGTTGTCCGGCGGCACGAACGGATAGTGGGGCAGGGCATTGAGCAGGTCGTCCAAATGCCAGAGATTCTCCTCGGCGGTAATCCAAGAATCGCCGAGCCGACGCAGGTCGAACGGACGGGAGTAGGAGGCGAGGGTTTTCAGGCCGTCCTGGTCGCGGAAGTATTCATGATACCAAGACAGGGCCAACTCGCGCACGGTGCGGTAGATCGGGTCGCGGTAGCGCACGACGGCGTGGTTGGTCTTGGAGATGGCGCCCCAGTGGCCGTTGTCCTGAAAAAGGGCGACCACATGCTCATCGTCGTCGGAGACACGGGTCTTCAGGTCGAGCAGCAGCGGGCGGCGGCCTTGCAGCCAAAGCGCGGCGGCGGCGAGGAGCGCGCCTTCGATGCAGTGCGCCTTGCCCTCCCGCAGAACGCGCCGCGGGGAATAGTGCGTGTCGCCATTTTTCTCGTGGTTGATCGGCAGGCGATCAAGGAAGTCCTGGATTTTGGCCGGCGTGTTCAAGCGGCGCAGCTTCGCCTCCTCGTGCCTGGTCAGTCCGAACATCGACGGAGTCTAGCAAGACGGGCAAGCAGTGACCTGGGGTATGACACGAACCGGCCTTGCCAGCCCGGCCTTGTCGGGCACTCTTGGAGTCGAACCCCTTCCGCATGCCGAGCCTTTCCCGCTTCACTCTCACGCAGCCCGCGCAGATCGCGCCGCGGCTCCTCGCGGGGCGTGACGGGAGGCCGCCTGACCTTGGCGACACGCTGGTCATCGTGCCGACGGCAGGGGCCGGGCGGGTGATTCGTCGCGAGTTGGCCCGTTGCTCGCCCTGCGGTGTGCTTTCGCCCGAGTTCGCTTCGCCGCTCGAGGCGGTCCTGCCGGCCGGGGCGCAAGACCTTGCGACTGCGAGCGAGCGCGAAGTCGCCTGGATGGCGGTGCTGCGGGCGACCAAGCGGAGGCTATACGAGGCGCTGATTCCGAGTGTGGTGCAACTTGAGTCGCCCGACGATCTGCTCGGGGCGGCCGGCCGGCTCGTGGCCGTCTGTGATCTGCTGGCCGAGGCCGGGCTGCATCCGGGTTCGCCCGTGGTTGCGGAAGTCTGCGCGAATGACGCGCAGCGGTGGGAGGTTTTCGGCCGATTGCACGAGGCCTATCTGTCCGTGCTGGCCGGGGCGGGGTTGCGCGACCCGAATGCGGTGCGATCCGCCGCGGCGGCGAATCCCGAATATTCGCCGTCCCGGCGGAAAATCGTTGTGGCCTGTGTGCCGGACCTTCCGGTGGTCACGGAGCAATACCTTGCGTCGATGCTGCAGAACGGCGTGACGGTGGAAATTCTCTCGTGGCAGCCGGGCGACGAGGAGGCTCACATGGATGCCTGGGGACGACCGGAGCCGGAGTGGTGGGCGACGCATTCTTTGGCCGTGCCGGATTCCTGCCTGATCGCGGCGCATGATTCGGCGGCGGAGGCGAACGCGTTGCTTGATTTTGCGGCCGGGCAGGCGGCTGGAACGTTCGCAGTCGCCTCGGCCGCGCCGGAGGCCACGGCCGCGTTGGAGGCGGATTTGGTTCGCCGCGGTTGCATTCCCTATTCACCCGAAGGCCGCCCTTTGGCCGGCACGGAGAGTGCGACCATTCTCCTCGGCTGGGAGGATTTCATGCGCCGTGGGCGATTGCGTGCTTTGCGCCCGCTGCTGGGCCTCCCGTCGTTCCTGCGCTTGCTGGCCGGGGCCGCGCCGGGGCTGACCGCGGAGGCGGCCAGCGAGGCCTGCGACCGACTGGTGGCGGAGAAGCTTTGCGAGACGTTGGCCTCGGCACTCGATTGGCGCAGCGCCGCGGTGACCCCAGCGAAGAGCGGGGAAAGGCGGGGGTTCGAGTTGATGACGCAATTTCTCGATACCCTCACGGCCTTGCGTTCGCGCGATTTGCACGGGCGGGATTTGCTCGCGGCCCTTTACGGTGATGATCCGGGCGAGGAGGCACAGCAGTTCGCGGAGTTGTCCTCGCTCGTCGGGGTTCTGGAATCCATGGAGTCCTCGGTCCTGTTCGCGGGACTGGACCCAGAGGCGGCGGACACGGCGCGGCGGCGGGAGATTGCCCGTCGGCGGGTTTTTGCCCCGGCCCCGAACGGAGCGGTGGAAATCCAAGGCTGGCTGGAGGCCCCGTGGGCTGACGGACCGGCGCTGTGTTTGTCGGGCTGTCGCGAGGGTGCCCTGCCTTCCGGCGTGGCGGAGGATGCCTTTCTGCCTGATCGGGTGCGGGCCAAGCTCCGGCTCTCCTCGCAGGCCTCGCGCTTCGCGCGTGACGCCTACCTGCTGTCCGGCCTTCTGGCCGCGCGGGGCGCGGATCGGGTGCGGCTGGGCACCTGCAGATTCCGCCCGGGCGGCGAGCCCAACCGTCCTTCGCGTTTGCTTCTCGGATGTCAGGATCAGGACCTGCCGGCGCGCGTGGAGAAAATCTTTCATCCGCCGTCGCCGCTCCGCCGGGTCGCGGTGCGCCAGGGCGGATGGCAGCTCAAGCTGCCGTCCAAGCCGCCGGTGGAGTCGCTTCGCGTGACCAGCTTCAAGCACTACCTGTCCTGTCCGCTGCGCTTTTATCTCGCGCAGGTCTGCGGATGGGAGTCGTTCGACGCCGAAGCGACCGAGATCAACCCGGCCAACTACGGAACGCTGATCCATCGCGTGTTGGAGAATTTCGTCCGGGACGGCCCGCGGGATGAGACGGACGAGGCGAAGATCGCGAGTTTTCTCAGCGACGAACTCGACCGCGAGGTGGCGCGTCAGCACGGGCGCCAGCCCTCGCCGGTCGTGCGGGTTCAGGTCGAATCGATGCGGGCCCGGTTGCGTCGTGTCGCGGTGCTGCAGGCGGAGCAACGCCGGACCGGTTGGCGGATCATTGAGGCCGAATACGCGGTGAGAAGGGAACACGGGCAGATGGTTGGGCCGCTGGTTCTCACTGGCACGATGGATCGCGTCGAGGTGCATGAGGAGTTGGGGTTGCGGGTTCTCGACTACAAGACCTTCGGTCGGAAGCAGACTCCGGAAGAAACGCACTTCGGTCCGGTGAGGGAGCGTCCGGAGTTTCCCGAGGTCCTGATCGAGAGGCCGTCGAAGCGAGGCATGCGGGAAAGAAATTGGGTCGATTTGCAGCTTCCGCTTTACCGGCAGATGGCCTCGGCGATCTGGCCGGAGCCAGCGGCCAAGGGCGTGGAGACGGGTTACATTCTCCTGCCGGGTGATGCTGATGACACACAGGTGGCCGCGTTGGCGTTGGATGACGCCGCATTCCAGTCCGCCATGGCGTGCGCCGAAGCCATCGCCGACCGGGTTGCGCGGGGCGTGTTCTGGCCACCGACCCCGGCGGGCGAGGTGCGCTATGACGACTTTGAAGCGTGGTTCGATGGCAAGGATGCGGCGGCGATTCTCGACGAGGAAACCATCGCCAACTTGAAAGGCCGGCCGTGAAAAAATTCGACCGCGTCCTCCTCATTGTGGCCAACGCCGGCAGTGGGAAAACCTACCGTCTGGTCACCCGGTGTCTCGAATTGATGGCGCGCGGCGAGCCGCCGGAGAAAATCCTCGCCCTGACCTTCACCCGCAAGGCGGCGGCGGAATTCTTGCAAAAACTTTTCGGACGTCTGGCCGGCGCCGCCCGGGACCCGCGGCAGTTGCAGCAAATGCGCGAGGACCTCGGCGATCCGGCACTGGAGGCCGGACAATGCGTGGCCTGGCTGCGCCACCTCGCCGCCGCCATGCCGAGGCTGGCCATGGGCACGATGGATCAATTCTTTGGCCGCATCGTCCGGGCCTTTCCCTTCGAGCTCGGGCTGGGAAGGGATTTCCGCTTGATGGATGAAGCCACGCAGGAGGACAGCCGCCGACGCGCGCGGGAGGAACTGTTTGCCGCTGCGGCTGGAACGGTTGGCGGGCTGGATCAGTTGGTTGATTTGCTGCGGCAGGAGAATCGCAACCGCGCCGGGCAATCCGCCCTGAAGGCCATCGATGATTCCGCCGCCGCCCTGCAGCAAAGCTTTCTCGAGACACCCGCGGGTATCGTTTGGGGTGATCCCCGGACGATCTGGCCTGCGGGTTGTGCGATTCTGGAGGCCGATGCGGTGGATGCGGCGGCGGATGCATTCTGGGCCGAGGTCGAGGCGACCAATCCGGAACTTGGTTCTGCCGCCCGCACCCAGTGGGGCGAATGGCTTGATCTGGCCCGCGCGCATCGTCCGCCCCGCCGGATGGATGACAAGCTGGACAAATTTCTCAGCGGCAAGCTCTCCGGTTTCAGTCCGGGAAAAAACGGCGGCGAGCCCTACATTCCGGTCGGGGGCAAAGCGCAGGACCGGCTTTATTTGCGCGGCCGGGTGGAGGAGAAGCGCGAGGCGCTGCGGCGTTCGCTCCTGCGGCCGGAGCTCGAGGCCAAGCTCCAGTCGTCCCGCGCCCTGCATGCCCTGCTCGCCCGCTACGAAGCGGCGTATCATGCGACGGTGCGGGCCACCGGGGCGTTGACCTTCGCGGATGTCGCCATGGTGCTGGCCGACGGGGCGGATGCGGATTGGCGGCGGGATCTCGACTATCGCCTCGACGGGCGCAGTGACCATTGGCTGCTCGACGAATTTCAGGACACCAGCCGCACGCAGTGGAAAATCATGGCGCCGCTGGCCGGGGAGATCATCCAGGACACGTCCGAGGCCCGTTCGTTCTTTTACGTCGGTGACACCAAGCAGGCGATTTACGGTTGGCGGGGCGGCGACGCGCGGCTGTTTTGGGAGATTCGAGACCATTACAATCGCGGAAAGGTTCCGGTGGTCAGCGAGGACAAACTGGAAATCTCCCGCCGATCCGCGGCGGCCATCGTTCGCACGGTGGAAGCGGTGCTCAATCCCGGCGCGCTCGAAGCGGGCGCGGAGGAATTTCGCTTTCCACCGGAGGCGGTCGAAGCCTGGCGACGGGCCTGGGTCGAGCATCGTCCGCGTGTCGGTGGCGAAGAGGGGTATGCGCGTTTCGAACTGGTCGAGGCCGGCGACGAGGACGAATCAAATCAGGATGCTCTCGACCAAGCCGTCCTTGGCATTCTGGCCGAAGCCGACCCGCTGGCGCGCGGGCTGGGCTGCGCCATTTTGGTGCGGACCAATGAAGACCTCCGGCACTATGTCGAGCTGCTTAAATCGAGGAACATCCCCGTGGCGGCCGAGGGAAGAAACAATCCCTGCACAGCCTGGCCGACAGGCGGGGCGTTCCTCTCGCTCGTGCGGTATGTGGCCACGCCGGGCGACAAATTTTCACTCGCCCACGTCGAGGCCTCGCCCTTGCGGGTGCTGTTCGGCGACGAACCCGCGGTCGTCCGACAGGCGATGCTGCACGAGGCGGCGGCGGATGGTTTTGCCGCCTGCTTCCGGACGCTCGCGGCCCGGGCGGTGGCGGCCGGGGTCATCGTTGCGGCCGAGGCTGATCCGTTCATTGTCGCGGCGGCTGACTACGATGCGACGCGCACGGGGGCGGGGGACTGGCCGGAGTTCGTCCGTGCGATCGAGCATCGCACCATGGAAGAAAGCGAAACTCCCGGAGCGATCCGGGTCATGACCGTGCACAGCGCCAAGGGACTCGGCATCGACATGGTGATCCTGCCGGCCCTGGGCGGAAAGGCCATGACCGAGTTGCGCGAAAGCGCCGGGGTTTCCCTCCATCGCAACTCGCAGGGCGAAGTCCAGTGGGGGTTGGCCCTGCCGCGGCGGGATTTTTGCGATGCCGACCCCGTGCTCAAGGCCGCCCGTGAGGAAATGCGGGCCCGGCAATCTTACGAGTCGCTGTGCGTTCTCTATGTGGCCATGACCCGGGCCAAGTCCGCGCTCTATTGCGTGGTGGCGGATGGACGGGGCGACAAGAACCCCGGCCGCTGGCTCGCGCAGAACTTTCCGCCGGTGGGGACTGACGAGGCCCGCCGCGATGCGGGCGATCCGCGCTGGTTCGAGGAGCATCCCATCGTGGGGGCCGCGCACGCGCCATCCGCCTCGGCCCCGCTTCCGTTGGCGGTTGGGTTGTCCCCGGAGGTTCCGGCGCCCTCGCGACGCCGGTCCATGAAGCTCTCAACCATCATCGCGGGCGGAGAGGCCCGGCAGCTGGGCAGCGAGGTGCATCGTCTTTTGGCTGGCGTGGAATGGCTGGACGCGGCGAGCTCCGCCGCGCTGGGCGAGGGGGAGGCGGCAGAAATGGTGCGCGGATTTCTGGCCACCGCCGAGGCCATGGAAATTTTTGCCCGTCCTTCGTCGCGTGTTGAGTTGTGGCGCGAGCGGGCCTTCGATGTCGAAATCGACGGGAGCGTGGTCAGCGGCGTCTTCGACCGCGTGCACATTGCTTTCGACGCGGATGGTCATCCGGTGAGTGCGCAGATCTACGATTTCAAGACCGACGGCCCGAAGGGCGATTTGTCGACGCGGCATGCCGCGCAGATGAAGGTTTATCGTCAGGCGGCAGCGCGTTTGCTCGCTTTGCCGGAGGGTTCGGTCCGCGCGCAGGCCGTGGCGGTGCAGGCTTGAGGCGGCGGCGGCCGGGGAAATGTCTTTTGCTCCACCCGGGTGTCCCGGAAGCTGGACGGCGGAACGTCATGAGCATCACAGGAATCAGCACCGCGTTTGGTTTGGGTTTTGTCTACTTCATCGCCGCCGTGCCGGCGGGGGTGGCGGCCGGGGCGCTGCCGTGGGTTGCCGCCTTGGCGGCGTGGCTCGGCTATTCCGCCGGAGCGGCCGTTGTTCTGCTGGCCGGGGCGCCGTTGCGCGGCTGGCTCGTGCGGAAGCTGAAAATCCCCGTCGAGCGCGACCCGTCGACGTTTGTCTGGCGGGTCTGGGATCGCGGAGGTCTGGTTGGCCTCGGCTTGCTCGCGCCGGTTACCATCGGTCCGCAGGCTGGCTCAATCCTCGCTTTGGCTGTCGGGGAGAAGGCCCCGCGGATCTTGGCCGCCCTTTCCTGCGGCGTCGTCCCATGGTGCGTGGCTTTCGCCGTCCTGGTTTCGCTGGGGGTCAAGCTGGCGCAGTGAGCACCAGGTCAACCAACTCGTCATGCGACTCGACCGGAAGAGCATCCAGGACCTGGCCGGGAAAACAAACACCGACCCGCAGGACGGAGCGCGGCAATTCGGCGAGGAGGCGGTCATAAAATCCGCGTCCGCGCCCCAACCGCGCACCATCCACCGTGAAGGCCATCCCGGGAACAAAGATCACCTCGGCCTCGGATGGGCTGACGACCGGGCAAAGCGCGGCATCCGGCTCAAACACGCTGAAGGCACCGGGCCGCAGTTGGCCCGGGCTTTCCACCCGGTGAAAGACAAGGTTCTCGCCATCGACCCGCGGGAGAAGGACGGTCCGCTTACCGACCCAGTCGAGCGGGCGCAGATCGGGCTCTCCCGGCAGGGCGACATAGGCGGCCACCACGCGGGCCTCTTGCCAGCGGGGCAGCAATGGGATACTCGTGCGGACGCTTTCCGAGGCGGCCGTCATGGCGGTGGGCGCCATCCGGGCAAGCTGCGCGCGCAGGCGGCGGCGGAGTTCTGTTTTGGCCGGGGAGAGCATGGAATTCTTACAAAGTGAGTGCTGCCGACCAACCAGACAAGCCCGCGCGGGCCCCGCGGCGGAGGATTATGCCGCGGCTGCGGCACAAGCCGGCCAACCGGGTCGGGCTCAAACCCGGCAACGGTTGGCGGGAGCGCAATTTTCTCGCCGAGGTGGTCTGGCCGAGCCTTTTCCTCAAGCGACATGGGGCGGCCTTGGCCCCCGATTTTCCCGTGCTCAAAGCCGGCCAGGTCGCGCTCACCTGGATTGGTCACGCGTCATTTCTCGTTCAGGCCCCGGGGGTCAACCTGCTCATCGACCCGAATTGGGCGCGCTGGCTCAAGGTGATCAAGCGGCTGCGCGAGCCGGGCCTCGAAATCAACGCGCTTCCGGCCATCGACGCCGTGCTGGTGACCCACGCGCACTTCGACCATCTCGATCGCAAGACCCTGCGCCTCGTCGCGCGCGAGCAGCCCATCGTGGTGCCGCGCAATGTGGGCCGTCTCGTGCAAGGTCTGGGCTTCGACCGCGTGCATGAGCTCGACGTCTGGGAATCCATGCAGCTGGGCCCGGCGCGGGTCACCATGACCCCGGCGCATCACTGGGGGGCGCGCATGCTGGCCGACACCCACCGCGGCTTCGGCGGCTTCCTCATCGAGGTCGGGGGGCGCACCATCTTCCACTGCGGGGACAGCGCCTATTTTCCGGGCTTCGCCGAGATCGGAAAAAAACAGCCCGTCGATATCGCCCTCATGCCCATCGGGGCCTACGACGCGCCGAGCAAGCGCGAGGTGCACATGACGCCGGAGGATGCGCTGCGGGCGTTCGTCGAGTTGGGCGCGCAGACCCTCGTGCCCATGCACTACGGCACGTTCCCGCTCAGCTACGAACCGGTCTGGGAACCGCCTTCGCGCCTGATCGAGCGCGCCGCAGCCGAGGGACTGCTCGACCGCGTCTGCTTCCTGCGCGAGGGCGAATCCCGGGTTTTTTGAGCAGTGTTGGCTACCGACAAAGCCGCCGCATCACTTTAACCGGATCGGCACCAAGCAACTGCACGTAGTCGATCAGTTGGCAGATATCCAGCTTACGGTCGCCAGCCTCGATTTTGGCCACCAGCGACTGTGGGCGTCCCAGCCTCCTCGCCACTTCCATTTGGGTCAGACCGGCCTCTCTCCGTAGTTCCTTGAGAATGCTGCGAAGAGTGTCCCACCGTTTCGAGTAAAGCGACTTGGAGAGGCGTGTGGTCAACGCGATGCATTTACCCCAATATTGACATTATCCGATTTTAAGGATAGCAAACTTGCCTTGGCGTAAATCAACGTCTCTCAGCAATGATACCCGACTCATCGCTTACGCTTCGCTTCATGCCAATCTGGCCGCGATTACGAGGCACCATGCTGATGATTTTGTGGGCGATGGTGCCTTCGGCGTTTGCCACCGAGCCGGAGACTTTGGACCACGCGCGCATCCTCGAGAGCGTCGAGGTTGACTACGGCGACCACTCGGTTTTCTATAATCGGGTCGAGGCCCCGGTGTTGAAGCCGGAGACAGAGCGGCCGGTCGTTGCGCCCCGCGTTCCCACGGCGGCGGAGCTTGAGCAAGCGGCGCGTGTGGACAGCCTGCGCTATGTGCAACTTTGGCTTTCCTGCACGGTCTTTGACGGGAAGTTCACCGAGGTGCGCTTGCAGCAGGATGGAGCGGAGGTCGTCATCTTCAGCACGATCGACTTCAATGTCCTGGCCGCGGGCTTGGACCTTGAAACAGCGGATTCCTACTACAACCTGTTCATGGGGATCGGGGATGCCTCGCGGGAGGAATTCGTCGGGGTCTGGCCGACGAGGCTTCTGGCCGAGGCGGCGAAGACGGGGCAGGCGAAGTGGCAGGTGATCTCGAAGGGGCCGGTGCCGCCGGACCTGCGGCGCACGATTGGCGACCTGCACAGGTATTACGACACGCACCGCGCACGCCTCCTCGCCCAGCGCGCCGAGCGCGACGCCGCGCAGCGCGCCCATGAGGAGTGGCTCAAGGCCAACCCGCCCGTGCCGGAAGACATCGTGGTCAACTATTTCCCCATCCGAAGCGCCGAGCCGACGAACTCGAAGCGATGAAACGCCTGCTCCTCATCGCCAGCGTAGGGCTCGCCAGTGCCGGGCTGCTCACGGCCCAAAGCCCGAGCGATCGGAACGAAGGGTCGAAAGTCCAGTTTGACAGCGCCAACGCCGTCTGGCGGGTGAAGTGGTGGGGCAAGGCGGGGCGCACGTATTTCATCCAGCTCTCGCCGGACTTGAAGCGGGCATGGGAATGGCTGCCGATGGTCGCGGCGGGCCATGATTCCATCAAAGAGTTCGGCCTCGGCACGAACGTCAGCCGCGTCTTCGTGCGCCTGCGCCATAGCGACATCCCGACGAGCGATCCGGCTGGGGCGGACTTCGACGGGGACGGTTTGGGCAACCTGGCCGAAGTGCAAGTCGGGGCCGATCCGTTCGACACCGACAGCGACAACGACGGACTTCCGGACGGCTGGGAAGCCGCCCACGGACTCAACCCGATGGATGCTGCGGATGCTGGAAGCGATTCCGACGGCGATGGCCTGACCAACCTCCAAGAATTCAATGCCGGGACCGATCCCCGCAAGTTCTCCAGCGGAAACAATGGCGTCGCCGATGGTTGGTGGTTGCAGCACGGGTTGAGCCCCTGGGGAGATAGCAACAACGACAGCGACGGAGACGGCCGCAGCGATCTGGATGAGTTTCTGGCTGGGACCAGTCCCAACGTCATCGACGCCGCGCCGGAGTATCCGTTTCCCAGTGATGCCCCCCGCAATTTGGTCGCGACGAGAAACTCCGATGGCAGCTACGACCTGACTTGGGAAGACTCCGCCACCAACCGCAAGCGCTTCGTCATACAGAGGGAGAAGAACGACGGCACATGGGAGGACATCGCCGTGGTTGGCCCCAACATCCGCAGCCACCGTGTGGCCGAGGCACCATGAAGAGACGCTGGCTCTACGCCCTGCTCGGCGTGTTGCTCTCCGTGCCGCTTCTGGCCGGGAACTTCCGGGTGGGGAAACCGCAGCAGTCCAACCAGAGTCAGCCTCTGGGCCGCTACGCCTTCTTGCCGATTGAGGGGGCCGATTCGTGGCCCCGGCGAGTCAATGAGCTTGGATATGTGCTGGCGGGCACCGACTTGTGGCATCCTGCGCACGGTTTGCTGATAGACTCAGCAGGCGGCTGGTTCCGAGACCTCAACAACAGCAACCAAGTGATCGTGCAGCGGGATGGCACCAACGGCACCACCCTCATCCTGAAGAATCTCGCCACAGACGCCGAAACGGTCATGACCTCGGGCTTCGCTCCCCCGGATGAATATGTGACCGGCGTAGAGATTCTAGACCGCGCGAGCCTACATGGGGGAGTTCCCGCTAACCTGCTCAACGATCTGGGGCAGACCGTCGGACACGTTTGGGAGCCGTGGGCATACACCGTGCGCTATACCCTGCCCGGTGGCGGCTATTACACCAATACCTTTATGGTTCCTTACTCCTCCTTGACCGGCCGGTGGGACGGGGCCACTCAGCTCCTGTCGCTGGAAGGAGCACAGGGTGTGCCCGCTGAAACCCACTATTCCGAAGTAAGCTATGGCCAGTTTACTGCTGACCAGAGAGTTACGGTGGCCGTTAGGGATCAAAACCTCGATGACCACCTCATTCTGTGGGATTTGTCCAGCAACACCGCCAACGTGTATCCAGCAAACTATCTCATCTTGATCAACAACGCCGGACATACTGTTTTGCAGCAGCGCGCCTCCTCCCCAGCCATCGAAGTTGTTGGACAGGGGGTGGTTGGGCATGGTGACGCCTATGCCATCACTGACAGCCAGCCGCCGCCCTACAACACTCCAGACTATCCCATGATCGTGGGGAGCTCAGGTGGATTCCCACGCATCTGGTCAAGATTCAAGGACGAGGAAGGCAGCAAAGTCTGGGAAGAAATCGACCCCTGCTCCCCGGACCAGAAGTATTCCGGCACCCTCACCGCCGCCAACAGCAACGGCCTGATCGTCGGGTCGTTGTCGATTTCCAACCAACAGCCGAAGGCCTATTTGCTCGTCCCTGCCGCCCTCGCCGTCGATGCCAACCGTGATGGCTCCATCAAGTTCGCTGGCAACCTCCACGACACCAACCTCATCGGAGTTCCACTCGACCGCACCAGTGAGTCCGAGCCGTTCCGGTTCTGGTGCAATGATGATGACGATCACGTTGGCACCAAAGAAGAGGATCGGGTGCCCGTTGTGCAGGCCGATTCGCAGGATGACCAAATCGACGGACGCCGCGATTTGGAGGACTTCACACGGCTGTTCATCCACCTCGGCGCGTTCCACGAGGAGCTTGTCAGCGGCACGATGAAAGTCGGCCTGAAATGGAAGGACACGAACGGGACGACGCCTCGCGTGAAACTCTACCGCATGGCTGATGCGCAGGGGTCCGACTCGTATTTGAAAGACGATACGGCGGCAGCGACTCAGGCGTCGGGTGTGTTCCGAAATGCAATCGGTGAGGTGTCTGGCACCGGCACGCTCGTGTTGCCCGCGACGGTGTTTGCGAATTACAGCGTAAACAACCCGCACGCGCATTTGCTCTTCGAGGCCAGCGGCGAAGGCAAGGGGCAGTTGTGCATCACCATCCACAAAGCCGATGGCACGGAAATCGGCGAAGGGCCGGGCGTGTGGCTCGATTTGGTGAACGTGCGGAAGATGTATGCAAGGGCGAAGGCAACACCCGAATCAATTGCATTACCACACCTCACGACGGGGCCGACCGACAATCCGCCTGAGCCGACGATGGGATGGGTCGATGATCCTAACGGAAATCCTCACGACCCCGCCGCACCAAAGTCATGGACGGAAACCAAGCAATACATCGTGTTCGTTCATGGCTGGAATATGAGCTACGAGGGTTCACAAAATTTTGCTGAAACGATGTTCAAGCGGCTCTGGCATCGCGGATACAAAGGCCGATTCGCGTCGTTCCGCTGGCCGACGCTGGTGGGCGCGGTGGGCACCTATAATGACAGCGAATATCGGGCGTGGAAGTGTGGCGAAAGTCTTAAGCAATATGTTGCTTCGTTGCCATCGGGCTACACGAAGAATCTGGCCGCACACAGCATGGGAAATATCGTGGCAGGGTCAGCGTTGAAGAAGGGAATGCAGGTCGTCAACTACGCCTTATTGAACGCGGCGGTGCCCGCGATGAGCTATGACACGGACCCAACGCTTTACCAGAGTGGGGCTTTCTGGAAATCGCCCACCCCTGATGGTGACCCAGATGCTGGCACAAAGGCATTAGGCTACGGCGGTCAGTTGCAGGGTGTTTCCGGCAACCTGATCAACTTCTTCCTAACGAGAGATTTTGCAACGACGACGCTGTGGGAAGGAAACAACTTCACCTTTAAGCCGCAAAAGCTGGCAGCAATCCCAGTTCCCCCGTTTACAACTGGCTACTATTACGATCCCGCTGCTGCACCCGGTCAACGTATCGGAATCAACTACGTTACCGCTGTGGGGCGTTTTGTGACGACACCTCATGAAGCAATGGCTTATGCAGTGCATTCACGCACCCGAACAATAGGCGCCGAAGGTGGAGCAAATGGAGCGATTGACGGGAAAGTGGACATGGACGCTTACGGTTTTGATACGGAACACAGTGCGGAATTCGATTTTCGCGCTCAGCAAACAACAGCGTTCTATAATCGTCTACTGGATGAATTTGACATCCCGTTCCTGCCATGACTCGGAACCGAACTGCTATTGCACTCTCTATATTGGTTCTGATCGGACTTGGGATTTTCTTTTGGCAGAAGACAAAACTTGACCGAGTCTCTGCTCCAGTGACAACGCAAAGCAGCCCGCCTCCGGAGTCACAGGGAAAAATCGAGATGACGAAAGAAGGGCTTCCTGCACCTGCTGCACCGGGGATGGTTCCGCAGGACTACAAGCCGTATGGAGAAGCGAGCCTTTTGGAGTTGTTCATGACCCCCATTGAGTTTTACGGCAAGGTAGTCGATGAAAATGGCAATCCCATTGCCGGAGCCACGGCGAAAATGTCCGTGTCGGACGAGCCAATTACCGACGGCGCGAAGTATACGAAAACCACCGACGGCGGAGGATTATTTTCGTTGACGGGCCTGACTGGCGCAGCGGTGTCAGTTAATGTGACGATGCAAGGATACTACTCTACGGAACAATCCCGAGGAATGATCCGTTTTGGAAAGTTCCGTTCCAACTCTGATCCGCAAATACCAACGGCAACCAGCCCGACTGTTTTTGTCCTTCGCAAGGTGGGAGAAACTGTCCCGCTTGTGCGCGTCACCGAACGACCGATCAAAGTGCCCAAGGACGGCTCGCCGGTGCAAGTTGATTTGGCAACGGGTCAAACAACCCAGCAAGGTGATCTGACCGTGCAATGCTGGACGAACGATCAAGCCAAGAATGCGGACGGTCAATATGAGTGGAAGTGTTTACTCACCGCGCCCGGAGGTGGACTGATCGAACGAACTGATCCGATGGCTTTCGAAGCGCCTTCGGAGGGATACAAACCATCCGTAGAACTCGGCCCATCCGCTGAAAAATGGTCGTCTCGTGCAGAGCGAGAATATTTTGTGAGGCTGTCGGATAATCGTTATGCGCGGATTAGCTTTCGCATGAGAACAGGAGGCGAACATTTTTTCGTGATCGAATCGTTCCTCAATCCCACGCCCGGCAATCGAAACTTAGAGTTCGATCCGGCGAAAGCGGTTCCTTAACTCCCAGCCGTGAATGTGCAGCAGGGCCGGTGCGCTGTCGCGAGGTGGGACGAACGCCAAACCCTCGTCAAACTCCGATGAACCGCTCCGTCACGCCTCCTGCTTTTGGGGGCGGAGTGCGGCTTGCGCCGTGGAATCGAAAACGCCCCCGCAGGAGTCGCGCCGTCGCTCGCGCCCTCGACGTTCAACGGCGGTCGCTAGTCTGGCACTGGTCTGCTCCCGGCTCGTTCCTCGCACGGGTGCAGCCGTGCCAGCCGCTTCCTTGGGAGTGCCGACGACCGCCCGTCGGCTGCTCCCTCTGCTCTCGCCCAAAGCGGCGAGATCAGCCGCAGCCGCAAACCCTTCCGCTACGCTCCAAGAAGCCATAGGGGTCAGCCCTTACCTATTGACATTTCTGCGGTTCTCAGGGAAACACAGATCATGCCTCGAAGAGCGCGGGTTGAGTATGCGGGGGCGATCTATCATGTGATGGATCGCGGGGATCGGCAGGAGTTGATCTGCCGCTCGGAGGAGGATTGGTTGCTTTTCTTGCGCACGCTGGGTGAGGCGTGCGGGCGCACGGGTTGGCGGGTGCATTCTTACGTTTTGATGGGCAACCACTACCATTTGTTGCTGGAGACGCCGGAGCCCAATCTTTGCGCCGGCATGCGATGGTTGCAGGGCGTGTATACGATCCGCCACAACGCGAGGCACAAGGTGCGTGGGCATTTGTTCCAAGGGCGCTACAAGGCGGTGCTGGTCGAGGGCGGGGATGAGACTTACTTCCGCACGGTCAGCGACTACATCCATCTCAACCCGGCGCGGGCCGGGATGCTCGGGGAGGGGCAGATGCTGGCGGACTATGGTTGGAGTAGTTTTCCCGGCCTCATCGGCGACCCGCGCAAGCGGCCCGGGTGGTTGTGCGCGGAGTGGGTGCTGGGTCAGTGGGGCGAGAAGGACGACGCGCGTGGACGGCACTCCTACCGGGAGGCGCTGGAGAAACGTGCGTCCGAAAAGCAAGACGGCGGGACGTCGGACGAAGGGATGCTCAAAAAGCTGAGGCGGGGATGGTGTTTCGGCTCGGAGGAGTTTCGTCAGCGGATGATCGGGATGGCAGCGGGGGCGGCCAGAAGGCCTTCGGGTGAGATCCTTGCCGCGCACAATGAGCAGGAGGCGGAGCGGCTGATGGCGGCGGGGCTGGAGTCTGTCGGGTTGAGGGTCGAAGACCTGGCCACGATGCGCAAAGGGGACCCGCGCAAAATCGCGGTCGCTGCGGTGGTGAAGAGGCGAACGATCATGGGCAACGAGTGGATCGCCCGGGGTTTGCACATGGGCGCGGCTGGTCGCGTCAGCCGCTACTGCTCGGAGGCAGGGACCAGGGCGGACGTGGAGGGTTGGATCCAGGCCATTTTGGCAAAAGGTAAGGGCTGACCCCTATGGCTGGGGCTCGTGGCGGAGGAGAGCGTGGCCCGACTCATGCTCGTCGCCACGGGTCTCGACGGCCTGCCGGTGCCCACGACGTGGGAAAGTTTTTCGCTCGCGGAGGAGTGGGCTCTGGCCGCACGCGGGGTCAAGGTGGCTGTGGTCTGCCCGGGCTAGTTGATCGATCCGGCCCGCTTCGGTGTCACCCTGGCCCGCAACCGCGGCCTCATGCTCGATGTCTTCACCTCCGAGGCCGAGGCGCTTGCCTGGCTGCGAGAGTCGGTCTGACGCCGGCAAGACGAAGCGGACCGGCGTTCCGCCCGCGTTCGCGCGGTGAACACGGGCGGGTTCGACAAGCCTACGGCTTGAGTTCCGCTCCGGTGGTTGCGTCGGTGATGATGAATTTTTCCCGGTGCATGGTGGGGTCTGGCTTGAACGAGAGCCGTCCGCCGTAGCGGCGCTCGATGTCGACCAGCAGTTCATCGTCTTCGGTGCGCAGGCGTGCGAGCAGATCGGGGTTCACGATCACGCGGATCTCGTGGATCGTGTCGATGTGCTTGCGCATGATGCCGTGGAGTGAGCGCTGCAGTTCCACGCTCATGGTCAGCGTGTTCTTGATCAGGCCGCGGCCCTCGCAGTAGGGGCAGGGGTCGAATTGTGACATGCGCATGCTCTCGCCCAGGCGCTGCCGGGTCATCTCCATGAGGCCGAGTTGCGAAATGGGCAGCACGTGGGTGCGGGCCTTGTCGCGCTTGAGGCGCTCGCGCATGCGCTGGTAAACGGCCTGCTGGTCCTTGCGGGACTTCATGTCGATGAAGTCGGCCACGATGAGGCCGCCGATGTTGCGCAGGCGGACCTGACGCGCGATCTCCTCGGCCGCTTCCATGTTCGTCTGGAAAATGGTCTTCTCCACCTCTTTGCCGCCCTTGTTGCGGCCCGTGTTGACGTCGATGGAAATGAGGGCCTCGGTTTCGTCGATCACGATGTAACCGCCGCACTCGAGCCAGACCTGACGGTGGAACGCCTTCTCCACCTGCTTGTTGATGCCATACTTGTCGAAGACGTGCTGTTCCTCGTTGTAGAATTGGATGCGCTTTTTCGAGCGCGGGGAAACCTGGGCGACGAGGGCCTGCATGCGCTCGACCGAGGGCAGGTCGTCGCAAATGACCGCATCAACCTCCTCGGTCAAAAAATCGCGCACCGTGCGCTCGACGAGGTCGGGTTCCTCGAAGAGCTGGGCCGGACCGCGCTCGGTCTCCATCGCTTTCTCAATCTCGCGCCATTGCTCGAGCAGGAGGTGCAGGTCACGGACGAAGAAACGCGAGCGCTGACCGGCACCGACCGTGCGAATGATCACGCCCATGCCGTCCGGAATCTCCAGTTCGTTGAGAATTTTGCGCAGGCGCTCGCGCTCCTTCGGGTCATCAATCTTCCGCGAGATACCGCACTGAGGACTGTAGGGCATGAGGACGAGGTAGCGGCCGGGCATGCTGATGTTCGTGGTGATGCGCGGCCCCTTCGTGCCGATCGGGCCCTTGCTTACTTGGACCATGATGTCCGAGCCGGGCGGGTAGATGGTGGGGATGTCCTTGGCCGTGATTTTGCGGGGAAGTTTTTTGCCGGTGTTGCGCCGGACTTCCTCGATGCCGCTGTCGAGGGCGGCGGGGATGGCATCCCAGAAGTGGAGGAAGGCATTTTTCTCGAAGCCAATGTCGACGAACATGGCCTTGAGGCCCTGCTCGATGTTCTTGATGCGCCCCTTGTAGATCGAGGCGACGATGTTGCGGTCGGAGACGCGCTCGACGTTGTATTCCTCAAGCTGGCCGTCCTCGACCACGGCGACGCGCTTTTCGAGCTTCTCGGAGTTGACGATGAGGCGGATACCGCCCGCTTTGGGCTTGAGCCCAAGGAGTTTTTTGACTTTTTCGATCATAATTTTGGAATAATTGGTGAGAGTTGAGGAAAAATGAAACAGGCGGGGTGCTGGTCTTTATCGTTTCTTTCGGCCACCGCCGAAGAGCCGCTGGAGAAAGTTGGGTTTTTTTTCCACCGTGCCCTCGGCATCGGCGGCCGGTCGGACGGTGGGCGGAGCGGCGGCGGCCACACCCTCGCTGGCGGCCACATCCGAGGCGGGCGCGTCGGCCAGAGCCGCGGGGATGGGGCGGCCGAAATCCACGCTGGAAACAAACTTGAAGCTGCCTTTGGCCGGTTCAACGGCCGCAAGTTCCAGCAGGTTGCCTTCTTCCATCTTGAAAACGTCGGAGAGAATCTTGGCCGCGATCGGTGCGGCCACGCCGCCGCCCGATTGGGCGCCCTGCACGAGAACCGCCACAGCGTAGCGGGGGTTGTCATAGGGCGCAAAGGCAATGAACCAGGTGTGGTTGTCCTTGACCGCGCCGCGCCAGAACTGGGCCGTGCCGGTCTTGCCTGCGACCTCGTAGTTCTTGATCCGCGCGGAAGCCGCGGTGCCGCCGCCGCGGTTCACGACGTCCCACATGCCGCGGCGGACCATGTCGGTTTTTTCCGGCGCGATCCCGCCTTCGGCGAGACTGGCATGGACCTTGACGGGTTCCTGCCGGATGACCGTGCCGTCCTGCGCCACCACCTTGTCGATCAGGCGCGGGTAATAACTGGTGCCGCGGTTGGCCACGGTGGCGGCGACCATGGCCATCTGCAGCGGTGTGGCCAGCACATAGCCCTGGCCGATCGAGGCATTCGCGGTCTGGCCGCTGGACCAGCGCTCGCGCGGATAGTTGGCCCGCATCCATTCCGGACCGGGCAAGATGCCGGCGGATTCGCCGGAGAGGGGAAGCCCGCTTTTTTGTCCGAGACCGAGCATGTTGCCGACCGCGACCATCTGGTCGATGCCGGCGGCGTTGCCGTATTGATAGAAGAAGGCGTTGCAGGAGACGCGGATGGCGTTCTCGAGATCGAGGGTGCCGTGGGCGCCTTTTTTTGAGGCGATCCAGCAAGCCATGAGCTTGTCGCCGTATCGCACGCCGCCGCTGCAATTGAACCGGCGGTCCTCGAGGCCGGCGCGGAGGCCGGCGAGGGCGGTGGGGATTTTGTAGGTCGAGCCGGGGGCGTAGGCGCTGAGGGCGCGGTTGATCAAGGGGTCGGTCGGGTCGCCGGTCAACGCACCCCAGTCGGCCGAGGAGATGGCGGGGATGAAGGAGTTCGGGTCGTAGGAAGGCACGCTGGCCATGGCGAGGATATCGCCGTTGTTCGGGTCAACGACCACCGCGGCCGCGCGGCCGACGGCGCGCAGGGCCTGCTCGGTGATGAACTGGATGCGGGCATCGATGGTCAGTTGCACATTGTGCCCCTGCTTGGGCGGCTGGAGGCCGATTTCGCCCTCGATCACGCCCTTGGCATTGCGCTGGAGAATGCGCGAACCGGCCTCACCGCGCAGGTCCTCGTTGAGGGCCAGCTCGACCTGCGATTTTCCCTCGGTGTCGGGCTGGTAGAAGTTGAAATTTGCGGCCTCCTCCTTGTCGATCTCCTCGGGCGCGCCGACATAGCCGAGCAGGTGGGCGGCGAGGGCGCCGTAGACATAGCGGCGCACCGGGCGAACCGTGACGTTGACGCCGGCCAGACCGATGTCGTGCTCGGCAAACCTGGCCATGGTCTCAAAATCGAGGTCCTCGATGTAGGTGAAGGGAACCTCGGTGTTGTTGCGGAAGTGGGTGCGCAACTGGTTGGCGTTGTAGTTGCGGGCCAACCCGAGTTCGGTCAGGCGGGGCATGACCGTTTCGTTGATGATCTTGACGATGTCCGGCTCCGATTTATCCGTCATCATTCCCTGCACGGTGGTCCGGTAGGTGTGGCGGGGCACCGTGCCAAACCGGACGCGGTAGTCGCGGACCATGTCGGGCAGATAAAATTCCACCGCATTGCTGGCGCGGTTCTGCGCGAGGGGAATCCCTGCGCGGTCGAGGATCTCACCGCGCACGGCGGGCAGGCGGACGGTGACCTGCGAGTTGTTGCGGATGCGGGCGGTGTATTCGGAGCCGCGGGCAACCTGGACATACCAAAGCCGCGCGAGCAGCAGCGAGAAACAGGCCAGAGCAATGAGGGCCAGCACCGCCAGGCGGAATTCGTGGGAGCGGCGGATCATGACGTCAGGCCGGGCCGGTCGGGTTGCGACCAAGGACGGCCGGGAAAAAGACGCAGGAAAAAGTAGGCCGGTGGGGCCAGCATGAGGGCGGCCAGACCGGGACCGGAGACCTGCCGGAGAATGGTCCCGTCGAGCAGGAAGGACTCACGCCGCAGGCAAACCATCAGGTATTGCACAAGCAAGAGCAGCGAGGTGGCCAGACCGCTGGCCAGGCAGTGAATTTCCCAACGCCCGCCGGGGGCGAGAGGTTGGAGAAGACGCAAAGCCGTGCCGAGAAAAACATAAAAGAGCATAGACCAGCCAAGACCGATTTCAACCTGGTCGCCCGTGGCATGGAGGAAAGTGAGGTCGCTGAGGAGCCCGGTGTAGAGGGCGAAGCCGAGGATGCCGGGGAAGGGCAGCCAGAGCGCGGCATAGACGAACAGCAGCGGAACGACGAGCACGTGAGAACCACCGAGGAGCGGCACGGCGGGGAGAAACTCCTGGGCGATCAGCGCAAGATAGATCAGGACGGCGAGGATGAGCGCGCGGATCATTTGGTTCCGAGGACAACGAAGACATCCTCCAGGCGGGAGAAGTCCACCGCGGGCTCGAGAATGGCCTGGCCGTCGAGTTCGCGTGTCCGGAATTCTTTGACCGTGCCGAGCGGGATGCCGGCGGGAAAAACCGCGCCACTAACCCCGGCGGTGAAGACTTTCATGCCGGGCTGGATGTTGGCGTCGCGGTTGAGGAAATTGAGCACGAGCTCGGGCGAGCTGTTGCCGGCCACGCGGCGGCCACTGACGATGCCCTGCTCGTTCGTGCCCTCGACGCGGGCGGCCACGCGGCAGTTTTCATCGGTCAGCAGGAGAATGATCGAAAGATCCTTGGCCACCGTGGTGGTGCGGCCGACGAGTCCCTCGGCGGTGAGGACGGGCTGCTGCGCGTCGACTTTTTCGCCGAAGCCGCGGTTGATCTTGGCCGTGCTCCACCAACTGGAGGCATCACGACTGAGGATCTGGGCGGGGAGAAGTTGGAAGGGTGAACGGTCGCGGTAGTCGAGGGCGGCGCGCAGACGGCGGTTCTCGTCCTCGAGGTTGCCGGACAGCTGGCGGGTGGCTTTGAGCTCGTTGTTTTGCGCCGCGAGGGTCGCGTTTTCGGCTTCGAGTTCGTCGAGAGTCTTGAGCCCCTGGTTCAGCTTGGAAATTTTACCACTGATGGCCGAGCCGGCCTGCAGGGCCGGGGTGCTGACGTCGAGGAAGCGGCTCTGCCACCAGGTCATCGTGGCGGAGGACAGACCGAGAAAGGCCACGGCGATGGCGACCGCGGCGGCGAGCAGGATAAGATGAAGACGGCTCATCAGTCCGGAAAAAGGCTTGAGGGTTGCGCGGGGCAGGCTGGCAGCGTCGCGACCATGGCGCGTGGTCGCCCGCTCAGTGCGACGAGTTGCTCCTGCGCAGACTGTTCTGGGCAATGCTGCGGAGCACGTCGATTTCACTCAGGACGCGGCCGGTTCCCTCAGCCACGGCACTGAGCGGATCATCGGCAATGTGGACCGGCAGGCCGGTTTCATCGCGGAGCAATTGGTCAAGTCCGCGGAGGAGTGCTCCACCGCCGGCCAGCACCATGCCGCGGTCGACCAAGTCGGATGACAACTCGGGCGGACAACGTTCGAGCGTGGTGCGCACGGCATCCACGATGCTGTTAAGGGGTTCGGTCAGGGCCTCGCGGACTTCCTGTGAGGTTAGGGTGATGGTTTTGGGCAGGCCGGCGACGAGGTCGCGGCCCTTGACTTCCATGGAGTTTTCCTTGGGCAGCTTGATGGCCGAGCCCAGTTTGATTTTGATTTCCTCGGCGGTGCGTTCGCCGATGGCGAGGTTGAAGTTGCGTTTGAGGTATTGGACGATGGCCTCGTCGAGTTCGTCTCCGGCCACGCGCACGCTGCGGCTGAAAACAATGCCGGCGAGCGAGATCAGCGCGACCTCGGTGGTGCCGCCGCCGATGTCGATGATCATGTTGCCTGCGGCTTCCTGAATCGGCAGGCCGACACCGATGGCGGCCGCCATGGGTTCCTCGATGAGATAAACTTCACGCGCGCCTGCATGAGTCGCGGAATCTTTGACCGCCCGCTTCTCCACCTCGGTGATGCCGGAAGGCACCGCGATGACCACACGGGGGCGGACCAGCCGGCGTCCGCCATGGGCCTTGCTGATCAGATGGGACAGCATGGCCTCGGTGATTTCGAAGTCGGCGATGACGCCGTCTTTGAGCGGACGGATGGCGACAATGTTGCCCGGCGTGCGGCCGAGCATTGATTTGGCTTCGTTGCCGACAGCCAGAACTTTGGTCGTGCCAGCCTCCACCGCGACGACAGAGGGTTCACGCAGGACGATGCCCTGATCGCGGACATAAACCAGGGTATTGGCCGTGCCGAGATCAATCCCGATATCACTGGAGAACAAACCGAAAAATTTTCTGAACATGGTTGGGGTGCGCGGGACGTTGTCCGCGACTTTTGGGACGCCTTGGGTGTGCCGGACCGATCGCGAAATTCGAATCTAATCCTTCAGAAGGGCGAACAGTCAAGGAAAATGGCCCTTGTGTTGGGCCGCCGTCAGGGAGTGGGAGGCGGATTGGGTTGATCCGGACGGATCAATTTTCGCACCGTGCTGCTGAGTTCCGTCGTGATCGTCACGGTTTCGTCGGACCCGCTGGCCCGCGTGTAGATTTGGCCATCGGAGGTGGTGGCCCCCAAATCCGCCCCGGCAATGGCCTGTCCACCGGCGGGTTCCTCGGCGGTGTTTTCGGAAAGCCAGGCGGAAAAGCTGATCCGCTGGGCCGGCTGGTCGAGCCCGGTCTCCAAGTCTGAGGCGGCCGGACGGAAAGAGGCCACGCGGGTCGCATTGAAGGTCTCGATGAGACGGGTGACCGCCGCGTCCCCGACGACGCGCCCATCTTCGTCGGCAACCCAGCCGCCGCCGGCCCGACGGAGCGTGAGGGTCTGGCCATCCGATTCGAGCCGGATGCGGTCCACCGTGTCCGCGTCCACCCAGCCAAGGGAGCGATCGCGCAAGTCCTCGGGGGAAACTTCAAAAAGACGACGCACCGAGGGATCGAGTTCGAGCGTTCCGCCCCGCGGCGGCAAGAGCGCGGTGAAAACTTCCCGGTCACCAGACTGGTCGCGCACCACCTGCAAGTCGAGAGCCTCGGCCCCGCCCCGCGGGGTCAGGCTTATTCCGGCGGCGGCTCCGGCGGGCGACCCGGTGCCAGCCTGGGCCGGATCATCGATCCGGAAACCGGTGATGCGCAGACCGAGCAGGGGCTCGAGAAAATCACGCACGGCGCGCGGATCAGCCGGGGACCGCACAGGTTTATCGATCATCCAACGGCCGCGCTCCCGCCGCAGAGTCATCTCCCCATCAGCCCGACGCACGGTGAACTTTTCGATGTCGTCCGCCACCATCGTGGTCAGCCGCGGATCGCGGAAGCTTTCGGCCGGTGCGGTGGCCAGCTCGACGATGGAATCCGCGACGCGAAGGACGGCGCGCTCGCCGCCGAGGCGGGCGAAAATTTCGCCGGGGAGGGCGGTGTTGGCGCCGAGGTCGAGGCGCAGGCTTTCGCGGCCGCGGAGATCAAGCCGCAGACGCGGCGAGGCCAGGCCGGTCTCCGGCGCGGCGGCGGGATCTTCGACCATCTCGCGGTCCCGCACTCCGAGAAACCGCACGGCGAGGAGCAAACGCTCGACCACGTCGGACGCCGCGCGATCCGCCACCGGGGAGGTCAGGCGCCATTCGGTGTTCTCGCGACGAAGACTGATGGTTTCGCTGCCCCGGATCAGATCAATCTCGGTCACGTCCTCCGGGGCAAAGACCGCGGCGAAACGCTCGAGGTCCACGGCTTCGCGGGTCGTGGCCAGATTGTTGCGCAAATAGACCAGCCCGCCAACCAGCAGAAGCGTGGCGATGAGGAGGGCGACGGTGGCGCGGTGGTTCATGCGTCAGCGCCGGCGACGCACCCAGACAAAGAAACCGGCGACGAGAGCGCCGGCCGGGATGACCACGAGGGTGTAAAACGCGAGGCGTCCGGTTTCGAGGTCGGTCAGGTTGAGGTTGAAGGCGCGGGAAGATTTCGGGGCAATCCCGGCGAGGTGGCTGCGATCGAGCATCCAGTTGAGCGAGCTGAGGACGAAGTCGAGGTTCGGCTCGGTGATGGAGCCGTTGACGACAAACTCGCTGTTGCCGACCACGACCATGCGGGCGGCCCCCACATCGACTTTCTCGTCGGCCACGCCACCGCGCTCAACCATGGCTGCGAGGACGAGCGGCGCCGCCGTGTCCTGGCCCTCCTCGAACGCAACGCCCTTGGTTTCGTCCGTGAGATAAGTCGTCTCGCCCCAGAAAGGCTCGGCCGCGGTGATCATGGCCTCGAGCACCGTGCCGGGCTCCTCGCTGGCCAACTCGAGCGAGCAGGTCCCGCCGGGCAGCATGGCGTCCACTCCCTGCAGGCGGCGGGTGACACGGTTGTCCGGCGAAAAACGTCCGGTCACATCACGCAGAATGCCGGTGGCAAACCCCAGCTGCACCGTGCGGAGCACGCGGTCGTTCCGCGGCGTGACCCCGGCGGAGGCGAGGAACTCGCGCAGACGCGGTGCGTCCGCCTCGGGGTCGAGCAGAACCATGAGACGTCCGTCCTTGCCCCAATAGTCGCGCAGCGCCGTGAGCGAGGCCTCCGGCAAATCGTAACGCGCCCCGGCCACAAAGACGGCGGCCGCGTCGGCCGGCACGCGACCAGCCAAGGCCAAGTCGAGCGGCTGCGCGACCGCTCCCTGGCGGCCGATGTATTCCTCGAGGAGCGAGAGATCCGATTCTTCCCCGACCGGGGATTCGCCCTGGCCTTGGAGGAAATACACTTTGCGCTCCTTCGCCTCACCGAGTTCGATCAAGGCGCTGGTCAGGGCCTGTTCGCCCTTGAACGCCTTGACCCGTGGTGCGTCGCCGGTGACCTGGGCCAGAAGGTCGTAGTCGGCCATGTCCACCGCGCTGATCTGCTTCGAGCGCCCGCCCATTTCGACAATGACCAGATTCTCCTGCGGGCCGAATTCGTATTTGGCCTGGAGCTCGCGCGCCCGGGCCAGATTGCGCATCGGGTCGATGTATTCGACGGTCATTTTGTCGCCCGCGGCGGATTGGTATTCCTTCAGCAGGTTGACCACGTCGGCGTAGACCTCGTAGCCCGGCGCCGCGGTCGTGGGGGAAAAGAAAACATAGACCGTGGCGGGGGACGGCAGTTGTTTGAGCAGTTTGACGGTCTGGTCTCCGAGCCGGAATTTGCCGCCGGCCGACCAGTCGTCACGCAAGTAGTAATGGAATCCGGCGTAGTTGACGGCCGCGAGCATGACGCAGGCCAGGATGATCTGGACGGCGACGCCGAGGCGGATGCCGGCGCGGCGGCGCGAAGAGTCCTGCGGGTGGGCCATGGCGGTCAATTTCTCCAGCGACGCGACTGGAAGACGTGGAAGGTGAGGAAGAGAACGAAGATGGTGAGCGAGAGATAAAACACGAGCGGCCGCGAATCGAAGATGCCGCGCGAGGCCTCACTCATGTGCTCGAGCGCCGAGAAATAGGCCGTCATCTCGCGCAGGGCCGGGGTGACGTTGAGGACGAAGAAATTGAGCAGCCCGAGAAAAAAGAGGAGGGTGATGACGCTGAAGGACATGATGGCCGCAATGATCTGGTTGCGGGTCAGCGTGGAGGCGAGACAGCCGATCGAAAGGTAGAACATGCCGATGAGCAGGAGCATGGCATAGGAACCGATGAAGGGTCCGGCCGCCCCGGCGGTTTCCAGCCGGGTGATCCGGGTGAAGACGACAAAGTAGAGCAGGCTGGGCAGCCAGAGGACGACGTAGAAGAAAAGCGCCCCGCAATATTTGGCCAGCACGACCTGGCTGTCCCGCACCGGCGCGGTCATCAGCGGCTCGATCGTCCCCATTTTGAACTCCTCGGAGAAGAGCCTCATGGTGATGAGCGGAAAGATGAGGATGAAGCCGAACCAGAAAAACACCGTGTTGAAAAACGCCTCCACCACCGTGATCTCGCTCGGCCCGCGGTTCAGCGCGGCCACGCCGGCGTAAAAATTGAAGCCGGTCAGGAGGAGGAAGAAAAACAGCACGACCCACGCCACGGGGGAGAGAAAATAGGCGCGGATTTCGCGGTTGAGCAGGGTGAAAAAATTCATCGTCGTTCAGATTTCGCCCGCCTGGGTGATCTCGGCGAAGACCCGCTCGAGGCTCACCTGTTCCTGCCCGAGGGCGCGCAGGGGCCACTGGCGTTCGGCGGCCAAACGCGCGATGGCCTCGCGCGGATCCTGCTTCGCGTCGATCCGCAGGGTGCAGCCCTGCCAGCCGTCGTCCAATGGAATGATCTCGGCCTTGCGCACGCCGCCGAGGGCGGCCAACGCGGCCTCGAGGTGGGCCGGGTCGGCTCGGATTTCCGCCGTGACCGCCCCGGCGGTGCGCACGCGTCCGGCCAGATTTTCCGCGGTGTCCGAGGCCGCGATGCGCCCGCGGTTGATGATCAAGACACGATTGCAGATCATTTCGACCTCGCTGAGAATGTGGGTCGAGAGAAGGATGGTGTGGCGTTTGCCCAGGTCGCGGACCAACTGGCGCACCTGGCGGATCTGGTTCGGGTCGAGCCCGATGGTCGGCTCGTCGAGGATGAGGAGGTCCGGGTCGTGGAGGAGGGCGTCGGCCAGACCGACGCGCTGGCGGTAGCCCTTGGAGAGAGCCCCGATGAGTTTGAATTCGACGTCGCGGAGGCTGCAGAGTTCCTTGACCGCGTTGACCCGCTGGCGGTTGCGGCGACCGCGGACGCCCTTCAGCGCGGCGCGGTATTCGAGGTATTCCTGCACGCGCATCTCGGGATAGAGGGCGACGTTTTCCGGCATGTAGCCAACGCGCGAGCGCACTTCGCGGGACTGCGAGGCGACGTCGAAACCGGCCACGCTGGCCCGCCCGCTCGTCGCCGGAAGGAAGCACGAAAGGATGCGCATGGTTGTGCTCTTGCCCGCCCCGTTGGGACCGAGAAAGCCCACGATCTCACCCTTTTCCACGGTGAAATTCAGGTCCTGGATCGCCGTCACACCGGCGTAGGTTTTGGTCAGTCCTTCAACCTTGATCATGAGTCATGCGCCGCCGCCCGCTTGCGCCGGGGCAGGGGCAACCCGTATTTATGCCGCGCCGCGCGGCTTCTGGCAAGTAACAGGGCCAACCGACGCCCGCGGAAAATCCGTCCGCCCTCGCGGGTCCGTGTTGCAACCGGACCCCATTCCGTGGAAATTCGGGGACCCGTCAAATTATGAGCCAATCTTTATCCGGAAACTGGAACTCGGAACTGCTCGAGCAGAACTACACAAGCTGGAAGCAGCGGCCCGAGTCAGTCACGGCCGAGTGGAACGCATTCTTCGAGGGATTCGAACTCGGGCTGACCCAGTCCGAGGAGTTGGCCGAGGGCGCGCGCGCCGCGGTGCCGGAGGACGCGGCGCGGGAACGGCGGGCGGATTCTTTGGCCTACAACTACCGCACCCTGGGCCACACCATCGCGCACCTCGACCCGCTTTCACCCGCGGCGCCGGAGAATCCGTTGCTGACCCTCAAACAAATCGGTTTCACCGACAGCGACCTTGAGCGCACGGTTTCGTCGAAATACTTCCAGGACGGGCAGCCCATGCTCCTGCGCGAGATGATCGCCCGGCTGACCGCCATCTACAGCGACACGATCGGGACCGAGTTCATGCACATTCAGGATCCGCGGGTGCGCAACTGGATCCGCGACCGGGTGGAGAACCGGCGGCAGGAACATCAGGGCGACGCCGCGCAGCACCGGGCCATCCTGCGCCAGCTTTACGAGGCCGAAACCTTCGAGCATTTCCTCCACACCCGTTACGTCGGGCAGAAACGCTTTTCCCTCGAGGGGGCCGAGTCGCTCCTCGTCATTCTCGACACCATCCTGCAGCGCTGCGAGCCGAGCGGGGTGGCGGAGATTGTCATGGGCATGGCCCACCGCGGACGCCTCAACGTGCTGGCCAATTTCCTCAACAAGCCGCTCACCGTGATCTTCAACGAATTCTCGGAGAACTTCATTCCCGAGGTGGTCGGGGGCAACGGCGACGTGAAATACCATCTGGGCTACCAGTCCGAGCGGACGACCGCGACCGGCTACAAAGTCGGGGTGCGACTCGCCCCCAACCCGAGCCACCTCGAGGCGGTGGATCCGGTGGTCCAGGGGATGGCCCGCGCCCGGCAGAGGATTCTCGGCGACACGGCGACACGGCGGAAGGTGCTGCCCCTGCTCATCCACGGGGATGCGGCCTTCGCCGGCCAGGGAGTCGTGGCCGAGGTTTTCAACATGTCGCAGCTGCCCGGCTACAAGACCGGCGGCACGGTTCACATCATCGTCAACAACCAGATCGGCTTCACCACGCTGCCGGCCGACGCGCGTTCGAGCCTTTATCCGACCGATGTGGCCAAGATGATCGAGGCGCCGATTTTCCACGTGAACGGCGAGGACCCGCTGGCCGTGGCCACGGTGGCGCGGATGGCCCTTGATTTCCGTCAGGAATTCGGGCGCGACGTGGTTATCGACCTTTTCTGCTACCGTCGCCACGGCCACAACGAGGGCGACGAACCGACCTTCACCCAGCCGCACCTTTACGGGAAGATCCAGAAGCATCCGCGGGCCAGCGAGGATTTCGTGCAGGAGCTGGCCACCCTCGGCACGGTCACGCCCGAGGAAGCGGCGGCCCTCAAGACGGAGGCGGAACGCGAGTTGGAGGAGGCCTTCGATGTGGTCAAGCGGAAGGAAAGCGAGCGCCAGGAGGGCGGACGCTTTGCCGGCTCCACCGCGGTGTTTCAGCCGCCCTATTCCTACGAGCCGGTTAGCACCGGGATCACGCCGGAAATGCTGCGCGCCATCGTCGAGGGGTTGTGCCGCGTCCCGGAAGATTTTCATTTGCTCCCCAAGGTGCGGCGCATGCTGATCGACCGCCGCCTCGAGATCCTGCGCGACGGCGGGCCTTACGACTGGGCTTTTTCCGAGGCCCTGGCCTTTGGTTCGCTGCTGCTCGAGGGCACCCCCGTGCGGCTCTCGGGTCAGGACAGCCGCCGCGGCACTTTCAGCCAGCGCCATGCCGTGCTCTACGACGCGAAGAAGAACGAGGACTTCATCCCGCTCAACCACCTTGCGCCCGACCAGGCCCGGCTCTGCGTTTACAACAGCCTGCTCAGCGAGGTCGCGGTCCTCGGCTTCGACTACGGCTACTCGCTCGATTACCCGTCGATGCTCTGCCTGTGGGAGGCGCAGTTCGGGGATTTCGTCAATGGCGCGCAGGTCATTATCGACCAGTTCATCGCCTCGGCCGAGTCGAAGTGGCAGCGACCCAGTTCGCTCGTCATGCTGCTCCCCCACGGCTACGAGGGTCAGGGGCCCGAGCACTCCAGCGCACGGTTGGAGCGGTTCCTCCAATTGTGCGCGCACAACAACATGCAGGTCTGCAACCTGACCACGCCGGCGCAATACTTCCACGCCTTGCGCCGGCAGATGCATCGCGACTACCGCAAGCCGCTGGTCATCATGACGCCGAAGAGCCTGCTGCGGCATCCGCTGGCCGTCTCGACCGAGCATGATTTCACCAAGGGGCGCTTTTACGCCATTCTGGCCGACGCGCTGCCGGAGGATCCCGCGACGGTCCAGCGCGTGATCCTCTGCTCCGGGAAGGTCTACTACGATCTCCTGGCCAAGCAGCAGGCGCTCGGGGCCAAGGATGTGGTCCTCGTCCGCGTCGAGCAGCTTTATCCGCTGCATGTGGAAAAAATCAAACGCATCGTCCATGCCTGCCCGAACCTTAAACGCGTGGTCTGGTGCCAGGAGGAACCGAAGAACATGGGCGCCTGGTTCTACATGGGCGCGGAATTGCGCGAATTGCTCGGCCGGCCCATCTCCTACGCCGGACGCGAGGCCAGCCCGAGTCCCGCCGTCGGATCACTCGCGATCCACCGCCACCAGCAGGAGGAACTCGTCAGCCGCGCATTTGAAGTGTAGTTAGGCCAGTGACATGAGCATGGAAATCAAGGTCCCCGCCGTCGGGGAATCAATCTCTTCGGGTATCATCTCGATCTGGCACCGGCAGGACGGCGAATACGTCCGCCCCGGCGACCTGATCTTCACCCTCGACACCGACAAGGTTTCCACCGAGGTGTCGGCCCCCGCGGCCGGCCTTCTGCGCATTGGCCTGCCGGCCGATTCGGAGGTCAAAATCGGCGAGGTCGTCGGCCAAATCGAGGAAGCGCCCGAACCGGCCGCCGAGACACCATCCGCCCAGCCGGCCGCCCCGGCGACGCCCGCTCCGGTGGCCGCGTCCACCCCCTCGGCCCCGGTCGAACTGGAACCGCAGGAGCGCCGAGTTACGCGCAAGAAACTTTCCCCGCTGCGGCGCAAGATCTCGACCCAGCTGGTCGCGGCCCAGCGCAATGCGGCCATTCTCACGACCTTCAACGAATGCGACATGGCCGCGGTGATGAAACTGCGGGCCGACGTGCAGGAGAGTTTCGTCGCCCGGCACGGCATCAAGCTCGGCTTCATGTCCTTCTTCCTCAAGTCGGTGGTCGATGCGCTGCGCAGCGAACCGCAGATCAACTCGCGCCTCGACGGCGAGGAGCTGGTCCAAAACCACTTTTACGATATCGGGGTGGCCGTGGGAACCGAGCGCGGGCTCATCGTTCCGGTCATCCGCGATGCCGACCGCAAGACTTTCGCCGAGCTGGAGAATGACATGGCCTTCTACGCGAAAAAAGCGCGCGACGGAGCCATCACGATCGAAGATTTGCAGGGTGGCGTTTTCACCATCTCGAACGGCGGGGTCTACGGATCGCTTTTGAGCACGCCCATCCTCAACCCGCCGCAGAGCGGCATTCTCGGGATGCACAAAATCCAGGAGCGCCCGGTGGCCGTCGAAGGCCGGGTGGTCATCCGTCCGATGATGTATCTGGCCCTGAGTTACGACCACCGTGTGGTCGACGGCCGGGAGGCTGTGACCTTTCTCGTGCGGGTCAAAGACGCGATCGAAAACCCGCTGCGCCTTTTCATGGGCGACCAAAAGTGAGGCTCGCGGCCGCCGGTTTTTTCCTGCTCGCGGCCATGACGTTTCTTGCCCACGGGCAGGACGGCGCGGTGCCCTCCTCGCCGCCGAATGATCCACTGCTCTACCAGCGCCGTTTGGCCATGGTTGTGCGTCTGGCCACGCAGGATTACGAGGCAGGAAACTATCAGGGCGCACTCGACCGCCTCGCCGCGCTGCAAGGGGCGGCGGCCCAGGATTTGAGCGTGCTCAATTTGCGCGGGGCCGTGCTGACCAAGTCGGGCGATTACGAGGGTGCCCGAAAAGTTTTCCAGGGCATCCTGACAACCGATCCGAGTTATTTTCCGGCCTCCTTCAATCTCGCGGAGGTGCAGTTCATGGCGGGCGATGCCGCCGGCGCGCTCGAAGCGTTCCGCACGATCCGGACGCGCGATCCGCGCAACGAGTTGGTGCTTTTCAAACTCATCCTCTGCCACCTCACCCTCGGGCAGGAGGAGGAGGCGCGGAAATTGTCCGAGGCCCTCATCCCCGCCGGGAGCACACCCGCATGGTATTATGCGCAGGCGGCTCTGGCGCGGAAAGCGGGCGACCGGCGCGCTGAAGCCAAAAACATCGATGCGGCCCTGGCGATCTACGAGGAGAGCAACTGCAAATTGTTCGACGAGTCGATGGCCCACGCCAAGTTCTGAGCGGCCGCGCGGCGCAGGTCGGAGTCTCCGGAGGACCGCTGGTTCCGCCAGCAAACCGGGCTCCCTCCCTCGCATTGGCACGGCGCCCGCGGCAGGTAGGATCGGGGCGCCGGCCACCAACACATCATGCCCGATCTTCCCTCTCCCGCCCTCTGGGTGCTCGCCATCGTCGCGGCGCTCTGCGCCGGCCTGGCCAAGACAGGCTTCGGCGGGCTCGGCATCGTCGCCGTGCTGCTCTTCGCCCAGATCTTCCCGGCCAAGGCGTCCACCGGCGCGCTTTTGCCGCTGATGATTTTCGGGGACCTCATCGGCGTTTACTTCTACCGGGGCCACGCCAACTGGCCCGACCTGATCCGGCTGCTACCGGCCACGCTGGCGGGCATCATCTGTGGTTGGTGGCTCATGCCGCGCATCCCCGACCATGACTTCATCGTTTTTCTCGGTTGGCTCATCCTCGGTCTCATGGCTCTCACCGTGGTGCAAAGACGCTTCCCCCGCGTGCTGCTCTCCGCGGTGAATCATCCCTTGCTCGGTTTGGTCGCCGGCTGGGCCACCGGCCTCGCCACCATGCTGGCCAATGCGGCGGGGGCGATCACCGCGTTCTATTTTCTCGCGCGGCGCATGGACAAAATGACGTTCGTCGGCACCGCCGCCTGGTTCTACCTCGTGGTCAATCTCTCCAAGGTTCCATTCAGCATCCACCTCGGCCTGATGACGCCCGAGTCGCTCAAGTTTGACCTCCTGCTCCTCCCCGCCGTGGCCGTTGGCGCCGTGGCCGGACGCCTGCTCCTGCGCCGCGTGCCGCAACGCCTCTTCGAGTGGATCACCATCCTGCTCGCCACGGCGGCCGCGCTGCGGTTGATCACCGCGGGCTAACCGGCGTCGCTGCGGACGGACCGGCGGTCGGCCATTTCCTGCGCGAGGAGACAAAGCTCGGCCGCTTTGAATGTGTGTTCCTGCGTCATGGCGGTCTCCGTGCGGTTGAGGCAGTCGAGGATCAACTGACCGAAGAACGGATAGCCCACCTGACCGGCGCAGGGGATGCGATGCTCGCCTTTTCCATCGACGAGAAACAATTGGTCCGGGCCGTGGCCGGTCGCGATGTCCGTGTATTTGCGGAGTTCGATGTAGCCCTCGGTGCCGAGAATGATCAGCCGTCCGTCGCCCCACGTGCCGAGTCCGTCAGGCGTGAGCCAGTCGACGCGAAAGTAGCCCGACGCACCGTTGTCGGCGGAGAGCAGGCATTCGCCGAAGTCCTCCAACTCCGGATGATCCGGGCTCGCCGTGTTGCGAGCCGCAGCGGAGACCACGCGCGCGTCCTGCGCCCCGGTGTAAAAAAGGAACTGCTCGCACTGGTGGCTGCCGACGTCGCAGAGGATGCCGCCGTATTGCGCGCGGTTGAAAAACCAGGCCGGCCGCGACGGCGCGTTGAGGCGGTGCGGTCCGATGCCGAGGGTTTGCACCACGCGTCCGATCGCCCCCGCCGCGACAAGCTCGCCGGCACGCACCGCGCATTCCACGTGCAATCGCTCGCTGTAATAGACGGCGAACTTCCGCCCGGTCTCCGCCACCGTCTGCCGGGCCTCGGCCAACTGCGCCAGCGTGGTCAACGGCGCCTTGTCCGTGAAGTAATCCTTGCCCGCGCGCAGAACGCGGCAGCCGAGAGGACCGCGCTCCGAAGTCACCGCGGCGGAAGCGACCAATTGCACCGCCGGATCGTCGAGGATTTCATCCAGCGACCGCGCTTCGCGGGCTGCGGGGTATTTTTCGCGGAAGGCTTGAGCTTTCGCGGGGTCGGGATCGAAGACCCACTTGATCTGCGCCCCGGCCTCGGTCAGGCCACCGCATTGGCCGTAGATATGTCCGTGGTCGAGGTGGGCGGCGGCCATGACAAACTCGCCCGGCGGGCAAACCGGCGCAGATTTGCCCACCGGCGCGTAGTTCATCCCATCTTTGGCACTCATGAGGTTTTCAAGTTTCGCAGATATTTTCCGCGAGGTAGCGATACGATCGGGCCAGCGAGTCAACCGGATCGCCCGGGCAGGTATCCTGCTCGACGATGAACCATTGGCAGCCGGATTTTTCCGCCGCCGCCACGATGCGCATGAAATCGAGGTTGCCGGCGCCGACCTCGCACATGGTCACGTTGTTCTGCGCATCCACCATGTAGTCCTTGAGATGAAGCAGCGGGAGACGTCCGGCCAGCTTCTCGCACCAGGCCACGGGATCGCCACCGCCGAACTGGACCCAATAGGTATCCGGCTCGCCCTGCAGGTTCGCCGGCTTGGTTCCCGCATAAATGAGATCGAGGATCGTGCGGCCGTCGAGGCGGCGGAATTCCTGATGGTGGTTGTGGTAGCAAAGCGTCTGCCCGGCCGAGGCCAGCACGGAACCCGCATGGTCGAGCTGGGAGATCCATGCCTGGACCGCGCCGGCATCGGCCAAGTCGATGCCGTTGGGAAACGGATACGCCGTGAAAGCGCAGCCCAGTTTGGCCAAGCGCTCAACCACCTGCGACGGCTCGTTCAGGATGACGTCCGAGGGCTCGTGCGTCGCGCAGCAGGTGAGGCCTTCGCCGTCGAGAATGCGCACGAGTTCCTCCTCGGCGATCGGGCCCATGCCGCTAACCTGCACGGCGGTGTAACCGGCCGCCCGCACGCGACGGAGGGTGACGGCGATGTCCGCCGGGGTCTTGAGCAGAGCGCGACAGGTGTAAAGTTGGGCGGCGAGCTGGGTGGTTTTCATTTTTTCTTGGACCGTTTCTTGAGTCCCTCGAGCAGCTTGGAGTAGCGCGGCGCGGACAGCGGGAGCTTGACTGTCCGCCCCTCGATCGAGGACATCAGGATCGCGTTGGCCAACTCGACCGAGTGGAGTCCTTCCGCCGCCGGGGCGAGGAGCGGCTCACCGCGCAGAATGGCGTTGGTAAAGTTCTTCAGAATTCCCACATGCCGTTCGCCCGTGCCTTCCGGCAGATCGACGGGCACAAGCTGGCGGGGCGGCGCCTGGAATTTTTCCTTCGTGCGGCGGCTGAACTCCGAGGTCGGGACCTCGTTGCGGAGGAACTCAAACTTCCCGCCCTCGACGACCAAACGTCCGCGCTCGCCCGTGACCTCAAGCCGGTTCGTGCCCGGAGCCTCGCCGGTCGACGTGATGAATGCACCCGTCTTGCCGTCGGGATACTCGAAATACGCGGTCACATCGTCCTCGACCTCGATCTTGTGGTAGCGGCCGAACTGGCAAAAGCCCCGGACCTTGGACGGCATGCCGAAGATCCACTGGAACAAGTCGAGGTTGTGCGGGCATTGGTTGAGCAGCACGCCACCGCCCTCCCCGGCCCAGGTCGCGCGCCAGCCGGCCTGCTTGTAGTAGGCGTGCGGACGGAACCAGTCGGTGATGATCCAATTGACGCGGCGGATTTTTCCCAAGTCCCCTCCCCGCACCATCCGGCGCAAAGTCTGATACCGCGGATCGGTGCGTTGGTTGAACATGGCGGCGAAGACCTGTTTCCGGTTGCGATGGGCCGCGATCAGCTTGAGCGCATCCGCCTTGTGGACCGAAATGGGTTTCTCCACGAGGACATGCAGTCCGGACTTGAGCGCGGCGATTCCCGCCGTCGTGTGGGCATAGTGCGGCGTCGCAATGAGAACGGCATCGACCGCCCCCGAGCGCAATAAACTCGGAACGTCATCGAACCACGGCAGGGCGGCGAACTCCGGGGCCAGACGCCGTTCGGGGTCGCAAGCCGCGGTCAGGCGGCACCCGGGAACTTGGCCGTCGAGAATGCTCCGCGCATGACCCGAACCCATCAGGCCCATGCCAATGATGCCAAGCCGGACTTCTTTCGTCATCGGGGCGGACCAGCAGAGAGGGATGTCACAGCAGACAAGATGACCAAGAACCGCCGTCTGCGCCGAGCAATTTCACGCTGTCACATCAACGAGACGGGGTGAGCGACGCCGCCGAGCGCCTGGTCTTGGGCGGCTATTCCGCGCAGTAGTGCAGGCTGACGCGCCGCAGTTTCTCGTCGCCTTTCTGCGCGTGGTAATAAATCAGGCGCATGGAGACGAAGTTCTGCGTCCAGAGCCATCCCTTGAGGGAGTGGCGCAATCCGTTTTCCTCCCCGGTTTCGTCGGCGAAGACCCGCCCCGGACCGTAGCGCCGGTCGGCCTGCAGCTTGATCGTGTTGACCCAGCTGTCGACGCGGACGTCGTCCCAATCCTGACGGTCGTATTGCAGCTCAACTTCGCTCAGGCCGCCTTCCTTGAAATAGAACAGCGTGCGCTGCAGGCCCTCCTGGACGATCCCTTCGACGACCATGAGGTCACGTGCTCCCGAGGGGCGCTCTTCGACCACCTTGGCCTTGGCCTTGGTCACAACCTGCTTGATGCGGGTGGCGGACTCGCCCCATTGCATGCCGAAGGGCGCCTTGATTTCCTGCTGCGCGACCAGCGGCGCGGCCAGGGCGGCAAGCAGGAGGAATGTGAGGGCGGCGACGCGGTTCGGCATCGCGGACCAACTTGACTGAAGTTGCGTCGCGGTGCAACCGGTCCCGCAGGGTGGTTGACCGGATGGGGGCGCCGCCGGGTGGCCCGTGCGTCAGCCCTGGGCCGGCGCGTTCGTGGGGGGGGGCGCTTCTTGCGGTTCGTAAAATCGCAGCGCCTCGATCGGGCTGCCGAACTCCGAAAGATCATAAAGCCCGCGACGGTAGCCCGCGCCGGGATCGCGGATCAGATACTCGTAGCCGTGTTTGCCGACGATGACGACAAAGTGCGTGATGCCGTTGGGATAGCGGAGCCGGACGATCACCGGGTTGCCGCGCAGCAGATTCCAGTCGATGAGAAAATGCGAGGCGTCGTCCTCGTAGACATGCCGGGCCACGACCGGCGGGTATTCGGAGGCTTTCTCCCAGTAAAGCCATCCTCGGTCGGTGTAGCCGGCGTTGGTCTGGAGAAAGGTGTTGAGCCGGCCCGGGTCGAGGTCGGCGCCGTAGGACGCGAGAACCATGGCGGCCGAGGCCACGGCGCATCCCTCGGAGCCAAGGGAATTCTTCGTGGGGCCGAGCGGATCGTCTGCCCAGCGATCATCAGCCTGCGCAAAATGGGGCACGTCGTGGAGGACGGTGAAAGGAAACCAGAGCCCGCCGCGCGGTTCGATCGGCGAGGTGGTGGCCGTCCAACCCTCGGCCCACCGCCACGTGGCCAGCCCGCCCGCCCCGAGGGCAACGAGGAGGGTCAGCAGAAGGATCAGGCGAATCGCACGCATGGCACCGGGAAGAAACGCTAAAAAAGGGCGGGGCAAAATGATTTTCTCGGGAAATCGGAACCCTGATGACCGCGCCCGGACGGGGCGAATCTGGTAACCCGCCTTGTCTGGCGGCGGATGGTCGGCTACCTTGGGGGGCTCATGAACACGGCAGAGATATTCAAGGTGGCGGTTTTGGCGGGCGACGGGATCGGGCCGGAGGTCATGGGGGAGGCCCTGCGCGTGCTGGCCGCGGTGGCGGAGAAATTTTCCGTAGCCTACACATACAAGGAGGAACGGGTCGGAGGTTGCGCGATTGACGAGGACGGCGTGGCCCTTCCGGACCAGACCCTGCAGACGTGCAAGGAGTCGGATGCGATTCTTTTCGGCTCCGTCGGCGGACCGAAATGGGAGTCGCTTCCGCCAAACCAACAACCGGAGCGCGCCGCCCTGCTGGCCCTGCGCAAAACTTTCGCCCTCTACGCGAACCTGCGCCCGGCCATTTGTCTGCCCGAGTTGACCCATGCCTCACCCGTGCGGGAATCCATCGTGGCGGGCGGCTTCGACGTGCTTTTTGTCCGCGAGCTGACGGGCGGACTTTACTTCGGCGAACCGAAATACATGAAGCACGAGAGCGGGGAGTGGTTCGCGGTGGACACGATGATCTATTGGGAGAGCGAGATCGAGCGGATCGCGCATGTGGCCTTCCAGGCCGCGCAGCGCCGATCCCAGCACGTGACCTCGATCGACAAGGCCAATGTGCTGCAAAACGGCATCCTTTGGCGGCAGACGGTGGACCGCGTTTCGAGCGAGTATCCGGATGTGAAACTGCGCCACCTTTACGTGGACAACGCGGCCATGCAGCTGATCCGCAACCCCAAGGGCTTCGATGTCATTCTGGCGGAGAACCTCTTCGGCGACATCCTCAGCGACGAGCTGGCCATGATCGCCGGCTCCCTCGGCATGCTGCCCAGCGCGAGCCTGGGGATTTCCAAGGGAGATGGCTGCTACTTCGGCATGTATGAGCCCAGCGGTGGAACCGCGCCCGACATCGCCGGCCTGGGCATTGCCAATCCGATCGCCCAAATTTTGTCCGCCGGCATGATGCTGCGCTACTCGGCCGGACGCGAGGACGCCGCGCTGGCCATCGAGTCGGCCGTGCAGCGGGTCATCCGCTCCGGACTGAGGACCAAGGACATCCACACCGAAGGCACACAATTGGTCAGCACCACGGAGATGGGCCGGGCGATTGTCGAGGCGCTGTGAACGCGCAAAACCATTGTTTCCGCGGGGGCTTTGCCCGCACTATGCGCCGCGTCCGCCGCCAGCCGTGAACTTCCGCCAGAAATCAGTGCCCGAGGCCCCGGGGTTTCAGATCGCCCCGATGGTGGACATTGTTTTCCTTCTGCTCATTTTCTTTCTCGTCACCTGGAATTTTGCCCGGGTCGAGACCGAGTTGGACGTGAAAGTCCCCACGGCCAAGGAAGGCAAGGAATCGCGTCGCGCCACCGGCGAGGTCATCATCAATGTGAAATCCGACGGCACGATCGTGATGAACCGGCGACCGCTTTCGCCCGAGGAACTCGGCGCGACCCTGCGGAAAATTTCCGAGCTTTATCCCGACCAGGCCGTGGTCCTGCGCGGCGACCAATCGACCGATTACCGTCACATCGTCGCCGTGCTGGACATCTGCCGCACGGCCAACATCTGGAATGTGGCTTTCGCCACGGGGCGGCCGGAATCATGAGACGCGGGCTGCTTTTTCTTCTCGCCACGGCCGGGTCGGTCGCGGCGCAGGATCCCTTCGAGGTGCGCCGGGCCGAGCCGGTTTCGCCCCCGATGGTCGAACCCGAGGTGCGCCGGGCCGAACCCGTCGCGCCGGGGGTTCCGGTGGCCGTCCCGGTGGCGCCGCCCGGCGTCCGCAATGTGCCGACCGCGCCGGCGGTCCCCGCCGCCGCGCTCCCCGCGAGCGATCCGGGAGCCGGGCTGGAAGAATTTCGGGCCGCCCCCTCCACCGGCGTGCTCGACGGGCCATCGCAAATCTTCACGCAGGCAAACGCGTTCTACGCAAAGAAGATGCATGACATGGCGGCCGCGAAGTATCGCGAGTTTCTGCAGACCGGCCGGGTCGGCCCCGACCGCGAAGCCGCGCTTTTCCGGCTGGGCGAAAGCCTCCGCGCCCTGACCCGACCGTCCGAAGCGGCCGTCTGCTACCGCCAGTTGCTGGCCGAAAACAAAGTCGGGGATTTTCTCGGCCCGGCTGCCTACCGGCTCGGCGAAATCCAATATGCGGCCCGGGACTACGATGGGGCGGCTGAGTCCTTCCGCATCTCGGCCATGCAGGTGCGCGATCCGAAACTCCGCCTGGCCTCCAGATTTTTCGAGGGCCGGTCGCTTGATGGAGCGGGCCGCAAGTCCGAGGCCCTGTCGGCCTACCGTGATGTGGCGGCGCAAAAAGAGGACAACCCCTACCGGGAGCGCGCGATTTTCGATTTGGCCGAGGCCGATGCGCGGGCCGGGCTGACCGATAGCGCCTACCGTCAATTTCGTTCCCTCGCCGACACCGCGTTGAATCCTTCGGTGCGGATGGCCTCGGCGGTCAAGGCGGGCCTGCTGGCCATCGACAACAAGGAGTTCGCCCAAGCGCGTCCGCTGCTGGAGGCCGCGGCGACCAACCAGGAAGTGGCGGCATGGAACGCGGCCGCACGGGCCGGTTTGGTCCGGCTCGATTATGAGTCGGAAAATTACGAAGGCGCCGCCAAGCGGGCGGCGGAAATTTTGCCGAATCTGCCGCCCGAATCGCGGCCGGAGGTTCTCCTGCTCGCGGCCAACGCTCGACGTCAACTCGGGCAGCAGGTGGAAGCCCTCGCCCTTTACGACCAACTGGCCACGGAGTTTCCCGGTTCCGCGTCCGCCCGCGAGGCCCGTTTCCACCGGCTGGTCAGCTTGGTCGCGCAAAAGGACGAGCGAGCCATGGGCCAGATCGACGCGTTTTTGGCCTCGGCCCCGGACAATGCCGAGCGAGCCAAGGCCGCCCTGCTCAAGGCCGAACTTCTCTTTGCCCAAAATCAATTCAGCGAGGCGGCCAAACTTTACGAGCAGGCCGCCTCGTCCTCCGGGGCGGACAAATACCGCGCCGATGCCCTCTACAAACTCGCGTGGTGCCGCATGCAGGAGAAGAAATACGATCAGGCCGTGCAGGCGCTGACCCGCTTCCTGCTGCAATACCCGCGTCACCCCATGGTGGCCACGGCCTACGCGCAGCGGGCCATGGCCAATTTGCAGACCGGGGACCAAACATCAGCCCTCGCGGATTTCGAGGCCATCATCGAACGCAACCGCGGCGCGAAGGAACGCGAGGCGGCCATGGTCCAGCGGGCCCTCCTGCTCGGCAACCTGCAGCGCTCGGCCGAAATGGTCGCCGCCTTCGAGCGTCTGCTGGCCGAGTATCCGGAAACAAAATCCGCGGCGCAGGCGAACTACTGGATCGGCTACGTCGCGGTGGAGAGCAAGAAATACAAGGACGCGATCGCCCCGCTCGAGAAAGCCCGCACCGCCGACGCCAAGGAATACGGCGAGAAAGCCACCCTGCGCCTTCTCCTCAGCTACTACTACCTCGAGGACCGCGAGGCCGCGCTGCGCGAGGCCCGCGCGCTCGGGGCCGGAAAGACGCCGGCCGAAGTTCGCAACTGGCTTGGCCTCGCCTCCCTCGAAGCCGGCGACTACGCCGCGGCAGCGGAGTTTCTGGCCCCGCTGGCCTCGGCCGATGACGCCTCCGACGAAGTGCGCCTCGCCCTGGCCCGGGCTCAAATCGGCGCCGGCGACATGGCCGGGGCCAAGGTCACGCTCGAAAAGCTTCTGCCCCGGGTCCACGAGCCGAAGGCCAAAGCCCAGGTGCATTTGTTGCTCGCGGACGCGCTGATCGGACTGAAGCAGGGCGAGCAAGCCAAGCACCAGGCCGAGGAAGCGTTGCGACTGCAACCCGAGGGACGGATCAACGCCCAGGCACGCCTGGCCAACGGGAGGGCGCTGCTGGCTCAGGACCGCTTCGACGACGCCGCCCGCGCCTTCATGGCCGTGGCTCTGCTCTACGACGACAAGGACCTTTCCCCGCAGGCCCTCAATCTGGCCGAGCAAGCTTACCGCCGGGCCAACAACGCGACCGACGCCGAGCGCGCCCGCGAGGAATTGCAGCGGCGTTATCCCGACTTCAAGGCGCCCGCCTCTTCCTGACCATGCCCCTGCAAATTCCGTCGGGCGATTTTCTCGCCTTCATTTTCGATTGCGACGGGACCCTGGCCGACAACATGCCGCTGCACTACCAGGCGTGGAGCCGGGCCATGCACGACTACGGCGGGGGCTTTCCCGAGGACCTCTTCTATCAATGGGGCGGCGTGCCCACGGCGACCATCGTCGGACGACTCAATGAGAAATTCGCCTGGTCGCTCAACGTCGACGAGGTGGTCGAGCGCAAGGAGCACTACTACCGCGAGATGATCCCGCACGTCCCGGCCAACGACGAAGTCGTCGCCCTGGCCCGCGAAAATCATGGCCGCGTGCCCTTGGCGGTGGCTTCGGGCGGACATCGTGATCTGGTCGAGCGAACCCTCGTGGCCCTCGGCATCCGCGATCTTTTCAACGCCGTCATCACTGCCGAGGACTACGACCGGGGCAAGCCGCATCCAGATCCATTCCTGACCGCCGCCGCCGCGCTCCATGTGCCGCCGGCGCAGTGCCTGGTTTTTGAGGACACCCCGAGCGGAGTGCAGGCCGCGAAGGCCGCCGGCATGGCCTGGGTTTTGGTCTGACATCACATCCTCCCCACCGGACGCCGACTTCGGTCAGGGCGCATTGGCCATGCCCGCCGCGCGCTTGCCTGCTCCACCGCCGTCTTCTCTCCCGCGGGCAACACGCTGACATGCTTGGACGTTGCCGGTGAGCGTCCACCGCCATTCGCCCGGCCCCCTCCTGTAGCGCCAATCCGCCAGAGCCGCATCCGCGCGTCCCATCAGCCACGGCGCCAGCTATGACCCATTGACTTATGGCAATAAGTCAATAGTTGCAAACGCCCCATATCCGTGGACCTGCCGGGAACTAACCGGCGCGGGCCTCCCTCCCCTGAGCTTACAAATTCACAGGCGAACCCCGGGGCCGCCCGCGTCGGCCAGACCTCGCCTCAGCGCAAGCAGCAGAGCTCCCGAACCAGAAAAACAGACGGGCCCTTTGAGGTGAGCGGCGCAGAGCGTGGACCGGTCATGCTCCTGCTTCCCAGAGCAGATCGGCCGTCCGTAGAATCGCGCTCGCACGCTTTGTCGCCGAGAGCAGCACCCGCCGGCCTTTGGTCTGCTTTTTGACGAGCCCAACTTCATGCAGGCGTCGAACATGCTCAACGGCCGTCGGCTGGCTCACCTTGCAAAGGCGCGCAACCTCGTCCACGCAAAGCAGGGGCTGCTCCCGGAGGCGCCGGATGATTTCAATGCGCCGGTGGTTGGCCAGACCCGCCAGCATCCGCGCGCGGCCACGATCAATTGATGCCATGACCGGCAACATATTGATTTATTGCAATAGGTCAATATGGCTATGAAAGGATTTCGCCGCAACGACCGGGATGTGCGGGGTGGATGCCGGAGCACCGCGGCGCCCGGCGGAGAATCGGCGCGCGAGCACCCGGTGGCATGCTCGTGGGTTGGCGCACCGCCCGGAGTGATTCCTGGCGAAGGCCTCGCGCGGGCCAACCGCGGCGGGAGCCGGCCTCCAGTGTTCGGCCTGTTCGACCCCTGTCTTGCGGGTTGGCGCATGGCGTTCGCTTTGGGTAGACTGCGCGCCTATGAGCACCCAAACATCCACCGACGGCAAAACCAAGCTGAGTGAAAGCCTGAACCAGGTGCTGGCCGACACCTACGCGCTCATGTCCCTGACCCATCTTGCCCACTGGAATGTCGAAGGCCCGGGCTTCTTCGCCCTGCACACCGCGTTCCAAACCCAATACGAGGACATGTTCGCGGCCAGCGACGAAGTCGCCGAGCGCATCCGCGCCCTCGGGGCGTATGCCATCGGCGGCCTCTCCACCCTCGCGGCCAAGGCCGACATGCCCGAGTTCTCCCCGCCGCTGCCGCAGGAAGATTATGTGAAGCACCTGATTGCCGGGCATGAAAAAGTCGTGGCTGATGCAGCCCGCGCCCGCGACATCGCCGGCGAGACCCGCGACCCGGAAAGCGAGGATCTGATGATCCAGCGCATCAGCGTGCACGAGAAGGCACTCTGGATGCTCCGCAGCTTCCTCAAGGGCTGACTCCCTTACCGGCGTTCTCGCCCGGCATGGGGAAACGCGGATGACAAATGTCGGCAGAGCACAAAACAACACCTGAAGGCCCCGCGGCAGCATGCGCCCGTGACCAAGGGCGGCAGCGTGCCCGGAACACCGCGGCGATTGTGTTCGGTGCACCTCTAGGATAAAGTTTTCCCCCGGCCATTTTGATCCGCGTTCCCTCGATGTTGAAAAACTTCATTTCCTCGCCGTTGGCAGCCGTTGCCGACATCCAGGGGGCTTACCACCGCTACCACCTGATTGGCACGCTTGGCTGGCAAGATGTGGCCACCCGCTACCGACGGTCCCGCATCGGGGCCTTCTGGCTCACCATCAACATGGCGGTCATGATTGTCTCGATCGGGTTTCTCTTCGGACGCCTCTTCGGACAGCCGATCGATGAGTTCCTTCCCTACTTCGCCGCCGGCCAGATTATCTGGGGACTGCTGGCGACTTCAATCAATGAGGGCTGCACGGCATTCTCATCGGCGAGCGGTATAATTCTTCAGGTGCGCATACCGCTCTTCATCCACGTGGCGCGCGTGCTCTGGCGGAACATCATCATCTTCGCGCACAACCTTATCATCCTTCCGCTGGTCTTCCTCTTCTTCATGAAGCCGGTCGGCTGGGTCGCCCTGCTGGCCATTCCCGGCTTTATCCTGCTTCTCCTCAATGTGACTTGGATCATGCTCATCGTCTCCGCCGTCTGTGCCCGCTTTCGCGACGTGACCCAGATTGTCCAGAACGCAGTGCAGGTCTTGTTTTTCGTCACCCCGATCATGTGGACAGCGGAAACCCTGCAAGGTCGTGTCGGCGCGCTCATTCTCAACCTCAACCCCTTCAATAGCCTGCTCGATATCGTGCGCTCGCCGCTCTTGGGTCAACATCCGGAAATGATCCACTGGGTTATTTCCATTGGGCTCGCTGTCGTGGGTTGGATTTTCGCACTGTGGTTCTACGGCCAACGCCTCAAGAGGCTGGCCTACTGGCTATGAGCAAGCAAACGTTCATCGAACTTGTGGACGTCGGGGTGGATTTCCCCGTCTACAATGCCGCGAGCATGTCGCTTAAGAATCGTCTGCTCAGCTCCGTGACCGGAGGCACCATCGACCGCGAGCACGACGGAGTCTTAGTGGTGCGCGGCCTGCAAGAAATCAGCCTGAAGATTTCGGCCGGCGAACGGGTCGGACTCATTGGGCACAACGGTGCAGGAAAAACCACCATGCTGCGTGTGCTTTCGGGAATTTACCATCCCACTCAAGGCGAGGCGACCGTTAGCGGCGAATGTATCTCGCTTATCGACATCAGCCTCGGCATCGATCCCGAAGCCACCGGTCGCGAGAATATTCGGCTCCGCTCGGCTATGCTCGGACTCACCCCCGAGCAAACACGAAGGCACTTGGACGACATCATCGAGTTCTCCGGCCTAGGTGATTTCATTGAAATGCCCTTCCGAACCTACTCGTCCGGCATGCAGTTGCGACTCGCCTTCGCGGTCTCCACGACTGTGACTCCGCAGATCCTCATCCTGGACGAGTGGCTCTCCACCGGCGACGAGAACTTCCGTGAGCGGGCCGAGGAGCGCATGCGCCGCGTCGTCGATTCCACCGAAATCCTCATCCTCGCAAGTCACTCTCGCACTTTGCTCACCGCCAACTGTGATCGCATCATTTGGTTGGAGCACGGAAAAGTCCGCAGGGACGGCAAAGCGCAAGATGTTTTGGACGAATATTTTGGACCTCAGCCAAGCGCATTGACGCACTCATGACGATAGGACGCCCGAGGACAGCCGCCACCAGCCTGATCCGGACGGCGTTCTGCCAAGCCTTAGACGCAGCACCACTGAGGGCTTGGCTTGTTCTTCCCCATCATGACTCCTCATGTCTGCCTTCGCCAGCGGCGAACGAGGCGCTGCATCTCGGCGTCTGCTAACTTGCGATTTTCTCCTTCTATTCCTTTGGCTTCTCCCTCGTAAGGCCATGGGGTGCTTTCCGCTCGGCCACGACACTGAGGTGGCGCCGGTTGGTGTCGGCTATCAGCCTTGCTCTTGTCCTAGCAGCATCGAATGCCCCGTCCGCAGGCAACTTCCGGGTGCGTTTCGCCCAAGCGGAGGATGATGTCTCCCCCCTCCGTGAATCGCTGGCAAAAGTCTTAGCGCAGAAAAGCCGAAGCGTTCTCAGCCTCCTTCAATGCAAGCGCATAGCACAAGGGATCGCGCCGTGATCCGAAGTCTGGTTGTGGCCCGATTTCGACAAGGCTTTGGGTTCCATCCACAATGCTCCGGCGTGCACCCACTGGCGGGACATTATTGTTCTAAGCCGGAATTTCCCCGCCATCAAGGGGGGTCGGATTTGGCGGGAGCGCCTATCGAGGTCGGCTCGCGGGTCTTTGGTCCTAAACGATAACATCAACGCCTCCCGCCCCGCCCTCTAGTCGCATTTGCGCGATGCCGGGCTCGAGGCGGAGGCCCTCGAGGAGGAGAGAATCGCCGCTGGCTTTGTGGCTGGGGCCTTTCGAAGCTCCCACTGTTCCCTTGTCGGGATCTTGAACGCCCCTCCGGGCACATCTGCCCGGGAACTCCCCTGACCACGATGCCGATCCAACACTTGCTCCACAAGGTTTTCGCCGTCCCCGTCCTTTATGATCTGGCCCAAGCCATAGCGGGAGCAGCAAAGCTGCGCGCCATGCTCGCGCCGGAAGTGGAGGTCTTGGGGCCGCAGGGAGATGCCCTCGATTTGGGCGGGGGGACCGGAATGTATCGTTCCTTGCTGCCGGGTGCGTGGCGCTACACATGCCTCGATCCCGATCCGCAGAAATTGAGCGGGTTCCGTCTGAAATACCCGAACGACACCGCGCTTGAGGCTTCCGCCTGTGCCATCCCTTGCCCGGACGCCTCGGTCGACCTCTGCCTGATGGTGGCCGTGTCTCACCATCTGACCTCCGCGGAGTTCACTGCGGCCATGGCGGAGACCCGCCGGGTTTTGCGGCCGGGTGGTGTCCTGCTCTTCGTTGATGCGGTATGGCAACCAGAGAATTGGCGAGGTCGGTTTTTGTGGTCCGTGGACCGGGGCAGCTCCCCGAAGGCGGGGTCTGACATCCGGCGGATAATTGCCGACCACCTAGAGGTTGAACATTCGCAGGAATGGAGGGTGCACCACGGTTATCTCCTGCTTCGCGGGCGCCGACGGGCGGAATCCAATGACAAGCACTGACCTTCGCGCCAGCATTACTGCGGACGGTTCGTGGACACCGCCCTCAGAGCACCTGCGCCTCATCGAAGGGGTGTGGCAACCAGAAGATGCCGGCGCGGTTTCCTATCCGAAGCATGGGAACGACCTTTGTTTCCAAGTTGAAGATAAGAGCTATTGGTTCGCCCATCGCAACCGGTGCATTCTCGAGCTGGTGCGAAGCCATCCCCCCGATGGCGTGCTCTACGATCTCGGCGGGGGCAACGGCTTCGTCTGCGCCGCGTTGCAGCGCGAAGGTTTCGAGACAGTGCTCGTGGAACCGGGATCCGGTGTCTGGAATGCCAGGAAGCGGGGAGTCACCCACGTGGTGCGCAGCACACTGGAAGCTGCACGTTTTCGTGCCGGTTCCCTGCCTGCTGCGGGTGCCTTCGACGTCTTGGAGCATATCGAGGATGACACGGCCTTTGTCGCCGGCGTCTCCGCACTCCTTCAGCCTGGCGGCAGGTTTTACTGCACGGTTCCGGCACTTCAGGGCCTCTGGTCCCATGAAGACAACTTCGCGGGCCACCACCGCCGCTACTCGCGTCGTCTCCTGCAGAAACTGATGGAAAGCTCCGGCTTGCGAGTGGAGTTCATTTCCAGTTTCTTTGCATGGCTGGTGGCACCGGTTCTCCTTTTCCGCACAATGCCCTTCGTGCTGCGTGTTCGCCGAGCCCCGGATCATCCGCCAGCGGACCGGGTTCAGGCGGACCACTCCCTGCCGCCCATGGTGTCCCGGGTCGTGGACCTTCTCCACGCTTGGGAATTGAAACGCCTCCGCAGTCGACGCAGCATGCACCTCGGCTCCAGCCTGCTGTGCGTTGCCCGGAAGCCGCCGGTGGAAAATCCTGCATGAATTCTCCTCTCCCTCAGGGTCTTTCCATCATCTGTCCTGTGTTCAACAGCGCGGCGACCCTTTCGCGTTTGGCTGCTCGGGTCGAAGCGGCCTTTGCCGGTGGCGATGGCCCCCTCGAGTTGATCTTGGTCAACGATGGAAGTGCGGATGAAAGCTGGACGATCATCGAGAAGCTCGCCGAGGACAAAGGCTGGATCAAGGGAGTCAACCTGATGCGAAATTACGGTCAGCACAATGCGCTGCTCTGCGGAGTGCGTTTGGCGCAATATGCCACGACGGTCACGCTGGACGACGACTTGCAGAATCCTCCGGAAGAGATACCGGATCTGGTGGCCAAGCTCCAAGGTCGTGTGGACGTGGTTTACGGTATTCCTCTGGAGCGGCAGCACGACGCTTGGCGGGACTTCTCCTCGGCCGTTGTCCGCTGCTCCCTCCGGCCCCTGATCGGTCGGGAGAACGCCAGAATCGTGAGCTCCTTCCGCGCTTTCCGAACGACCTTGCGCGAGGCGTTCCGGGACTACAGCGGACCTTTCGTCTCGCTGGATGTCCTGCTGGCGTGGGGATCTCGGGGTGCCGCTTCGGTCGCGGTGGCTCACCACCGAAGAGCCGAAGGCCGATCCACCTACACCTTCTTCAAACTCGCCGGCCACGCGGTGACCATGCTGACAGGATTCAGCACGTGGCCGCTGCGGCTGGCCAGCCTGACTGGTTTGGCCTTCGTGTTGCTTGGGATCGGTATTCTGCTTTTCGTTCTGGGATCTTATTTGATCCATGGGGGCAGCCTTCCGGGCTTCCCCTTCCTTGCCTCTACCGTCGCGCTTTTCTCCGGCGCCCAACTCTTCGCGCTTGGAGTCATCGGGGAATACGTCGCGAAAATCCATTTTCGATCCATGAACAGGCCGTCTTACGTGATCGGGAGCCGCACATGACCGGGCCACTTGCCGTCGAGCAGCTCGGTGGGCTCGGGGATTGGATCCGAGGGAACGCCCCTCGGTCCAGTCTGCCCTTCCGTTTTGTTTCCTCGGCCACAACGCCCGCCTTGAGGAAACTCCTTGCGGCGGACCTCTCGGCGGCAACGGATGGACTCTTTGCCCATCATAAAATGGATTCTGTTGCGGCCTTGGCCCGGATTCAGCCCCAGCCATGGGAGTCGGAGGTTCTCTCCGCTGCGGCCTTTTCGCTGAACGCATGGCTTTTCGCTGACCCGTGCGAACTGTCGCCCGCCGCCCTTGATGCGTTGATTCAGGGTGCCCTTCATTCTGTGCGGCGCCCCAGCGAGTCCGTGCTGGTCGCGGCCAAGTGCTGGGCTTCGGATATCCCTCTGGTTCATGCCCTGGAGCGAAACGGGTTCCTCCTCATGGATACGGCTGTCGATGTCCTTTACGATCCAATCGTCGGCAAGAGGGCCGGCCCCGTTTCCATGCCGCTTCCCGACGGATTGGCCCTTCGGTTGGCGGGGCCGGAAGACTCCGCCGCGCTGAGGGCCCTGGCCGGCTTGGCCTTCGCGAGACACTTCGGGCGATTCCATTCTGATCCGCGCATTGGGAGGGAGCGGGCTACGTTGGTCTATCAGGAGTGGATTTGTGCCTGTCTTGACGGGTGGGCTGATTTTGTCTTTGTCGTCGAGGACCTCGCCGCAAAGGAATTGGCCGGATTCAGTGCTTGGAAGAAGCCTTCTGCGCGCGCTCGGTCGCTCCAGTTGCCCCTTGGCCACTATAGCATAGGGGCCGTCTCGCCGGCGTTCAGCGGGCGCGGCTTGTTCAAGAACCTGACGCTCGCGGGCACCAAGGCTCTTGGCGAGAACCTTGCCGTTGAGGGCCCCACCCATCTGCACAACCTCGCGGTCCAGCGCGGCTACCTTTCGTTGGGTTGGAAAATCGCGGACAGCCGGCACACTTTCCACGCATGGCTCGAATGAAGCGGCGGATTTCAGTCCTCGGTGCCGCGGTTCTGCGTTCCGCAGGCGCGACAAATCCCGCTGGGGCAGATGGCGTGCACTCGTGACAGATTCCCCCTTCATCCCATTCAACCGGTCATCTCTCCAAGGAGGAGAGATCGAATACATTCTGGCGGCGATTCAGTCGGGCCAAGTGGCTGGCGACCAGACTTTTTCCCGCAAGTGTCAGCAACTTCTGGAGAACTACCTTGGAGTCCGCAGAGTGCTTGTGACCACCTCGTGCACCCATGCACTCGAACTGGCGGCGCTTCTCCTAGACATAAAGGAGGGAGACGAGGTTGTCGTTCCTTCCTTCACCTTCGTCTCAACAGCCAACGCCTTTGTCTTGCGCGGAGCCACGCCGGTCTTCTGCGATGTTCGCGAGGACACCCTGAACCTTGACGAGTGCCGGCTGGAGTCCTTGCTCACCCCGCGCACGCGCGCGGTCGTCCCGGTTCATTACGCAGGTGTTGGTTGTGAGATGGACACCATCATGGACATCTGCCGCGCCCGCGGGATCGCCGTGGTGGAGGACAATGCCCACGGGCTGTTCGGAAAATACCGCAACCGTCCGTTGGGAACCTTCGGGGCTTTGGCCGCACAGAGTTTCCACGAGACCAAGAACATCACCTGCGGCGAAGGCGGCGCCTTGATTCTCAACGACCCTGACCACGAGGAGAGAGCGGAAATTCTGAGGGAGAAGGGAACCAATCGTGCTCGGTTCTTCCGTGGGGAGGTGGACAAGTATTCGTGGGTCGATGCCGGCTCGAGTTATGTCATGAGCGATGTGCTGGCCGCATTCCTCTACGGTCAGTTGGAGAAGTGGGAACAGATCCAGGCCAAGCGTCGGACAATCTGGCATCGCTACGATGAAAGCTTAGCCGGATGGGCGGAAGCGCGCGCGATCCGCCGGCCGACCGTGCCGGACGAATGTGAACAGGCTTACCATATGTATTACCTTGTGATGCCCTCCTTGGAGACTCGCAGTCGTTTCATCGCCCATCTGGGCGAGAAACAAATCAAGGCTGTTTTCCACTATCTTCCTCTGCACTTAAGCGAATACGCGCGGCAGTGGGGAGGACGCGTGGGAGATTGTCCGGTTGCGGAGAGCGCCAGCGACCGAATCGTCAGGCTCCCCTTCTACACGGATTTATCCGAATCCGATCAGGATCGGATAATCGAGGCGATCCTCTGCTTTGCCTGATCGCGACTCCTGCTGCGGCAACCTCCGGCGCTGCTTGGGGGGCGACCGCAATTCTTCTCGCCACCACCTTGACCCGAAACCAAGCCCTCCATTTAAACCGTGATCGTCCCTTCGCCCCCGAGCCAGTGCGTTGCCCTCACCCCTCATCTCCTAAAACTGGGATGGTGAGGAGGTTCTGCTCTGACGCACCTTCTGCAAGATCAAGCACAGCCCTTGCCGGAAAGGTGCAGGCTCAATCCGCACCGCAGTGTTCAAGGTGATCCAGAAGAAACCTCCAGGGAAATGAGAATTGCAGACATCGGCAAAACGTTACTGACGTTGGGCGCAGTCCTTGTTGCGCTTGTTGGCCTTTGGCATGTCTTGGCCATGATTTTGGCTGTGGATCGCGGGCTGGACCTTACGGACGAGGGATACTACCTGCTGGCGGCCGATCCCCAGAGCACTGGGGGCGCGCAGGGCGTCCCATTCGGGTGGCACACGGCCCCTCTCTTCTTGGCCGCACACTATGACATTGCGGCCTTTCGCGCCCATGGGGCATTCCTGCTGGTGTTGTCCGGAGCATGGTTCGGCTACTGGGCGTCGAGAGCTGCATGGAAGGGAATCATGGATGAAGGCACCGCTTCGCCCGTGGAGAGGCGGGCTTTCGTCGCTGTGTTTGTGCTCTTGGCCGCCGTGGGGACATTGATCTTCTACGCCGGCCTCGTCAGAACGCCCTCCTACAACTGGCTTGGCCTCTTCGGAATCTACATCGGAGCGGGAGGTGTGCTGGGGCTCTGGGGTTGCTCTAACGATCCAGATCATCGTCGAGCGAGGGTGGTCTCATTCCTCTTGGGCGCAACGACGGTGTTCGGCCTCTTCCTTACACTCCCGGCAAAGCCAAGTATCGCGCCCATGCTCTTTTGCGCGGCCGCGCTTCTTTTTCTGCTTTCCCGCCGCTCGCTCCGACCGCTTTTTGGGGTAGGAGTGGGGCTTTTCTTGGCGCCGTTTGCAGCTGCTAGGGTGGGGCTGTGGCCGGATAACTGGATTCAGGTGCTCATGGACACATTCCTCTCCGAGAAACCCGCGCTCCTCTCCGAACACGGTCTTCTTGGCGCGGCTTTATCGCTCCTCTGCGTCCCCTCAGAATTTCTTGCCGATATCAGCAGTTACGGTTGGCTGCTGTTGGTCTGTATTGGTGTTGGCTTGCTGGCAATTGCGTTGTCCTCGATTGCTGTTCGCCATTCCTGGACTCCTGCGCTTGCTGGGATCTTGCTCCTGGCCGGCTGCGCTCTTTTCATTTCCAAAGCGGTTAACCCGTGGATAGTGGACTCGGAGCCCGTAAACCGATGGATTTTTCCCGCAGCTACGACGTCCAATCTTGTCCTGCTCGCGGGCTGTCTGGCCGCAGCTCTGGCTACTAACCTGAGGGGCGGAGGGGCCGCCTTGGGCCGAATGATCAACCTCCTTCTGCTTGTTGGCTTTATCGCCGTCCTTCCACTCATCTTCGCTTTCGGATCCGGCCACGGAGCCTACACGCAGACATTTCTGGCGGCGGGAGTTCTTCCGGTCGCGGGTCTGCTCGCCTTGAGCGCCGTGCCACTAAGGTCTTTTCGGCTGCCTGCAACCCTACTTGTCCTCACATTTTCTTTGCTCTGCGCCGCCGGAACCTTGGCCGATAGCTGGCGGAGCCCCTATAGAATCCCGCCGATAACCTCAAACTCTGAATCCGTCGAGATTGGCCCGCATGGAGCAACACTGTTGCTGTCACCGAAAGTTGCAGGCTTCTTTCGGGAAATGCACAGTGAGATGGGCGCGCAGGGATGGGTTGCTGGCACCCCGTTGCTTGCCATGCTTTGGACTTGGAGCACTACAGTTCCTTACGCGCTTGGGGCGACGGTGCCAGACAGTCTCATGCTGACCATCTTCGGTTACCCAAACTCGGCCAAGCTGGCCAAATTCAATTTGGAGCGCATCGTGCGCCATCCCCCTTTCGATCGGGCTTGGATCATGGTTGGCGATCTGCGTCGCCTTATGCCGGGAAAACGCGAGGATTGGAAGGGCCCAATCGGAACCGAAGACGTCTTCCAGAGCGGGGAGATGCTGGAGGTTCTTGATGCATTTCAAGATGCGACTGGAAAAAGCCTGGCACATGACTATCAGGTTTTTGAGACATCCGGTGGCGTCAAAGTCTGGAGACCGAATGCGATCACGACGAATTGAGCCAGCACTGCATCGCCTTATGAAAAATGGAAAAGAGACAAAAACACTCAGGGCGCTCATTATCGGCGTCTCAGGTCAGGATGGTGCCTACCTTGCAAAATTGTTGTTGGAGAAGGGCTATCAGGTGCATGGCACCTCCCGGGACCATGAGGTGGCATCATTCTCAAACCTGCACAGGCTTGGTGTGAAGGATGCAGTCATACTGCATTCCATGGTCACATCCGATTTCCGGAGTGTGCTGACCGTGCTGCAGGATGCAGCTCCCGATGAGATTTACAACCTCGCTGGCCAGACCTCCGTCGGTATGTCGTTTGCCTATCCTGTTGAAACCTTTGATAGCATTCTTATTGGCACCATGAACCTTCTGGAATGCATCCGAATTCTCAAGAGGCCGGTGAAATTCTACAACGCCGGATCTGGGGAGGTCTTTGGCAACACCGAAATTGCTGCGACGGAGGTCACTCCCTTTTGTCCCAGAAGCCCGTATGCGACAGCCAAGGCCGCGGCGCACTACGCGGTGACGAATTACCGTGAGGCCTACGGCCTGTTTGCCTGCACTGGCGTTCTGTTTAATCACGAATCACCGCTGCGACCGGAGCGCTTTGTCACCAGCAAAATTGTTGCTACTGCGGTCCGGATCGCTGGCGGCTCGGCGGAGACGCTTCGACTCGGCAACATGGAGATCTTTCGCGATTGGGGCTGGGCGCCTGATTACGTTGTCGCAATGTGGAAGATGCTTCAACAGTCACAGCCAGACGATTATGTCATAGCGACCGGACAGGCTCGTTCTCTGAGGGAGTTTGTCGCGGAAGTTTTCAACCTCGTGGGATTGGACTGGGCGAACCATGTTAAGAGCGACGATGCCCTGTTTAGGCCGTCGGATGTTGATCGAAGTTTTGGAAACGCCGCAAAAGCCGCAAAAGGCCTAGCCTGGCAGCCTGTCGAGGACTTTCATTCTTTGATCAAGCTGCTCGTTGATGCCGCGGTCATTCGGGCCGACATGAAAAAGCCTTAGTTATGGAAGCGAAAGAAACTCAAGCGGCCTGTCCGGCTTGCGGCTTTAAAGCCACACCATCTGACACCGAAGGACGGGCTGTCGGTCGCGCTGCCGCTCCCGTCGCCTACTTCGCATTTAATCGCCCAGCTCACACCAAGGCATCGCTTGCCTCGCTTGCGTCAAACGACCTTGCCTCCCAAACTGACCTCTTTGCCTTCGTCGACGGAGCCCGGAACAATGAAGATGACGCCGCCATCGAAGAGGTGTGTAGACTACTTTCCGATGCCCGAGTGCATTTTCGTTCGCTGACAATCGATAGACGCGATCAAAATGTCGGGTTGGCAAACAGTATTACTGCCGGCGTAACGAGAGTTGTTGGGCGTTACGGGAAACTCATCGTTTGCGAGGACGACCTGGAGGTCAGTCCGGTGTTTTTGCGCTACATGAATGATGCCTTGGACCACTACAAAGACATTAAGAAGGTCTGGCACATCACGGGCTTTGCGGAAACGTTGGATGCCCACCGTCCAGACGAGTCGTTTTTTTGCCGCGCTATGAACTGCTGGGGATGGGCGACATGGGATGATCGCTGGCGGCATTTTGAGAAGAATCCCTTTCAGCTAATCAAGGAATTTTCTCCCTCCATGATACGAAGGTTCAACCTCGATGGAATCGAAGACTGGTGGTCCCAAGTGCTAGCCAATGCAAACGGAACCAAGGACACATGGGCCATTTTTTGGTATGCAACAATTTTTCAGAAGAATGGACTCTGCCTGCAGCCCTACAATTCATTCGTCAGGAACAACGGCTGGGATGGCACTGGGGTCAACTGTCCGGCATCCCAATCGAACGGCCGAACAGCCCCCCTCAACGCAAAAGGTGTGTTTACGGCTCCTGCGGAGGTCGTGGAGAGCGAGTTCGGGGTCAGCTTACTGAAGCAATTTTTCTGCGATCAGGCGAAGGCGCAACGAGACGAAGCGATTGCTTCCCGCGCGGCCGCGCTAGTCGAGCGTGATGCAGCCTTGGCGCGGCGTGATGCTGCGCTGCGTGAGCGTGATACAGCGCTGGGCGAGCGTGATACTGCACTGGGCGAGCGTGATGCGATGCTGACCTCAACGGCCTGGCGGCTGACGAAGCCGCTCCGAGACTTTAAGGAATTGGTGGCCGGCCGGCCGAAAGCGGGACAGAGCTAAAGGGGCTCCCTTCCGAGGCGCAATTGACCGTGACAAATGTTGCTTCACAGATTTAGAGTCGTGCGATGAAAGCGGTCATACTTGCAGGGGGTTTGGGCAGTAGGATTTCGGAAGAAACCTCGGCCCGACCAAAACCCATGATCGAAATCGGAGGGAGGCCGCTACTGTGGCATATTCTGAAGATATACTCTGCTCATAATATTCGTGATTTCGTGATCTGCGCCGGCTATAAGGGCTATATTATAAAGGAGTATTTTGCTAATTACTTTCTCCACATGTCGGATGTCACTTTTGACATGGAGCACAACGCCATGGAAGTCCACACAAAGCGCTCCGAACCGTGGAGGGTAACAATTGTGGACACCGGTGACGACTCGATGACGGGAGGAAGGATTAAGCGCATCGCGCCGTATATAGATGGCACGTTTTGCCTCACCTACGGCGATGGAGTTGCAGATGTTGACATCGCAGGACTGATAAAATTCCACAGCACATCAGGGCGGAAAGCCACACTGACTGCCGTGCAACCAACTGGCCGATTTGGCGCGCTAGCCAGGGACGGCGACAAGGTCCTCAATTTCGACGAGAAACCACAGGGAGACGGAGCATGGATCAACGGGGGCTTTTTTGTTCTTGAGCCGGGTGTATTTGACTACATTGACGGAGACGCCACCATTTGGGAGCGCACCCCCCTAGAGCGACTTGCCGCCGAGGGCGAGTTGGGCGCCTATACCCACCGCGGTTTTTGGCAGCCTATGGATACTTTGCGAGACAAAAACATTCTGGAGGAGCTCTGGGAGTCTGGCAAGGCTCCATGGTGTGTTTGGCCACGATAAGCTTGGTGCAGCAGGCGTAATCCATGTTTGGGAAGACTTATTCAGGAAAAAAGGTTCTCGTGACCGGCCACACCGGGTTTAAGGGAAGTTGGCTGACCGAGTGGTTGTTGTTGCTCGGCGCCGAGGTGACCGGCCTGGCCTTGGAGGCAAGCACCGAGCCTGCCCTGTTCCGGCAGCTGAACCTTGCTAGCAAAATGGACCATAATGTGGTTGATGTTTGCGATGGCATCGCCGTGCGAGAGCTGATGAAGAGATCTCGGCCGGATTTTGTTTTCCACCTTGCCGCACAGCCCCTGGTCCGACTGTCCTACTCAATCCCGGTAGAAACCTTTGCGACCAACGTGATGGGAACCGTGCATGTGCTTGAGGGGTTGCGAGATCTTCAGTTGGCTGGGAAAGCCTGCGCGGCCGTGATGGTAACCACCGACAAATGCTACGAGAACAAGGAGTGGACCAATGGCTACCGTGAGGACGATCCCATGGGCGGATACGATCCCTACAGCGCGAGTAAAGGAGCTGCCGAGATCGCGATCCACGGCATGCGAAGGTCCTATTTTTCTTCGCCGACCTCTCTCGTGAGGGTTGCCTCGGCCCGGGGCGGTAACGTCATTGGCGGTGGTGACTGGGCGGCTGACCGTATTGTTCCGGATTGTATCAGGGCGCTCCGCCACGGAGCACCGATTTCTGTTCGCAACAAGACCGCCACTCGGCCATGGCAGCATGTTTTGGAGCCGCTCAGCGGCTACCTTTTGCTGGGCGCAGCGCTTGAGTCAATGCACAGCAGGACAACGCCATTCTCTGCTTCTATTTCCTCGGGTGGCGCCGCTGGTGCAGCCTTCAACTTTGGCCCGAATCTGTCATCCAATCGAACGGTCGCGGACTTGGTCCAAGAACTCCTCAAGCACTGGCCAGGCCAATGGGAGGATCAGTCTGATCCACAGGCACCGCATGAGGCTTCGAAACTGAATCTATCGACCGACAAAGCCTTCCACCTTTTGGATTGGCAGCCAAGATGGAATTTCTCGACCACCCTGGCAAAGACCGTAGACTGGTATCGTGAAGCGGAGAGTTGCGACGATGCCGAGGCGTTCACAACCTTAACCCTGCGCCAAATTCACGAGTATCAGGAGGATCGCCCGGGCTGAATCTCACCCGGTCTGCCATCCGCTTCCCGGTTCGCCGGCGAGCCCAACAACCTATGACTGCATCTGAAATAAAAACCGAGATACTCAGGCTCACGCGTGAGTTTTCACGTCTCGCCCACGCGGCCAACCGGCCGGGTGACGATCCGGCGCGGCCAGCGTTTGAGGAGGGCGTTAGCGCCGTGCCCTACGCCGGACGCGTTTTTGCCGAAGATGAAGTTGAGGCCGCCGTTTCTGCCACCTTGGATTTTTGGCTGACGCTTGGTCCGGAGGGGGAGGCCTTCGAAAAGGAGTTGGCGGCCCTGCTCGGCGTCAAGCACTCCCTACTGGTCAATTCCGGTTCGTCCGCCAATCTTGTTGCGCTCTCCGCCCTGACGAGCCACAAGCATCCCGAGCACAAGCGCATTCGCCCCGGGGACGAGGTCATCACTGTTGCGGCCGGATTTCCCACCACGGTCGCGCCGATTCTCCAGATGGGCGCCGTCGCGGTCTTTATCGACAACAATCCCGAGACAGGCAACGCCCGCATCGACAGCCTTGAGGCAGCCTACACACCCGGCAAGACCAAGGCTGTCATGATGGCGCATGCGCTGGGCAATCCATTCGATCTGGGGGCGGTGTTGGCATTTTGCAAGAAGCATGACCTTTGGCTCGTGGAAGACAATTGCGACGCGCTTGGTTGCACATATTCTATGCCAATTGAGCAGGCGAGAGGCTTGGGCCTCGACCACCTTCTCAAAATTGCCGAGGCAGGTGGCCATGCACTTATCCGGCTTGAAGACGGAAACACGATGATTACAGCGCCAACCGGCGCATGGGGCGATCTGTCAACGCAGTCATTTTATCCTCCCCATCATTTGACCACCGGCGAAGGCGGGGCGGTGAATATTGTTCGTCGACCGCCACTCAAAACTTATGCCGAGAGTTTCCGTGATTGGGGCCGTGACTGCTGGTGTCCCAGCGGCCAAGACAACACCTGCGGAAGGCGCTTTGGGTGGAACTTGGGGGAGCTGCCCGAAGGCTATGATCATAAATACATCTACAGCCATCTTGGTTATAATCTGAAGCCACTAGACCCGCAGGCCGCCATCGGCCGGCAGCAACTCCGGCGTCTGCCCGGCTTCATTGAGGCGCGCAAGCGCAACTGGCAAACCCTCCGCTGCGGTCTTGATGGTTTGCAGGAGTTTTTCCAATTCAGCCTTCCCACCCACGCTCTTGGGTGGAGCCCCCCACTTCGGGATTCGGACCAGACCGCAGGTTCGTCATTCCGCTGGGATACCACGGGCAGCAGGACAGAATGCAGCTGGTTTGGTTTCATGCTGCGCGTGCGAGCGAGCGCGCCTTTCACGCACAGCCAGCTGGCACGTCACCTCGATGAGCACAAAATTGGAAACAGGATGCTCTTCGGCGGCAACCTTCTTCGGCAACCGGTCTTCGTCGGCCTGCGCAGGGACAATCCCTCCGCGCTCCGCGTTGTCGGGGCAGATGGCCGTAATCTGGACGTGCTGGATAGTGCGTCTATAGGGACAGCCCTGCCTGGCGCGGATGAAATCATGAATTCGGCGCTGTTTCTTGGAACCTATCCCGGTCTAAGCGCTTCGCAACTCCAATATGAGATCGAAACGATCAAGGCTTTTGTGAAAAGCTTTTAAGGCCGCTCTGATTGGCGGCACCGAATCTCTTGACTGTCTTGCTAACAGGCGCCACCGGGTTTCTTGGTTCCGCCCTGTTGCCGAGACTCTTGGAGGCAGGACACCGGGTGATTTGCCTGGGACGCCGAGAACCACGCACCAAACATGCCAATGTCACCTTTATTCCTTGCCACTTCGGAAGGGACCTTCCCGAGTTGTCGATCGACTGGGCTGCGATTGATGCCGTTCTTCACCTAGCGGCAAGCGGCGTTAAGGCGGCGCATCGCACGTGGCTGGATTGCCTGCAATTCAATGTGGTGGGAACCAGGCGCCTGCTCGACGTCTTAGGGGCAAGCGCCACGCGCTCGCCCGCCTTTCTAATGACCCAGACATTCTACGAGCAACTATGCGGAGAGCATCCACAACTTCTGGAAAACCCCTACATTGCGACGAAGCACGCAGCGTCAGCTTTGGTCGAAAGTTGGGCCGCGTCCTACCGGGGCCGCGTGGCCCTCGCCGCCATTTTTCAAGTGTATGGGCCAGGTGATGACCCCGGGAGCGTGCTTCCCTATGCGGCCCGGCAGCTTAGCCGCGGCGCTCCCGCGCAATTTGGCAGCGGGCGGGGTTTGAGGGATTGGATCTACGTGGATGACGCCGTCAGCGCCATAATGGCTACGCTCCAGTGCATCTCGGGCCCGTTTCCCGGCCCTTTGCTGACCGTGGATATCGGGACAGGTGAACTAAGGAGCATCCGGGATATGGTTGAACGCCTCGCCCTCTTGACTGGCCTCGAGACGGCACCTTTGCTTGACTTTGACGCGACCCGCGACCGTGACGATGTTTCGCCAACTTTGGCCGCTGCACACTTAATTGATGGTTGGCAGCCTCTGGTGGATTGTGACGAGGGACTGAAGAGATTAATAGAGTCCGAGCGGGCTCAATCGCATTTGCTACTTAGCTGATAACATTCAATGAACATACTCATTACTGGTGGTTGTGGCTTCTTGGGATCCAACCTGGCCGCGCATTTCCTTGAAACTGGCGCACATGTAACCCTCGTGGACAGCTTGGTCCGCCAAGGGTCACCGAGCAATCTCGCATGGCTTCAGGGGAGCTCGGCGGGGAACCTGATGAATTTCGTCCAGCTTGACCTCGCTGACAACGAGGCAGTCCTGGCTTTGTTTCGTCGGCACGGGCCTTTTGACTTCATTTGCCATGTTGGCGGGCAGGTCGCAATGACAACGTCTGTCTCCGATCCCCGGCGCGACCTCCAGACCAATATTCTTGGCACATTCAATGTTTTGGAGGCTATGCGGGCACTTTCGCCTGACGCTTTTCTGGCCTACAGCTCCACCAACAAGGTTTATGGCGACCTTGAATGGCTCCGTTACGGGGAAACAGAGTCTCGTTACACACTACCGGACTATCCTGATGGCTTAGACGAGGAATTGCCGCTGGATTTTTCCACCCCTTACGGATGCTCTAAAGGTGCCGCGGATCAGTATGTTCGCGATTGGAGCCGGGTGTATGGCCTCAAGACGGTGGTTTTCCGGCACTCTTCTATTTATGGAGGTCGACAATTCGCCAGCTACGACCAAGGCTGGGTAGGCTGGTTTTGCCGCCAAGCGCTCGACCAGAAACAGGCGGCCCAAGCCGGAAGGGCGCCCCAAAAGTTCACCATATCGGGAACAGGTAAGCAGGTTCGCGACGTCTTGCACGCCAGAGATTTGGTCAAGCTCTACGCGGCCGCGTATGAGCGCCGGAGCGCAGCCTCGGGCAAGATTTTCAACATTGGAGGCGGTCTCGCCAATAGCCTGAGTCTGATAGAGTTGCTCGGTCTGTTGGCTGATGAAGTGGGTCTTTCGAGCCTAAGCTTCGAGAAGATTGCCCGCCGCCAAAGCGACCAAGACTTTTTCGTTGCTGACATATCCAAAGCGCAAAGACTCTTGGGATGGAGCCCAGAGATGACAAGAGAACACGGAATTCAACAAATGCTTGAGTGGACCGCGCAGAGCATCGAGGTAGGGGTCAATCCTTGTCGACCTGGGGAGCGCACCACCGACAAGGCTTGAAATGATAGGAACAAGCGGCGGCGCGCATCCCGTGACCGAGGAGCAACACACTGATTTCGAGTGTCCCTCCTGCGGCGGAGCCATTGCCGAAATGGTCTGCCAGCGGTGCGGGCAAGAATGGGCCTCGGTTTTTGGTGTCCCGTTTCTCGGCTCCTATGGGCCGGACGACATCCTGTTCCTTATTGAGATTGCGGCGCACGTTCCCAAACGAGACAATCCGCGTGATAGCCCCGATACGGTCCGGGCGCTGGACGCGCTATGCTCTGATTACCATAGGGCAGAGGACAAGGAGATATTCCGAAGCGACCACCCGCAAGCTGCGGCCTGGTGGTTCCCCCATAGGTTTTCCCAGTGGTCCGAGTTTGAGGCCCTGACGGCGGGCCTCGATTTGCGGGGGAAAATGGTGCTCGATATCGGTGCGGGCGGGGGTTTCGATAGCTGTCGGCTTCATCTCAAGGGAGCCTTCGTCACGGCTCTCGAGCCTAATCCTATCGTGGCCAGAACGGGTGCTCTGAGCTTTCCGAGTATTCGTTACGTGGGGGGCTTCGCTCATGCCCTCCCATTCAAGGAAGCAAGCTTCGATGCCGTGTTCATCAACGCGGCCCTGCATCACATGCGCGATATCCGTGATGTGATCGAGGAATCTTTGCGAGTTCTCCGGCCTGGCGGTTTCCTGGTGACTACAGGTGACCCTTTTCGTCCAGACAGCTTCCCTGCCAGCCATGAATTGGAAGTCTTCGACCGGCATGAGGAGGTCTTGCTGGGGATCAACGAGCAGATTCCGGCTTTCTCCGACTACGTCTCGGCTTTGGTTGATGCAGAAGAGAATCTGGAGATCCACGTGAGGACAAACGTTGCTTACGCCCAATCTCCCGAGGTTGCCGGTGAGCGGATCTGGAGTTCCTCCGCCGACTTCCCTGCGGTAAGCAACTCCGGCGGGAGCATAGCGATGAGCGCGCGCCTTCTGCGGTCGCTGCAGGCTCCCCGGAAGGTCTTGCGGGACGCAATGATAGAGCCCGCCTGGTTGGCTCGGCACCTTAACAACCAGTCTGAGGCTGTTGCCTTTCTCGCCCAGTTCATTCCGGGTCAGCACGTCGATGCAACGTTTCCCGGCGCTCCCAGCAAGTTTGAGTTGCTAAACGGCTGGCGCATTGAGGGACTCACCGCGAACTCCCGCGGCGCATTTTTCCGGGCGCGCTGGTTTCTTCGTCGCACATCTGCCAAAAGGGTTTGTTTCGAACTCCGAGCCCGGACAACATCGCCGTTCTCCGTTCTACTCAACGCAAAGCCTCAGTTTGAGATAGAGGTGGGACCCAAGTGGCAAACAGTGTCCGTCAATGTCGAGGCCCTCGAGGCGGGCAAAGTCTTCACGCTAGAGATCGTCCGATGCCAGCGAAGTGAGGCCTTCGACGAAAATTGCTTTGAGGTGAGGAACAGAACCTCTTCCCGAAGCCTCTTCCGGCTTTGCCTCGATCGCATTTGCCGTGCCTTGGCTCCAGCCGGCGCGGGCTCAGGGGCGGGCCAGGCCGAACGATAGGGCTCGGCCTGCCTATCCCGAGAAATTCTATCGCTTTCCAAGGGTTTCACAGGGATGATCCGTGAGGCTGCAGTGCTGATGGAACCTCGGTGCAAGTTAGACGGCCTCCGGGCCTGTGCAACCGTTGCTAAGCAAACTGCGAAGGGCGGCCGGCCGCAAGGAGAGAGCTAGCGCAGCTTCTTCGAACCGGTAGCCCAACACTCAACAACACAGAAGCTTATGAAACTGAGCGTATTGCTGCCGACTTACGAGCGAAAGGATCTGGTCTGCGAGGCGCTGGACCAAATCATCCAATACGACGACGAGTGCGTCCACGAAGTCATCGTCTCGGACAACCACAGCACCGATGGCACAATCGACCACCTGAGGAGGAATTACGCAGGATTTTCCAAGCTGAGGCTTACGACTCCACTCGAGAAAGGGGGGCCGCTGACCAACTGGAGGCATTGCCTTAACGAAGCGAGCGGAACCCATGTGCATTGGCACTGGAGCGATGACCTCCTGTGTGGCCCCTTGTATCGCCGGTTGCGCGAGGTTCGTGCAGCCAAAGGCTATGATGTTGTTTCATGGCCGGTGAAAATGCTCTACCCGGATGGCTTTCAACCCATCTTCTACAGCCAGCTCGAGCTAAGGGAACTGCCGAGCGAGAAAGCTCTCTTCCACCTCTTCACTGATGGCCGACTTGCCTATTCCCCGGCGTCCTACCTCTTGCCGGCCGCAAGTGTCAGGAAGCATTTTTACGACCATATTCCCCCTGTCGGAAAACTTGACCCAAACAGCATTGCCATGGGTGCGGATGCGCTCATGATCGCCGGCGCTTTGTTGGAGACCGACCGGATCGGATTCATGGACGAGCCCCTGTTCGGCTTCCGCAGCCACGAGGACTCCATAACGTTCAAGAACATTGACGTGTTTGCCTGCTACCACGTTGCCTTCGCCCATTTTCAGTCAACCCACGGGTTGTCGATCGTCCACCAAGAGGTTCTCGAACGGCAATACGGAGACGCGATCTGTTCCTTCTTTTTCCCTCAGCCTCCTCTGGAGCGAGTGCGCAGCTATCCGGGGCGCCGCTTTCGCGAATCGGCGAGAGCCCTCCTACGATGGATTCGGCGTTGAGTGTCCTTAGCTTGCCCACATGCCAAAGCTGCAACCATTGTGCCTCATTGCCGGATTTCGCCGCGCCCAAGAAATCGGCCGCGTCATTGATGTTGCGCTTGGGTCGGGTCTGGATGTGGTGGTATCGCTGGATCGTCCGAGCGATGACCGCGGAAAATGGTCGAAAGATTGGGAGGAGGTTGTGAGAGTTGCGCACGGCTACCCCGCGCTCAAGGATCTCTGGCAGTATGACTCGCCGCTCGGATGCGCCCGTCATTTGCAGACGGCGGTATCACGCGCCTTTGCTGAGCGCGAAGATGTCATCATCCTGGAAGACGACACTCTGCCTTCGCCCTACTTCTTTCAATATTGTCAGGACATGCTTGCCGCCTACCGAGATAATGCTGAGGTGGGAATGATTTGTGGCTCGCGCCACGTTCCGCGGACAGTGGTGGATGGACGCTTTCTTTCTCATTGGCCCATCATTTGGGGGTGGGCTGCATGGAGGAGGACGTGGGATGCCTATGAACCCAAGGTCGACTTGAGCGAGCATGATCTTCAGAGCATACGATGCATGCTTCCTCCGGGCTTCCCCGACTCGTTCGCGCGCTGGCTTCGATTCGATTTGCAGCAGATCGAGCAGGGATCGCTAGACACTTGGGATATCCAACTGGCATGGTCCATGCTCAAACGTCGCCAGTTGAGTCTCTACCCTTCGGCCAATCTCGTCACAAACATAGGGGTGCCAGGAGCGTCGGCGTCGAACAAGCGAACATTCGATCATTCATTGTTCCGCCCAAGATACCTGGATGAGCAGCGAAAAAACCAGCCAAGTAGGGCCTCTATCGCCGCCAATCAGTGGCATGCCCAGTGGGTGACCCACAGCTATCTGTTCGAGTTGCAAGCACAGCTCGCGGATCCATCCCAGGTGGGGTCTTCTGCGGTGGATCTCGTCAATACCCCGGATCTCGTCAATGCCCCACGAGAAATCCGGTTTTTCTATCGATACTACCTGCCCTGCAAGATACGATGTGCCGAGCTCTTGAAGCGGCTTCGTATCTACGGAGTGGTGCAAGCCGTGTTGCGGTCGATAGGTTCTCTCCTGCGCAAGTGCCACGCGCTGATGAGGCCGTCCGAGTAACCCAATGAAGCGCGCCTTGGCCATCGTTGACTTCGAACCATCCCGGCGAGGGGGGCACTTTCGTGAGTGGTCGGCCATTATTGCGCGCGCAGCCAGCCAATGCGTGGATTGTATCGGGGTTTATGTCGCTGACTTCGACAGCATTCCCATTGAAATTTCAGACACCTCCTACGACCCAAAGACGACTGCCGACATATTCTTTTTTGATCTAGAGACAGTCCTACCGGCACATCTGAAGTGCGCTCCCAACGCATCAAGATTGACCTATATCGTAAACCACTTGGTGAATTGCAGTCGATGCGAGGATGCTGCGGCCTTTGTCTTGTGGGCTTTTGATCTGTCTATGCAGAACATTCCCTCTACCGTCCCTTGGGGAGGCATAGGAGTTTTATCCGCGTGGGCGCGTAATGTCTCAACGGACTCAACGCAATTGGAATCCGATCTATATTCTTTCGCTGGCAATGACGAGCATTGTCGGGTCTTGCTGGTCTGGGATAAGTTTGTCAGCGAAATGGACCTGATCTCGCGTGACTCGCGACCAAGCGATGCAAAGTGCAAGGTCCGCTACCTGCCTGACATGGAGGATGTCGCAGTTTCACCCTGCGACTATGCCCCCAGAACAGGTCCACTGGCTGTTGGGTTAGTTGGTGTGCTCTGGGGCTACCGCGGCGTCGATCTGCTCGCGGGAATTCTGGAGCATAACGAGGATATTCAGGGGTTGCTGGCTGGTCAGCTGAAGTTGGAAACCTACTCGATCTTGGCTGCCGATTTGTTGGCCAAGGGGAGGATTCGCCTGGGCCAGACCGAAAAGCGGATGTCAAACGCAGAGTTCAATCAGGCAATTGCCGAGCTTGATGCTTTGGTCCTCGATGCTCGCTCCTACCCCCCCCCTTCAGGCGTGGCTCTTCGGGCTTTGGCGTATGGAAGGTGCCTGATCGCATCCGAAGGCCCATCATGGACGAATGACGTCATCGCACGCTATCAGTGCGGGTTGATTGTCGATCCACTCAGGCTGGATGGACTGTCCGAACGCGTTAGATTGTTTTACGAGTCTGGGGGCTCCGAAAGGTGCATCCGCGCAGCCCGCGACCTCATGGGCCAAGATGAGTTTGACAAGTGTGTAGGCCAAGCCCTCGACAGGCTCTTCGCTTTCGATTCCGAAAGGATTTAGCGGGCATGGGAGCTCGATGAACCCCGCTGCCGCGCTTGGGCGAAGCACCAAGCGTTCACACGCACGACTTCGCTGCAACTTTGACCGTCTTGATCCATGCAAACGCAGCTTCCGGCTGAGCAACACAACATCGAGATCCACGAGAACCGGAGGGCGTGGGAATCCAAGCCGGTCTTGCGGGCCGCCTATGGTGCTCTTTATCAGGAAATCGCCCGGCATCTGGGGCCCAAGCCGGAGGGCTCCATCAATGTGGAGTTGGGATCAGGCATGGGCAACATCAAGGAGTTCGTCCCGGATTGCATCACCACCGACCTTTTCCCCAATCCCTGGCTCGACCGGGTGGAGAATGCCTACCGCCTCAACTTCGCCGACGCATCGGTGGCCAACCTGATCCTTTTTGATGTTTGGCACCACCTGGCCCACCCCGCCAACGCCCTGGCCGAGGCGGCCCGTGTGCTCGTGCCCGGTGGCCGGCTTCTCGTCATGGATCCGGCCATGAGTCTCACCGGTCGCTTGGTTTACGGCCTGTTCCACCACGAGCCGCTTGGATTTTCCGCGGGGTTTTGCCCACAGCCGGTCGAGATGCCGGACCCTCAGGCGTTGCCGTATTTCGCCGCCCAATCGTCGGCCTACCGCCTGCTGGAGCGCCGGGAGATTCCGGAATTGCTGGACGGGTGGAGGGTCAGAAACATCATCCGCATCACCTCCTTCGCCTATCTGGCTTCCGGCGGCTTCCGTGGGCGCCAACTTTATCCCGAATTCGCGCTGCCGCTCATCCGTCAGGCGGACCGCCTGCTCGGGATCTGGCCGGGAGTTTTTGCCGCCCGCCTGCTGGCGGTTCTTTCCAAGGAGGGCTGACCGATGCATCAAGCCGTGACCGTGAGCGCCGCGAATAAGGCGCACCTTGAGGCGCTCGGCGAATTTTACGCCCGCCCGCCGCGGCAGGGCCGGCTCTCCGACCATTACGCGGCGTTGCTCGCACACCGTTACAATTTCTTGATCAATGACGCCGATCGAGTGCTGGAAGTCGGATGCGGTTCGGGGAACTTGCTGGCGCGTCTGCGCGGACGGACCAAGCGGGGCCTTGACCTCTCGCCCGCGCGGATTGCGGAAGGCCGGAAGCTGCATCCCGCGCTGGAGTTGAGCATCGGGGAGGCGGAAACGTGTGATTTCGCAGGCGAGACGTTCGACGTAATCGTCTTGTCCGACGTGCTGAATCAGGCGGCCGACGTGGAGTTGGTTTTGCGCCAGTTGCAAAAGTGTTCACACGACCAGACGCGCTTGTTGATCAACATCCACAACACCCTCTGGCGCCCGTTGCTGCGGGCGGGGCGTCTCCTCGGCCTCGCCAGCCACGTGCCGGCCAACAACTGGCTGTCGCGGCAG
>Ga0247839_1000199_pt1 | contig 105829 bp, 109 predicted proteins | sample LaCruzMarch2015__6_FD_192405 | JGI IMG/M metagenome (GOLD analysis project Ga0247839, IMG submission 192405) | Freshwater microbial communities from meromictic Lake La Cruz, Castile-La Mancha, Spain - LaCruzMarch2015_16m | ecosystem: Environmental > Aquatic > Freshwater > Lake | place: Spain...
GTGATGGAGATAATTATAAAGAAAAAGAAAATAAAATTATTAAAAATATTTCTAGAGCTACACACCCTTCGGGTAAGAATAACTCTTAATTGTCTTTAAGTTACTTTTATATATATATATATATTTAACCTACTTAAAGAACGAAATGTCATTTTCTCTACAACCGTGTAGTATAAAGTTGAAAATTACTGAAAAGTCGTGTAGTGAAAAAACCATTTTTGAAAGTTGAAAGCATTAGATATCAATAAACGACCTAAGGTAAATGTTGATGGTCGTTATGAAGATTGTGAACATCGTGCGTTCCATATACAAGCAAGGCAAAATTCTGGAGCAAAAATTATGATATCTCCTGAGGTTTTATTCCACTAATTTTTTGGTTATTATATCAATATAAAAATCAATTATTTCAAATGTTATATCTGTATTTAAAGGTAAACATATAATATTATTGAATAATTTATTTGAAAAAGTACAATTATTGTCCAGTGGATAATAATATTTTTTTGCTTCAATATTATTTTCTATAAAAAAATCAATTGTAATATTATAGTTAAATAATATTGGTATCGTAGACATTAAAGATTTTTCGAAACTAGAAAAATTATCTAGTATTTTTACTTTATCATCTATTTTTTTTTCTTTAATTTTTTTTATAAAATAACATATTATTTTTGTATGATGATTATATATATATTGTAAATTTTTTAAAAAATCTGATATATAAATACAAGATATTTCAGACATTTTGTAATTACTAGCATATATATCATAATTACATCTATCATTTTTTGTAAAACCAAAACAAATTGATTTTTCCATAACATCTAAAAATTTTTTATCAAAAACAATAAACCCACCTTCTCCGAAACCAATTGGTTTTGTATGATGTAATGATACCATACAACCCAAGCCATAATTTAAAATATTTTTATTTTTATAATAAGTAAACGATGAAGCAGCATTATCAAATAATAATAATTTATCATTTTCTTTACAGAATTTTTCATAAATTTCAATATTTGCTGCTGCACCAAAACAATTAGTGATTAAAATACCATCATACTCATTTTTTCTTTTATTTAATTCATCTATATCAGGTCCCATATTTTTGTCTAAATCAAAAATTATTGATTCCGTTAATAATCCTTGTTTTGAACAAGGAAATGTAAATGATTGAACGGCCCATTTTAATTTTTTATTATAAAATATATTTAATCCACCAATTAAAGCATTTATACCCATTGCTCCATTGCAAGTTAAAAGAACTTCTTTGTCGTTGTCAATCTCAAATATAGATTTAATTACTTTTTGTAATTCCAAAACATTTTTACCATTATTTGTTACGTGTTTACTTTCAATACAATCATTTATTTTTTTTGATACGTCTGCTAAATTTATATTTTTTTTAGGAACCCAGTTTATCATTTTATATTAATATTATATTTTATTTTAAATTTTTCTAATATTTCCAAACAATTTTTACTTCTATTTTTTATAAATTTAATAGGCGTACCAGCATATATATTCCATGAAGAACAATTTTTATTTATTAAGGAGTTTGCTCCAATAACTGCTCCTTCTTCAATGATAATATCAGGCATCATAACTGAATTTGAGCCAATAATAACATTATCCCCAATTAAAATATCACCAGTTTTTACATTTGTATACTCTGATGGTATTGTTGGATTTGCTAAAAACTCACCTGAAAAATCATCACATCCTCCAAATATTTTTGTTCCAACTGAAATAGCAGAGAAATTTCCAATAATTATTTTTGTAGATGAAGAAATAAAACATTGAGCACTAATATGGACAAAATTAAATATTTCAATTATTCCTTTACATGATATAATTGTAAAATCATCTATTCTAATATTATCATGTAAAACCAAATTTTTAGGATTATAAATGTTGACAAATCTGCTTATTTTAATATTTTTACCAAACATTTGTACACCCATTTTTTCCAATTCTTCGATTGTGTATAAATTACTCATTATATATTATATAATTTATATATAATGAATTCTATAGATTTTAATTCAATTCAAAATGATTATCCAGCATTTATAATTCATGTTCCTGAATTAGTACCAGAAAGAAGTGAATATTGCTTAAATAATGTAAAAACAGCTGGTTATAAAAACCCAATTTTATTTAAAGGTGTAAATGGTAAAAATGAAAATGAAGTAATTGAAGCGATGAAACTTTTTAACAATCCAAAATATGATAGATGGTGTAGCAAAGGCAATATTGGTTGTAATTTATCAATGTTAAAAGTTTTTTTAACAATTGTTCAAAATAAAATTAGAGTAGCAACTATTTTTGAAGATGATGTTTTATTTCATTCTAATTGGGAAAATTTAGCACCAGAATATTATAAAAATACACCAAATGATTTTGATATAATTTATATGGGAAATCAAATTGACGAGTGTAAATATGAAAATGATGTTCCAAGAATTAATAAAAAATCTTGTTTTTGTATGCATGCTTTATTAGTTTCTTATAAAGGAGCAGTAAGGGCATTGCAATTAATTTTAAATTGGGAATATAAATCAAACTATGCTAGAGAATGTATGGGTAGAGATGCTGATGGGTTGACCAATTGTGATATTATATTAAAAAATTATCAAGATAGAATTATTGCTGATAAAATTAACAAAAATATTTTCAAATGGTATTGTTGGAATGGTACAAGAAACCCTTGTGAATATAATAAATTGCCATTAACCAACAATCGAAATTGTAGAAATACAGGAATTGTTTTTCAAAATAACGATTTTATTACATCAAGTTCATTTTTATAAAAAAAAATAATTATTAATTATAATGGATGTTATTGAACAAATCATCTTGTTAAAAATCCAAATCTTGTAAATTTAGCTGCAGGAACCAATATATTGGCTGTATTAAAAGGAAATTTTATACCAAATGTAAATTTATTTATATAATAATATAAAATAAAGTCATTTTAAATATACTGAATCAAACTATTTATATATTCAGGAGTAAATACTGCTAATTTTGAAGTACTATCTAATGTACTATATGTTATTACAAAATTATTATTATATGTTATTTCTATACCTATACAAAATTCAACCAAAGCATTTTCAAATTTAAAATTATTGGAGTATCCTAATATTTTCATATATTTATCAAATACTACAATATTATGTTCATAACTTTTAAACTCACCTGGTATTGTATTTTGTTGATGAACTATAAACCATATTTTGTTGTCGTATAAAACACCATTTGTCGAACCTCTAAATTTATCAAAAATTTTGGGCAAATTCTCAATTGTTTTTACCAAATTTAATTTATTTTCTTCATAATCTATTTTACATATATATATCGGACTCCATTTATAAATTATATTTAAATCTCCATTATTATCAAAAAATACCCAGTTTTTTTCCCAGTCGAAACTTGTCTTAAACGTAGGAATTATTATTTTCAATTCAAAATCTTCATTAATGTTAAATTCATTTGACACAATTTGCATTTTTTTATTATTAGGATTATAATAAGAACCAATATAATATATTTTATTATTATTGTTAAATATCCTTACATCTTCAATCCCAATATATTTTTTATTAAAATTATCTGGAAATAAGTATTTTGATTTTATAATATTAAAATTTTTATCTAATATATCTATTTTATTTATAGTTATAGATTTTTTATCTCCAATGTTTGATTTTCCTGTATTATCTAATTTATAGTTTATAAATCTTGTATTAATTATATATTGTTTTGTATCGAAATAATCTTTTATAATTGAAAAAGAAGACGAGTTTAATATTTGATTATTTAGTTTAAAAAATGACGATATATCTTTATAAAAAATAGACATATTTGAAATTTTTTTAAAATTACTTACATAATTACTTACATAATTACTTACAGATTTACTTACAGATTTACTTACAGATTTATTTACAGAATTACTTTGATATGTTACATTTAAGGAAGCTTTATTGAGTATAACTAAATTATTTTTTAAGGAAATTGAACTTTTAGGTTTATTTTTAAAATGTTCATTTATAGTTGTTAAAAACATTATTTATATAAGTTTATTTATATTTTATTATTATATTTAGAGCAACTCGTATTTTAAATGCCGAGTTAATCAACAAAAAAATACGAGTGATTTCTCCTAAAAAGGAGAATAAACTAAATTCTATATAATGGGTTTATCATTTGCTTACTTTGCGGTAGATAAGCAAATTCCCATCTAATGTTTATAGTAAATTAGTTATAGAAGCCATGGGTGGAATGGGAGACAACGACACTGAAAAACAAGACAAGATTATTAGAAATATAGCTAAAGAGGTTGTTATAAATAAAACTTAATAATTAGATGGTAAAGGACCATCGCCAATAAATTCACCAGTTATACTATACATGGGTGGATAGTTTGGCATATATTTAAGCTGCTTAGTTTTATATCGTTTATTAAATAAATCTTGTCCTTTATCAAATGAACTTCTCCATGTATTTACTCCAAAATTTGGCTGTGCAGGTTTACCATACATATCATGAGTAATTATCTTTTTCTGTGTTCCATATCCACTTGTTAAAGATGAATACTGAGGTGTAACGCCAACTGTTAATTTTCCAGCATCATTATCTCCTGGAATACATTCTTTTGTTTTTGGTAAAGGTGGTGAATAAGGTTGACAACCGGGACAGTCAATATCAGCAAAACATTGTTGTCCAGTTATGGCGCATCGAGCAGTTGGTCCACAAAAATTTTGACAACTGTATGTTGTAGTTAATGGAAGATCTACCGTATGACTAGTTGACCCGTCATAGTTCTCTTGAGTTACATTAGTAGTGAAACATTCCACTATATACCCTTTAGACGATAAATAATGTATCATGTTAAATACAATAAACAATAAAATAAATGATAAAATTACTAAAAATAATTTATTGAAATTCATATAATAAATTGATATTAAATTTTTCAATGATTTTTATTTAACGAATTATTTTATATCAATTTAATATAAGTAATGTCTACTAAAACAAGTGATACTAGTGCTATTGATGATAAAAAGAAAGATAATTCAACTACAACTTCAACCTCTTTTGCATCAAATATAGTTAGTTTTTTAACTTCATTAATAATAGCAATATTAATTGTTCTAGCTTATTTTTCTAGTAGTGGCTTAATATTGTTTGTATGTAAACTAGCACAATCAAATATTTTACCAACAGAATCTGATTGCTTTCCTTATACTAATAATAAACCAACTATCACTGAAATTAAAACAAACATTTTTACGACATTTACTGACCCAGAAATGTCAATGAAAATGGAATTTCCATATGACAGCTATAATTCATCAAATAAAATTATTGATATGTTTAGAGAATATAAAGAAAAATCATCATCTAACTTTTTAGCAAATTATTTTATATCAATTGTAGAACAGTTAATGAATTTTAACTATTTATCAATAAATACAATTATGAATGGATTAAATGTTATGCCAGAAGTTTTGCTTGTTGGACTAGGACCCTTAATTTCCACATTTTTATTTGCAATAATGCTTATTGTTAATTTGATATATACGGTATATTTATGGTTTGTAAATATGTCGTGGTTTTTTAAGAAAAATACAAATGATACTGGTGATGGTTTACCACAATGGGAAGATGTAACAATAACAAGTCCTATAGATTGGAGTCTTGGGGTTGGTTTGGTAATTTTATTTATTATTGCATTTTTCCTTGGTGCAGGAGTTATATTATCTTTTATTCCATTCGCAATAATGGTATTATGTATTATAAATGCTGTATCATATAAAGCATTATTAAATGGTAAAAAGGCGTATAGTTTTACAATAATCAAAGAAGTTTTAAAATATTACAAATTAACTATAGTATCTATTTTTAGTTTATTTATTATATCGTTAGCATTCTCAAAATTAGGAACTGTTGTTGGTGTATTTTCCATAATAACTATATGTTTAATTTATTGGGGGGTAATTGCGATTAATATATTTCAACCAATTCCTGAGATAAATTTAAGTCCAGTTGTAAGTTATGAACAAGCAATTAAAAAATGCGTTTTAATTAAACCAAAAGCGGATAAGCATGGGTTTTTATATAACTTAATTTTTGGTCAGAAAGGTGGAAATATTACAAAAGAACTTAAAAAAATTAATAAAAGTTTATCTACTTAATATTTTTACAATAATAATACTTAAATAACTTATTATTATTAAGTGTAAATGGGAAAAAATAAAGTAAAAACTTCAAATCAACCATTTGTAAGTATATGTACACCAACATTTAATAGAAGACCATTTATTCCTGTAATTATTAAATGCTTTGAAAATCAAACATATCCAAAAGATAAAATGGAGTGGATTATTATTGACGATGGAACAGATAAGATTGAAGATTTAGTTGCTCATCTTCCATATGTAAAGTATTTTAAATATGATGAAAAAATGACGATTGGTAAAAAAAGAAATATTTCAAATGAAAAAGCTACAGGAGATATAATTGTCTATATGGATGATGATGATTATTATCCTGCTGACAGAGTAAAACATGCTGTTGATACGTTACGTAGTAGTAAAGCACTTTGTGCAGGTTCAAGTGCAATGTTTATTTATTTTAAACATATACATAAAATGTATCAATTTGGTCCATATGGTCCAACCCATGCGACTGCAGCAACATTTGCATTTAAAAGAGAATTGTTAAAACAAACAAGATTTGATGAAGATTCATCGATTGCTGAAGAGAGAAAATTTTTAAAAGAATATACAATTCCTTTTGTGCAGTTAGAATCTAAGAAATCAATATTAGTATTTTCACATAATCATAATTCATTTGATAAGAAGGAACTATTAAAACAACTGCCTAATCCTAGTGTTCATGAAACAGTTGTAACGCCGAATGATCTTGTAAAAGAACCTGATATTCTCAAGTTTTTTATGGAGGATATAGATGAATTATTAGATAACTATGAACTAGGAAAGCCTTGCTATAAACCAGATGTAACCAAACAGTTATCTCAAATAAAGACAGATAGAGAAAAACAATTTCAAGAACATATTAAAAAACAAAAAGAGTATAAAGAAACAATGGAAAAAATAAATATGTTGACGAAACCAGAATCCACACAAAAACAAAATAATGAACAATCTACGATTATTCAACAATTAATGTTTGAAAATAATAAATTGAAAGAGCAAGTTGAATACTTAAATATAAAAATAAAGCAATTAATATCTGTACAATTAGAAAAACTTAAAGAAGAAAAGAAACTGTCCAACGAAACACATAATAGTGTATAAAATGATTTAAAGACATTTTAATAATTAAATTATCAAGTAAAATGTATTACGAAGAAAACTACAATGCAGTAGAACCGAATGATATTGATAATGAAATAATCAGTCCTCATAATGCATTTGAAAATGCCAAAAAGCATGATAAGGGGTTTAATATCATTTATAGAAAATTCATAATATCTAAAACTGGTGAGATGAAGAAAAAGCGTGTATATATTTATACATCTGGTAGTGCCGGAAATAGAATTAGGGATTCTGAAACTGGAACTTATTATTCAAATAAGGTTGGTTCAAAGGATGAAGACATTTTCTTTAAGGTAATTTTGCCAACAGGCGAGTGCACAAGTGCAAATGGTTCAAGTACTCTATTTTATAACTCACCAGAACATTATATGAATCATCAAAATTCAAGTGTTGATCCTGAAATAATTGCAAGATGGGGAGTAAAAAGAAATGAACGATTAGCTGAATTAAATCTTAAACAAAATCCTAAGATTGATATCAATATTATACATTAAAAAGAAACTAATAATTTAAATTATAAATATTTTAAATATAATTTAAATGAGAAAAGGTGTAATTTAAATTATAAATATTTTAAATATAAATTATATTTAAATACTTAAATACAAACAAACAAATTACAACTTAATTTTAACATTCTTCACATTCATCTTCTTCATCTTCATATTCAATTTCTTTATCTATTGTTCCTGTAGCATTCTCTTTTATATATTTTTCAATATACCTATAAATTCTATTAATATCAAGCTTACCAATTTCATAATTTTCAAGCAAATTAATTATATCATTGTCACCATGTTTATTTTTAAGATCAATAAAAAATCCAAATAAATCTTTTTTGTCCATTCCAAGTTTTTGACACAATTTTTGAATAAAGAGATAATTATTATATTCGGTTGAGTATTTAGTTAATACTTTTGTAAAACGGACTTCTGTTGGATTAAATTTATTTTTTGTTTTAAATGTTTCGTGGTATAGTTTATTATTTTTAAATGTTTTAATTAAAGAACTCATTTCATTAAACTGCCAAATTTGTTTTTGAAATGTAATTCTATCTATATAATCAGCAAAACAAATATTATCTAACTGTGCAATATAAAACGGAATAGATTGTTTTTTATCTGTTTTTTCAATAACATCAATAATATTTTCATGCCATAGGAGTCCAACACTAGTTCTATCAGTTTCATTCATTATATTATTATGTTCTTGTAATGGATAGTATTCATTAATTAATTTATTGGTAATTTTTTTTGTATCATCATTATAAGACTTAATTTGAAAAATATTATCAAGAATTTCACTAGTAAAACACTCGGGTTTATTTTTATATAAATTATAAATGCTATTTACCTTTCTTAAATCACCTTGCACATAGATAATTAATTTATTAATAATCTCTCCAGAAATATTATTGAATAGTTTATTGGATATATTTAAAATTTGAAGTTGATTGGAAGTTTTGAGTTCAATAGTGTTACACACTTTCATAAGCTCTTTAATTTTTTTATCAACACGATAATTCCCAATGCAAATAATTGGATTGATAGTTACTTCTTCAAGTTTTTGCTTTTTGGTTTTTTTTGGTCTAATTAGTTTAATTAAAGAATTAATACCACCTTTATCACCATTATTCATGCCATCAATTTCATCCATAATAATGGCAATTTTCTTGACCTTTTTATTAAACAAACTCATAATATTTTTGTCAGACATATTATGCTTTGTAATATCTTCAATTACAGATGTATTTCTTATATCCCCAGCATCATATTTAATAATGTCATAATCAAGTTCTTTTAAAATATTTGTAACAAATGTCGTTTTACCAGTTCCAGGATCACCATAAACATATATACCTTTTTTAAATAGTAAATTTTTTTTATTAGCTTCAAATTCTTTTAAAATTGATTTAATGGAATTAGCTTGTTCTTCTCTATTAAGAATTTTATTAATATTTAATTTGTCCATTTAATATACTTAACAACTTTTTTTTTATGTAGATTTCTACATAAATCATGTTTAATTAAATAATACATTAGTAACTTTATACAATTTTCAGAATTATTTTCAATACAATAATGCATAACAAAATAAATATAATTATTGAAAATCATATTCTTATATCTATATTGCTTATTTTTAAGCCAACCATCAATATTATCTCCAATTATTTTTTCAAAAACAAAAGTATTGTCTCTTCTTATCATATCACGTATATACATTCCATACAATGGTATAAACCTTGTTAATAAAGAATGGTATTTATTGTAATATAAAGAATTTACAAATATAAGCTTTTGATATGGGATGAATTCCAGAATTAAATTTATCATATCATCTGGTAAATTTTTAATTTTTTGAACAATATTCATTATATATAATAATTAATTAATATTTATAATGTTTTTAGTTTTTATATTATTTAATGAAGATATCTTTAGTTTAAGATGTTTGACATGGATTATTAACACCATATGTTAATCCATCCCATGTAATACCGCATCTTTTAGCCCATGTATGTTTAGCACAATTTCCATTAGAACCAGTAAATGCTGAACTATTAAAATTCATGGTTAAGTGTTTTTGTCCAGATTGAGGAGGACATGTTCCTAAATCTTTAACATTAATACAATTAGCATTATTTCCAGAACCATCAATTACCCAATAATCGGGACAATCAGGAGTTAAAGGTGGCCATACTTCAGTATCTTTTCCATAAGAGAGAGAAACACCAATAACTACTAAAGCGATAATTAATATAAGTATAGCAGCAAAAAGAACTATTTTTTGAAAACCTTCCATATAAAATAAATAAATATAATTTTTCTATTTGCTTATTTTATATAAATGAATAAAGTAAATAATGGACGTATAAATATTAAAACTCCGAATACTTCAGCATTATTTCTAATGTATGATAAAATACCAGCAAATCAATGTGTAACATATAGAAATGCAACTGAAGGTTTATGGAATGAAACACCTTTATCTCAAGGTTATTTCTCTCAACAAAATATCAAGATAATTCAAAATGGAGTTAGAGCAGGTGTTTACGAACGCTCAAATGGACAATATTTAATAGGTCCACAAGATTGTGACTCACTTAAAATTATTATGAGAAGTGTGTTTTTACAACATGCAGCAAATCAACCTAATAATTTTCCACAACAAATTGCTCAGCTTAATAAGATTGTTTTGAATTATTGTATTCAACAAGTTTATAGTGAAGCGCAAGGTTACATGAAATATGTAGATGATGTAAGCACTTTAGTAGTACCTATTGCTCATCCAATTCAATCAACTAGTAAAGATAAAACACTTGAATTTAAGGGTTGGTTTTAAACCTTTTTACATTTACTATGCTTCGCTGAAACGCCGATTTTATATACTTGGTTTCTATTCTTTTCTCTTCTCTCTATTTTTAGAATTAAAGAGTTATAAAATATATAAAAAAATTGTTTATATATTTAATAAATTTTATAACTTATGTAAATTAATCATTTTCAACAACCAAAGTTTGTTTCTTTACAACCTTTTTAACATCATTTTTTGTTACATTCTTCTTCTTAGGTTTTTCATCTTCGCCATTCATTAACCTAGTTCTTTCCTGTTTATATGCAACATATTCTTCAGATAATTTGTGCAATTCATTTAACCACATTTTATTAATGGTAGTTGCTTTAATCGTTTCTAACTCTTTTTCCTTGTTACCTCGTTCTTTGTAAAGTCTTTCGACATTTTCTTCAGTAACTGAATCCATAGGCATCTTGACAAGATATTTATAATCAGCATCATCATCAATAACATCATATCCCTTAGATTGTAACATTTCTACAACTTGTTCCTTCTTCTTCTTACGTAAATCAATTGTTCCATCCAAATTCTCCTTAATATATTTTGCTTTATTAGTAAGCAATACTAATTCACGTTCTAAGCTCTCAATCATATAATCTTTTCTAGTTTGATACAACTTAAATCTAACATCATAATAGGCATCAATAATATCAGACACTTTTTCATATTTATGTAGTGTATCATTTGCATCGAACAAATGCATATTGGTACTAGTATTTGTAGTATACAATTTTAACAGTTTCTCCAACCCATTACACCCGTAATCTCCCTTAGCCTTTTCAAGGTCTTCTAATTTTCCCTTTACAAATGTAATAGTGAATTCGACATTGGTATCTTTACTCATGTCTTCATAATCCTTGATGATTGCTGGAATTTTATTCTTATCTTTATCTTCACTGGGAGAAGCTAATTCTTCAAGTTTTTCCTTGAAATCCTCAGTCCAATATCCAACTGGTAATTCAGTTACTCTAATTTTATCTTGTGCTACCTTCTCATATGTTCCTCTGATTAAGAACTTATCATCACTTATTTTTGTAATTTGACCTTTAAAGCCTTCATAATAAGGAGTGAACTCAATGTCATCTTCAAGTATAGTTCCCAAGGGCATCTGCGTTACGACATTCGGTTCAATATGTCTGAGTTTATTCTGAACATATTCGATAATTTGTAATGGATTATAACACATGATATCAGTACTGAAACCAGTTCCAATGCCCTTAGAACCATTAACCAAAATCATTGGAATAATTGGAGCATAATAAACAGGTTCAACAGATAACCCATCATCATTCAAATATTCAAGCACAGGACCATCTTCAACGGGAAAGATTGTTCTAGTAATTTTATTAAGAAGCGTAAAGATATATCTTTCAGATGCACTATCTTTACCGCCCTGTAATCTAGTTCCGAACTGACCATTAGGCATAAATAAGTTAATATTATTAGAACCTACAAAGTTTTGAGCCATTCCAACAATAGCAGCATTCAAGCTGGCTTCACCATGATGATAACCTGAATGCTCAGAAACATAACCAGAGAATTGTGCAACCTTTATCTCTGAAGTTAAGTTACGTTTAAAAGCAGCAAACATAATTTTTCTCTGTGAAATCTTAAGCCCATCCATCAAGTTGGGAATACTTCTATCACAATCATATTTTGAGAAGTGAATTAATTCACGATTAATAAATTCTTCATAAGAAACAACTTTCTTGGCTGTATCTAGATATGCTTCTCTGTCATAATGTTTCAACCAATCTTTTCTATCATCAGCACGCTTCTTATTAAATACCATATCAATAGCATCGTCGGATGGCTTACCAGAGAACTCGAATTCAACAAGCTTTTTATGTTTAAAATATTCTTTAAATTCTTTACCCGTACTAGTGCCTAACCCTTTATAATATTTAATATTCCAACCCTTAATATCATTTTGTTCTTTCCATTCTTCAAACTCTCCTTCATTATAGAAATTCAATTCATTGCTGCCTTTTTTCGCCTTCAAGATTGGTGTATTCATAAAACCAATAAAACCTGGAATTTGTGCCAATGTATTCCATTCACACGAAAATAAGTTAATTCCAAGTCCCTTGATGTGACTACCATCTAAATCTTGGTCAGTCATAAATACAACCTGACCATATCTTAAGTTTTTATTTACATCTTCAATATTAATATATGTTTTACCAGTTACAAGACCAAGTATCTGCTTAATTTCAGAAATTTCTTTATTATCAGCAATTTTTTTAATCGGTTCCCCGCGAACATTTAAGAGCTTACCTTTTAAAGGATAAACTCCAACATTATTACGGTCTTCAGATGATAATCCAGAAAGAATACCTGCCTTAGCTGAATCTCCCTCGCAAAGAATAAGCATACAATCCTTAGATTTGTCTGTGCCTGCCCAATTAGCATCAGTGAGCTTAGGAATTCCTCGAACAGACTTACTCTTTGTTCCATCTGTTTTCTTTGCAGCCTTATTTTCTTTTACTTCGGTTAATTGTAGGGCTGCCTCCATGACGCCCATCTTTGCAACCTTTTCAATAAATTTATCACTGACTTCACACTTAGAACCAAACTTGGAAGATGGAGTATTCATATAATCCTTAGTCTGACTATCAAACGCGGGATTTTCAATATCACAACGCAAGAATAACATGAGTTGCTCCTTAATCGAGTTTTGATTTACCTTAGTCTTCTTTTTCTTTTCAATATAATCAACTAATTTTCTAACAATTTGATTGAGAATGTATTCAACATGCTTTCCACCCTTCGAAGTATGAATACCATTTACAAAAGATATTTGAACAAATTCTGATGTTGGGGTTAATGCAACTGCATATTCCCATCTCCCTTCAAAACCAGTGTCTTCATAAACTCTTGTTGAATCAGTCTTATCCCCGATATACATACTAATATATTGCTCAAAATTCTTTACTGGAATAAGGTCATTATTATATTTAACCTTAATATTTTTATCAGTTATAGCACCAATATCATAAACGCGCTTTTTGAGAAGCGCAATCATGTCATTAGATAATCCTGAAATACCTAAACGATAATAATCTGGTTTAAATGTAATCTTAGTGTATGGTTTATTCTTACACTTGGTGATTGAAGGCTTACAAATTTCATCCAAGTTATTTTTATACTCTTGAATATATTTCAATCCTCTAATATGGTCAACAGTTTCAATACGTCCATAACTAGACCAAATTAGAACAAGCTTAAAACCAAATCCATTTTTACCACCAACAATTTTTTTTTCATCCTTATTATAGTTAGTAGAAGTTCTAAGATGACCAAATACTAGCTCAGGTATCCAAATACCATCCTTTTGAGCAACATCAATACCATTACCATCGTTAACCATTGTAATAGTACCATCAGGTTCAATAGTAATATCAATATGACTAACAGGTAATGCATTCTCAACATTACTATCAACCTTAGTTTTCATACGAACAACATGGTCACGACAGTTTACAATACCTTCATCAAATAATTTAAATAATCCAGGAACATAATTAATATTTTTTTCAACAATTTTATCACTATCTTCGCTCATAATCCACATATCAGCATCGATACTTTCAACAGAACCAATATATGTATCTGGATTATCCAAGATGTGTTGCTTATCAGTCTTCTGTTGAACATCGAAGAATAAATCGTTGTTATTTACGACTTTAGTGGTCATTGTTACAATAGTATATGTTTTTGTTTTTAACTTAATTTTTAAAATCAATTTTATTTAAATTAGAAAATAAGAATTAAATTGTCAATATAATACAAATGTATTCATATCAAACATTTACACCAGGAGGGCGTAAAGACACATCACGTATGATAAAATATGTAGCGGAATATAATAATACATATGGAACAAACGGTAAATTTAATAATTGTTTTTGTATTCCTGATAAGTATGATAAGAATACACCTGGTTCAAATTCGCCATCAATAAGGTTTACTTATGCAACAAGAATATCACAACTAATTCAAGTTATAAAAGGTGGTAAAATACAATATGGTAATTTTTATCTAGGTCAGCCATTAAATGTAAATTATTTAGGTAGAGTTGAAGGTATGCCTGGTGGTAGTGGAATGCCACCAGTTAATCGTTTTTAGAGCAACGCGTATATTAAATTCATTTTCAAATTAATAATTAAATGCGTTTTTAAATTATTTAAGAAAATAATTATTTTCTCATTAAAAAATATAATGACTGAACAAACATTTGGTAGCAAAGCTCAAGTTTGGCACGGAACTGCTAAAAAAACTACAGGTAGTCTTACAAAGAGTGATTTAATGAAGAACAAGCACGGACGTATTGTTTCTAAAAGAAAGCATACTATTGGAAAGAAGAGTATTAAGCATTTAAGAAAGTTGGGATATATTGCTAAGAAAGGTAATTTTACCTTATTCCATAAGGGTCACAAGTCTCGTAAGATGAGAGGTGGAACTGGTGCTCCTATGGGAAATGGAATGTATCCTATGGAAAATGCAATGCAATTAGGTGCGCCGCTTGATAGAGCTTTAAATGCTTCTGGTGGAAGACTCAGAAGTCGTAAGATGAGAGGTGGTATGGTTTTAGGTGGGCCATTATCTCCTCACTCATTTGATGGTGAAGGTGTAGGAACATCTGGTGTTGGTCTTCAATTCATTGCCGGAAATTCTGCATAAATTATAATGTAATAATTTCATTAACATTATAATTAATAATCAATCCATTCAGGTTTGACAAATTTTTCATAAACAATATAATCTGAAAATTTATAATATAAATATTTTTCAAAATATCTTTTGCTAACAATAAATTTTAATGGTAAATCTCCGCCAGAATATTTCTGATAATAATTATATATATCATCAAAGCTTATAAGTGAAAGAGTATGATTATTTTTAATTTGTTCTTTAATATATGGTATTACACACTGAATATCATTGGATTTATTCCAAAGCGTAGATGTAATATTTAATACATATTTATCATCAATAATTTCACTTGAAAAGAAATGTTTCAATACTCGAATAATATTCTCTTCAGATAATACATTTCTATTTTTAGACCATTGTTTGAATAAAGAGCTAATTTCATCGATTTCAAGTTCATTTTCAAAATCAGATGATGGTGAATTAATTATTGTTGAATCCCAAAACTCAATAAAATCTTTATATATAGGTAAATATTTACTAGTTACACCAACAAAAGAGTCAGATTCCTCATCATATTGAATGTTTGTCTTAAGTATATTTTTAAAAGAGTTAGAAAAAATAACAATTGGTAAACTATTACTAGAGAGAAATTGCTTCCAGATAAAGTGTATATTTTTCCATTCAATCTTAAATCCTTCAGTTGTTTTTTCAATATATTCGCTTATAAATTTTTCTACTAAACCATTTTCAGTTGTATTTTTTAAAGTATATACATAATTTATGAGTTCATCATCTGCTTTTGTATTAAGAAAATTATCAGAATTAATATGTCTATTTGAATAATGAGCAGCAACACATAGCAAGTTTAATCCAATTTTTTTAAGAGATTCTCTCCAATATTCATTAGAATAATTTTCATTAATTTTAATTAATCTGCAATTATTAAAAGTATGTGTTTCATGATATTTAGTAACAAATTTATATGAAATATTATTATTTCCAATAGAAGATGCAGCAACATTCTCAAGCTCATCCAATAATTGTCTCATTTTTTGACTTACAATAAATGTAAAATCAGTATGTTTCTTAAAAATATTGTCACCAATTATAGTAAGAAAATATTTGGCTGTATTTTTAGAAGAAAAAATAGAAGGATAAAGGTAATTTAATACATTCTGTATTGTGTCAGTTTCAGGAATCGAACTAAATAAGTTTCGCTCTTTAATTTGTTTAATAATCGCAGCCTTAGTTTTATGTTTCCATTGTAAAAGGGTTCTTTCTTTAGAAATAGTCGAGAGAAGTTTGTGTAATATTTCATCCTCTTTAACTATAAAATAATCTTTACCATTATACTCATAATAGAAGTTATTATTAGGTAAATAATAATAATTATTCTTACTTAAAAAAACTTGCATAAAAATCTGTTGTTCTTCAGAGAGATAAGTATTAAGGTTCTTTCTTTTCTCATGATTTTTAGACTCATTTTCTAGTGTATTTGGTAAATAAACATGAACATGATTATATATTCTTTGCAACATATATTCATTATCCTTATACCTTTCATATAATTTGTCAACAGTTGTTAGACAATCGCCGCGTTTTGGTTCTGACATTATAATAAGTAATAAAATGTTTTTAAATATATTTTAATAAAAACATATAAAATTATAAAAATAATATAATATTTGATTCTAATATCCTTAATAAATCAATAATAGAGTTGTTATAATATTAATATATAATATGAAAATTAATTTACGATATTTACCAAAGAGATTGACGCAAAAAGATAGAAAAAAACAAAGCAAAGAGCTTATGAAATCTCGTAGTCTTTACAGGAAAGGAGTTTATCATTCAAGACCAAAAGTAAAATCTTTCAAGTCTAAAAAATCCAACCACATAATCAATGCAGAAAAAATGTATCATGTTGACAAAATTGGTGCTACTGATGAGCTTGCAAAAGCAACTGGTTGTTCCAAATCAGCTTTAGCAAAAATTATTAATAAAGGTGCTGGTGCATATTATTCGTCAGGTTCAAGACCAAATCAAAGTGCTCAATCGTGGGGTGTGGCTCGTTTAGCTAGCTCAATAACTGCAGGAAAAGCAGCAGCTGTTGATTATAATATATTAGAAGAAGGTTGTAAACCGAAATCCAAGGCATTAACTTTAGCAAAAAGAGCAAAGGCAAAACATGGCCACGGAACAAGGAGAGTTCCAAAAGTTAAAATTTAATTATATAATTTAATTGCGTTAAAATATTTACATACATAAGTATTTAAAGATTTTAAATTAAAATCTACTATAATGTCCGCATTTTCAAACAAGAACCAAGTTATTGAATCTACTGAAGGAAACGTTCTTACCATTAAAACAGTTCAAATTGCTCCATTTAGGACTCTTATGACTGCATTAAAAGATATATTATTAGAGACAAATATTACTTTTGAACCTGATGGTATGAGAATTATTAATATGGATAAATCACATACTATTTTAGTTCATTTATTTTTATCTGCACAAAATTTTGAATTCTATGAGTGCAAAAAAGAGAAAATAATTATTGGTGTCAATATGTTTCATCTATTTAAATTAATTAACACGATTGAAAATGATGAAACATTGACTATTTACATTGAAAATTCTGATTATGTAGATGGAATTGTCTCTTATTTATCTCTCAAATATGAAAATGGAGAGATAAAACAATGCAAGACACAGAAACTACGTTTGATTGAACCTGACCCAGAAGAGTTGCAATATCCAGATGTTACTTTTTCATCTATTATTAATTTACCATCTGCTGATTTCCAAAAAATTATTCGAGATTTGTCATGCATTTCAGAGAAGTTAGAAATTAAGTCTGTTGGCAATGAATTAATTTTTAAATGTTCTGGTCAATTTGCTTCTGCTGAAATTCATCGTGCTGAATCTGACGGTAGTATGGGATTTATTTCAAAGCAAGATTCGTCTAAAATTATTCAAGGAGAATTTTCACTTAAGAACCTTGGTTATTTTATAAAATGCACTAATTTATGCCAACAAATTGAAGTTTATCTTGAGAACGATTTGCCTCTCGTTGTTAAATATAATGTCGCAAGTCTTGGCAGCATACGCCTCTGCTTAGCACAGTTGCCCTCAGCATAAATGGTGTCAAAATAATAAATGTTTGTAAAATCCAAATTATCAGTGTCAATGTTATTAATTTAATAATTAACTATTAAACTAATATAAAGATATAATACCATATAATCTATGCCTATTAGATATACATACCAGCAAGTTCAAGATATTTTTTCTCAAAGAAGTTGTCTCTTATTAAGCACTATATATAAAAATCAATTAGACAAAATGGAATATACAGCTTCTTGTGGTCATAATAACCATATTTCATTAAAAGAAATTTTAATTGGTCACGGAATAAAATGTAGGAACTGTGCTTTGGAAATACCAACATATGAATCGATGTCATCTTATTTTGAAAGTAAAAATTGTAAATTAACTTATACCAAAAATGAATTTAATAATTATTATACTAATAATAGACAGAAATTAAATTATATTGCTTCATGTGGTCATGAAAATAATGTATGTTGGAAAAATTTTCAATCTTTAAATCAAGGTATTAATTGTCCTAAATGTGTAAATAAAAATACAGGAGAAAAACTAAAAGAATTTAGATCATTGGATGAGAATAAAAATAGTTGTATACAAGAAATGAAATGTATTAATTATTTTAAACATTTAGTAAGCAATAATTTTGCAGTAACTAAAACTTTTGATGGTTGTAAATCTGATATAATTATTAAAAAATTTGATGAACTTCAAGATTTGTGGTTAGGAATTCAAGTTAAATCAACTAACAAAAAAACTGAGAGAGAACAATATTATTTTAGATTAAATAATGGAAGATATGATAATTGTATTCTTTTATGTATTTGCGAAGAAGACAAAAAAATGTGGTTGATACCATATCAAGAAGTTCATGGTTTAAAAACTATTGGAGTCGCACAAAAATCAAAATATAATAAATATGAAGTTACTTCTGAAACTTTAATAGAAAAACTAACTATTTATTATAATTCAACAATTAAATTTGATTTTAAGACATTGAATACTCCAACAAGCAAAAGCCAACAACAAGAACAAGAATATCGTAATTTAAGAGAAACAAAAATAGATTTTATTGAATTCGTAAACAATGATACAGAAGGGCTTGTTTATGATTTTAAAATTGGAGAGAAAAAAGTTCAAGAAAAAGTAGGTTCTATTACACATAATAATCCAAATTCTTTTATATTTAATTTAATTAAATATAAATGCAGAATTGATGGAAAATGTGTGAATCAAAGTTATCAAGAAGGAGATAATGATTTGTATTGGCTACATTGTAAAAATGGAAAATTTTATGTTATTCCAGAAAAAGAATTGATTGACAATGGATTTATTGGAAATGATTGTAAAGAACATTTATATGTTTCCCCTACAAATGAGAATACAGAATGGTGTAACAAATATTTATTTGATTATGACAATGTAGATAAAGAACGTCTGCTACAAATAATTAATGTATAAATATAATTTATAATAATTTATTATAATTATTATATATAAATGTCTAGAAATTACGCTAATTATCCACAATATTTAGGTGCACTTAAATGTTGCGATTTAAGAACTCAAGGTCCTTTAGGTCCTATTGGTCCAACTGGTCCATCAGCAATAGGTCAAATGGGACCAACTGGTTCGACCGGACCTTCTGTCACTGGACCAACAGGTAGAAGTTGTAAGGGTGATACTGGTGCAAAAGGACCTACAGGACCTACAGGTGATACAGGACCTACAGGTAATACTGGTCCTACAGGAACATTCACATCAGGATTTATTATTGATGCTAGTCTTAATTCTATTACGGACGTATCATATGGCTTTACAGGTAATATTGTGTCATATACTCCTTCTCAAGCTGGTATATGGATAATTTGCGGAACTATATATGTAGGACCAGTATTACCTGCTCCAAATGATCAACTTTCTGGAAATATTAGTATTTCTAAAAATAGCATTATTTTTTGGCAAAATATAGTTCAGGACAATTTTGGGGAAAGTATCACTATAAGTTGTGCTGTTAATGCTAATGGTACTACTGATACAATCAAAATAGATATGTATTATACATTAGTTAGTGGTGGTTCAGGTTTAAGTTATGGATTTCTACTAGGGCCTTTAACCATTGTTCAATTTATTCGGGTTGGTTGAGATTTTTAACTATTATATGTAAATAAATATATATATTATATGTAAATAAATATATAGAGAATAAATTTATTTTTATTTATTTATGACCACAATTGTTTCAGCATTTGTAAGCGATATTAATTCGAGGGAAGATAGAGATATTACTAGTTATTATTTATTAGGTAAATTACTTTTACAATCAACAACGCCAAAAATAATTTTTCTTGATGAAAAAATGTATAATTTAATTCAACCAAATGATTATGATAAAGATACAACCCTTCTCATAAAATATAATAAATATGAGAGTTATTTGTATAAATATATAAATAATTTACATACTTTTACATTAAATACAGATAATCCTTCAAAAGATACACTTGAATATATGTTTACAATCTGTAATAAAACAGAATGGATAAGAAAAGCTATAGAAAATGATATTTTTCATTCTGATAATTTTATTTGGATTGATTTTGGAATAAAACAAGTATGTAATTGGTCTGATGATGAATTTATTCAAAAATTAAATAATTTATACCATAAACAATATGAAAAAGTGCGAATTGGACATATATGGGATTTATCATTGCACTATAATATTGATATATTAAGACAAATATCATGGTATTTCGCAGGTGGGGTTTTTGGTGGTAATAAAAATATTCTCTTACAATTTGCAGATTTAATGAAAGAAAAATGTATTGAAATTATGAATGAGACTGGTACAATTATGTGGGAAGTAAATATGTGGTATATTTTATATACAGAAAATCCAGATTTATTTGAGCCTTATCCATGTAATCATTCAAATTCTATAATTGATAACTATTAACTATATTTTACGATTGAATCTATATATTTTTTATCGTAAACTCCAATACGAGTTGTTCTGTCCCATGTGCTATAATTTATTAAAACTTGATTATCTTCTACAACAATACTTAAACAATATTCAATTGGTTCGCCTTCAAATTTAAAAGGTGCGGAATATCTAAGTAAATTCATATCAGCGTCAAAAATAGAAATAATATGGTAATAATGCCTTGGATTATCATATGACACAATATGATTTACAAACCATATTTCAGTTTCTTCAATATTAATCTTAATATTGCCATTAGATTTTTCATCTATTTTTTTTGTATAATTAAAACCGCATGTTGAGCCACGTACTTTTGAAAATATTTTTGGCATTTCTTTAGTTTCAGAAACTGTAATAGTATTATTTTCATTTAATTTACAAATTTTTAATGGATGCCAATCATATATAATATAGTTATCTTTTTTATAATCTACAAAAACCCAATTTTTTTCACAACTAGAACTGTTAAAATTTTGTTTTAATTCATTTACTATAAGTTTTTTAGAATTCAAATCATAATCACCTGAAACAATTCCAATATTGTTTGTTTGATGATATCCAGTTCCTATGTAAATTAATTTATCTTTATAGTTATCATAAAATATTCTAACGTCTTCAATACCAATATATCGTCTTCCATCAAATTCAACTTCTAACCAGTCTTCTTTAATAAGATTAAAATTTTTATCAAATTCAACAAATTTATTAATAGAAATAATATGTTTCTCACAATTTATATAACTACCGTTAGGCTGAATATTATAATTAACATATCTTATATTACAAAAATATCCATCACTATTAGGTTTTTTTATTAAACAACTAGATGATGAAACAAAATTAATATTTTCATTATTTATGTTTGAATTAATTGAGCTGTCGACATAATAAAGTGTTTTATTTTGTAAAATTTGTTTATAAAATTTCATGTTAGATAAAACATTATCAATTTCCATATTATTATTTGAATTATTAAAAACGGTAATTATTTGTTTATCAATATTTTTGATTCCGCAATAAGCTGAAAATATTGTATATTCATAATATATTTCGTAAGTATAAACATTATTATGTAAAAATAAATATGTATCTTTATTAAAGTTCTGTTCCAATATTTCATTTGCTAGATTATAAAAATTGTAACATAATTTATGTTTTGATTTTTCTCTATAATATTTAATGATTTCATATAATGCTTCCAGACGATTAGGATAAAAATCATATCCTTCTAGCCAATAATATAAAGCATTAGCAAATTTATTTAAATTTTTATAGCATAATCCAAGTCTATAATAACTATACCATACTTCTTCTTGCCAACCGCCAAATTCAATACGTTTTATATAAAATGGAATAGCTTCTTCATATTTTCCCAAGTCATGATAACTATTTCCCAAATAAAAATAGTAACGATGATTATTTGGTTCATCTTTTATTCCATTAGTAAGTAAGAGAATATCTCTTTCAAATTTGTCAGATTTAGCTCCACCATCTCCAATATCATTTATAAAAATATCAGATTTATTCAAATTAATTATTGTATTATTTTGTGGAGTATCAATATATTCATGTGTAACTCCAACATATTTATATAATCCATTATTTCTAATAATTCTAAGATTTTGATAATAAAATGAATTGTTGCCTTGAAGGACGTTAAAACTTTGAGCAGAATTTAATATAGATTTGTCGAAATTTTTAATTTCTAAAATCATATCTGCATCAAGTAATATGACATAATCAGATAAACCGATACAAGACTGTAATGCAAAATTTCTATTATGACAAAAATTTTTAAATGGTTCCTGAACAATTTTGCCAGATATACCTTTTTCTTTAAAGTATTCTTCGATAATCTGAATAGTATTATCGGTTGAACCGGTATCACAAATGCAATATGAGTCAATAATAGAAATTACAGAGTCAAATAATCTTTTAATGATTTTACTTTCATTTTTAACAATCATATTTAAACACAATGTAGTTGGTTTTTCTAAAAAATCCATTTTATTAATAAATAAATAAGTATTTAAATTAATAAATAAATAAGTATTTAAATTAATAAATAAATAAGTATTAAAATTAAATTAAATTAAAATATATAATATAATTATAAAATGGCATTTACAAGATTTAAATATGATGATTGTAGAACAAAAAAATCACTACAACAATCAACTGACCCTGGAAGATGGATTTTAAATGTTCCTGGTAACGGTGATACACCTTGTTATATGGAAGACCCGCAAATTATTCCTCAAAAATGGGGAGCAAATTTAAGAACAAATACTATAAATTTAGAAAGCGATTTAAGAGGTGTGAATAGACATATAAGCAGAGATTGTTTAGGAAAAGATGAGTACCAGAGATATGATGTGCCAAATCAAGCAATTCAATATCCAACTTGTTCTACATTAACAACAGAACAATCAAGAGCAACAAATCCTGCATGGTGGTATAGAGATTTAGCACAAACTGATTGGGAATATCCTCCATTAAATCCACAATCAAATGTTTGTATTCCATTTCAAAATAATTTAAGTACAAGAATTTTAGAAAAAGATTACTTCACACCAAAGAGGGATTGTGTTTTAGATGAGACAAAACAAATGTTACCATCAAGTTATAATCTAATTAGAGGTGGATATGTAGGAGGTCCAACAGTATGTGTTCAAACCAATTCATGTCAAAATATTTAATAAATTAAATTCATTAATTTACTTGCTTTTTAAAGGCAGATTTAGATTATTATATATGAATTAAAATATAATACTTTATATATATAAATATGGAAATAGCGCTCCCATTAATAGCATTAGGTGGTATGTATGTAATATCAAATCAAAAAAACGAAGATTGCACTAAAAAAGAAATCAGAAAAATAACACAAGAAAATTTTGTAAATATGGGAACTAGAACAAATTTATCTACAAGACAAAGTGAAAGTCATGGAAATTATTTACCAAATACAAATATTCCTCCTCAAAATTTTCCTGTAACAAATATAAATCAATTATCTGATACAGTTCAAAATTACCCAAATCCAAATACAGCAACTGATAAATACTTTAATCAAAATTTATATCAACAAAAAGAGAGAAAAGGAGTATCAGTAGGTCAAAATCCACAGGATATATTCTCTCTAACTGGTAATTATCTAAACTCAGACCAATTTAAACATAATAATATGATTCCTTTCAACGGAGGAAAAGTTAAGGGTAAAACATATGATGTCAATATTACTGAATCTGTTTTGGATAATATGATTGGTTCTGGTTCTCAAACTATAAAAAAAATTGAGCAAGCACCTTTATTCAAACCAGAAGAAAATATGCAATGGGCTTATGGTATGCCTAATCAATCTGATTTCTTTCAATCACGTGTTAATCCTGCTATGAAAAATAACAATGTTAAACCATTTGATAGTATTATGGTTGGGCCTGGATTGGACAAAGGTTATGGTATAAATGGTTCAAATGGTTATAATTCTGGTATGGAAGCAAGAGATAAATGGTTGCCTAAAACAGTAGACGAATTGAGAGTTGATACTAATCCTAAATTAGAGTATGAATTATTAGGTCATGAAGGTCCAGCTGATTCATTTATTAAAACCGCTCCAACAACTCAGATGTTAGGTCGTGTCGAAAAACAAAGACCAGATACATTTTTTATTAATACTCAAGATAGATGGTTAACTACTACTGGAGCATCTAAAGGTGAAACTTTAAGACCTATTCAGGAGATGGGTCTTATTAGAAGAAATGACATTCCTGTTGATTATATGGGGCCAGCCGGTTCTATTGAAGTAAAAGCAGCATCTGCTCCTCAAAATTATGAAGCTGCTAAACGTCATGAACCTTTTAAAGGTGGAATAAACCCATCATCTGCTATGGGACGTGGTGATGGTAGTGATAAAAATGAATTTCTTAAAAGTCACACAAATTATGAGAACCACCGTTCAACAGTCAAACAACCCGACACATTAAGAAGTGGTTTTAGTGGTGCAATTGGTGCTGTAATTGCGCCTTTAATGGATATATTAAAGCCCACAAGGAAAGATGAGACTATTAATAATGTAAGAGTTTTTGGTGATGTAGGAACATCATCTATGGTTAAAGGACCTGTTTATAATCCACAAGACTCAACATCAACTACTATTAAAGAAACCACACTCTATGCTTCTACATTTAATATTAATAATCAAAAAGAAGGATTATATGTTAATAATTATACATCTCCTGATTTGACACAAAGAGATACTACTAGTAGTGAATATTTTACTTCTGCAGGTGGTTATGCAACTGGTTATGGTGATATGAATTATGAATCAGCATATAGACAACATAATAATGATATTAAATCACAAACTATTTACAATAGAACTAATCAAGGAGGAACACAAATATTTAATCAACAGATGAATGTTCATTGTAAGGATGATTGTGATAGATTTTCTGGAAGAGTAAATCCAGCATTTTCTAGATTAAGTTCATTACCACCATCTGTCCAGACTTATGGAGCTATTCATTCACCTCAATACTATAATGAATGTGCTGGATGCGATAGAATTAATCCTGATATTCTGACTGCATTTAAAAATAATCCATATACACAATCGTTAACAAGCTCTGTATAATTAAATATTTTTTATAAATATTTTTTCAATAATTTATAAAAATGCTTAAAGTAATAATTATATATTTTATATAATGATGAAATCAACCTCTTATCCTAAATGTGTTCGTTCTTTTTTGGAATTTTATCAATCTAATAAGAGTTTATTATTATTAGATTGATAATAATATATATGTAATTATAAATTTCTTACTAATTGCTTACTAATTACTTAATTAAATAAATTAATACGTTCTATTTAAATATAAAAACACTTCGTAAAATATAGTAACTTAATGTCATTAATTATTCATCAAAATATAAAAGAAAAATTAAATTACTTTCATGAAATTCATAAAATACCAAACATTATTTTCCATGGACCAACAGGAAGTGGTAAACGTTCAATTGTGAATGAATTTATTAGTAAAATTTATGATAATGACAGAGTGAAAATAAAATCTTTTATTATGTATGTAAATTGTTCACATGGTAAAGGTATTAAATTTATTAGAGAAGAACTTAAATTTTTTGCAAAAACACATATAAATTCAAATGGAGGTAATAATTTTAAAAGTATAATATTATTAAATGCAGACAAATTAACAATGGATGCTCAATCAGCATTACGAAGATGTATAGAGTTATTTAGTCATAATACACGTTTTTTTATTGTGGCTGAAGATAAATATAGTTTAATGAAACCTATTATTTCAAGATTTTGTGAAATATATGTTCCTGAACCGGTAATCAATGGTCAGACTATTAACTTGTATAAATATAATTTAAATGAGATTTTTAAAATGAAAGATATAAAAATTCAGAAGTCATATGCTCTATCAAAAGAATTGAATAAAATAAATAAAAAAATAACATTAGATGAACTTATGATATTATGTTTAAAATTTTATGAAAAAGGATATAGTGCTTTAGATATAATATTATTATTAGAAAGTTCAAAATTTTTTGAAAATTTATTAACAACAGAAAGACGATACGAATTATTGATATGTTTTAATCGTGTAAGGAGAGAATTTAGGAATGAAAAATTATTAATATTATTTATATTAAATTTTATCTTTTTAAGTTCAGAATTATGTTTAGAAAATATAAGTTTTATGTAAATGGATGACTTTAATGTTAGTGCGCTTCATGAGTCTAAAAATGAATGGGGAGCTAGATTAGTAACTCTGTTAACGCCTTTAGTAATTGATGGTTATAAATCTATTCTTGAAGAATCAATCAAAATGTGTAAAGAAAATAATGAGATGGATAAATATTTAATGACCTTTCAGAATTTAATCTCTCGAATTCCAAAATGGAATCAGCAAATTGTTGAAAATGAGCGAAAAAGAATATGCGAAAAATCCGGTTGTAATTATTTAGAAGATTTAGTGACATGTGTTCATATTATTCAACTAAAAGTTTTAACAGCTATGAGAGTTGGACAAAAACAAAAGAAGATTGATATTAATGTACCTAAATTAGACGATTTTGTTCATAAAGTTTATATCAATGTAGCCAGAAAGGTTTATAAGAATGTATATTTATTCCAATATGGCATTGAACCATTGCAGATTCAGAAAAATTATAGAGAATTAGAAGTTATTGTTCAAGAGTGTATATTAAATACCTTGAGAGAAAGTATTCCTGTTGAAGCTATATTGAAGGCTTATATGGATGAATCAGTTGAAGAAGATGTTATTGAAGAAATAAAAGAAGAAGTAACTCATGAACCAATTATAGAAAACGCACCTGCTGTTACTGCATCTGGATTACAAAAAAATGGTGTCAGTTTCAATAATATAGACTATGTAAAATCAGATAATGGCGTAACTCAAATAAATGCACCAAAAAATATTGATAGATTAGAAGAAATAAGTAATATAAGAAATGAGCAAAGAAAAAGAGAATCTGAAGAAGACGATGATAATATTAAATTAAATATTTCAGACCAAGATTTTAGTTTAGATAATTTAGATATTCATAATATTGAAGAACCAAAATTAGATTTATTACCAGATTTATTGATAGATGAAATAGAAATTTTAGAGTAAATTGCGTAAAATTATTAATAAGATTATTCTTCGATAAATTAATAAATGACTAGTATATTTATAATAGCAGCAGTAATTTCACTTACATTTTTAGTAATAAAATTTTTAGAAATGAGATATATTGAAAAAGAAAGTAAACCATTAAAGCTTTTAATTAGAGATACTCTTTTAGTTTATTTCAGTGTAATTTTAGCTAATTTTGTAATGGAGCAAATCAATCCAATTATGACAGCTGGAGCAGGTAAAAAAGTTACCCCTGTTTTTACTGATAATCCTACATTTTAAATTTAAAATCAAATATTATTTATTACACCTTTTCTCATTTAAAACGCCCATTTTATAATTTAATAATAAAAATATTTAAAAATATATTCTTATTATTTATTAGTCAAAAATGAATGAAGAATATAAAATTAAAGAATTAGAAGAAGAATTAGAAAAAACAAAACAAGAAAATAGTATATTAAAAGAAAAACTAAAAAATTATACAGCACCTCCAAGAAGTAAAACTTATTATGAAAATCATAAAGACGAAATTATAAATAAAAATAAAGAGTATAAGAAAAAAACGAATTATGTATATGAAGTTTCGCCTGAAAAAAAGAAAGAATATGCTAAAACTGCTTATTTGAATAAAAAGGAAAAATTACAGAAAATAAAAGAAAACATTTAGGAAATTTATATAAAATATTGCGTCAAAATTTATATAAATATAATCTTTAGTAAATATATAGAATGAAAGGAAAGAAGAAAAAGTTGAAGGATGAATTCAAAGAGTTTAGGAATAATGATAAATCCGCTTACAAAACATTTAAAATACCACTCAAAACCATTTTATTGAATTGTGAAATGATACAACCTGATATAAATAATTTGGTTTTTGAAATGAACAATTTAGTTATTCACACTTATCAATTTATTCGGTTATATGTTTTGAATTGCTATACAAATAAGCAACCCTTACCTGAATTAGATGAAATTTTTATTTCCTATTGTATAAAATCACTTGGAACAAGGGATAATAGAGGAAAGAAATGTAAGGATACTGAACTTTTAGAAACATTAGACAAGTTTTATCAAGAAGAATATCAACCTTTACTTAACCACGAGAAAACAAATTTGAAAAATACAACATTTTTATTACCTTATTTAGCAACACAAATTCATACTTCATTACATAATAATTTTCAAGAACATTTTATCCAGTACTTTTTAAGATTTATCAATATAACAACATCAAAAATAACTGAAGATAAATCTATTTTATTCAAATTGAAACATCAACTTATGAACTTGAATAATGAAACTGATGAAATGTTTAATGAATGGAAAAATACTCATTTATCCAACATTTTACCTACTGAAATTAAAAAGACAATTCATTATGATGTGAAAGTTAGACCTTTTGAATATTTGAAAGGAATGTTGTATATGAATGAAATATTAGAAAAAATGGAAAGTAAGTTATTTCAACCATTACCATTACGAAACAATATTATTCCAAAGCATATCATCATAGATACTGCGAGTTTAATAAATTTGTTTTGTCCTAACAAAGATAAAGATGGAAACAAAGTAAAAAAGGGTGAATTGTTAAGTAATGTAAAAGAAAACCAAAATGAAGTATGGTGTAATTTTTTGAATTTAAAAAATACAATATTCAAAAATAAACATTATCAATTTCATTATCAAATTCAAACAGATGGTATTTCGTGTTGTTTATTATTTATCAGAAAAGATTTGAAGGATAAAAAATGGGGTTCAAGAGTTCCTACTTTACCAGAACAAGATTTTTACAATATTGAAGATTTATCAAAAGAACAATTAGATACATTGGAGGAAAGGAATGTTGTTGGTTGTGACCCTGGTAAGCGTTCGTTGGTTTATATGATGGATAAAAATGGTAATAAATTACAATATACTGCACCGCAAAGAAAACGAGAAAGCAAAGCGAAAACAAACCAGCGAATATTATTGGAAGAAAAGAAACGAAATAACATCATAGAAAAGGAAACTCATTTATCATTACAAAATAGTAAATCAGTAGATTATAATAAATTCAAAGTGTATCTTGTAGAAAAGGATAAACTGAATAAGGAAACAACTGAATTTTATAAACGAGAAACATGGAGAAAAATGAAATTTAGGCAATATAGTTATGGTAAGAAATCCATAGATACATTTCTAAATAAAATAAAAGAAACTTTTGGAGAAAATATTCTTATTGGTTATGGTAATTGGTCAAGAAGCACTCAAATGAAGCATTTTATGCCTACCATGAATAAGGGATTAAGAAAACAAATCCATAAGAAATACGATACAATTACTATTAATGAATGTAATACAAGTAAGAAATGTTGCGAATGTTATAATAACTTGGATTACTACAGACATAAAAATGGAGAGAAACAATTTCGTCTTTTAGTTTGCTCTAACTGCGTGAGACCTCAAGTCAAACAAACCGTATTTAGAACAAGAGATGCGAACTCTTCCATAAACATAATGAATTTAGCAAAATGTTGGATAGAAAAACAACAAAGACCATTATGTTTTCAAATTTCGTCTTTCACCTCTTCAAATACTCAAAAGGAAGAGGAAAAAGTTAGACCATCGTAGGTGAAACTCCTACTATTGATTTTACACTTTTTCTTATTTTTTGTCCAGTAAAATGGGCGTTTTAAATGAGAAAAGGTGTAAAAATAGGAATAAATGCGTATAATTCGACAACAAGTTGCTATTGTACGACAGTTCCATGTCCAGTAGAAGGCAAAAATTTGCTAACAATTGGAGGTGGAACTAGTGGAACATATTATTATACTTTACATAATAATATACCTGTGATATCGTCTGCAAGTGTTAGTGTTTCAATACAAAATATGAACAAAGGAACTGACACCACAACATGCACACAAAATTATGCGCGTTCATTGGATGATGACGGTGTTCAGGATTGTGATGCCGGACATATTTTAGCAAACCATTTAGGTGGTCCTGGTAATCAACCAATTAATATATTTCCACAGGATTTAAGCATTAACCGAGGGGCTTATGCTCAATATGAAGATAGTATATACACTTGTATAACCACAAAAGGTGTAAATTATGCAGATTTATCTTGGTCTTTTACTTACTCATCAAATTCAAAAACAAAACCAATAAATGTTAAATATGATGTTTATTATATAGGCGGAACATGTGCATCATCCAGCAAAACATTTAACAATTAGCGACCGGTCCAAACCTTGACAACAAGTCTTGGTATAGTGCCTTTTTTTAAGTCAATCATATATTGTTCAAATGTATAACCCCATTTCTCATACTTCATGATGTCCCCAAATAATGATTTTTTTTTAAATAATTCTGGAATTTCTGTGCAAAAAATTAATCCAAAAATTCTCTCCAAACAACATCTATCTTCCCTACATTTAACAGCATGAATCATGTTGATTATATTATATTTATCTTGTATTGATTGTAAAAATGATAAATTTATATATGACTGAACTCCAAAACAACCATTCCATTTATCTGTTGATAAACCAAGAACATTTAATTCTTTATTAATTTTACTATCTAATATAAAATTATTTTTTAAACAAGAAGTTATTCGTTTAGTATTTTCAATATTTTCTTTATCTGAGTAAAAAAACCATAGAGGAATAACTTTTATTCCATTTAATTTTTCAAAATTTACTCTTTTATGAAAAAAAACACTATCATGAATAATGATTGCATTTTGAAAAAATTTATATTTTAAAAAATAATAATATGGCAAAAGCTCACCTCTTCCAGGAAATTCTGATTGTATTATCTCTACATTTTTGTAGTCAAATTCAGATTTAACATAATCATAGTTGCTATTATCATCAATTATAACTATTTTTTTTAACGGATATAACGTTCTTAACAGCTTAACACTATGATTCCAATATTTATTTGTTAATACTGAATTAACATGCCTAGTTATTATAAATCCAAAGTTATCCATAATATATATATAAATAAAATCTATTATGGATTATCATTAATAAAATAATTCTAAACATGTGATGGAATTTTATCTATATTTATTATTTCATCAATATTCTTAATATCTCCATTGAATTTTGAAAATTTATCAAACTCTGGTCTTTCTAATTGAGCTTGTGGTGTATGATTATGAACACATCTTGCAATCATTTTGTATAATTTAAAATCTGGATATCTCTCTACACCATTGGTCTTATAAATAATATTAATACCTTTATCATCTAAACACCATTCGAAAATCATACGTTTAATAGGGTCGTTAATTTTACTTAAGTCTTTCATTTCTTCAAAATCATCAATCACATAATCAAAAATTGAACATGCTAGTCTACATAAATCAAAACTATAATTAGGTTCTAATCTTGGTTTCTTCTCATTAAAATAAGGTTCAGTGTTATATTGAGTAGCTGCATCACCTCCCGTTTGAAAACTATCACTGCAAAAAACTTTTCCATCAAATTTGAAGATACTTCTACCAAAGTCTATAATTTTAAATATTCTTCCAAATGTTGGAACTTTATAATACTTTTTCTTATAACAATAATACAAATATTTCTTATCAGTTTCATTATACATTATATTATTTGTATGTAAATCATTATGTGTAAAATTAAATGCTTTTTGATAAGTTATTAAAATCATAATTATCTGCATAAATGCTGATAACCACTCATCTTCAGATAATTCATTGCTTAAAATCAAATCATCAAATGTATTCTTGCAATATTCCATTCCAATAACTTGAACAGGAAATTTTGGAATTGTAACATTAATTCTTTCTTCTTCTTCATCCAAATCATCATCATCATCATTATCATCATCATCATCATCTTTTTCTCCACTTGTATCACTATTTTTGTCTCCATTTTTTTCTGAACCAGAATCAAATACCTCATTATCTTCATCACAATTTTCACAATCTTCTAAGTCTTCATCATTAGTATGAGATGAACGGGATGAACATGTAGAATTAGATTTCAATGTAACCTGATTATCTATATGCATATTAGTATTATTAGAATTAGTTATATCAACTAAATCTATAGACATATCCTTAAGGTAATTTAAGTCAATTGTATTTTCTTCATCAAACACTTCATCAAATATTTCATTATCAACCGAAGCTAAAGATTTTAAACTTATATTATTACCTATCGTTAATGGTTTCAACTTTGTTTGTTCTTGTTGAAATAAATGCTCATATTCGTCAATCTTAAATAAAATATTCTTATTTTTATTAAAAAATTCAGAATTATTAAGGTAATCTATATCATCAAAAACATTTATTTTAAAATCATTTTTGATTGCTAAGAAAGAACCATAATAATCTACACCATGAATAAATTTAAATGTATTTCTTAATTGACTTGATAAAAATAAAAACAAACCATCTACATATCCTGCGTTATTATTATCAATAAACTTGGCATTACAATCTTCCATAGTTGAATTTAGTTTTGGTAGATTAAATAGTTTTTCATTTGAAATATCATATTTACCAATCATATATTTATATGGGTCTAACAAAGGAGCCATCTTAAAGAAAACTTCTCTATCCTTTACCTTACTATTATCCATATTTTTGATTCTACACATAAAAAGATTATCATTTTCTTCATTATTTCTTTCGGTATTAATGCTTGAAATAAACCATTTATTATTCAAATTAATACTATTATAATTTGTATCATTTAAATTGAAAAATCTTGCATAAATAGGTATATAGTTTTGAGTTTTAGAGAGAAAAAGTGAAGTTGGTTCCTCAAAATGTTTAAATAATTCAATATTTTTCCTTTTTTGATAATTTATGCTTATCATCTTTAGTGAATTAAAATATAAATTAATTTTGTTTTTAACTAATTATTTGATTAAAGTATTTTTAATCTTTCTAAAAGTAATTAACAATCAAAACTTTGACTTCGTTTGATTTAGGAAATAATAGCATATAATAAAAAAATAAAGGTTTAATAAAACGCGAACCATTTACAAGTATATTGTTATCAAATTATTAAATATTTAGTACTGGTAATTCAGGTTTATTTCGTTTAATTAGATATTATTTATTACAAAATATTATATAATGACTTTAGAGCTTAGAAAATTCGATATGAAAAGCATACAATTTAAAGCTACTGAAAATAAAGGTCCCGTTGTTGTTTTAATTGGTAAGCGTGATACAGGTAAGTCATTTTTAGTTAGAGATTTATTATGGTATCAACAAGAGATTCCTATTGGAACCGTGATATCTGGAACTGAAGAAGGTAACGGTTTTTACGGTAAAATGGTGCCGAGATTATTTATTCACAATGAGTATAATTCAGCTATTATTGAGAACATCTTAAAGCGTCAGCGAACCGTATTAAAACAAGTCAAAAAGGAGATGGATACATATAAACGCTCATCAATCGACCCAAGAGCATTTGTTATTCTTGATGATTGTTTATATGACAATACATGGTCTCGTGATAAGTTAATGCGTTTATTATTTATGAACGGTAGGCACTGGAAGGTCATGTTAGTCATCACAATGCAGTACCCATTAGGTATTCCTCCCACACTGAGAACCAATATAGATTATGTTTTCATTCTTCGAGAAAATTATATTGCAAATAGAAAACGAATTTATGAGAACTATGCCGGTATGTTTCCAACATTCGAAGCATTTTGTCAGGTTATGGACCAATGCACTGAAAATTATGAGTGTCTTGTTATTAATAATAACTCCAAATCTAATAAATTGAGTGACCAAGTATTTTATTACAAAGCTGACAATCATAATGATTTCAGATTAGGTTCAAAAGAATTCTGGGAATTATCTAAGGGATTACCAGATGAAGACCAGGAAGAACAATATGACCCTTCTAAAACAAAAAAACGCGGCGGTGGTCCTAGAATTAGTGTTAAAAAGACTACTGGGTGGTAAATTTTTGCTCCTCCTTTAGGTAAATCAATATTTTGATTTTACTTTTTAAAACAAAAACAAAATATTAATAATAACTTAAAGACTAAATTGTTATTAATGTATAATTGAATGGAGCAATTAGATATTGTTAAACTTATCGAAGATAACCCAATAACTAAGTTATCAAATGACTATAATATTAAATTATTGACAAAAATTAAAGAAAATTTTACAGATTTTGAACAACAATTATTTTTATCAAGCTTTTATTGTTATTTAAATTGCGATACTGTAAAAGATTTTGTTATTGATTTAGATAGTGTCTGGAAATGGCTTGATTTTAATCAAAAGTATAATGCGGAAAGATTGTTAGAAAAATTTTTTAAAATTGATAAAGATTACAAATGTTTGCTCCTCCAAAATGAGGAGCAAAAAAAAGGAAGAGGTGGTCATAATATAAAAAAAATTTCATTGAACATTGAGACATTTAAAAAATTTTGTCTAAAGGCTGGAACAAAAAAAGCTGACGAAATTCATGAATATTATATCAAATTAGAACAAATTTTACAAGAAACAATTAATGAGGAATGCAACCAATTAAAATTACAATTACAAAATAAAGATAAACTTATTAATCAAAAACAAAAAGAAGTAGAACAAGCTTTAATTAGTCAGTTTCCAGTAAATACAGAATGCATTTATTTTGGAACAATTGATGACACAAATGAAAATGGAGAGAAATTTATTAAATTTGGTCATACAAATGATTTATCAAATAGAGTTTCTTATCATCATAAGCATTATATCAATTTTAATCTAAAAAATGCATTTAGAGTTCATAACAAAGTTGAAATTGAAAATCTCATTAAAAATCATTCAAAAATTAAACCACAATTAAGAACAATTAAAATTAATGACAAAAATAAAATAGAAATTATTGCATATAATGATATTTTTACTATTGATAAATTAACTAAAATTATAAAAGAAATTATACAATCCAAAATTTATAGTATTGAAAACTTTAATAAGCTTACAAAACGCAATGAAGAATTAGAGTCAATAAACAATTTATCGAATGAAAAAATTCTTCTTCTTGAAAAAAATAGTTTGGAGCAAATTATTGAAATTAACAATTTGAGAGAAAAACTTGATAAACAGCATAAACTTATTGATTCTATAAAGATTAATGAAGAATCGGTTTATCAAAACATTTTATTGCCTGAAGATGAAATAAATAAAAAATTTAATAATTTTGTGAATGAAATTTGTATTGTTAGACCGGATGTGCAAGAATTGTCTGTAAATTTGGAAGGAAGATATCGGTTATGGAGCAAAGTCAAACCAACCAAAGAAGCATTTCACGCTCTTAAAAATTATTTAGATACAAGATTCAAACCAAAACGAATTGATGGAAATCATGGGTATATGGGCATTAAATTAAAATCAGTTGAATATAAAAAAACTTCCAATATTTCAGATGTTGAAAATTTTATTTTTAATTCGTGTGAATTTTCAGATTGCGGAAAGATATTAAACTCTTCGCTATTGAGAGAATATCAAAAATGGAAAACAAGCGTTAATAAAGAATTAACAGATAATGATATGAAAGAAATAAAAATTTACTTAAATGAATCACCATATACTTTAAAAGCTACCGTTTGGACTGATGGTGAATCTAATGAAGGTTATTACGGCGTTTCTTTGAAAAAACCATATATTCAAAAACAAATTACATCATCAACTGGCAAAAAGGTGTATAAAAGAGAAAAAACTACAAACGAATTATTATCAACATGGGACACAATAGCAAAAGCAGCAGAGATGGAAGGAATTTGTTCTGCTAAAATGAGCAGGTATATTAAAAATAAAAATATAATAGATGACTATTATTATAGTGTTATTTAGAGCAACGCGTATTTTAAATGCCGACTTTATTAGTCAAAAATTCATATCGAAAGAATTGTTAGAAAACAATTTTTATATAAATAAAGACTATAAAGTTTTGCTTTCTCTGTTGGGAAAGCAAAAAAGATAATAGAGGTAGTCATAATAAAGAAATAATTATTCTAACTATTAAATATAAAAAATTTTATTAATAATAAAATGTTTCAAATCACTATGTTTGAAATCTCAACCCAAAAAATCATATCGAAAGAATTTATAGGAAAAATTTTTTATATAAATAAAGACTATAAAGTTTTGATTTCTCTCTCTCAGGAGAGAAAAATGAGTAGATGGGTTAAAAATAAAACACTCATAAACGATTATTATTATTATGGTGAAATACCACAATATTTTCTTTAAAATTTAATTTAAAGATAATATGTAAGTAAAGATAAATGTCTAATAATATTGATAAAATATTTTACATCAATTTAAATAAAAGAACAGACAGACGTTTGGAAATTGAAAATGAATTGAATAATTTTGATTTGTCTTTTGAACGATTTGAAGCAATTGAAACTTCAGATTTTGGAATTTATGGTTGTGGTTTGTCTCATTTAGGGGTTTTAAAAATTTCAAAGGAACGAGGATATAAAAATGTTTTAATACTTGAGGATGATTTTACATTTCTAGTTTCAAAAGAAGAATTTGAAAATAATTTGACAAAATTTTTTGAAAGTGAAATTAATTATGATGTATGTAAATTAGCATATAATTTACACGAATTTCAAGAAATAAATAATGAGACTTTAGGAAAAATAGTGTATTCAGCTACTGCATCAGCTTATATAGTTAATAATCATTATTTTGAAAAACTAATTAATCTTTATGAATTGGCAATGCCTTTATTAAATAGTACTAAACGCCACTGGATATATGCTAATGACCAAATATGGAAAGACTATCAGAAACAAGATAATTGGTATTATTTTAAGATAAGAATTGGTAAACAAAGACCATCTTATAGTGACAATGGACAAAACTTTACAGACTATAATGTATAATTTAATAGAATTTATAAATCATTTTATTAAATTATTTATTTTTTATTTGCAAATGGTCCAGACTTTAATAAACTTTGACCATTATCACTCTTTCCAACTACAATATTTTCTCCTTCAAATAATTCCTTACAAATGTCAGCAGTTGAAATATTTTCTTGTTCTCCTAATGCAAATTCTTGAGTGCTTGAATTATTTACACCAATTAAGTTTCCTTTTTTATCAATAGTTTGAGACAACGTATTACCACTTTTTTCTGCATTCTTAATATTCTCTTCAATAGCATTTTGTTTACTTTCTTTAACACGTTGTTCAAATGCAGTCTTAGCATTAGACTCGTTCTTTTGTTTCTCATGCATTAATTGATTAAGTTCTTCTTCCATATATTCAACACGACCAGTCTTATATGCTTCAGGGTCCCAAGGCATCCACATTCCAACAGGTCCAACCATAATATCATGATTTGGGTCAATTTCTCTTAACATTTTACATCTTAATTCAGCTTCTTCTTCAGTTGGATACACACCTCTGACCTTTAATCCTCTTGTACTTGTTTGGAAATTATGTTGAACATCAAATTTCTTTTGTAATTCATCTTCATGATTATCTAGATAAGTTTTATAATCATCTGATAAATTTGATTTAGCTAAATTGTCCTTTTCCTCTTGAACAAAATCTTTAAAATCTTTATTCAAATCTTCAAATGATAAATTGTATTTAAAAGAAATAAAATTAATAAATTGCAAAAATTTTTCCATTGACTTATTGAATTCCCAATTCTTTAGGAATTCTTGAAAAAAGAATATTTCCTTCTCTTTAAGAATTTTTTCAGGGGAACAAAAAGACATACATACAAATTTTTGACCTGCAATAGACTTATCTTCTTCTAATAAATCAACATATTTAGGATTAACTTTTCCATTTGTTTCTTTTCTTTCAAAACCAGATTTTTTAGCTTGTTTGTTTTTAGAACGATCCATTTTAATTAATTAAATTATTTATTTTTAAGTTATTTAGCGCATAAATTATATTTTCTTAACATTTAGTATAATGAACGGATTAATAAACGTTGGTGAACTTGTTAAGAGAATTATCAAATATCTTGTTGAAGGTTTAATGGTTGCTATTGCTGCATATGCTATCCCTAAACGTTCTTTGAATATTGAGGAAATTGTTTTGATTGCTTTAACTGCTGCTGCCACATTTAGCATTCTTGACACTTATATTCCATCTATGGGTGCATCCGCTAGAGGAGGTGCCGGATTTGGAATTGGAGCAAACCTCGTAAATTTTCCTCGGGGTTTCTAAGCATTTATGGTAAGGTAAAAAATATTTCATAAAATAATATAATTTATGGTTTTATGAAAATGACTTAAACATACTTTATATCTTAAGATATGAAGTATAATAGCGATACACTATTAACATATTGTAATGAAAACAATATATTACTTAAGAATGATTATAATAATTTTAGTATAAAAAGAGAGAGTTCGATTGAATTCAAATGCGTTGAATGTTCTGATGAATTTTCAAAAAATTTTAGACAACTTGTTAAAACAGGTGCGTATTGTCAAAATTGTATGAGCAAAGTTGCTAATAATAAAATAAGAGAAATGAAAGTAAAATACGACATAAATATGTTAATAGAATTTTGCGATAGAAACAATATTTTATTACTTGATGATTATTCAGATAAATTTATTAACAGAGACAGTTTAATTCAAGGTATTTGTAAAGACGATTGCTGTGAAAATAATTTTCAGAAACCATTTAGAGAGTTACTAAAGATAAATGGTTATTGTCAAGAGTGTAGTAAAGAGAATGGCAAACTAAAAATAATAGAAACTAATATAAAAAAATATGGTGTCAATAATCCTATGAAAAATGCAAATTTTAAAAACAAACAAAAACAAACAATTATAAATAAATATGGAGTTCAACATAATTCACAATCTGAAATAATAAAAAATAAAAAACGAGATACTTGTATTAAAAACTTTGGCGTGTCGTGTCATTTAAAATCACCAGAAATTAGAGAACAAATTAAACAAACAAACTTAATTAAATATGGTGTAGAAAATCCACAACAAAACAAAGATATTAGAGAAAAAACTATGAATACTAACCTCCAACTATATGGAGTAAAACATTTTTTACAAACAGAAGAATTTAAAAATAAGGTAGTTCAAACAAATTTAAAGAGATATGGAGTGCCTCATCATTCACAAAATTCAGAAGTATCCGAAACAATGATGAAAAATGCGTATAATAGAAAACCATACACTTTACCTTCTGGAAAAATAATATTTATTCAAGGTTATGAGAATTTTATGTTGGATTATTTACTTTCTATAGAAAAAATTCATGAAGACGATATATTCACAAAAAGAAATGAAGTTCCTGAAATTTGGTATAACGATAAAGCAGGAAAACGACGCAGACACTATGTTGATTTTTATATTAAATCTCAAAATAGATGCGTTGAAGTAAAATCTACATTTACAAATCAAGAAAAAAACAATGTATTTGAAAAACAAAAAGCATCAAAAGATTTAGGCTTAAAATATGAGATTTGGATTTTCAATAAATCAGGTCAACTTTTAGAGAGATATATTTAAATCTAATTGTAATATATATTATGGAAAAAAATAGACATACTAGAAAAAGAACGCAAAAAAGACATAGACATCGTCGTAGAACAATGAAAGGCGGGTCTTTCATTCAAGAAGAATTACAACAATTAGAAAATATCGGTTTTAGTCAATACCAAATTGAAAGTTTGACAGATTTAGGTGTTTCATTTAATGATGTTATGCAAACAGTTAATACGATAATGAATCGAGGAGACAATGGTTTTAATGGTAATTCTGATGATATGACAGAAAAAGTAATGATTGAATTATTAAATGAAAATATTTTTGACAATCAACCTGCAGAGCATTTAGAAGGAATTCCTCATGCGGATGATGACGAACATAACTTAGATGTTAGTATGGATAATTCATTTGAATCTCAAGATTCATTACATCTATCTGATTTAAATACAAGTAATATGTCAGGATATACAACAAGTCCAGATGAATCATTCAATGAATTTGGAGGAAGAAGGCGTAGAAAAAAATCTAAGAAGAGACTTAATAAAAAGGGGAAAAAGACACGTAGACGTAAACAACGAGGTGGTATGTGTTTTGGTAATGGAGTAGGTGCAAATACTAATGACCCCAATTATTCTATTTATAACACTAATATGTTAAAAATTTTTCCGTATAAACCTAATTAATTTTTAAACAGTAGGAATAAATTCCCAATCTAATTCTACACAAATTTTTCGCCAAATTATATCTTGTTCCATTCTTTTTTCTGGGTCTTTTAACATTGGAAAATGCTCTAAATAATGTTCTTCTCCTAAAAGTTCACAAAGCTTGTATGCTGTATAATAATAGTTCAAAAAATTGACTCTATCATCTGGACAGAATTTGGAATATGGTGCTTGTAATTCAATAAATAAATTACAAAGTGTTTCTTCTAATTCAGGAGTCATAATTGGTGGTTTTATTCCTAACTTATCTTTAATAAATGGTATGTGTTCATAATATTTATTATAGCCTAATTTTTTAAGAATTTCTTTAGTTTTTAAATTTGTAATTTGTAATATAGTAATTCTCTCTTTTTTAATTTGAAGCTTAATATTTTCAATAACATCAGGAGGAATTTGTGTTGTCTCTTTACCTTGAAATTGTGCAAGAATCTCTTTAAAATGATTAATGCGTTTATAAGCATAAAAACAGACTTCCTTTGGAGGTTCTTTATATGACGGCTTTTCATTTTCAATAAGATATGGTATACTTCTTGAACAAATATTGCAAATCATTATACCATCTTCTTCAAGAGGTATTAATTCGCCCTTATGACAAAATTGACATATATCTGTTTGATAAACAAAATTATTAATATCTAAAAAGTCATCACTGACATTACTTAAATATTTTAAAACTATGTTATTATTGTATTTTTTTATTAAATTCGACTCATTATCAATTTCCTCTTTTATTTTAAAAAAATTATTTACAATTTTGGATTTATTAGAAACTGATTCTGATTTTACTCCAGTAGATATATTTTTTTTATTTTCAAAATATTCAAATATATATTTTGAATTGTCTAGTAAATAATCTTTTTTTTTTATTTTTGTTTCTTTTATATTTTCTTTTAATTCAATTATACGGTCATTCATTTCCAACTTTTCTTCTATTGTTAATTCATTTGAATTTTCTTGAAGTTTTGTCTTTAATTCTGACATTTCAAATTTATTATCAAATATTATCTCTTCGTCTTTTGAAAACTCGTTTAAAAATTCCTTATGCTTTGTATCTAGAGTAATTGCTGATTTTTTATTGAATTTTATCTTTTTACTTGATTTTGGTTTAAAAGATGGCATAGCTTTATTAATATTAAAATAGCTATTTATTTAATTTATAATATAGAGAAATTATTTATTTAAATTAAATAGAAAATAAAATTGATTATAATTTAAAACTATTATTGCACATATTAATATTAATATCATGAATCAAATATTTGATACTATGTTTTTAAAGCGTTTCTGTTTACCGTCTGATACAGATATTTCCCTCTATGAGAAAGGACAAAATAAAATTTCGTCATGTTTATGCGGAAATTATAATCATGTTGCTTGTATTTTACAAGGGAAATTGTTAAAAGGGAAAGATTAATATTTTGAGTTTTGGATTTAATAAAATGGGTGACTCTGATGGTAATGAACCAGGTGTTCATGCTGAACATGATGCAATTAATAAACTTAAACCTTTAGAGAGGAAAAAAAATTTAGAATCTGTTAACTTATTAGTTATAAGATTGTCAAAAAAAAATAAATTGCAAAATTCAAAACCGTGTGCAAATTGTATACAAACTATGAAAAAATTACCTGAAAAAAAGGGATATAAAATTAGAAATATATATTATTCAAATGATAACGAAGATATTATTAAAAGTAATTTTAAAATTTTAGAAAAAGAAGAACTACATTATTCTAGGTATTATAAAAAAAAAAATTGATATTAATAATTAATTTAAATATAAAACAACTAAAAATTAAATGGAACCATTGACAATTTTAACAATTATGGCGGGTGTATCATGTGCTAATAATATTTATGATTACATCACTTTTAGTAATAAACATCGTGAAACTCAATTAGAAATTAAATATTTGAAAGAAGAAATTTTATCATTAAATATACGTATTTGTCATATGACAAATGAAATTAGAGAAAATAATAAAATTATAAAAAATTTAGAAAATAAAATTCAAACAGAATGTGGATAATTAGTTTAAAGAAATATAAAGTTATATAAAAATACTTTAATGGAATTTAAAATAAATCTAGACTCCTTAAAAGATTTAGAAAATGGAGATTTAAAAGTAGATGGCATAAAATTCCAGAAAATGCTTTTACTTTTTAATTCCATAGAGCAAGGATGGTCTGTTAAAAAACGAGGAGAGTCGTATGTATTCGCTAAGTCACATGAAGGGAAAAAAGAAGTCCTCGAAGACACATATTTGATGAAATTTATGAAGACTAATTTAGATTTAAATAAAATTTTTTCTTAAATATTTTTTAACAAAAATTATCATATTAATTAAATTATTTAATTTAATTAATTTAATTTAAATTTCTAAAATTATTTTCTTTAGCAATATTATAAAATGGGTGGAGGCCTTATGCAATTAGTCGCTTACGGTGCACAAGATGTGTACCTTACTGGTAATCCTCAAATTACTTTCTGGAAAGTTACTTATCGTAGATATACTAACTTTGCCATCGAATCAATCGAACAAACTTTCAATGGTCAAGCTGATTTTGGACGTCGTGTCCAATGTGTTATCTCCAGAAACGGAGATTTGGCTTACCGCACTTACTTACAAATTACTCTTCCTGAGATTAACCAGCTTATGGGTCTCGGAAACTACTCCAGTGGACAAAATACTGGTGTCTATGCCCGTTGGCTCGATTTCCCTGGTGAGCAATTAATTGCCCAGGTTGAAGTCGAAATTGGTGGTCAAAGAATCGACCGTCAATATGGTGACTGGATGCACATCTGGAACCAATTGACAATGACCTCTGAACAACAACGTGGTTACTACAAGATGATTGGTAACACCACTCAACTTACCTTCATCACTGACCCTTCTTTCTCTGATGTTGAATCCCCTTGTGACTCCTTGGCTCCTCGTCAAGTTTGTGCTCCTCGTAACGCTCTTCCTGAAACAACTCTCTATGTTCCTCTTCAATTCTGGTTCTGCACCAACCCTGGTCTTGCCCTTCCTTTAATTGCTCTTCAATATCACGAAGTCAAGATTAACCTTGATATCAGACCTATTGATGAATGTTTGTGGGCTGTTACCACATTGAACTGCAATACAAGTCCTTATAGTGGTGCTCCTGGTCAATACACTGTTGGTCGCCCAGTTCCTGCCACTATCGCTTACAATCAATCTTTGGTTGCTGCTTCCTTATACGTTGATTATGTCTTCCTTGACACTGATGAACGCCGCAGAATGGCTCAAAACCCTCATGAGTACTTGATTACTCAACTCCAATTCACTGGTGATGAATCCGTTGGTTCTTCTTCTAACAAGATTAAGCTCAACTTCAACCACCCTGTTAAGGAGCTCATCTGGGTTGTCCAACCTGACCAAAACGTTGACTACTGCTCATCCTTAACTTGTGATGCTCTCTTATTCAAGGTTCTTGGTGCTCAACCTTTCAACTACACTGATGCTATTGATGCTCTTCCTAATGCTATCCATGCTTTCGGTGGACCTGCCTCTGTTGCTGCTGATTCCCGTGCTTATATTGATGCTCGTGGATTATTCCAAGATGCTGGTGCCCTCGATTACCAACCTTCTGCTGACCAATTATTTGGAGCTGCATTCACTGGTTACTGGCACGGTCCTTCCAATCCTTACAACGAAGCTAACCTTGGAGGTCAACAAGTTCCTTTGAACACTGCTGGTCTTCCTCAATCCGTCATTGACTCGCTTCAATCTGGAACTACTTCTCCTCACCTTGACAACTCCGGAGTCTCTGATGCTGGAACATTCGTTCTTTCTGAAACCTCTTTGGACATGCACTGTTGGGGTCAAAATCCTGTCGTCACCGCTAAGCTTCAACTTAACGGCCAAGACCGCTTCTCTGAGCGTGAAGGAACCTACTTCTCTTGGGTTCAACCTTACCAATCCCACACCCGCAATCCTGATGAAGGTATTAACGTTTATTCGTTCGCTCTTCGTCCAGAGGAACACCAACCCTCAGGCACGTGCAATTTCTCCAGAATTGATAACGCCACACTGCAATTGGTCTTGTCTAATGCCACTGTTGAAGGCACTAAGACTGCTAAGGTTCGCGTCTATGCCACTAACTACAACGTCTTACGTATTATGAGTGGTATGGGTGGATTAGCATACTCAAATTGAGCGGATTGGGTTGCTTTCAAAAACATATACAATTATATTTTATTATTTATAACCCAAAACTACTTAAAAACAATATTACAAATAATATCATAATATGAATATTAATAAAATTGATTCATATTTTGAAGCTGATAATAATACTATATTATTAAAAATGAAACCTGTATACGGAACGGACGAACTATTAGATTGTGGAACTATTACTTTTGGAGATAAAGTTTATTTTGTTGACTATAAAGATAAGGATAAGATTATAAATTTTAATAAAAATTTTATATTTAATGATTACAATAATGAAGATTACCCATCATATACTTATAATTATAAACGTTTTAATTATTTAGATTTTATATTTAACTATAGTCAAGAAAGTACTTGTTATAATTTTAAAAATAGTAATAAATATGATTTAAGACGAAGTAATGTTGAAATTTATCACTCTTATTATAAAAATATTATCGAAAAATATAATGTTATTGAATATATACCAGGTCATTATTTAACATTAGGACAAGATGCTGGTATTATGAAAAATCCATTATGGAAAATAAAAGAAAATGATAAAGAATATATACTAATGTATTGTGAAAAAAATGCTATTTGTAAATTATGTGATGAGAGTTATCAAAAAATTTTAGACTATGAAAAAATATTAAATAAAAAAATAAGTTGGTTTAAACTTCAAAATGGATATATTATGGGAAGTAATGATTTATATATTCATCAAATTATTACAGGGTGCTATGGAAATGGAAAAGGCACAAAAACAATTAGTGTTGACCATATTGACCAAAATCCTTTAAACAACACTTTTAAAAATCTAAGAATCGCAACCAGAAAAGAACAAGAACAAAATTCAAAAGGAATAAAAGAAGGAACAAAGAGAGAAAGAAAACAAAGCGCTAAGGATTTACCTGAAGGAGTTACTCAAGATATGATGAAAAAATATGTTGTTTATTATCACGAATGGTTAGACAAAGAACATACAAAAGAAAGAGAGTTTTTCAAAGTGGAAACACATCCCAAACTTGATAAACTTTGGATAACAACTAAATCTAATAAAATTAGCATTCAAGAAAAATTAAAACAAGCAAATAAAGTTGTTGATGATTTAGAAAATAATATTTATCCAGAAAAAGAAGGAATCCAATTACCAAAATATGTATCATTAGCAACTTTTAGAGAGAAACTTCATTTAGTATTTGAAAAACGTATCGATGGTAAAAGATTAAATTTAAAAATGGTTTTACCTGAAGAATACGATATGCAAGAGCAACTTGAGAAATTAAATGAAAAAATTAAAGAAAAATATGACGGGTTAAAATTATTGTAATTTGTTTTTTAAAGCAAAAAACAATATAAAGATATCTATATAATTAATATATAACATGAGTATAGATATCGTAAATCTCATCGAAAGTAATCCAATTACTAAGTTTTCAGGCGATTATCAGAGTAAATTAGTTGAAAAAGTGAAGAATAATTTCACAAATTATGAACAGCAAATATTTTTGTCCAGTTTTTACTGCTATTTAAAGTATGATTTTAAAAATGATTTTGTTATTGATTTAGATAATGTATGGAAATGGCTTGGCTTTCAACAAAAATATCATGCAAAATATTTATTAGAGAAACAATTTATTAATAATAAAGATTATAAATTGTTTGCTCCCGAACCTTCGGGAGCAAAAAAAAGTAATAGAGGAGGTCATAATAAAGAAATAATTATGTTAAATGTTGAAACTTTTAAGAAATTTTGTTTAAAAGCTGGAACTGCAAAAGCTGATGAAATTCATGATTATTTTATTAAACTAGAAAATATTATGTTTGAAATTACTAAAGAAGAAAGTGAGGAGCTCAAGAAACAAGTTCTTCAACTTGAAAATAAAAATAAAGAAACAGAAAAAAAAATAATTAAACAAAAAGAAATAGATAATGAAAAGTTTTTATTAAAAGAATACGCAACATCAGGCCCATTAGTTTATATTATAAAAGTAAAAACGTTTGAAAATGGAACATATATCGTAAAAATTGGCGAGTCAAGGAAGGGTGTTCAGAGTAGATATAATGAACATAAAGGTAAATATGATGAATGTTTATTATTGCATTGCCTTCAAGTAGATAAGTCTAAAGATTTTGAACAATTTTTACATTCACATCAAATAATTAAGTCAACTAATGTAAAAAATTTAACAGGACACGAATCAGAAAAAGAATTATTTTTAATTGGAACTACATTAACTATTCAAATGGTTATTAAAGTAATAAATGATAACATTGACAACTATAATTATAAAGTAAGAGAATTACTTTTGGAAATTGAAAATTTAAAATTAAAAAATAATGGTCAAACTATTAACAATGATAATGAAATGTTAAAAGAGCTAATCCAAACAAATAAATTATTGACGAATAAAGTAAGTTCTCTCGAAACATCTATACACCTTATTCTTAACAAACTCAATGAAAAAGAAACTAAGATAGTTACAGGTTTTAGCCAACAAATTCCACATTTGGGACCACGTCTACAAAAAATCAACCCTGAAACTCTACAACTAGTAAAAGTATATGAATCTGTAACAGAGGCTATGAATGAAAATAAAAACATTAAAAGACCTAGTATTGCTAAGGCTGTTGAAGAAAATACAATTTATTGTGGGTTTCGTTGGCTTCTTATAGAGAGAAATTTAGACCCAAATATTATTCACTCCATTCAACCAACTAAACAAACTAAAGTTCAACAATTGGGATATATCGCAAAATTAAACGCAGATAAATCAGAAATATTGAATGTATATTTAGATAGAAAAACTGCTGCAAATCTAAATGGATATCAAAGTATATCGGCATTAGATAATCCAGTTAAAAATGTTAGTTTATCAAATGGTCATTACTATGCTTTATATGATACATGCAAACAAGATTTAATACAAGATTTTGAAGAGAAAAATGGAGAGCCAAAATTATATAAAAATGGAATAGGACAATATGATGTAAATAATAATTTAGTTAAAGAATTTAGTTGTAAATATGATTGTATTAGAGATTTAAAAATGAGTGATAAAACATTAGCAAAAGCATTACAAAATAATATTCAGTATAATAGCTATTATTATAAAGAAATAGGAGCAAAATTATCATTTAATTAAAAATAATAAAGGTTTAGTTTATATAAACCAAAATGAATAAACCACATTTAATATCAGGGGAAACATTAAAAACAATCAGTCAAGGTGCTTTAGGTGCTATGACATTTGGAGTATATCATCAATATACGACTAATAAAATAATGGAATTAAATAATGAAAAGGTTGAAATACAACACAAATATTTTATGGATAAAATGGAAAATCAACATAAAAAAGAAATGATTGAAATGGAAAATCAACATAAATTATTAAATGATAAATTTGAAAAATTAGAAAAAGTTGTATCACAACAAAAATCTTGGTGGTGGTCCCAATAGGGATTCGGCGTTTCGGCGAAGCACAGTAAATGTTAAAAGGTGTATAACTCCGTAAAAATGACTGCTGATTTGAAAGAATAAAATGGCAGTCATTTTAATTCTTCAAAAGTATAAATGTATTAAAGATAATAAATTATTAGGTATATGATTGAAAATATTGGATTTTATACTGTAAATTACAAAGATGAAGATAGAAAGAATAAAATGATTTCAAGATTTGATTCATTTAAATTAGAATTAATATTTGTTGACACTGTTGAAAAAAATGATGAAAGGTTAGCAAACGTACCTGAAAATGCAGACAGACGTACTTGGAGTATCATGCTACAACATATGGATTCAATTCGTCATTTTGTAGAAAAAACATCAAAGCATTACTGTATTGTAACCGAAGATGATATTCTTATTTCGAAAGAATTTGTAAATGATTTACCTGATATAATAAATACATTTAATGATTTAGAATTAGATTTAATATTGCTTGGCTATTTATTGTCATTTAAAATTTATGATACTAATAATAGTTTTGTTCTAAAAGCAAGAACTGAAAAATATTCTTATTATGATTACCCAGCTGATATATGGGGAGCTCAAATGTATTTGATTTCTAGAAAACATGCTATTAATTTATTAGATAGATATACAATAGAGCATGCAATATCAACCATTGATACTATGCCATTTAATCCGGATTGGACTTTAACGAAATATGGAAAAAAGGCACTAATATCGCCAATGATTGCTGTAGAGGAAGGCAATGTAAAGAATAATTTATATAATGAAATCCAATTTCATTTAAATTGCTTCAATACAAATTATGTAGATGGTTTACATATATAAATAAAAAATCATTCTTCCAATTTTTTATTTATTTATTTAAGTGTCTTCTTAATCATTATTTTCTTCATTTCCATCATATGGAACAAATTCTTCGCCATCATCTTCATTCCCGTTAGGGGTTTCATCATTTTCCTCAGGAATTTCAATATATTCGCCATTTTGATATATTACCTTTGTGCTATTAAATAATATATTCATATTTCTCACTTCTGGTTTTTCAGTTTCTGATGTAAACAATTTTGCGATTTGTGAATCATCTCTAAATCTTACTGTATAAGTTTGTTGAATATTATTTCTTCCTATACGCCCCATAGCTTGAATAACTTTTTCTTGTGTCAAATCTAAATCTTTACTTAGAAATCCGTGACAAAATTGATAATTTGTCCCATAAATGTAGTCACTTGAAGCAATAATCATATATAATTTTTGTTCATCAGCTAGATTCTTCATAATTTCTGTATAAGTAATATTATCATGATTAATAAATACACCAATTCCCATCATTAAAAGCACTTTCCATAAATTGTCAACACCATTTAACGCCATAATATCACAAACTACTTGCTCATCAATTGTACTAGTAAATGCATTTGAGATTGTATTATCAGCAGCCCATTTATCGATATGTTGTTTTTTATTGGGAACTAATGTATCATTTAATGAAGCACGTTTAATCATGGCTCTTAATAAGTTTATCTTTTCTGTCATTTTATTAAGTGCGCCTTTGTTTTGTAATTCATCAGGAACATCTTTGCTTAGTTTTTTTGGGTCTTTATTTGATTTAGCTCTACCTTTAACATTAACACCTTTATAGGACTCGTTTACAACATTTTTTACACGTTGCTCAATACCTTCTTTTATGACATCTAGCTCAACATCAATCTCATCAATTTGTTTATTAATAACATTATTATACTCTATTTTTTTCATAAGGTCTTCCATGACAGCAGATGGTATATTTGCTTGTTGAACACAAAACTTTGCAATTTTCTCAATATCATTCGAAATAAATATTGTTGGACCATCAGTTAATGTATAAGCATCTTTAGTTGTAACATAAACACCCGACGTTCCTTGTGGAATTGGTTTAGAACTTGTAATTTGTTCAGACGCAAGTCTTGAAAGAGATGCTCCTGCTAAAGATTTTGATGTTATAGGGGTTACACCAGGTCCTAAACTACGAATTTTCTGAATCTTACCACCCTTTGTATCCACAGCAGTATTTTCCATAATTCTTGGTTTTCTATTTTGTTGGAAATATGAATATATCATCTGCCATTTTGATGGATTAATATTTTTCATCATATCTAAATAATAAATTTTAATATTTTTCATATTAATTGAATCCAAATCTTCAAAATGTCTATCAATGCGCATTTTATTATTTGCATAATTATTTGTATTAATAAAACTTACAAACTCCACAACTTCTTTTAAATCAAAATATCTCAATAGCGTCAAATAATCTCTACAATGGTTTGCAATTTTCAAGATTTCATCATAATTATTATTTAAATAATGAGGTAATACAACAAAACCATCTTTATTAACAATAGGAATACTTTTTTTACAATCATGGCTCACAATATTACATATTTCTGCTCCTGGAAATTTATTTAAGAAATCAGGAATTGTCTCTGTAAGTTCAGTTTCTTTTGGTAAAGTAGCCGAAGATAAAACAACTGTTGGAATTACATTGTCTTTCCAATTTTTTCTAATTGTCTTATGAAATTCATGTTCATCATAGTCCATTGTAATAGTGGGTTCATCCCAATATGTAACAATATCTTTCGCACTGAAGAATGCTAACATATAATACATAGCAGGTAAATAAGACCTAATATCACAAATAATAATCTGGACATTATCGCCAACAGAGTTGTCGACTTTTCTAATACCACCAGTTCTCTTATTTTTTGTAAATTCTTTTGCTGCGAAATAATGTAATCGAATATCGTCTGCACTTGAACATCCGAACGCAAATGCGATTTTTTTGTCAACAGAAATTGCTGCTCTTGCTAATGCTAAACCTACATGTCTTGCTGCACAAACAAAGATTATTTTTTTTTGTTCTGAAAGAGCAATTGGCGTAAGAGTCTTACCTGTTCCTGTTGGAGCCATATATAATATCAACTTAGGTCTAGGATTTCTAATCGTTGCAAATATTTCTTTTTGATGTTCATAAAGAACTAAATCATTATACTTCAATAAACTCTCATTTTTTTCAATAAATTCCACAGCATTTTCAATTATAATAGATTTATTAATTGCATCAGCAAATTTCTCTAACACAATATTTGTCAAATTTCTAATATGCCTATTTAAACGAACAATGTTATTTCTTATTAGCTTATAAATAGTATAATAATTAAAGTGATTTGATTTGTTATTATTAGATTTTTTACTAGATAAGAAATTTTCTAAATAGTTTAATAAAACATTTTCATATATGTCGTTATTCTTAATTGTTTCATCATCAAATCTTTCTAATCTAACTCTATCGCATGAATTTGGTTTTATATTTGCATCAATTTTCATAACTTTATAACTTGAATCTAATTCTAATAATATATTTTCTATTGCATCAGCACGCTTACGTAAATAACGATTATAAATATAATCTTCAATTTTCTCTGAAAATTCTATCTTTAAAAATGTAAAGATAGAATTATTACTATTAATTCTAATATTTACATCGTGAAAACCTCTTACAATAAGATTCAAAATAGGGACTTCTAATTCAGAAACTGGCCTTTCAATACCTTCCCATTCTGACTTGTTTAACTTACGTTGTCTCAAATCCATTTTGTTGGTTTTATTACTTATTAATGTACTTTTATCTTTATATATATATTTTATTTCAATTTTTTTATTAAATAAAATTGAAATGTAAAATCAATATAAATATAATGTATAAATAATACATATAATGAATTATCAAATTCAAATTGTTTCTATTGAAGGCAATATTGGTTCTGGCAAATCAACCTTACTAGCCAATCTTAAAAAATATTTTAAAGATAATGCAAACATTATATTCTTAAAAGAACCGGTTGATGAATGGAGTAAAATTACAGATGAAAATGGCACTACAATTATAGAGAAATTTTATGCTGACCAAGAAAAGTATTCATTCTCATTCCAAATGATGGCATATATATCTAGATTAAAATTATTAAAAGAAACTATTCAACGAGTCAAAGAATCTCAAGAAAAATTAATTAAAAATAGAAATCAGCAAATGTTTATTAATGATGACAAACAAAAAAATTATTTTGAACTACCAAAATATATTATCATAACAGAGAGAAGTTTATTTACAGATAAAATGGTTTTTGCCAAAATGTTATATGATACTGGTAAGATTGAACATATTAACTATCAGATATATCTTAATTGGTTCAATACATTTATTGATGAATTTCCTCTTAATAAAATTGTTTATGTTAAAACTTACCCTGAAATATGTCATCAAAGAATTAATACAAGACATAGAGAAGGCGAACATAATATTCCTATTAATTATTTAAAATCGTGTAGTGAATACCATGATAATATGATGGATAAAACTTCAACTGAATGTGTTTGCAAAGACCAAATAGTTTTAGATGGTAATCATAATATTTTTGAAAATGAACATATACTTAAAGAATGGATTGATTTAATTGAAAAATTTATATATAATTAATATATATATGAGTGTAGATTATACACCTGATAATACATTTATTTTTTCTTTTGTAAGAATGAATCCACCAACACCTGGTCATCTAGAATTAATTAAAACTATGATTGATAAAGCTATTGATTTAGGTGTTGATAAAGCTTATGTAATAACTTCTAGTTCTTTAGATGGTAAAAATCCTTTACCATGTAGTAACTCTTCTATTCCAAAAGCAAAGAACAAATCAGATGCCGCAATTTTAACTAATATGAGTCAATCTGATTTAATATATAAATCCACAATATTAGATAAAATGATATCAGCATATAAAGAAATACTTGCTATTTCTGAAACTGACTCAATTAAAAAACAACTAATTGAAAATTTTAATGTTATTGTTATTTGTTCAATTGGTAGTCCATTTGGATTTATTTATAATGTGATTAAAAACGATTTCATTGATAAAGATATAACTAAAATTAATATGTTTTTTATTGTTGGGAGAGATAGAGCTGATTTTTTGGATACAATAGTTGATAACTTTAAAACAAAAGACTATGTTAAATCAATAAATGGTATTATATTAGAGAGAGAAGGAATGGATGCATTAAAAACTACCGGAATGGGAGAGCGAATAATTTCTGATATTAATCCATCTGAATATTCTGCTTCTTTTATTAGAGGACTTGTCAAAAATAATCAAAGACAAGATTTTGAACAAGTTTATAATCAATATCTTTCTCCAGATGAGATTGAAAAATTGTATGAAACAATTAAAATTGGTATGACAATGAAACAACCACCATCAAAAGATGAAGACGAAAACCCTCAATCTAGATATTTTGATGGTAGCTTATTACCTGTTATTAATGAATCCGGTGGTAAAAGACGAAGAAGAAAAACAAGAAAACATAAGAGAAAATCTAAACGCAGGTATTCAAGAAGAAAATAAAGTTGAAATTAGTTAATAACTTAATAATATAGTATAAAATATATTATTAATATCTGAAGAAAACAAGAATTACAACAACAAAAATTTTATGGATAAAATGGAAAATCAGCATAAAACAGAAATGAATGAATTAAGAGAAAAATTTAATAAAATAGAACAAAAAAAGTTGGTGGAATTAATCAGCGTTTCAGCGAAGCATAGTAAATCTTGAGAGAAAAATTAAATCATTAAATCAACAACAACTGGATAATGGTCTGAATTATATTTCCCACAATATTCATCATAACTATGATAAATAAATACATTAGCAATATTTTTTCTTATAGCATCTGTTACTAATACATGGTCAATCATAGAATAATCTGTTTGAGAAGCTGTTTTACAGTTATCATCAGAATCCCACCAATCACTAAAACGCTGGTCTTTAACAATTTCTTCAGCTACATTATGAAGTTCATATAATCCACTTAAATCACCTTGATATCCTTTTAGTATGTCTAATACTCTTGATGTTGGTTTATTGCTATTCATATCTAATACTTCAGCATCATAATCATTGAAATCACCAAGCATAATTACTTCATATCCTTTATTTACATAACCAAAAATTACATTTTGCAATACAGATGCTTGAGCCTCTCTCTGAGCACATCTTGATGGGTCTGTAGGAATAGCTATTAAATGAGCAGCTATTAATGCAATACTATATCCATTAAAATTAAATTCTGTAATATAATGTTTACTTACACCAGATGAACCAACAGAACCAGTATATCCACATTTTGAACCAGGTATTGGATAATTATATTTTAATTCGGTTCTATATAAATCTATAGAAGGGTCTACTCTTGTAAGCATTCCTACATTTTGACCAGTGCTTGTATCAGTTCCTTTTTTTAAGTAAGGATTATACGAATTATCTAATTTGCCTTTTAATATATTAAGTTCATCACATCCTTCGACCTCACAAAAATTAATTACATCAGGATTTAAATACTTTACTACTTCGGCAACATAATTCATATGTGTTTCAGCTTCACTTTGATTTACCCATGTGCAACCGCTTCCTGGACAATTCATTGGACTATAATAATCAATAAATAACCATTCAACATTATATTGAACGAGTCTTAGTTTACTTTTATCACTACGTCTATCTCCAATAGACGAAACATACGGACATTCAGTGTCAGCAAAAATCATTCTTGCAAACAATGATAGAAATAATAAGAGAGGCACCATTCTTTATATTTGCTTAATATAAATATATTTAAGTATATTTAAATATATAAAATTCAAAATAACATAAAATAATTACTTTATATTATTTAATAAAACAACATGTTACCAAAAATCGATACATATTTTAAAAAAACGAATGATTCCAAAAAAAATGACAAAATTTTTCCAGAATATGACTATATAATGAACTTTGATGGATGTAGTAAAGGAAATCCAGGGTTAGCAGGTGCTGGCGCAGTTATATATCATTTTAACAAAGAAATTTGGGTGGAAAGTTTCTTAGTTGGAGATAATGCTACAAATAATCATGCTGAATATGCTGGTCTAATACTAGGTTTAATGAAAGCAAAAGAGTTTAATATATCTCATTTAAAGGTGCTAGGTGATAGTATGCTAGTTATTAATCAGATGAAAGGACTCTATAGGTGTCGTGCTGATAACTTAATTGAGTTATATGAAAAAGCAAAAGAATTAGAAAAACATTTTCAACATATAGAATATTGTCATATTTTTAGAAATAAAAATAAAAGAGCAGATGAGATTTCAAATATAGCTATTGAAAATTATTTACTTGAAGAAGCTATATAAGTTATTCATTTTTTTTGATACCAGTCACTTTTGATATGTTTCTAATTATTTTTTCATCTTTTTCGACATCACATGACATAGATTCAATTACAATTTTGCTATATTGGTCTGAGTGTATAGAATCTGAATCATTGTAGTCAGGATATTTTTCTTTAAATTGAGATAATAATCTTATATTTTTATTGGCAACCTTTTTGATAGTATTTTTCATTTTTTTTCTCTCATCATCTTTTTCCCATTTATCTGCATCTTTAATGTAAAAAGTTTCTCTTTTCTTATCAGTACAATGAATTGGTCTCTCTGTTTCATCTAAGTTATTTAAGTTTTTAACAATTATATTCGAAATTCCTTCTATATAACCTAGTTCACCTATATCCATTAAATCACTCAACTGTAATTTAATGGAATCCACAAAATCGGTAATATTCATTGCATTTTTGCAGGTCTCATTTAAGAAGAAGTTTAGATTAAATGCTTTATTATGTGAATTAGTATGAGTTGTATTGTTTGTGGTATTATTGACACCATTTTTGACGAGCTCCATAGTGACATCTCCCATTTTATTGCTCTGGTCAAACATTTTATTACTTTGGTCTATCAATATAGTTTTTAATTCACTATTTTCTTTCATTAAATACTTAACAAGGTCATATACATCCATTTTTTCTTCAGAATTTATATCACTTTTTGGCGCTTTTTTTTGACACGATTTTTTATGTTTCCAAAGTCCAGAATGTGTTAAATATGACTGTCCACAATGACATAAAAAATCGGCGCTTTTTTCCGCGTTTTTGGAAAAAATACTTCCGGCTCCTTCCAAAATACTTCCATTGTTACGATATATATGTTTTTTGGTCTTATTATGTCTCGTCAAATCACATTTTTTAGAGCATACATAGTGACATAATTCACAATAAAAATTGGCGCTTTTTTGGCTCTTTTTTATTTCCAATACTTCCATTTATATTCCTAAAGAAAATATCTTTAAGTTTTTTTTAAAAAATTTATCGTAACAAAATGAAAATTATTTTTTTGGCGGTATTACGTTAATTTTAAAATATGCTCTCATGAAATACTTTTCCCATAAAATATCAGCGTTATTTTTTTTTGGACATTTTTTTTGTCCATTTTAAAATTTCAAAAATACTTTCCACTTTTTAAATGAATAATTTTCTCTTCAGGTGTAGGGAATATTTTTTAAACATTTTTTCAGAATTCAAAGAATTTCCCTTCATTATGTAGTGTCTCAGTCTTTAAGTAGCTAATTTATATATATTATTTTAACTACTTAAAGAAAATTAATATTCCAAAAGCGGAACATTTAAAACCTTATTTGGCTTGTATTTCAATATATCTAGTTCTTTTTTTGTTGTTAGAAATTCTTTCTCTCCATATATATCTTGCAACATTAACCATTCAAATAAACCTCCGGTATAAATATATACATTATAGAATCCGAGAGAAGTTAGCTGACTATATTTATTATATAGTTTTTCATCATTACTATTCTTACCATATATTACTACTTTTATACCCTTTGCTCCTCTTTTCATACAGTTATTTATCATATTCTCTTCGTTATTTATATTTATTGTATTTACAATCAAACAATGTTGTTCTGAACCAGAGAGAGTATTTATTAACAAATGTCCTTCCGGATTTTTTATTATAAATTGAACATCTTCATAATTTATTTTTATTGATGATGATTGTGAATTTCCCATTAATATAATATAATTATTACATATTTTTAAATAATACTAATACGTAATAATTTAATCAAATAAAACTTTATCTACAGTTGTTCTTACACAAAAATTATATGACTTATTATTCCTAATATAAACATAAATATTAGGAATAAATTAACTATAAACAAAATATATTAGTTGGTGCAAAAAATATAAAGATAAATTTTAATTATAGTTGAGCGTTTTAAATGTACAAAGCTGTAAAATCGTTATTGATGTAATGATAAATTAAAAAACTTATTAATCCAAAAATTACATCATATAATAAATAAATCCAACTATCTTTTACTTTATTAATAGCATTGTAAGAAAATAATAAATAAAATATAGCATGAACTGGTCTTAAATTATTCCACCAAATCTTATCTCCAAATGTCTCAGGACCACTTTTTCTTGTTCCGCTTAAAAATAAATAAATAAAACCTATTGCCGGAAGTAATGCTATATATCCTAAAACAGGTAAATAATTAACAGGAATGTTTTTAGCCAAATAAACTAGAAACAAACGCGTTGGTATACACCCTAATAAAAATAACATAAATCTTTTTTGAATATTATTCATAATATCTGTATATATATTATGAATATTTTAGTTGTAATGGCAAGCATTTTTATCAAAAGTCCAGTGATAATTATTTACATGAACGTCTGTTAAAATTCGTCGTCTTAATGCAGGCGCTGAAACATTTGCGTCTCTAGCAGCATCAGCTATATTTTTGAAAGATATGTTCTCTCCATTTTTACAACAAATTTTTACCACGGGTTGTTCAGCAAATTGTTCTTCTTTTGATACACCAGAATAACGCCATAAAAATTAAATAATTGTTAAATTTTGTTTATTATCAAATATCCATATTTCATAATTATAATTTAATTTTCTTACAGCGTGTGATTTTAATATGTTTTTGATCAAGTGTTTTTTATAAGTGTAAAAAGATTTCACTTCAATAATTAAATTGTCTTTTGGTATAAATATATCTGGAAAATAATAATGAGATTCATTCTTGAGTTCATATTTTATATGTGGAACTTCAGTTCTTTTATTATAAATTTCATTTTCGTTATATGTTTTTAATAATATGTCTAACGCAAAATTTTCATAACCTTGTATTGTAACAATTTTTCCAGAAGGAAATTTATATAATTTGTTTGAATTAGAAATTTGCTTCTCTGATAAATAAGGATTTTGCGAAGCGTGTCTAAATCCATATTTTTTTAGCATTGTTTCTTGTGCTTTAATTCTAACTTCAGGTAAATTAGATATATTTTCTACACCATATTTTTTTAAAAGAGTTTCTTTTATTTTATATTTAATCAATTCACTTTGAAATGAATATTTTGTTCCATATTTTTTTAAATTTGTATCCATTGCTTTATTTCTTATATCCTGATTTTGTTGACAATATTCAACGCCATATTTTTTTAAATTTGTATTTTTTAATTTATTTTTAAATTTTTCGAGTTTCATTGGATTATCAACTCCATACTTATTAATAAGAGTAGCTTTTCTCTTATTAACGCAAATAGTGCTTTGTGAAATATGTTCAACTCCATATTTATTTAAAATTGTATTTTTTATTTTATTTTTTATTTTATCATTTTGAAAAGGATTTTCTACTCCATATTTTTTTATATTAGTATTTTTCATCTTGTTCATTATTTCTTTATTTTGTAAAGGATTTTCTACTCCATATTTTTTAATATTAGTTTCTATACTTTTAAATTTTCCATTCAATATCGAACATTCATGACAAAAATTTTTAGTTCTCAACAAAATTCTAAATGTTTTTGAAAAAATATTAAAACAATCTACATTTTTACATTTACCATTTATGATTGTTTCTCTATTTAAGTGGTCATATTTTTTTTCTAAAATTAAATCGTTTTCATAACAAAATCCCTCTAATAAATCATTATTATATCTAACCATTAAATACTATATAGTATTTAATGGTTTTTATTTAAGTTAGTTTCTTCTAGTATCTTATTTTTTCTTTTTTCATAAGCTTTTTTCCTATATTCTTTTATTTTTTCAGGCGTCTTTTCAGTTATTTCTTTTAACCGTTTGTTAGCACGTTCAATGCTTATTTGTTTATTTGCTTCAAACTTTCCTAAAGATAAATTCAATGTTTCCAGCAATTTATTTTGTTCATTTACTTGATATTTTAATCTATAAATTTCATTTTGTAACTCATCATTCTTCTTTAGAAGTAAATTATAATTTTCAACATTATATTCATTCTCTCTAATAACATCCTTAATTAATTGTTCCACTTTATCAATTGTAAAGGCTTCATCATCTAATGCGATTAATTCTCTGTGGGCTATATCATCTACAGTTATAATTCGTAGACGATTTTTTAACACAAGATGTTTTTTTATACAGTTTTCAATCTCAATCTTGTTTTTAACTTTAAATGCATTATATAGTCTGAAATTTTCATATGTTTTTTTATGAGTTTTAACTCTTTCGTTTAAGTTATTACTTTGACCGAATTTAATAACTGTTTCATGATACATCTTGCTATTAGGTTTGCCCAATGTTTTGTTGTCAATTAATCCAATATAAATACATTGCGTATTTAAAGGAAATTGTTCCAATAATGTTTTTTCTTTTAATTCTTCTTTTTCTTTATCAATAGATTTTGTTTTTTCTTTAAGCAGTAATTTTAATTCATTATTTTCTTCTTGAATGACTAGATGAATAATTTCTTCTAATTTCATATAATATTCATGAATTTCGTCAGCTTTTTTTGTTCCGGCTTTTAAACAAAATTTTTTGAAGGTTTCAATATTTAACATGAATATTTCTTTGTTCTGACCTCCTTTGGGTTTGTTTATTTGGTTTCCCGTATGGGAAAGCGATTTTATATAGTCTTTATCAATAATAAAATGATTTTCTAATAATATTTTTGCCTTTACCTTTTGATTGAACCCAATCCATTTCCATACATTATCTAAATCAATAACAAAATCAGTTTTTTGGTGACAATTGAGATAACAATAAAAGCTCGATAAAAATAATTGTTGTTCAAAATCTGTGAATTGCTCTTTAATTTTTGTTAATAATTTTACATTATAGTCTTGTGATAGTTTTGTTATCGGATTGTTTTCAATGAGTTCAACTATATTTATTGTTTCCATTATATATAAATAATAACTAAACCTTTAAGTTGTTATTTACATTTTACATTTCGTTTTTCAAAAGCGGAAACGATTCCTTTTATTTTCAAAAGTAAAAACGGTTTTAATGAAACTTGACAACAATTTCAACCTCTTCTTTCTTAATGCTTTTAGTAGCGGATATTGATAATTCTTCTCTTTTTTTACGTGTCTTTGCGTTATCTGTCAATGTTTCCTTTCTCTTAGAGGTGCTATTTCGATTGTTCATATCCTTTTCAATGACATCATAATGCTCGTCAATATAATCAACTACTTTATTTTCAATAGCCCATTTAAAAAAATTCAATTGTCCGATAGTGGTTTCAATGCATGTTCCGTCTTTATATGGAATACTTATTCTATCCCACCGGCAGAAAGGGTCAAATCTTTTTTTGCTATAAGCTTTTAATTTTAGCTTATAATCGAAGTAAACTTTAAAACGAATTTTTTCTCCTATTTGATTTGTCATATCATAGAGAGTATAATTCTTTTTTGCATAATTTGTTGCAAACCAATCTACAATTCTTAGAGAGATTTTCGATTCACCTGTAATAATTTTCAACATTCTTGTTAAGTTATCATTATGTTTATAAAATTCTAATAAATTATTTAGCAATAATTCATTCTGCGTTGTATAATTATTTGTAGCACTCATTAATTATCATTCTTTAAAACTTATTTAAGTTGTTTATAATGAATATTATTTTTTAAAAAAACTTTGTATATAATATAATGTCTAATTTAATGACTAATTATTTCGGCCCTTTAGATAAAAGTGCATGTGTTTATTTCCTAATTATTTCTGTTATATTTTTTATTACGCTTATTTTAGTATTAGGAAGTGAATTAATATATATATTTCAACACTTTAATAAATTAACTTTTAGAATGTTTACAAATGGTATATTAGTATTATTTAATATTTTCATCGCTTATTTTGTAAACAGATTACTTTACACTATGTGTAGTAAATCATTAGCTTAAACTTTAATGTAATGAAGTTTTTCTTTTGTTTTTATACTTCTACGACTTTTTGGTTTACATACGCCAATATAGAATCGATATGATATAATCTACCTTCATTAAAATCTGGTTCGAACATATAATTAATTTTTCTCTCCTTGAGTAGTATTAACCGGTTTTAAAAACTGGTCTCTAATTGAAATATCATCTACATAATTAGTTTGACCTAAAAATGGATTGAAACCTATTTGTTGAACCATCTCTCTATTTGCTAATTTATCACCTAACTCTTCTCTTTTATTAGAGACTTTGAAACCTGAACCTGATAAGGATTGGTTTAAAATATCCCAGGTATTTTCATCATGATGTAAAGATGAAGAATATGCAGTTGTATCCATATTTTTACTAAATTCTTCATTTTCTATCTGAATTTGATGCTTCATTCTTCTAGACCTTTCATATGGTTTACCATCTGTCCATTTTAAAGTAATATTATCTGGTTGAGAATGTCTTTGACAATTATTTTCTTTTCCTATATAATCATATCCACTACCTTTACTCGCTTTTAAATATTTATCCTCTTCTAAACATTTTCCACAATCCATGTCTAATAATATTATATAATTATTTATTATTATTAAAGTAACGAAGTATTCACTTCTGGTAACTTAACTAATTTCATTTGTTTTGTAAATAAAAATTTATTATCACTTCTACACCTTCTTTTTAAATTACAATCTAAACATGCCAAATAAAAATTATCTATATTATGACCCAAATCATTATTTATTCTATCTACTGTCCATTGTCTCATTTCTCTCGAAATATCATATAAAACATTCATTTCACATTGACAATAATAACATTTTAACTCACACTCTATCATTTTATTTATCACAGATTCAATATTTATAAATTTTTCATTATTTAAAAGTTTTTTAATAATATCTTGTTGTTTATAACTATAAATTTTTTTATTTATTTGTTGCAATACTATTTTTGATTTATCATCAAAATAATTGTATGTATTTGATTTTATATTTTTTATATTTTCAAATTGATTCTCATATGCATAATCTTCTGATGTAAATGTCCAATTTTCTGCTATCACACGTTTTTTCTCCTTATTTTTCTTATGGTCTTCCATTACCTGTTTTTTAACTGATTTTGTAAACATAATGCTTTTAGTCTCCATATATATAAAATACTTATTAAATATTTAAATGTATATTATTCGAAATTGATATAAATACACTTTAATAAATATATATTTTACAAAACTGAGTTAAACTCAATATGATATATTATATTATAAGATGGAAGAAAATACTCCTACTAATGAATGCCAAGAACTTAAAAATATAAAGTATAAAACTATGTTATTAAATGGTGTACCTCTGCAAGAAACAAAATCATCAAATGACCTATCTAACTTGGACAAATTTCTTGAAAATGAAAAAAATAATAATGTTAATGAACCATGGTGTAAGTTAAATAAAACAATTAAAACAAAGAAATTGCAAGAATATGTTGAGACTTATAAAGTAGAAAATAATTTATCAAATGATGAGAGTGAATCGCTAATGTCATTTTTAAAAGATTGTATTGACCGTAAAAAACTCCAAAGAGTTAAAGATGTTTTATATGATAAAGATAATGGAAAAATTAAAGAAATTCCTGCATTGCATTATGTCAAATCTAATAAGCATTTTACATTAAAAAATTTAGATAAACGCGTTTCTACTCTTAAATCTTTAGCTCCAAAAAAACCTGGTCATGGTACAATCAGAAAAAAAGACATATCAAAAACTAATGAATCTGATTCTGAAGAAGATGATGAAAATTAAATATTATGAAATTAGGATTTAATTTTTTGATGTAACTCAAGGTTCAAGTTGTGTATTTTCAGCAACAACTGGGTTTGATATTGCATCTGGAAAAGGAGTATTAAATGTCGCTAATTTACTACAAAATTTAGGTTAATTTTTTAATATAACAAAAATAATTATATTAAAAAGATTTAAATAAGTTATATAGTATGACAACATATTTATCAGATTTAGAAGAATTACACGATATAATGGATACATTAGTATTTGAAGACGAACCTACAATTTTTACACAAGAACATGCTATTGAAGTTGTTGAAACAGCATTTCATCTTATGGAAGAATTTATGAGTGAAAACCCAACAGCAATTTCCGAGCCAAATTTTCACGACATTTTATTAGAAGAAATTAAAGAAATATTTTACATTCAAATGGAGGACCACATTTTGGATAGCGATTATATTGAAGATGATATGAACGATTTACTCGAAGACGCGTTTAATATTTATATTACTACTTTTCATCCAGAAAGGTCTCTTAAAAATAATGATGATGACGATGATAAATTATCTGAGATTGATGAAGAAGAAACAAATATAATTGAACAAAAAATTCAAAGTTTGAGAGAACTACCTCAGCCAGTTCAAAGAACACCTGAATGGTATCAATTTAGATGGAATTTAATTACCGCAAGTAATGCATGGAAAGCATTTGAAACTCAAAGTACAATAAATCAGTTAATTTATGAAAAATGTCAACCCTTAAAAGATTTTACGATTGAACCAGTAGATGAAGAAGTTAAGATGGTAAATACAAATTCGACACTACATTGGGGACAAAAATTTGAACCATTGTCTGTTATGATGTATGAACATATGTATAATTCAAAAGTTGAGGATTTTGGCTGTATACAACATCCTATTTATAAATTCATTGGTGCGTCTCCTGATGGAATTATTATTAAATCTGAAACTGGACATTATGGTCGCATGCTTGAAATTAAAAATATCGTAAATCGCGAAATAAATGGTATTCCAAAAAAAGAATATTGGGTACAAATGCAACTACAAATGGAAGTTTGTGACCTTGATGAATGTGATTTTTTAGAAACAAAATTTATAGAATATCCTGATTATGATAGTTATAAAAACGATTCATCAAAAGCAAGCTTTGAAGGAAATGAATTTAATAGTTTTACAACAACGTCTAATGGCTCATATAAAGGTATTATTTTATATTTTCATACAAAAAAAGGAAATCCATATTATGAATATATGCCATTAAATATATGGACACCAGATGATGTAGCAAAATGGGAGGAAACAACATTACAAAAATATGAATCCCAACCTTATAATTATATATTTATAAAATTTATTTATTGGAAACTTGAAAAGTTAAGTTGTGTTTTGGTTTTAAGAAATAAAGAATGGTTTAAAAATAATGTTGGTCAATTAGAAAAAGTTTGGAAGATAATCGAGCAAGAACGAATTTCTGGTTATGAACATAGAGCACCTGTCAGGAAGTCGAAGAAAGAACAGACTAACAAGTCTTATATTGATAACAAAGATGTTTGCTTTTTACAGGTTATTAAACTTGTAACATAAAAATCGATTAATTTATGAAATTAATATTAAATATAAGTATACACAATATATAAACAATATAAAAACATATAATATTATATCATAATGTGCGATTTTTTTATTTTAACTAAACCATATAATTTAAATACGAGCAATGACGAAAAAAACCAAGTTATACTTTTAAGTGATAAAATTTATATATTGCCAAAGAACAACATAAATTATTATATTAACAATGGTTTATTTGAAAAAAGTTTAATAGAATGGTGTAAACAATTTTGTAAAATAGATAAGAATATATTAGATATAGGTGCTCATTCTGGAACATATACAATTAGTTTGGCTCAATATTGTAAAAATGTATATGCGTTTGAACCACAAAAAATGACATATTATTCTCTTTGCGGAAGTGTCGCATTATCTAACATTACAAATGTAAATTGTTTAAATATAGGATTAGGATCATCAGAACAAGAAGGAAAACAACTATTGAATATTATTAGTTCTGATGGGGGTGGTTCAACACTTCATAATAAAAATGACAATATCGTTTTACAAAAAGAAGAAATAGAAATTAGAACACTCGATAGTTTTAATATTGATGATATTAGTTTTATTAAAATAGATGTAGAAGATAATGAATTACAAGTATTATTATCTTCACGAGCTACTCTTGAAAGGTCTAACTATCCAAAAATATTATTTGAAATGAACACTGTAAATAAACATTTAATAGATTTTTTAGAACAAATTCATTATAATATTATATCTATAAATGGTTATAATAATATGTTCTTAGCTGTTCATAAAAATAATTCATAATACATTTAATTCATAATACATTTAATACATTATATTTGGACCATCGCTTACAAATGGTAAGCTATCGGTCAGTTGATAATCTGTTGTAAAATAACCTACACGTGTTCCATAATCTTCGCTAACAGGAGGTAAAGGTTTTATATAATTATCGCCTATTTTTTTTTCATGATATAATGCTCCACACACAGAAGCTGGAGTGCATCTTCCAATATCAGGATTATTAGGATATCTTATATTATTAGTTATTTGGTCATATGAACCTAATTTAAACGTTGGATAATGCCACCACATATCATTTGAAGTATCGTTCGATATTTGATTTTTACCGATTATAGGATAAGTATCCTGAACTAATACATTAGTCTGTGCATCTGGAAACATACCAGTTGCTTGGTCTAAAGAATAATTTGAATAACCTTCAATCATATTTGATAAATTAAATATTAATGGTAATCCAAGAGCCAATATTATTAATAAAAGTAAAAAAACAATTTGATTCATATATATAATTTATATATTTTTATTATGCTCCTTCAATTAAACTACTTACATTTTCAATCATATTATCTAAATTATTTTCATTAAATAAATATCTCAAACAATAACTAGTAAATGGTCTTAATGTAAGATTTTTATCAATAATCATTGATATGAATTGATTAATTTTTTCTCCATCTAATGGTTTTGGTGCAATAGCAGCAAGCTTCAACAACTTTGCTCTAAACATTTCAAAAGTTGGATAATCAAATTTATATTTTCCACTGATTCTATTAATAAGCGCCTTTTCTTGGAAGATAACATCACAATCATTACCTGTAAAGAATCTAATTGTATTTCCTGAGTCATCAAAACCATCCATTGCGTTTAAAATTAACCCCAATAATTCCTTATTATCTTCTCTAATGATAAATCTGTCAAAGTCTTCAAATAACAGCAGTATTGGTTTTGCTCCATTTTTTACAGGATTTAATAGATTACCAATATTCGAAGACTTAGCATGAATGGAGTTTACAATATACACGTCCATATTATATTTAGACGATAATGCTTTAATTAATGTAGTTTTTCCAGTTCCAGGAATTCCATAAAGCAAATAACTTAAACTCTTGAACTCTCCAATAGACTTGAGTAGCATTTGATTTTTTTTATGACTAGAAATTTCAGATTCAACCGTCTTAAAGTAGTATTCATAACCAATCAAGTTGATTTCATCAAATGTAGAGTAAGTTTCTGTATTAACCCATCCTTGTCTTGGGTCGTATCTAAATAATTTATTTTGGATTTTTTCTAATGCTTTTTTTCCTTTTAAATTAATCATTGCTATTAAGAAATTATATTCTTCAATTGACTTAAAATATAATACCATATATCCTTGTTTTTCTTGATTATAAACCCAACAATCAATAGTATCCCAAGTGTAAATTCCTGTATCAGGAATAGCATAAGTATTGCCACCTATTAGTAGAGCTCGTTTTGGATTATAATATTTACTGATTGCTCCTAATAGTTCATCATTAGTTCGCATCTTAACTGAAAATGTGAAACCTTCTGGAACGTTAACGTGTGATACACTAAGCGACATTTATTAATTATACTTTTATATTTAAGTAAATTAATTATATCAATTTTTTAATTATTAAAAAATTGATTTAGAGGTAAAATTTGAAATTATATAATAATGGACAACACAACAGAAATGCGTGTAATTAAGCGAGATGGAGAACTCGAAGATTTGTCATTTGACAAGATTTTAAATAGAATTAGGAAATTAGGTCAAGATGTAAGTATTCGTGTAAACTATCAGTCGCTTGTTATGAAAGTTGTCGACCAATTATACGACAAGATTCCAACATCAAAGATTGATGAATTAGCAGCTGAACAATGTGCAGTTATGTCTACTAATCATCTTGATTATGCAACATTAGCAGGAAGAATTGTTGTTTCAAATCATCAGAAGAATACAGAGCCATTATTTTCAAATGTGATGAAAGACTTATATGAATTTAAAGATATACATGGATTAAATACAACACTAATATCAGAAGAATTTTGGGATTTTACTCAACAATATAAAAATCAAATAAATACAATGATTATTCATGATAGAGATTATCTTATGGATTATTTTGGATTCAAAACATTAGAAAGAGCTTATTTATTTAAATTAGGTAATAAAATTGTAGAGAGACCACAACATATGTGGATGCGTGTATCTATTGGAATTCACGGAGACATAGATAATCCAGATTCATTAAAATTAGTCAAAGAGACGTATGATTTGATGTCACAAAAATATTTTACACATGCTACACCAACATTATTTAATGCTGGAACACCTAGACCACAAATGAGTTCATGCTACTTAATTGCTATGGAAGATGATAGCATTGATGGTATTTTTAATACATTAAAAGATTGTGCTCATATTTCTAAATGGGCTGGAGGCGTGGGATTACACATTCACAATATTCGTGCGAAAGGAACACATATTTTAGGAACAAATGGAACATCAAATGGAATAGTGCCAATGTTGCGTGTTTTTAATAATACAGCAAGATATGTTGACCAGGGAGGCAATAAGCGTAATGGTTCATTTGCTATTTATTTGGAACCTTGGCATGCTGATATTGAAGATTTTTTAGAACTGAAGAAGAATCATGGTGATGAAGAATTAAAAGCAAGAGATTTATTCTATGCTTTATGGATATCAGATTTATTCATGGAGAGAGTTAAAAATAATGGGAAGTGGTCTCTTATGTGTCCTCATGAGTGTCCAGGATTAAGTGATGTTTATGGTGACAAATTTGTTGAGATTTATGAAAAATATGAATTAGAAGGTAAAATTAGAAAGTCTGTAAATGCCAGAGATTTATGGTTTAAGATTTTGGATGCTCAAATGGAAACAGGAACACCATATTTGCTTTATAAAGATGCTGCCAACTCAAAATCAAATCAACAAAATCTTGGCACAATTAAGTCGTCTAATTTATGTGTCGCACCTGAGACAAATATTTTAACACTAAATGGTCATGTAGAAATTCAAACACTTGTAGATAAAGAAGTTGAAGTATGGAATGGTGAAGAATTTTCTAAGGTAAAAATAATAAAAACAGGTGAAGACCAAGACCTTATAGACGTTTTTACAGATGACGGCTCTAAATTAACTTGTACTCCATATCATAAGTTTTACATTCAAGAAAATTATTCTGAAAAATCGATTAAACAAGTTGAAGCAAAATATTTAAAACCAGATGATAAGTTAATAAAATGCTCTTTTCCTGTTATAGATGGAAATGACAAATTTTTATATCCTTATACTCATGGTTTTTTTTGCGGTGATGGTACATATTCTAATATATCAGATAATCCAGAACAAGATTGTAAATTTAAAGCAATTAACGGTCATTTTTTCTGTAAAAGACATATTGATTTTGAAACCGACGATTTTTTGCTGAATAATAATATAGATTTACATGAAAATATGAGTTGTCAAGCAAAAACATATTGTAAGAAACCAATGTCTTATTTATATGGAGATAAAAAAGAATTAATCCAGCACATGAATTATAGAACTTTTTCTGAAAATAATGGACGAATAGTTTTACAACTACCATTAGATATTGAAGACAAATTTAATATACCGTCTCACAATTGCTGTATAAAAGATAAATTAGATTGGTTTTCTGGCTATTGTGATGCGGATGGCAGTATATCTAGAAATGGAGACAACGAACAACTACAAGTTGCATGTATCAATTATGAATTCTTAAAATCTATTAAATTATTTTTACAAACGTGTGGCATAAATCCTAAAATTAGATTATTTCAAAACCGTGAAAAAAGCTATTTACCAGATGGAAAGGGAGGACATAAATATTATGATGTTAAACCAATATATAGATTATTAGTTACTTCTTGCGAATTATATGACTTAGTTCAATTGGGATTTTCACCAAAAAGATTAAAAATTATTGGAAATAAACCAGCGCGAAACGCATGTCAGTTTATTAAAATTCTGAAAATAGAAAATAATAATCGCATTGACGATACATATTGTTTCACAGAACCTAAGCGCCATATGGGAATATTCAATGGAATTATTACTGGTCAGTGTACCGAAATTATCGAATATTCAGATGATAAAGAGACTGCTGTTTGTAATTTAGCTTCAATTGGTCTGCCAACATTTGTCGACCAAGTTACAAAGATTTTTGATTATGATATGCTTCATCAAGTAACAAAAGTAATAACTAATAATTTAAATAAAGTCATTGATGTTAATTATTATCCGACTGAAAAAACTAAAATAAGTAATATGAAACATAGACCTATTGGCATTGGTGTCCAAGGTTTAGCAGACACATTTGTTCTTATGGATATTCCTTTTCATTCAGAAGAAGCAAAAGAAATTAACAAACTCATTTTTGAGACCATTTATCACGCTGCTTTAGAGAAAAGTAATGAAATCGCAATTCATAGAGAAAATTTTATTAAAGAAACCTGTCATACAAGATATGATATATTAAATGAACTAAATGAATATGAAGGTCAAGTAATATTAAGCAAATATGAATCTCAAATAGGAGATTTAAAATATGCAGGAGCATATAGTTCATTTATTGGGTCACCATCATCTAAAGGAATTCTTCAATTTGATATGTGGAATGTAGAGCCAACGCCCGGAAGATATGATTGGACTGTACTCAAAGAATCAATTAAAATGCATGGTCTTAGAAATTCTCTATTGGTCGCTCCTATGCCAACCGCATCTACGTCGCAAATATTAGGATTTAATGAATGTTTTGAACCATTTACAAGCAACTTATATAGTCGCCGCACTTTGGCTGGCGAATTCGTGATTGTCAATAAATATCTAATGAAAGAGCTTATTGAATTAGGACATTGGAATGAACAAATAAAAAATAATATTATTGCGAATAAAGGTTCGGTTCAGCAATTGACTATTTTATCAGAACATATTAAAAATAAATACAAAATTGTTTGGGAAATTCCTATGAAACACGTTATTGATATGTCTGCAGATAGAGGTGCGTTTATTTGTCAAAGTCAGAGCTTAAATTTATGGGTTGAGGACCCTACCTATAACACTCTAACTTCTATGCATTTTTATTCATGGAAGAAGGGATTAAAGACAGGTATTTATTATTTAAGAAGAAAAGCAAAGCACCAAGCTCAGCAATTTACAATTGAACCAGAACAACAAGTTGAAGAACATGATGAAATTTGTGAGATGTGTTCGGCTTAAAAAAAATTAATTTATGAATATATATTTATATATTAATTTATACAATACCAATCCTATTTGAATATGTTTTAAATGAATTACAATCATCATTCAAGTCAATATTATGTTTTAATTTCATAAAACATCTTAATGTAACTAAAATATCATTAAATGAATTATGTAAATTACTAGGTGATTTGTTAAATAATTTTTCATGAAGTTCAATTAGTTTTGGATATTTCAAATATGGTTTTCCATTCTTATTAAGTAATTGAATATTGCAAAATTTAATTGAATCTTTTAATGTACAAGAAATATCATTAAAGTTAGAAAGGAAATGTAAATCATATTTATATATCTTAGTTTGTTCCTTAGTTAATGAATCTTTGTTAATAAGTCGTAGTAATTCAACCTTTATCATATTAATATCAAATTCAATATTATGACCAATTAACTTATCTACTCCTCTTAAGTAATAAAAGAACTCATTTAAAACTTCATTAACAGGTATACCTTTTTTTGTAGATATTTCATTTGTAATCCCATGTATTTTGGTTGATTCTTCGGGAATTAACATATTTTCTTGAAGTCGAATTACATAATCTTTTGATTCAACAATATCATTTAAAGATGAATCATAAATTATATAGCTAAATTGAACAATATGAGGCCATTGATGTAGTGTAAATGGACTAATATATCTAGTTTGTGGTAAACCGGTTGTTTCTGTATCAAATACTAAAAATCTCATTATATAATTCTTTGTCTAGAGTTTAAGTTCTTGTTTTATAAGTTTAATAAATTTTCTCAATTTTAAAATATATTATTTAAAAAAGAATTTACACCCTTGAAGATTTTACTGGTTTAAACATAATTTTTACATGGAGCGAATGTGCGTCTATGCCAAATCGTAATACCATGTTCTTTTATACCATCAATATGACGTTTTGCACCATAACCTTTATTTGAATCAATACCATAATGCTCTGATAGTTCTGGATTTTGTTGGCAAAGTTTTTCGATATATCTGTCGCGTTCAACTTTAGCTAAAATTGATGCCGCAGCAATAGAAGCGTATTTATTGTCACCACCTTCTACAGTCATGTAGGGAATAGTTTCGATTTTATTAGTCTCTTTATTAAAAGTTGTAATCGGATTAAAATAATTTCCATCAATTAATAAATTATAATTATAATCTGTCTTCTCCTTTTTACCTTTTTCTTTTAGATGTTTATTATAATTCTTTTTCACTTCTAAGATTGCATTGTGCATAGCCATTTGAGTTGCTTGTAAAATATTAATTTCATCAATTTTTTTCTCATCTTCAAAACTTACATGCCAAGCTAAAGCATTTTGTTTCACATATTCTGCTGCTTCTTCAATCTTCTTTTTTGAATGAAATTTTTTACTATCTTTTACTTTTGTGAAATCAAATGAATCATCTTTAGGTAAAATTACTGCTGCTGTATATACACACCCAAATAAAGGACCTCGACCTGCTTCATCAACACCAATTTCATATATATTTGGGTCTTCATTATAACAGCTTTTTAATACAGTTTTTGGCTTTTCTTTTACAATTTTAACAATTTTTGGTTTTTTAAGCGAAGTTACCTTTGGTTGAATAATATATTCTTCTTCGTCTGAAGAATCATCAATTATTTCAGCTGGTTCGTAATCAGTTTTCATTTTAATATATATAATAATTATATTCTCTTAAATTCAAATCAATTTTATTTAAATTTTTTCACTATATAAATTATACAATGAATACTGAAGCATTATTTCTATTCCTAATTTTATTGTTAGGCCTTGTCTTATGTTCCTTTTTAGGAGGTAATTACGGAAAAGAAGGTTTAACCGGTAATTTTACTGCTAATTTTAATATGACTGGAAATGGTAATCGCCCTGGAGGTAATAATGGCACTAATGGCTCTTATACATCGTCTTCTGGAGCATCAACAGCTTCTAGTAGCCAATATGATAATTATAATCATTATAGCGGAAGCTCTACTCAATTAACTCCAGGTGCAACATTTTATGGACAAAATGGAACCACTGCTGTAGTTGTAGCTAATAGTGATGGAACACAATCATTGCAAATAACATTACCGGGCTCTACATCACCTGTAACATTTTCAACACAATCATCTACAGATGCCTCTTCATCTAGTGTTGAAACCTATACTAATTATTATGATAATAATAATAATGCATCAGCAACAACATATTATGGACCTAATGGTGCAACCGCTACCGTTATTAACACTAATAATGGTCAACAAGCTGTTCAAGTAACTACTTCATCTGGAACTTATTTATATAATACATCTGGAAGTCAAAATACAACTAATACATCAACACAATATTATGGTAGTACTGGATATCCTATTCAACAAGCTCCATATTCTATGTCATACCAAGGTCCTTATGGTGGGTCTGCTGGTTCTGTTACTGGTCCTCAAGGTAATACAGCATATTATGCTCAAGGACCTCAAGGCAATACTCTTGCAGGAACTACCACAGATAACTATAATAATTCATCTAATCAATATTATGGGCCTTATGGTGGGTCTGCAACTGGACCTCAAGGTAACACAGCATATTATGCTCAAGGACCTGCTGGTAATACTGTTGCTGGAACTACTTCTTATGATAGTTTACCACCAGGAATTTCAAGAAATCAAATACCTTCTGGTCAAGAGGATTTATATATATTAAAATCTCAAATTGTGCCTCCAGTGTGCCCTGCTTGTCCTAGTAGTTCCGCATGTCCAAGACAAGAACCTTGTCCACCATGTCCAGCATGTGCTAGATGCCCAGAACCTGCATTTGAATGCAAAAAAGTGCCTAACTATGATGCCATTAACAATGACTTTTTACCTGCTCCTGTCTTAAATGATTTCTCTCAATTTGGTATGTAAATTTAATTATTTATTTAATAATCTTGTAATAAGTGGTTTTATATTTATTCTCTTGTTTTGATACATTTTTTATCCATTTGGAATGTAGCAACTTTATCTTCTTGCGGAACAATATTAATCACACATTTAGATTTCTTTCCATATAAGGGTTCTGTGCATCCTTTTTCTTTTTTCTTTCGTGTTTGCGTTTTTTTAAAGATAAAAATTTTGGATTTTTCTTCTGTGCATCTAGACCTAAAATGTTCGTATCTTTCTCTCACATCACAATATGTTAAATGTGATTTTTTTCCTAACATTTTATTAATCAATTCATGTAATTCATAAACATATCGAGAGAATGTTGCTCTACTTTTCATATGACACATTAACAATGGTTTCTTTTTAAGATTATTTGTTAGATTAATTCTACAATACTTACATGGTAATACATTTCTTAAATTGTATATAAAATCCTTGTAATGTTTTTTATTTTCTATACTCGGATTAACAGGATAATTAAAACTCATTGTATGAAGATAATGCCACATTGCAGGACCCCAGATACTTACTTGCATGCCATCCCCAGCATTATAATCATTTTTATTAAAGACATATTTCTTTTTTGTTTTATTATGTGTATTTCTATTTTTACGTGTTTTATTCATTATATATTACTTAAATAAAATAAACTTATCCAAATCTAAAAATAAACTTGTCTCTTCTTGTATATTTAATTTGATTTTTTTTAGATATGGATATAAATTCTCAATTTAGTCTCTAATTGTAAAATCTTTTCTTTACACCCTTGGTAATTTAAAACGCCGTTTTTATAAAGTATTTTTTTATAAAAATTATTTAAAAATGTATTATTATATTACATTAGTAAAATGAATGTGGAAGAATATGTCAATAAAATTAAAATATTAGAAGATGAAAATATGCAATTAAAAAATAAACTTAAAACATATACTGCACCAACACGTAATACAAAATATTACGAAACACACAAAGAAGATATTATACAAAAAACAAAAGAGTATAAGGATAATCTTCCACTTGAAAAGAAAAAAGAATACGCAAGAAGAGCATATTTGAAAAAAAAGGATAAAATAAACGTTTTGAATGAAAAAAACAAAAATGAAACTATTTAGGAAATTATATATTTATGCGTATAAATATATAAAATAAATATCTTTAGGTAATATATAGAATGGTGAAAAAGAAAAAGGATGAAACCCAGCCGAAAGAAAAAGTTGTTAGAAATGACGTGAAACAACGTAAGGAAGATAACAAAAATACGGATTTCACGTGCATTAAAAGTTCGTGGAAATCATTTTGTAAAAACAATCTTTTAGCAGATACGATTGTTAATGATATTTTACCGAAGATTAACACTATATGTTTCTTATCCTATAAATTGTTAAATTATCATTTTGTTCGGTTATTAGAAGAAAAGAAACCTTTACCTGAAATAAAACAAAATCTTTTTTATCAGTCGTGCTGTATGGTTTCACAACTAAAATATACAAAGGATACTACTGATACTACTACTGAATTGTATGAAAGTTTTTCACAAATGAAAGAGTATATAATTGATAATTTACCAGCACGTGATTATTTATGTTTAGGATACATTACTAATTTGAATAAATTGCAACTTACAATGACAAATAATCATTTGAAACTAAACTTTTACAATCGTTTTCGTAAATATTTGAAACTACGCACTGGTGAAACTGATAACGCAGTAGTATATAACTGGTTAAAAGATATATATGAACCTAATTATGATGGAAAGAACGTATTTGTTTTGTATATGCGTAAATGGTTAAAATATATACCTACCGAAGCAAACATAGTAAAACATTCTAATCATTTTGTTAAGATTTATTATTTTATTTTGAAGGAGTTTGAAAAATACCCAGATACGAAAGGAATAAGAACATTCACTTTATTGCCACATAAACACGGATTTACACAATCACATATTACCATTTGTAATGCTGGGTTAGAAAATACACTCAAATATATAGCGAATGAATTGAAACGTGGTAATAATGATGTTGAAAGTGGTTTAGATGTGAAAAAGTTTGAAGAAAATAGCAATGAATATTGGAAAGAATTATTCAATATTACAAAATATGAAACAAAAAATAAAAAGTTTGGATATACAATTTTAACGGATGGTAAAAGTGTTGTATTGCAAATGCGAAAACCAACACAACCAGAAAAAATAACAAAAGAATATACGGAACAACAATACGACAACTTTTTAGGAATTGACCCGGGAATAAGGGCATTAATTACTTCCTATGATACAAACGACAAGGTAATTCAAGTAACAACCAGAGAATATCGCCATAAAAGTAAAATGATTTATGCTTGCAAGAAACGTGAAAACTGGTATAAAAAGTGGGGACATTATGAAGAATGGAAACTCATACCTACCATAAAAACCAGTAAAACAATCGTAATGAAAGAATATTTCAAATATGTATTTCCACGAATGAATACATTTACAGAGTTTCATATGGAGAAAGGGTTTCGCAATTTGAACTTTACTTCCTATTGTAGAAGTAAAGCAACATTAGCGAAAATATGCGAACGTATAAGTGGCGGAAAAAATGTAAAAACATTAGTAGGTTTCGGCGATTATTCACAGCAACACGGATTAGTAAAATCTCATCCAACAACACCCATTTTACGATTAAAACGAGAACTTCGTAGGTATTGTAAGGTGGTTGATATAGACGAATACAAAACAAGCAAAACGTGTTCTTCGTGTAATAAAGAAATTGAATTATACCGAAATCGTATTCAAAGAAAAAAGAAGGGCGTTTTAGAACCCATAGCAAAATTGTCTAATATCCATAGCGTAATCCGTTGCAAACACAACGAGTGTAAATTATGTTGTATGGATAGGGATATCAATGCTTCCAAAAACATATTAGGATTGCTTCTTAATCAATACAGAGGAGAAGAAAGACCATTATGTTTTAGACCAGAAAAAATTGCCGTGAAACCTCGTAAGAGTGATAAGCGTGCAAAGGCGTGCGATTCGCCATTACTAACTTGATTTTTTTTAATGTCGTGAAAACGGCGTTTTAAATTACCAAGGGTGTAAGCATTATATTTTCATTTATGATAGATTCCTTATTCATTAAGATATTATTATAAATTATTTTTATATAATTTATAATATATATGAATTCAAACGAACATTTCAGTTTAACAACATTTACAGATACAACCAAAAGAGTATGTACATGTTCAGCTTTATCAATATTTTTCATTGTCCTATTCATAATAAGTCCATTAAGTAATTTCTTTTTAATATCAATTGTTATGAAGATAGTAACATTATTGGTACTCTCTTACACATTATATTTAAATAATGAACAAACAAATTATTTAAGAAATGCAAGTCAATTAAATTTATCAAAAGAATTAGGTTCTCAGCTTACAATCAATATTGTATGTAGCTATGTATTTACTTTATTTATTGGTTTACTTATAATATTTGTTATAAAAAGTTTTTTCTAATTTAGGAATAGGTTTATTTATTTCAACTAATTTTTCATAATATAATTTATCATTTTTTAAAGTTAGTTTTTTAATTTCTAGTAATTTTCCATCATTAGTCCTGAATAACATTTAATTTATCTACATAATTGTCTTTATATAGTATTCGTTTAAAGACAATCTTAATTTCTTTTAGAATATATATATAAATGGCAAAGTATATAAATTTAAACGGAAATTCACTACCACCTCTTAGTACAGAATCTAGTAGTGTTTTATCTCGAGTTATGAGTGCAGGAAGTAATTTAAATAGTAATACAATGCTTTTGATTGGCGGTGTTATATTATTTGCAGCAATAGCTATTTTTTATTATTTTTATTATGTTGCGCCAGCTATGAAACCAAAATATCATGCTAACAGTGAAGGCGTACCTATAGGTCAGTCAGGTAAATCAGCCGAATTATTATTCTTTTATGCAGATTGGTGTCCTCATTGTAAAGCGGCTAAACCTATTTGGAATGAACTAAAGAGTGAATATGAAAATAAGACTATTAATGGATATCAGATAACATTTACTGAAGTTGATTGTTCAGAGGAAACAGCAGAGGTTGAAAAATTGATGAATCAATATAGCGTCGAAGGTTATCCTACAATTAAGTTAATTAAAGATGGTCAAGTTATTGAATATGATGCAAAACCTTCAAAAGAAACAATGTCAAAATTCTTAAATACTGTCTTGTAAAGAATCTAAAAATTTATTAGCAGATACTGTTCCTTTTTCAAATAATTCTCTCCGAACATCTATACTAGTTAATGCAGATTTTAACATGTCTATTGTTAGATGACTAGTATCACAAATAACTTCGTTTTTAATAATTGGTTGAACATAATTATTATGAACATTTAGTACTGCTTTAAATAAGAAATTTAAAATATAATCTAGTAGACTTGATTCTGCGTTTATCTGTGATTTCTCATCTGAATACTTATTTTTAAAACCAAGAATTTCGTCTGGTTCTTTGCCAGAATCAATACAAAAACTTAATGGGTAATTACATCCAATCCCACCATCCATAAAGCATTTGTCATCAATAAAAACTGGTGTAACTAATACAGGTAATGCACATGTCATTTGAATAGCTTTTAAAATCTCAAGCTTTGGAAATGTTTTATATGATATATCAACAACCTTATATTCATTTATTTCAAAAGAAAATATATGTAATTCTATTTTTGTTAAATTATAAAAATCTTCCATATTTATATCGAGTTGAATATCTTTTGCAGCAAAAAGAGGTTTAAAACATTTTTCTATAGTTTTAATATCAAAAATACCTTTTTTAGTATAAGCATCTAAAATGTTTTGAACTTTAATAGGAAAAACATCGTGCCAAGGTCTCTTAATAATATAATCATTTATAGTGTCCCAATCAAATTTGAGTGAAAGCATAACTCCAATTATTGCTCCAGCAGATGTTCCATATATAGATTCGATATTTAGCATATTTAAATACTCCTTTCTCTCTAGCTCTTGAATACCAGATAATATTTGAATCATAATAGGGCCTCCTCCAGATATAACTAAGTGTCTTATTGTCATTAGAGAGCTTTTAATGTAATTTTTAAATCATTTTATTTATTTTATCAATATATATTATGACAAAACGAAAGTTAAAAAAAAATATAACTAAAAGAAAATTTTCAAACAGGAAAACTAAAAAAAATACTAGAAAAAATTCTACAAAAAAAAATAAATATGGTGGTAATGAAGAGAAAGATAAATCGCAGCTAGAATTAATACAAGAAGAAAAGGAAAAATTTAGAAGTAATTTAAATAAATATGTTGAAGACATTTCTCATGCACAAAGTAGAAATCAAATTAAAAATGGAATACGTTCGCTAATAATTTTTTTTACAAATAATAAAATGATAAATACATTAATACCTGTTACAGATACAGGTAAATATATTGAGAAAAATAAACAAACATCTACTGAAAAAATAGTTGATTATGTTTCACCTGTAATCTTTCTATTGGATAATTTAACAGGAACCGAATTATTATTGGAGATAGAAATAGTAAGAATATTAAATGCATATTTTATTGATGGAGGAAACTTTAATAATTTAAGTAGCAGGTTTAAAGAATCTCCATTTGAACATGAAGTTAATAAAAGCCGCGTTAATAATATAAAATTATTATTAGACAAATCAAAACCGTTTCATATAATGGAAGAGGGTTTAGATGAAAATACAAAAATAAAATTAGCTGAATTAATATCAGATGAACAACAAATTATTTCTCAAAAACCTGAAGAAACTATAGTTGAACAATCCATTACAGAAAAACCCATAACAAATATAAAATTAACATTGCCTTATATACTACCTTCAGATAATGATGTTGGTTATGATAGAAGCAGTGTTCCAGAATTTTGGAAACCAATATTTAAAAATGGACAAGAATTATTGGAAATTCGAGAAAAATTTATGGGAATATATGAAATTGATAGATATACAAGCGATATTCAAAAACGAATACAAATTTGTGATTTATTAGAAAGAATCTTCCCTGGTTATTTAACAAAATATACATTGGATTATAGAGAGACTGCAAAGACTTTGATAAATGTCAATATATTAAATTGTTTTATTACACTTTTCTATGGTATGATTTTGTATAGATTATATGAAACAAAACAAGATTATTTATTTATATTTAAAGGAGGTCGTGCATTACAATTAAGTTTGGTAGATATTATTGATATAGGAAAATATTTTAGTGAAGATACAGATATTTTAATTGTTCCAAATAGATTTGAAGGAGCTATTTACGATTTAGATAAAATGAAAAATTTATCGGAACATATTGCATATTTAATTAAATGGATGATTCCGAAAGAAATAAATGTATTTATTAGTTTACCAACGAATCCAAAGAATACAAATAAAGACATAACAAAACTGTTATACAATCATGATAAATTATTTAAAGCAATATCGGATATTGGTTTTGGAGAGATTAGCGAAGATATAAGAAATTTTTTTGATAATCTATCTTATTCTCCAATTTATATAGATGAATTTGAAACAAATGCATTATACATTACACCAACAATAGATGATATGTTAGCCGAAAAATTATTTTATTATGCAAAATATTTAAAGTTTAAAAGGATATTAACAAAAAAAGAACCAATTATGGAAGAAGAATATGCAAATTTGAATATTGAAGAATGTGACCGAATATTATTTAAATTTAAACGAGCTATTCTAAAATTGGTTGAAGCAATTTTAAAAAGAGATTACAGTGATGTAAGAGATTTGCAATCAAGAGATTCGTCAAAATTAATTTTGAGAGAATTTATAAAAGATTTTGAAAATTATTCAAATGATGAAAAAGAACAAACAGTTTTAAGTATTTTTCCTTAGAATTAATTCATTTAATTTTGTATATTTTAATATTATATAAGATTAAAAAATGTCAAGCATATTTACAATTGATAATATTGAAGATTTTTCAGAAAAAATTAATATTGATGAGCTATATGAGAAAAAAAGACAACAAGATTTAACAAAATTAGCTTTATTTAATAAATTATTAAACCGTGCGCATGTAAGAATAAGAACTGTATCTAGACAAAAAGTAGATGAACAATTTTGTTGGTTTTTAGTTCCTGAAACAATTTTAGGTGTCCCAAAGTATGACCAAGGAGCATGTATTGTTTATGTAATGGATAAATTAAAGGTAAGTGGGTTTAATGTTCGTTATATTCATCCTAATTTATTATTTATATCGTGGATACATTGGGTACCGTCATATGTAAGAACAGAAATTAAAAATAAAACTGGTATAAAAGTAAATGAATATGGACAAAGAGTTGAAGAAGACGAGGAAGATGAAGATGGCAATAAAATATTATCAAATGACCCATCAAATCCAAATGATTATTTATTAAAACAAAATGATATAGAAGGGAAAAAAGGCAAATCACAAAAGAAAGAATATACGCCAATTAAATCATATAAGCCATCCGGTAATTTAGTATATGACGATGATTTATTAAATAAAATAGAAAATAAGTTTATTTAAATAATATCTTATAATAGTTTATATGAATAAGACATTAAAAAAAGTAATTATTATAAGAAATAAAACAAAAAAAAATAAAAATAAAATATTAAGGGATGTAAATAAATTATCAAATGAAGATATTGAAATAATATGTAAAAAATATCCAAACACATATACTTCATTTGAAAAAAAGATTGATATTATTTTTAAACAAAATAAAATTGATATTACATCAGCAAGTTATAATTTGGAAAAAGAAGTTGTTAAGGAGCTTAAAAAAGCAGTAAGCCCATCGAACATTACTCCAAATAAAGATTTTTATTCATATGTTAATGAGAGATGGTTACAAGATTTAGATATAGAGGCGAATAAAGAATATATTACTCAAGTAGATGATTTTAGATTAGTTCAAGATAAAGTTTATAGAGAGTTAATAGAAATAATAGATAATTACATTAAAAATAATCATGATAAATTTAGTAATTGTTTAAAAAATGCGTATGAATCATTTAAAGTATTTAATACTACTGAACAAACTAGATGTTTATCAAAATTAATAGTTGAATATATCGATGAAATATTAAAAGACAACAATAATTTATGGGCTAAATTGGCAAAACCAAATATGAATGAAATTATATCATTTGGTTCTCCATTTGTATGGTCAATTAACCCTGATGAAAAAAATCCAAAAATATATAAGTGTTATTTAGAACCTCCACAAGTAACATTATTAGATGTTGATATTTATTTTGATTATAAAACTGATAATGAGGAAGACAAAAAATATAAAAAAGAATATAGAAGTGTATATTTTAAATATCTAAATGATGTATTTACTATTGCATTTGGAGAAAATCATGGTTTTAATACTAAAGATATATATGATTGTGAAATAGATTTATTAAATGCAATGAGTTGTAATTTGATTAAAAAAGAAGATGAAAATGGTTATAATTTAGTATCGAAAAAAGAAGCATTAGAAATGTTTGGTTTTAATTGGGAAGAGTTCTGTAAGGAATTAGGCTTTAAAAATATTCCAGATGAATTTATAACGTCAAATATAAATTATTTATTATGTGGAACAAAATTAGTAAAAGAAAAATGGAATTCTCCAATATGGAGAACATATTGGGTTTACCTTTATATAAGACAACAGACAAGATGGGATGAAAAAGGTTGGAGTGTATTTTATGAATTTGAAGGCAAATTTTTAAGAGGTCAGATGAAACCTGTTGACTTTTATATAATACCAATTTTTGGTACAGGTTTTACATTTAATTCTTTTTTAACAGAACAATATATTTTACATTTTAAAAATAACCAAGCTGTTGATTATGTCAAATCTATGGCAGAAGATTTAAAAATAGTATTTAAAAGAATAATAGCTAGAAATAATTGGATGCAGTCAAAAACAAAACGTATTGCTTTAGAAAAATTAGAAGCTATAAAATTGGTAGTTGGTTCTCCAAATATTTTGAGAAAAGACCCATTATTAGATTATAAGTCTGATGACCCTTGGGGTAATTTAGTAAAAATGGCACATTGGAGACATGAAAGAGCTGTAGAATTAGTTGATAAACCTATAATTGATATACCTGTAATTGACTGGTCTACTATACCTCCAAAATTTGTAAGTACACAAGCTTATGTAGTAAATGCAATGTATACTCCTACTGAAAATACAATTTATATTCCTTTAGGATATATTCAAAAACCATTTGTTGATTTAGATGAACGTGGAATTGAGTATAATTTAGCACATATAGGTTTTACTATAGCTCATGAAATGTCTCATGCTTTAGATGATTTAGGAAGTAAATATGACAAAGAAGGTATATTAAATGATTGGTGGAGTGAAAAAGATAAAGAGGAGTTTTATAAGATACAAGAAAATATAGTAAAAGAATATGAAGTGTTTGCAGGATATGATGGAGTTAAATTTGATGCATGGCCAAGTATAGGAGAAGATTTAGCAGATATTTCCGGTTTTGCTATCTGTCAAGAATATTTAAGAGATTGTCAGTTTAAAAATCAGTCAATTTTACCAATACAATCGTTATCATTTGAATCATTTTTTATATTTTTTGCAATTCAATCTAGACAAAAAATTTCTAAAAAAGCGATTTTAGCACAATTAAAGACAAATCCACATCCTTTAGACAAATATAGATGTAATGTTCCATTATCAAGGTCCATAATCTTTAGGGCAATTTATGATATAAAAAAGGGTGATAAAATGTGGTGGAGTTCAACAAATAATGTTTGGTCGAATTAAAATAATTATTTAGAAAAAAGATTTAATTTTAGCGTTCTAAAAAAATATTTTCTTGATAGTTTATATAATGGCAAAAACTCATAGACGTCGTCATGCTCAACGCTCAAGATCAATGGCTCGTGGCCGTAGTGCTGCTCGTAATGCTGCTCGTAGTGCTGCTCGTAGTGCTGCTCGCGGTGCTTCCGCTGCTGCTTCCCGCACTGCTTCTGCTGCTCGTCAAGCTTCCGCAGCTGCTTCCCGTGCTGCCTCTGCTGCCCGTAGTGCTTCTGCTTCCCGTAGTGCTTCTGCTTCCCGAAGTGCTGCTCGTCAAGCTTCCTCTGCTGCCTCTGCTGCTCGTCAAGCTTCCTCTGCTGCCTCTGCTGCTGCTTCCCGTGCTGCTTCTGCTGCCCGCTCTCGTATGTAAATATACATCAAATACATAATTAAATATTTAAGTTACAACAATTAAATATTTAAGTTACAACAATTAAATATTTAAGTAATATATAATGAGAACAAGACGTAATAGGAGTTTAAAAAGAAAAAGACAAATGACATATAAACGTTATGGTAAGAAATCTGGTAAAAATTGGATTACTGCAATTGAAGCTGCTCAAAAAACACTGCATAAAACTGGTTCTTTAGCATCAGCTAAAAAATCTCTTAAAAAACAAGCTCTTACAAATGCTAGAAGACTATTTGGCTCTGTAGGAACATTGTAAAATATATATTGAAACCGTTTAAAGTAATAATACTATTTAATATAGTTTAAAATATGGAAATTAGTAAATCAAACTTTTTTTTATTATCGTTATTGTTCTTATTATTATTACCACCTTTTCATTTATTCATTATTTTTTCAATAATGGATTTAGGTGAATGGTTTGATAAATTATCTAAAAAAATTGCAAATTTATTGACAAATTTATATGATATTATAATAATTATAATTAGTAATCCAATTATAACAGGATTATTAATTTATTTATGCATGTCTATTGCTTGATTTGCGGCAATATGACTTTCTTTTTCCTCTACGAGTCTTTTTGCATCCATACTTCTTTCTACATTTTTCGGTTTGACCTCTGCAAGGAGATAATTTAACACGAGAACGGTAAATACTTTTTCTAGAACGTTTCATACTACGAGTTTGCATTTATATATTATAAATATATTTTTTTTCTAAATTACTTTCTATGTCTTCTAGTTTTTCTACGCATTACTTTTCTTTTTTTATGAGTTCGTTTTTTTCTTCTTCCGGCTTGTTGAATAAGACCATAAGGATTTTTAACACCAATAATATCAGTCATTATATAATTAAATGATATTATTTATTTTATAAAGTTACATTATTTGATTATTAGGAATAACTGGTATTGATGATGTTGTAGAAGAATCAGATGACAGTAGTGGCTGAGCATTTGGTTGTTGAGTTGATATTAAAGGAACTGGTGTAACAGATGATGTTTGTGTATTATTTCCAATTATGATAACTGGTGGTGGTCCTGATTTAACGGGTTCAGATGCTTTTTTAGTTTCTTGAATTATTTTAGTTGCTTCCTTCTTAAGACTTTCAATTTGTTTTTGTGTAGTTTCTACAATTTTAGATTCAACAATTGCTTCAAATATTTTAACTCCATTTACATAATCAGTTTCGCATTTAACATATAAGCTAACAATAAGTTTTCTAGTTTTTTCTACAGCTTTTTGCAATAATTCATCTGTTAGTTTAGGATTAATTCTAATAACACGCTTACCTGTATAAGGGTCATTAACATAAGTAAAAAGTTCGTTAATAACTTCTAGTAACTTATATTGATTATCAGCTGCACTTTGAATCATAGTCTTAATATTGTCGGCATACTTAACAAATAGTTCATCTTTTTTATTAAGAGTATATTTACCTCTTAAAAAAGAATTAGGTTGTTGACATCCGGGTTTTTTGCTATAATCACGAAGTCTGATATCGCTAAATTTTTTAATGGTATCTGGTATATCTTGATTGCCTGTAAAAGCTGTATAAAATAAATTCAAATCTTTACGAAATATTTTTTCACTCTCTTCAGTCATCCCCAAAAAGCTTCCATTAGAATAATCATATTTGTCATCTAAATAAAGACGTAAAAGTTCAGGAATTCCAGGTTCATTGTCAAGTGTTTTAGGTAAGCCATCTTTGCCAGTATTTATATCACAAACATGTGGTTGAATAGTTACATTACCAGTTTGTTCATCTAAAAGCTGACCTTTTTTAAGTGCTCTAATTCTATTATCACAGATATTTAACTTAAATAATTTTCGATTAACATTTTTAGGAATTTTATCTTTTTCAAGAAGTGTTGTTTTAATAGTTTGTCCAGTAGCATCTTTATAAGTATAGACAGGGTTAATAGTCATTACAATTGCTGCAAATATATGTGCAATTTTGACATAAAATTTAGCAATACCAATACATATACGCTTTTTACGGACGCTTTTTTGTGCATCATTAGAAACATCTAAACTTTCTAGATTATCTTTATTAATGTATCTAAGTGTTTCTTTCTTTAAATCATTAACTTCTACACCTTCTTTAATTCTTTGAGCTAAAAATGTGACTTCAATTTCATTAAAATATCTATCAACAATATCGGATGTTAAAATAACTAATTTATCACAATATGCTTTCTCTGAAAGTTTGCTTAAACTCTTAAAATCCATAGTTAATATGTAGTAAGTTGCAATGTAATCAATTATATCATAAAAGTTTTCAAATTCAGTTTCTGCTTTTTTAGTTGTTGATGTGCTATTTCCCATATAATATACAATCTTAAAAAAATATATAAAAAAAAAATATAAATAAAATTGAATTAAAAATATTTTATCTAATTAATGATAATATAGAATTATGAACAAAGATAAAAGTCAAAAACGAAAAAATATAAATATAAATAAATCTGAACTTTGGAATATATTTGATTCAGCAATTGAAAATCCAGAAAAGGTTCAAGTTCCTTTGGAATGTATTTATGGTTCAGGTAGTCGAGAATTTTGTGAGCGTTGTGAGAGTAATTTAGCATTTTCTGAAGAGGGTTTTTTGACATGTATGAATAATAAATGTGGAATTATTTATAAAGATTTAGTAGACCAAACAGCAGAATGGAGATATTATGGAGCAGATGATAATCAGAATTCAGACCCAACTAGATGTGGTATGCCGATAAATCCACTTTTACAAGAGTCATCATATGGATGTAAGGTATTATGTTGTGGTTCAATGAGTTATGAGATGAGAAAGATAAGACGTTATACTGAATGGCAATCAATGCCTTATAAGGAGAAATCTCAATATGATGAGTTTCAAATTATTACGACAATGGCTCAGCATTCTGGTATTCCTAAATTAATAATTGATGACGCAATTGTATATCACAAAAAAATATCAGAATCGGATTCAAGATTTAGAGGAGATAATCGTGATGGAATTATTGCTGCTTCTATCTACATTGCATGTAGAATAAATAATTATCCAAGAACAGCAAAAGAAATTGCTCAAATATTTCATCTAGATGCTACTAGTGCAACAAAAGGTTGTAAAAATGCGTTATCAATTATTAATGATTTAGAGAAGGATATGGATAATAAAGAGAAGACAAATTTTGGTAAGACAAAACCAGAAGCATTTATTGAGAGATATTGTAGTAAATTAAATATAAATAATGAGTTAACAAAACTATGTCAATTTATTTCAATGAAAATTGAGAAGATGAATGTAATGCCAGAAAATACTCCTCCTTCTATTGCAGCAGGTGTTGTTTATTACATTGCACAGTTATGTAAATTAAATATAAGTAAAAAGGATGTAAAAAATGTAAGTGAAACAAGTGAAGTAACAATCAATAAATGTTATAAAAAGTTAGAGAAGATATCAAAGGATGGAAATCTAGTTCCTGTTGCTATCTTAAAGAAATATAATTTAGAAACAGTATAAATTAAAGTTTATATTAAGTTTTAATTATAAAAATAAAAACTTAATCATAACTATAATGACTGAATCTGTTAAAATTCCAAAACGTATTTTTATAGTTCCCTACAGGAATCGTGTTCAGCACAAATTTTTTTTCTGTAAGTACATGAGTTTTATTTTAGAGGATAAAGATGATTATGAAATTTTTTTCTCTCATCAATGTGATGCAAGAACTTTTAATAGAGGTGCTATTAAAAATATAGGTTTTATTGCAGCTCGTAATAAATATCCCGAACATTATAAAGATATTACTTTTATTTTTAATGATGTAGACACAATTCCATTTAGTAAAATTTTTGATTATGAAACTAATCATGGTATTGTAAAACATTATTATGGGTTTAAATATGCATTAGGTGGAATAGTTGTAATGAAAGGTAGTGATTTTGAAAAGACAAACGGATTTCCATGTTTTTGGGGATGGGGAATGGAAGATAATGTTTTACAAAAACGATGTGATAGAGTTGGATTAAAAGTGGATAGAAGTGTATTTTATAATATTGGTAGTCCAGAAATTTTACAGCTTTTTGATGGAATATCAAGAATAATATCTAAGAAGGACCCATGGAGAGGTGAATATGATGATGGTATGGATGGTTTAAGAACCATAACACAATTAAAATATAGTATAGATGAAAAATCAGAAAATCCAAATGATAATATATTTGTTGTTCATAATTCAAATATAAAAATAGTAAATGTAAAAACATTTTTAACACATATTCCTTTTGGTGCAGAAGAATATTATAATTATGATTTAAGAGAACCAAAACGTAAGATAATAAATCCAGATAAACTTAAAGAGACAAAAAAGACAGTCATAGCAACAACAGATTGGTCAAATATTCCCCATTATCCAACAACTAGAGAGAAGCGTGAAAATGTTGCAAAATACTTAGTAAACATGGGTAAATTAGTTCCTCCAGAGCTTTTAAAACAAATTCACGAAGATAGACAAAAGGATATTGAAGAGGATATATATAATAATTTTAGTAAATCAAATGAGGAAGATGAAGAGGAACGAGAAGGAGAAAAATCAGAAAATTTATTAGGTTATCATAACTATCATCAAATGCGTCAACAAATGCACAAACAATATAGCGTTAGGCCTCCTCAGCCACCAATATATCAACCTCATATTCAAAATGGTCATATATCTAAGATACCAATTTATGCACAGAGACACGTTTCGAGACCTCCGCCAAATAAATTTTCGCCGCAATATGCAGCTTATGTTGGAGTAAAATCTAGAGCACAAGCAAGTGCCAGGGTTGGTTTAGGTGGTGTGTTTTAGCCAAACATAAACCATTTCAGTGTGATTATTTTGTCGTTTAGATTTTTTAAGAGGAAATGATAAATGAGCATCACCAAATATTTTTTTAAGGACGTTATCATAAACTTCCTTACAAACGTTAATAATAAAATGTCCGCCTTTTTTGAGATGTGAATATGTCTTCATAAAAACTGGCTTATAAAATTTATCGTCCATTTCTTTTTTCGATTTGTAGCCAATATTGTTTGCATATTTTTCGATAAAATAATATGGCGGAGACGAGAATACGGTGTCGTAGTCGAACACGGAATAATCAAAATTCACAGCATCGCCAAAATGGATGCTAAATTCGGTGTCTGATTTTGTGCGTAAATATGTCATCATATTATCGTAAGGTGTATTCAAATCAGTATTTATTTCGACACCATAAAAAGCCTCTAAATTTAACGCAGCTGCTGCCACTGTTGAACCTCCCCATCCTGCGCAAAAATTTAACACTCTTTTGGCATTAAAACGTGTATATATCTCCATACAATTTAACGGTCTCATTATATTTATTGCACTTATACATATATTATACACCTCTTTCAAAACTTTATACTCATGCTTAGTGTTATTTTTATTCTTTACATCCTCATAATATTTTAACATCGTCTGTATAAACTTTTTATCTCTAAATGTCTCTAAATTAACTAAAAACTCAAAATAATTAACATCATACTTACCTTTTGTTTCTAATCGAGATAGAAATGTAAAATAATCAACTATATCATTTCCTATATTTGACCTCTCTGATATCATATTTGCCTTCTCTCCAATCTTTATTAATTTATTCATTTCTTCATCTACATCTTCCATCTTTATATTCTTTATATGCCTTGCAATTACTAACTTCTCTTCTTTAGTATAACTTTCACTTATCATTCTATTAAATTCGAGAGATTTTTATTTAAAGATTATTGTATTATTTATTCATGAATTCTATTTCGGATATAAAACATGCATTTTATATTAATCTTCTCTCTAGACCTGATAGAAAAGACCATGTTGAAGAACAACTTAAAACTATTGGAATTAAACCAGAGAGATTTAATGCCATTAGAATGGATAATGGAGCTATCGGTTGTAGCATGAGTCATCTTAGATTACTCGAAATCGCAAAATTAAATAATTGGGAACATATATTAATTGTTGAAGATGATATATTATTTACTGACCCTAATTTATTTGTTACTCAATTTAATAAATTTCTATCCAGTAATATTGATTTTGATGTAGTTTTAGTTGCTGGAAATAATATGCCACCTTATACCAAAATTAGTGACGAATGTGTTAAAGTTACACATTGTCAAACCACTACTGGTTATTTAGTTAAAAGACATTACTATGACACTCTAATAAAAAATTATAAAGATGGCATTTTACATTTAATGAAAGAACCTTATAATCATACACTCTATGCTATCGATAAACATTGGTTTAATCTTCAGGCTATTCATAAATGGCTTTTAATCACTCCTTTGACTGTTACACAAAGAATGGATTATAGTGATATTGAAAGAAGACAAACTAATTACACACCAGCTATGCTTGATTTAGATAAAGTTGCGTTTATACAAAGACAAAAAAATATTGCTGCTTTAAAAAAATTTCCTGGGTTTTTTAGTTAACATTCAAAAAATCTTTTATTTGTTTTACATATTTTTGTGGCTGCAAATTTATATCATCATTATATTCATTATGAATTGCTTTACCCATATTTCCTCGTATTGTTCCATTATCTGCTGGTAAATTTACTTTTCTTTTTAAATAAGTTTCCTCTGACTGATATACGTAGTGAGCTATGTAAGCAGGTGAATTATAAAATGGTATAGACACATTATTATAACAATATTGAGGTGTTAATACTTTAAAATTTATACCTATCATTTTATTTTTATTTCTTATATGATAATAATGCGGATTATCTGATTTTATTACCTCATTTGTACGAACAAATGATTTAACATGTTGGTCTAAAAATTTACGAGAGCGATTATAATTTTCCAATATTAAACCTTTTGGTTCTTCTATTAAATTATTTGTACCAAACATTAACCAGTTTATACCTATCGAATCACCATAAGAATATGTTTTTAAAAAATGTTTTACACCTTTAAACAGTTTGTTTAAAATTAAAAATTCATCTGCATCTAAATATATAAACCAATCTAAATCTAATTTTTTTGCTATATTTATAGCATTATTCATCAATGTTTGCTTTATATTCCCTTCATTTAATTCAATTCTAATTATTGATACACGTTTATCAAAATTTGAGAATACTTCTTTTAATGGAATGATAGATTTATGGTCAAATATTATTATTACATCAAATCCTATTAATAAATGATGGGCGGCCCATTCTTTAATATTTTTTTCATCTCGTGCATTACAAAATAATCCTACTTTTTTAGCTGTTCTATCTATTTTTGGTTTATATATATTCATTATTTATATATATAAAATATTTTTATATAATTCCTTCGCTAACCAGTTTAGGATAATTACTTAATTCTATATCTAAAAACATCTTATTTGATAAAATATTTAACATGTTCAATTTATATATTTGTTCTAAATACATACCAATTGCATAATCTTCAAAATATTCATTTTCAATTAATAAATGTTTACTAATTAGGTTTGATACAGCTTCTGTAGAGAGAAAATAAAATCGACCATTACAATATTTAGTTTTTTTGACTAAAATATTTGATGGTAATTCTGGATGTATTGTATTATATTTTGATATGTGGTCATCTTTTACATCCACTATATAACCACCATAATGTATTTTTTTTACAGGGTCTTCATTAGTTATTAAACCATTTAAGACATCAAAAAATTTTTCTTTTATAAGAATTTGGTCATCATCTGTTTTAAATATATATTTAAATTTAAATTTTTCATTAACTGCTTCATAAGCTCTAATCACTTTTTTAGGTAAAGAATTATAATCATCTTCTACTTTTACTAACAATAATTGATTTTCATCATCAAATTTATATTTTGTTTCTAAATGTGGTTCCCCAATGACGTGATAGTATTTAATATATGATGGTATATTTGGAAGCCATGTCATTTTCTGAAATTTAGCCTTCTTAATATATTTTTTACAATTCATAATAAGCATTATATAATTTTGTTCAATCATATAATATTTATTTCTTTTAATTTTTATATTATTTTATTTCTTTTTAATATATTAATTATTTCTGAATATTCATATGAGTTATCTGATATATAATCCGTTAGTTCTTCAATATTAACACTTGATGGATGAATATACCAGTCTTCAAACTTATTATCTTTATGTTTTACATCTTTAAATAATAAAACATATCCATTTTCTTCAAATATTTCTCTTGATTTTTCCCTTGTGTCAAAATAATTTCCTCTATAAATATCATGTTCAAATGTCACTACTGAAAAAATATAGTTTTTAAAAATAGTATTGTTTAACAATTCTAAAGTAGTAAGAGTTGAACGATTTTCTACTTCTAAATCAATCTGAAGATAATCCATTTGTTTTGGAAAGTTTAATTCATTAAATATTTTTTCATAATCTATCTGTGTAGCATCTCCAATTATATAGTTACTTGACCTCTCTTTTTTATATGAAGATTCCCAATAGTTATCATACTCTACCATTAAACCATTCCAACCAAAATTTTTTTCTAACGAATAAGTGTTATTAATATTCTTTGGATGATTACTTCCTATTTCTAAAAAATAACCATTTCTTTTATTTTTTAAAATAAGCAAAATAAACTCATCTTGTCTTGCCTGACTATTATACATTTTATTTTATAATATATATTAATCTTTATATATATAAAATCATGATATATTTATAATATAATTGCAATAATTAAAAATAAACAAAATAATTTTTTTGTACCAAATGGCAGGTTTGTGGTCTTTCTTCTTCAATAACTATTTTGTTAAATATTTTATTTGCATTTTCAATTTTATAACCAAATACTGTTTGCCATATTATAAAACCGTTTTTACATTTTGGAAATAAATTTGAAATATACTGTTGTTTATATTCATCAGATATTTCAGTAAAACAATAATTTGATATTAAAAATAAATTATGTGCTTTAATATCTCTACCAAAATTATCTGAACTATATATTTGATACTCAATATTTATATAACTTTTATTTAACTCTAAATAATTATTAATTAAATTGCATACTTCTGGTAAATCAACAAAATGATATTTATTAATTTTCACATGTACAATTTCGGAAAAAAAACATATTGCCAAAAATAAACCACCATATCCACAGCCAACTTCAACAACTTCTGTTAAATCATTTTTTTTATAATGTTGTAATATTAATAATGCGTGATAAATATATCTAATGCTTGTTGGACTACAACTTATTTCACCATTAGTTTTAAAATTAAATGTATTTTTTTTTGGAAAACCATATTTATCATTAATATTTAAATATTCTATGATTTGTTCTTTTGTAATATCACTAAATTCATTTTCAATCAAACTTAAATATTCAATTCCATATTCATAAGTAACATGTTCCAAAACAGAGTTATAGTCTCCTTGACTTTTAAAGTTTAAATGCTGTATATTTTTTTTATCAAGGCTACTTAAAAAATTAATGTAATTTGTATACATATTTATTTTTATAGATATTCTTTAATATATAATTTAGGGTATATATTAAAGTTTTATAATTAAATAAATACTTAAAAATTTTAACATATTTATCTATATGTCAATAACTTTTTCCAGTTGTTTTTATATAATTAAATCAAAATTTGAATATGAAAAATATGTTGAATGGATGAATAATTTGATTTCAATTGTAAATAATTTTAATTTAGTTATTTATACTGATGAAAATAGTTGTAAATATATAAATACAAATGGAAATCTTAAAATAAAAATCATAATAAAACCTATTGAACAATTTTATAACTATAGATACAAAGATTTTTGGATTAGCAATCATGAGAAAAATTATTTATTAAACGATAAATCTTCTTGGCATCTTAATATGCTTTGGTCTGAAAAAGTACATTTCGTAAATGAAACTGTCGAACAAAAATATTTTGAAACAAAATTTTATGGTTGGTGTGATATCGGATATTTTAGAAATACTCAAGAAGATATTCATTCAAGCAATCTTAATAATTGGGGAAGCAATTTAAGTATTTTAAGTAATGACGAAAATAAAATTTATTATGCTTGCATCAACAATGATGACAGTTATATGATTTTTTTACATAAAACAGTAAATGAACGAAATGAAAAAGGGTTGCCAATTGTACCTATTCCACTAAATCAATCTTCAATAGCGGGTGGTTTTTTTATACTACATAAAAATAATATCGATTGGTGGGCTACTACATACGACAATAAATTAAAATTATATTTTGAAAATAAGTATCTAGTTAAAGATGACCAAATCATAATAATAAATTGTATTCTCTCAAACATAGGTATGTTCATACTATTAAAAGAAAATATTCACAGATTTGATAATTGGTTTATGTTTCAAAGATTTTTAAATTAATATACTATAAAATGATTAGTATATTAATACCTATTTACAATGGTATTGAATTCATAGATGAATCAGTAACAAGTATAATTAACCAAACATTTAAGGATTGGGAGCTGTTAATTGGTATAAATGGTCATCCTGCAAATTCTGAAATTTATCAAAGAGCACAAATTTATCAAGAAAAAAGTGACAAAATAAAAGTATTTGATTTTTACAATATAAAAGGTAAATCTAATACTTTAAATGAAATGATTAAATATTGTAAATATGATTATGTAGCATTATTAGATGTTGACGATATATGGCATCCTGAAAAACTCGAAATACAACATATTTTTCTTAATAAGTATGACGTAATAGGAACAAGATGTGTATATTTTGGAGATATACGCGGAATTATTCCAGATATTCCACGTCTTGATTTCAGTAGTTTTAATTTTGCTCAGTTAAACCCTATTATTAATTCTAGTGTAGTTATACGAAAAAATTTATGTTATTGGAATTCTCAATTTGATGGCGTAGAAGATTATGATTTATGGATAAGACTAAGAAAACAGAATAAAAGTTTTTTAAATTGTCCGGAAATATTAGTTGAACATAGAATTCATACTGATTCAGCATTCAATTCAGGTAATAAAAATAATGATAATGTTCCTAGTTTGTTAAAATATCATAATTTGATTGAGTAAAATAAAAATTAAAATTTATTCCATTCAGGTGGACATAAATCGGTTGTATCATTATTAGCTGATGGTCCAAACCAAACAGATGGATAACACACTATTTTATCTGTCCAAGAATTAAAATAAGCAGCCCACCAACTAAATGAACTATTTGCTATAATATTATGATGACAACAGCTCATTAATAACATCTGTTCCCAATCTTCTAATTTATTATCTCCACGAATAAATTCATAATTAGTAAAATGTTCTTTCAAATAATTTATTGTCTCCATAACATCATCTATATCTTCATCTTCACAAAAGTACATTATTGTAAATTGACTATTTTCATATTTATTGTTAATATATTGGAGACATTTATAATAATATTCCTTTGACAATATTGGGTGAAAGTGTTGTATTTTTTTATAATCGCCTAATCTAAAATGCATGCTTATACTGTTTTTTAAATAATCATTACTAATGCTTAATTTGTTTAATAAATCAGTTTTGATATTATTTATGTCAATAATCCTACATATCATTTCATAATTATCTTGGAAATATTTATAGCTTTGAAAATAACCAAAAATTAGACAATTTGTATCAATCATTTCATAAATTGGTAATTCATTAAAAGTGAAATCTTTCTCTCTAATTACATGAATTTGTTGTGGATAAGTTTCAATTAAAAAAGATTTGAGTCTACTAAAAAATGTATTCCAAAAAGTATATCTAATTGTTGTCGAACCTCCGCCTAAAGTATCTGTATTTAGAAAATTAAATTGATTTCTACTCTTAATTGCATAAGATATAGTAGCAAAAATTTGAAATATTTGGTTTCCCAAACCACCCATTAAATTGCAAGTAATCATATAAATAATTAATGTATAATCTATTTAAATAATTAAATCAACCAATTAATTTTTTCATTTAATTTTTCTTCAACTTGTTTAAATATATTATTTCAATTTTATTTATTTTTTGAATAAAATTGATTATAAAAAATGTAAAAAATAAAAGACAAATAATATAACAATGTTTACAACTATTTATAGACCAAAAAAGATTGAAGATTTTGTTGGTAATAAAAATATTATCCAGTCATTTATACAGTGGTTATTAGAATGGGAGCCATCTAATAAGAAGAATAAATGTGCATTAGTATCAGGATTAACAGGAATAGGTAAAACACTGTTAGTGGAATTAATTTTAAAAAAGCATGATTACAATATAATAAATTTAGGATTAGATGATGAACGTGATAAAGATTATATGAATAATGTGATTAGACCAGTATTAAAAACAAAGAAAACATTTGATGGTCAAGAGAATGTATTAGTTGTAAGTGATATTGATTCAGGAGCCGATTATGGATTTATGTCAAGTTTGACTGATTGTATAAAAGAAACAAAGATACCAATTATATGTATCTGCAATAATAGATATGAACAATCAATAAAACCAATATTAAATTATTGTTTTGATATAAAAATGTCAAAACCAAGTTATCAAGATACATATAGATTACTCTACAATATTGTAGTAACAGAAAAAATAAAAATTAAAGAATCAGAGATTAAAGAATTATATGAGCAATCAAATGGTGATATTCGGTTTATTATAAACATGATTCAATTTGGGTTGCGTAAAGGTAATAAAAATATACAAAGTTCGAATATATTTGAAACGACAAGTAAATTGATGTCAATAGACGAAACAATAGATAGTAAATATGATACGTATTGGTTAGCTAATGATATTCATACATTAATGGTTCAAGAGAATTATGTAAATAATATAATGGGTATAAATGACCAATTAAAAAGATTAGATAATTTATCTTATTCAGCACACGCATTATCAGATACAGATATATTTGAAACACAGGTTAATATGACAAAGTGGGAGTTTGAGCCGTATGTAGGTTTAAGTATAATAAATGCTGCTTCAAAATGTAATAAGAAAGCAATGATAAAGTTTCCACAATATTTAGGGCGTGTATCAATGATGTATAAGAATAAAAGAGAAAGGGTAAATTATGATGATGTAAAGTTCTTTGATAATCCGGTTGAAAAGTGTGTTCCTAAAAAATTGACTGCAGAAAAGATGTCAGATGAGACAAAAGAAAAGAAGCCAAGAGGTCGCCCAAAGAAGGCTAAATAATAAATTGAAAAAAGGACTTAAAGACGAATGCACTACATCATGAAGGGAAATTCTTGGGTTTTCTGAAAAAAGGTCAAAAAAAGTTTCCTACACATGAAGAGAAAATAAACAAAATAATTTTGGGAAAGTTTTTTTGATTTTCGAAAAATGGACAAAAATAAATGTCCAAAATTGACTTGTCGAAAACGTCCTTACTGACTAATTTTTTTTATTACGATAAAAAAAATTATCGTCACAAATTAAACCAACTATTTTTATTTTGTTATTGTATTTTTTTTAAAAAAACTTAAAAATATTTTCTCAATAGAAACAAATGGAAACTTTAGGCAACAATTCAGGGGCAAAAGGGGCAGAAAAAGGGCAAACAAAATATATATGCGAAAAATGTGACTTTATATGTTGTAAAAAATATAGTTGGGAGAGACATTTATTGACTGCTAAACATAATAAGGAAACATATGGCAACATTTTAGAAATTTTGGCAACAGGAAAATGGGCAAACCCAAATACTAAGTCATTTTTATGCGATAATTGTAACAAAGGATATCATGATAGAACGGGATTGTGGAAACATAAAAAAAAATGTAATGAAAAAAAAAAATATGAGGAAGATAAAGTCAAAGAAGAAACAACAAAAAATGAAATCAATTTTGACAAAGACCTTATGCTTATGTTAATAAATCAAAATAAAGAACTTTTAGAAATAGTCAAAAATGGAACTCATAATACAAATTCAAATAATACTCACACCAATTCTCATAACAAAGCATTTAACCTAAACTTCTTTTTAAATGAAACATGTAAAAATGCTATGAATATTACCGACTTTGTAGATTCCATAAAATTACAATTAAATGATTTAATGGAAGTAGGTGAACTTGGATATGTAGAAGGGATTTCGAAAATAATAGTGAAAAACTTAAATAACCTAGATGAGACTGTTAGACCAGTTCATTGCACAGACAAGAAAAGAGAAACTATGTATATAAAAGACGAAGGAGAATGGAATAAAGAAGATGAAAAGAAAAGTAAATTAAAGAAAGTTATAACAAGAGTAGCTAATAAAAATATAAGGTTATTACCTGAATTTAGAGAGAAATATCCTGATTACGGTAATTCTTCTTCTAAAACATCTGATATATATCATAAAATGATTGTTGAAGCTATGGAAACCGATGATGATAAGAAAGAAAAAATAATCAAGAATATTTCTAAGGTTACAACAATTAAAGAGTAATTTATTAAAATTAGGTTACTTCGCTTTAAGTAGGTTTTTCAATTTATTATATAAAATTAAATATTTTGAAAAGTGAAAAGTATTTTGATTTTCTCAAAATGGACAAAAATAAATGTCCAAAATTGACTTGTCGAAAACGTCCTTACTGACTAATTTTTTTTATTACGATAAAAAAAATTATCGTCACAAATTAAACCAACTATTTTTATTTTGTTATTGTATTTTTTTTTAAAAAAACTTAAAAATATTTTCTCAATAGAAACAAAATGAAACAAAATGAAACAAATTTAGGAGAAAAAAGAGAAAAAGGAGAAACAACTTTTTATTGTATTTGTTGTGATTATAAATGTTGTGTGAAATTTTCATATGATAGACATCTAACGACATCAAAACATATAAATAAGTCACAAATGAAACAAAATGGAACAAACAAAGAGAAAAAAGAGAAAAAAGAGAATAATGCTTGTAATTGCGGAGTTGTTTATTATAGTAGAACATCTTTATGGAGACATAAACAAAAATGTAAACTAAAAGAAGATTATGAAGAAGAAGAAAAAAACTCTGATGAAATTTATGAGCTTAAAGAGATTATGAAATACTTAATGAAAGAAAATTCAGAAATGAAAAATATGATAATGACTCAACATATATCTACACAAAATATCATGATGGATGTGATTAAAACTGGAACTCATAATACTACTAATAATACAAATTCTCATAACAAAGCATTCAACCTAAATTTCTTTTTAAATGAAACATGTAAAAATGCAATGAATATTACCGATTTTGTTGATTCCATAAAATTACAGTTGAGTGATTTGATGGAAATTGGAGAGCTTGGATATGTAGAAGGGATTTCGAAAATAATAGTGAAAAACCTAAATAACTTAGATGAGACGATTAGACCAGTTCATTGCACAGACAAGAAAAGAGAAACTATGTATATAAAAGACGAAGGAGAATGGAATAAAGAAGATGAAAAGAAAAGTAAATTAAAAAAAGTTATAACAAGAGTTGCTAATAAAAATATAAGGTTATTACCTGAATTTAGAGAGAAATATCCTGATTACGGTAATTCTTCTTCTAAAACATCTGATATATATCATAAAATGATTGTCGAAGCTATGGAAACAGACGATGATAAGAAAGAAAAAATAATCAAGAATATTTCTAAAGTTATATCAATTCAAGATAAATAAATGAATGAATGAATGACTTTTTTCTTTAAGTATGTTTTTCAATTTATTATATAAAATTACATGTTTTTGAAAAGTGAAAAGTATTTTGATTTTATTAAAATGGACAAAAATAAATGTCCAAAAATGACTTGTCGAAAACATCCTTACTGACTGAATTTTTTTATTACGATAATGAAAATTTATCGTAACAAATTAAACCAAACATTTTTATTTTGTGATTGTAATTTTTTTTTGGAAAATTTTTAATATTTTCATTAAAAGATATTATAAGATTAATATTTAGAAAAAATCTTATAATATAATATAAAATAAGATGCCGAAAAAAGACGTTGATTATTCTAATACTATTATATATAAAATTTGTTGTAAAGATGAAAGCATAACAGATGTGTATGTTGGACATACTACTAATTTTATTCAAAGAAAATACGCACACAAAATAGCATCTAACAATTTAAATAATACTTTGAAAATTTATAATGTAATAAGATTAAATGGAGGTTGGGAGAATTGGGATATGGTTGAAATAGCAAAATATAGTTGTAAAGACTCAATAGAGGCTAGAATAAAAGAACAAGAACATTATAATATCATGAAAGCATGTTTAAATAGCTGTCCACCTTATGTTGATATAAAAAATTATTTCTGTAATATATGTAATTTACAATGTAAAAGTCCTAAACAATATAATGAGCATATGAATTGTATTAAGCATATTAATAATTTTACTAGTATAAAATCCCTGAAAAATCCAGATAATTATTTCTGCGAATCTTGTAACTATGAAACGTGTAGTAAAAAAGATTTTAATAAACATATGTTAACATCAAAACATACCAAGCTAGAAAATGCTAGTAAGATGCTAGTAGATTTTGTAAATTTATCCTCTTATCATAATCAAAATTTTATATGTAATTGTGGAAAATCATATTCTCATGATAGCAGTTATTATAGACATAAAAAAAAATGCACATATAAAGCTGACAATATTGTTAAAGAAAAAGAAAAAGAACCAACAGATAAAGATGAGTTGATTTTGATGATACTTAAACAAAATTCCGAAATACTTAAGGAAAACTCTGAATTAAGAAAAGAACAAACTGATATAAAAGAATTAATTTTAGAAATTGTAAAGAATGGAACTCATAATACTATGAATAATAATAATAATAATACTACTAACAATACCAATTCTCATAACAAAGCATTCAATCTAAACTTCTTTTTAAATGAAACATGTAAAAATGCTATGAATATTACTGATTTTGTAGATTCCATAAAATTACAGTTGAGTGATTTGATGGAAGTAGGTGAGCTTGGATATGTAGAAGGAATTTCAAAAATAATAGTGAAAAACTTAAATAACTTAGATGAGACTATAAGACAAGTTCATTGCACAGACAAGAAAAGAGAAACTATGTATATAAAAGACGAAGGAGAATGGAATAAAGAAGATGAAAAGAAAAGTAAATTAAAAAAAGTTATAACAAGAGTAGCTAATAAAAATATAAGGTTATTACCTGAATTTAGAGAGAAATATCCTGATTACGGTAATTCTTCTTCTAAAACATCTGATATATATCATAAAATGATTGTTGAAGCTATGGAAACCGATGATGATAAGAAAGAAAAAATAATCAAGAATATTTCTAAGGTTACAACAATTAAAGAGTAATTTATTAAAATTAGGTTACTTCGCTTTAAGTAGGTTTTTCAATTTATTATATAAAATTAAATATTTTTGAAAAGTGAAAAGTATTTTGATTTTCTCAAAATGGACAAAAATAAATGTCCAAAATTGACTTGCCGAAAACGTCCTTACTGACTGAAATTTTTTATTACGATAAAAAAAAATATCGTCACAAATTAAACCAACTATTTTTATTTTGTTATGATATTTTTTTATATATTTTTTGCGGAAAATGATTTAGGAATTTATCGTTGTTTATATTAAGGGATAATGACAACAAACTCGTCCTATAAAACTCCTAAAGTATTTTTTTGTGAAATATGTGATTATGTTACGTGTTATTCAAAAGATTATAAAAAGCATATTCTTACCAAAAAGCATAAAAACAATATTAACAACTCTTTAGACAATCAAAATGTCCTAAATAAAAAAACTTATAAATGTAATAACTGTAGTAATTTTTTTAACGACAGAGCTGGATTATGGAGACATAACAAAAAATGCGGTTTTCCGAATAATGAAAACACAACAGAAGTTTTATCTGAAATTAAAGAAAAAGAAAAAGAATCAGTTGATAAAGATGAGTTGATTTTGATGATACTTAAACAAAATTCCGAAATACTTAAGGAAAACTCTGAATTAAGAAAAGAACAAACTGATATAAAAGAATTAATTTTAGAAATTGTAAAGAATGGAACCCATAATACTATGAATAATAATAATACTACTAACAATACCAATTCTCATAACAAAGCTTTTAACCTAAACTTCTTTTTAAATGAAACCTGTAAAAATGCTATGAATATTACCGATTTTGTAGATTCCATTAAATTACAGCTTACTGATTTGATGGAAGTAGGCGAGCTTGGATATGTAGAAGGGATTTCGAAAATAATAGTGAAAAACTTAAATAACTTAGATGAGACGATTAGACCAGTTCATTGCACAGACAAGAAAAGAGAAACTATGTATATAAAAGACGAAGGAGAATGGAATAAAGAAGATGAAAAGAAAACTAAATTAAAAAAAGTTATAACAAGAGTAGCTAATAAAAATATAAGATTATTACCTGCATTTAGAGAGAAATATCCTGATTACGGTAATTCTTCTTCTAAAACATCTGATATATATCATAAAATGATTGTTGAAGCTATGGAAACAGATGATGATAAGAAAGAAAAAATAATCAAGAATATTTCTAAGGTTACATCAATTCAAGATAAATAAAGTGACTTTTTTCTTTCTTTAAGTAGGTTTTTCAATTTATTATATAAATATGTATATTTTCAAAATGTCTAAAATCGATATAGTGAAAACGTCCTTACTGACTGAATTTTTTATTACTTAGATAATGAAGATGAATATGATGAATTACATATTTAACATTTCAATACCCACACAACGCTTTTTCGCAAAATGGTAAATACAATAATAAATAAAATGCATAAAAAAGCATAATTGAATTTACAATCCAACACCACATTGAACCAATTGTTTTATCTTCACGATAATTGTAATAAGAAATAAAGAATAAAACAAGACCAAATATTAGACCATGAATCCTTCGTGTATAAAAAAAACTAAATAAAAAGAACAATAACCATGCAAAAAATAATAAAATATTTGTATCAAAAAATAACCACGCTAAGTGCCCTTTATTGCTTATTTTAGTCTTCATATTATTAGTAATATATTTGTATGTAAAATATGGAATAAAAAATACTGAATACATAACTAATAAGTTATTTCTTAATGATATATTTGGTAATAACATAAGACTAATTATTGGTTGAATAAATAATAATATAGCGGCTATTGTAGAAAAAATATGATTATAAAAAGTATTATTTATATTTCGCCAAATAAAAAATTCTATTAATTGCATAGAAATAAAAGAAATAAAAAAAAGATACATCCACATACTATTAAAATCTTTAATTTTATATTGTGTATATGTATTGTTGTAAAAAACAAGCAACAATACAAAACTACTGAATAAAAAAGTATTTAAAGATACATGTTCATTCCAACACATTATTATATTATGATATTATTATAATTTTATATGATGGATAAATCCTGAATTTGAAATATTAAAAAGAACTCGTCAACAACCGAAGAAAAATAAAAATAACATATTTAAATTTAAGTATGTTATTTTCGTATTAATTGTGCTATTTTTACAAGTTCTAAAATTCTTCAATTGTGTAAAATAGATTATGTGTGTAAATTTTCAGTGTAAGTTTTATGCTTAATACTTCTATTATGTTCTGCTTTACCAGCACATCTTACTTCAGAACCACACTCGCAAGTAAAAGTTTCTTTTTGTTTAGCTAAAATTTTTTCTTTATTTTTTTGATACCATTCATCTTTATATTCTTTAACAGTTTCTTTATTTTCTTCAACATATTGTTTAGTTTTTTGTTTAATTTCTTCTTTATGTTCTTGATAATATTTTTGTGTCTGTTCTTTAATACCTTCTTTATGTGATTCATTATATTCCTTTTTAAAATTTTTAATTTTTTCAGAATTTTTCTCTCTATATTCCTTTTGTTTTTGTTTGATTGTTTCTGTTTTTTCTTCTTGAGATATAGTGGGTTCTTGTTCTTTTACAATACCACAAAGTTGATTTTGATAATCAATATGAGTTTTACATTGAAGGTGTCTATGTTTATTTCCGAATGTATAGTTATTACCACATTCACAATCAATAACCTGTTTTTTTTGTTCTTGAATTTTTGTTTTATTAGTTTCTCTCCATTCTTTATTGGCCTTTGAAGCTTCTTCTTTGTGTTCTGCTCGATATTCTTTTTTTTGTTCTGATAATTTTTCTTTATTTTCTTGAGCATATTGTTTTTGATATTCTGTTATTTTTTCTTTATTTTCTTGAACATATTGTTTTTGATATTCTAATTTTTGTTCTTTATTTTCTTCATAATTTTCTTTTGCTTTTTCTAATATTTCTTCTTTATTTTCTTCATACCAATCTTGCTTTTGTTTTTCTTTTTCTTCTTTTGTTGCAATAGGCATATTACAATTTAATTTAGAATGTAGTGTTTCTATCCAATATCTTTCTTTCATTTCAGCTTCTCTTTTATTATTACAATTGTAAGTTTCAATTTGTATCATAGTCCAATTATCCCATCCACCATTTTCTCTAATAAAATTATATAAACGAATATTTTTATTTAAAGTTTCACAGCTTCTTTTGTGTGAATTTTTTCTTTGTTCAAAATTAGTAGTATGCCCAACATATATATCATTAATAGAAATATCTTTACAACAAATTTTGTAAATACAAACTTGTGAATAATCAATTTGATTCTTTGGCATTATAAATATATGTATTAGTTTGTCTTTAAATTATAATAACTTATAATAACTTATAATAACTTATAATAATTCAATTTTATTATTTATTTTTAAAAATCTTCTGTGAGCTCAAATGTGTCGTTTGATTGTGTTTTATTTGCTAAACTATACTCCGAGATTTTTCTCTCGAACATATTCGTTTTGCCTTCTAAACTGATTAAGTCCATAAAATCAAAAGGGTTGATAACATTATAAATCTTTTTGTAGCCAAGTTGCACGACCAATCTGTCAGCAACAAACTTAATATATTGT
>Ga0247839_1000203_pt1 | contig 104262 bp, 83 predicted proteins | sample LaCruzMarch2015__6_FD_192405 | JGI IMG/M metagenome (GOLD analysis project Ga0247839, IMG submission 192405) | Freshwater microbial communities from meromictic Lake La Cruz, Castile-La Mancha, Spain - LaCruzMarch2015_16m | ecosystem: Environmental > Aquatic > Freshwater > Lake | place: Spain...
CTCAAATGGGCGCCGTGGCGACCCGATGTCGTCGGTGCGCGCCAGGAAATGCCTGTGCGTCAGCCCGTCTGGCGCCGACCCCGGTCCGGGCGCGTCCGCGAAAAACGCCGCAGCGCAAATGTCTCCGAAGGATGCACCCTTGTCGTGATCGACAACGCGAGCGATGCGTTCGTCGGCAACGAAAATGACCGGGTTCACGTCCGCGGGTTCATGCGGATGCTCACGGACGTGGCGCGCCAAAGCGGCGCGGCGGTTCTGGTATTGGCGCACGTGGACAAGGCGGCTGCCAAGTACGGGGCAGCGGGGAACACCTACTCGGGCTCTACCGCCTGGCACAACAGCGCGCGTTCCCGCTTGGCCCTGACCGAGAAGGACGGGGCCATCGAACTCGCTCAGGAAAAGCTGACCATCGCCCGCAAGGCGGATGCGCTGCCGCTGTCGTGGGACGCGCGGGGCGTGCTGGTGCCTGGTACGGCGGGGGCAGATATGGCGCGAGGGATCATCGACGCCGCCGACGACGCCGCCCTACTGGCTTGCTTCGTCGCGGCCGAGGAGGCGGGGCTGACGGTGCCCGCCGCCGCCACCGGCCCCGCAACGACATGGCACGCGCTCAGCGACTACCCCGAACTGCCGCAACACCTCAAGGATAGCAAATCCCGCTTCAAGGCCGGCATAGCCCGACTGTTGCGGGCGGGGCTGATCAGGTCCGAGGACTACCGCGATATTCACCGCTCGCCGCGCGTTCGGTTGGTGCGGCAGTTCGCGGCAGTTCTGAACTGCCGCACAACTGCCGCGAACCACCATACCCCTGCGGCGGTTAATGCCGCAAGGGGTGTGGGGGGAACCGCCGCAGCAGTTGTTGACGAGGTCGAACTGCCGCACCTCACCCCTGCCGCCGACCGCGCGGAGGTGTCACTATGAGCGCCGCCGCGCGACTCGCCGCCGCTCGGGAGTCCGGTCTATCGGTGCGACTGGACGCGGCAGGTATCCTCAAGGTCGAAGGACCGACCGACGCCCTTGCGTGCTGGGTTCCCCAACTGCGCGAGGTCAAGCCGGACCTGTTGAAGATCCTCAACGCGCCCGCCGCCGACACCGAAACCCGCCGCCTATGGCGCATTCACCATGCCGATGGTCGCCGCATCTCGCACAGCGTCACCCCCGGCGCAACGCTGGCAGAGGTCCGCGGCTGGTATCCCGATGCACTCGGGATAGAGCCCGAGGACGCGCCGCCCGTGCACCTGGAGCGCGATACGCCGCCCGCTGGGGCGCCCGCGGTGCCTGGCCCCGTCAACCCCATGCCCGCGGCCGTCGCGTGCGTCACCTGCGCCCACTGGCGCGCCGATCAGGTTGGCGATGGGTCGGGGCTCGGTGCCTGCCTGGCCGATGCACCTGCCAGCAAGCGGCCGGGCAGTCTGTGGCCCGCGTCGCTGATTCGATGCGGTCACCACTTGGAGGTCACACCATGAAGAATCCCATACTCGCCCCTGGCACCTTCGCCTATGCCCCCGGCGCGGTCCCGCAACTGCAACCCCAGGGCCGAGCACTACGTCGCGCCATCGAACAGGATCGCCGGTGGTTTGAGAGACACCCGCGGCGCCTGATTCGCGTTCGCGATCCTGTCGCAGGTGAGGGCGCTGCACTCGGACTGCGCGCGCCGACTGCTGGCGGTTACCCTCTGCGGGTGTTCGTGTTCTACGCCGCGCCCGGCGCCCGCCGCCGCTTGGGGCTGTATACCCGCCTGTCGAGCGCCGATCCCGAACCCGTGTTGTTGGCCTATCTGCGGCTTTCGATGGATGCGCAGCGTCAGGGTTACACGGGCGAACTGTCCAATGAGGATTTAGCCGCCGCCCTGGGAGTGTCAGGCGGCTGCACACAACATTGATTGCCTGCAAACCGAACTGCAAGTCCGGACCCGCCACGGCACACCCCGCCAGTGCAGGCCGCTCAAGCGGGGGTGCGCTGCCGGTATTTGCCTAGAACTGGCTGAAGGCGCCATTCTAGCCAGTCTACGGGTAGCACTGACCGATGACCACTGCCTTGCGCCGCGCGTACAAGCCACCTCCGCCGATGACCGTCACCGGTCTGCAAGCCATCGCCGAGGCCATCGCCGAGGCCACCGACGAACGCGCCGCGATTCGGGGGTACGACGGCCACGACTCTCGCAAGACCGTGAAGTTGACGCACGGGCCGGGATGCGCGTTTACTGGGTGCGAGTTACGATGGGGCCTGGCAAGCCCGACAAGTAGGCGATCCTGAGCGCTTCACGGTGCGATTTGGCTGAAGCAGAAAAGGTTTCTCTCTGACAGTTCGGCACGCCAAACGTGTTAGAAGTCATCATCGGGATGTCAAGCCATGAGAAACCCATAACTTTCTCTGCGATTAGGGAATGGATCCGTTCGCCACCTGCCCGAACGGTCAGCCGCTATAGCAGGAGTTTGGTGACTGGCGTAATGAGCGCACCCGCGAAAACTCATAAATTCAAATTACAAATAAATCTGCTGAAGTACTTATGTTAGATCAACTCTATTTTTCTGTCGTCGAACATTGCACCCCTACTAATCTAAATAAGACAAAGGAACACATTCCATTTCTGGATGTTCTAAGAAAAAGACTAACATCGTTTCGCGATGACTTGTACGTTTGGGGAATTTGGGATATTTACCCAAGTGACGACATAGGTAGGCCGCCGATATTATCGGGCGCCGCACGTTCTAAAACTGAAGTATCGAGTATTGCGAAGCAATATGGGCTTGATGATAAAATAGTATATGGCAACGAACACCATTTTAATCAGGTGTTATATGGACTTGCTAGCAGTAAAGACGTCTTGATATCACGCAAGAAAATAGGCGGAGGTAAATATGCGATTGGCGTATGGGGCAGCTCTCTTGAATACTTATTAGGAGCGGAACCTGTCTATATTCAAGAGAAAGCGGATGAATCCGAGACTCTTACTGTGAATCTTAAATATTCAAGTAGAGGCCCACACGCTTCTTGGGCTACTGCGGGTTTCATATCGAACTATATTAGAAAAAGACAAGCAGTCAAAAAACTAGGCGCCATACCTAGCGGAGCATCTGATGTCGCTTTAGTTGACTTTGTTTATGCAGATCATCTTGAAAAAAGCTGAACAGACAAAGCGGGTTGGAAAAAACACAGAGTCATAAAGGCAACGGAAAGACACGTTTTCGTAGAAAAATATCCATTTTTCGGCACCGAATACCTTAGACATGGATGGCAGTCAAGGGTGATTTACACCATTATGTTAGACCGAAAAGAGCTTTATGAAGCGGGAGTTTGCTATCATAGCTCTTATCGCACTCACTTCTTTACAAAAAATGAAGCAAAAAAAAGGAGGGCCGATTATTTTAGAACAGAGAATTTTGAAAATGAAATCATATATGAGGTGCCTATAAACGGTGTGCAGTGGGCGTTAAACTTGCTAAATATAAAAGAATGGCCAGCGACAGCCGATTTCATAACAAGAGCTTTTCGAGTTGCCGCAATGAATCATCATCCTGACAGAGGTGGAAACGCTGAGATGTTTGTGAAGTGCAAAACGGCGCAGGAAGTACTACTAAACCACATACGTTGTTGAAGATTCGCTTGACTTCATGAGGAACTCTTCGGCCATCCGGCAAGAGGTCGATGCGCAGCGCCCCTGAATCCCCGGTCGAGCTGGAGGTCGACGCCAACCTCTATCCCCCAATGCTACTCTGGCACCCGGCCCCACCACACGATCGGGAGCAACCTAGAGGCGCCGATCATCGGCGACGCGTGCCTGCCCCTGGCCACTGCCCCGCACCCCGCCGACTAAACCTCCCAGATCATCCGCCAGGTTTCACCTGATGGAGGCGTCCGTGTCCGTCCAGGTCGAGTAGTCTAGGCCACCCGCAGGCTTGGAGTTTTGCGACAACAATGTTGCTTGCTTGAGCCTACCAAGTTTGCGCTTTTGTTAATTCAAGTGCCAGATTATAAAGCAAAGTGAGTGACCTACAGAGGTACGTAGGAACTTTGGCGATGTTAGTAATGCAACCCCCGCGCGCGCACGCGCGCGAAGGAACTTCTTTAACACTGGCTGCCGGTGAAGGTGGGTAATCACAACCGAGCACGCGGCCGTCTAGATTGCCGCGAGTCCGTCTGGTATCGGTCCGTCCGCACCTGCACGATCGCCAGGGCACGTGCCCCAGATTAAGGGGCGCCAACTCGCCCCGGTCGGCACGCTCCCCAGGTCAAGGGTCTACGGGGAGTGCGCGGCCTGCTGACTGCGGTCAGGGTCTGCGGCAACCTCAAGGTGTGATCGTCGGCACCGCGGCCGGCGCCCGTGACGATCATCAAGCGCACCGGACCCACCGGGAAACCCGAGTTCGTGGTCGTGGAGCAGCGGGGCGACGAGCCAAGCGTGACGATCTGCCGGGCGGATGCAGACACCGCGGAGGCGAGCACGTGATCATCCTGCACGATGCAACCGACGAGCACATCGTTGAGGTGTCCGACGAGCCGGCCATAGGCGACGAGTTTGGAGCCACCGAGGGGGCGGCCGGACAGTGGACGCTCGGATACACCGCGCCCGGCCGGCTACGCTGCCGGGAGGTCTGCTACGGCGGGACACCGCCCGAACCGTCACCCACCTGACCCAACCCCGCCGCCGACCACCAAGAGCCCGCCCTGAGCGGGCTTTTTTGTGGGAGCACCAAGCGTACCGCTGACCGGAGCCTAGGCGACTAATCGGTTACGCCTATCGGGAACGGATTTTGCTTATCTCTCAAAACATGCGGTTATGCCAACGTTGCAAGGTGCGTGCCCGATAGTGGTTGCCTATCGACCGGCGCGAGGAGGGGCGCGGGATACCGGGCGTGGGTGCGCTTGGGCGGCTGATCGGCAGTGTCCGGGGATTGGGATCAGATGCCGGCCGATGAACGCCGAGCCCGCCATGAGCGGGTTTTTTGTGGCGAACTAACCCACAACACCCGACCATAAATGCGCAACGACCCGGCCTAGGCTCAAGGATGGGCTGGACTTGGTTATCCTGCCAAGGTTCGGGGGAATCGTCTACAATTACGCGGTCACCCGCAGGAAACAGGAGCGTCCGTGTGACTCATTCCATGACCTTGGCCATCACCATCTTTCTCTCGCTGCCCCACGTGGCGTCAGCGAAGTGCTTGGGAACGCCAGACGGTGTCTGTCGCTACCCGAAGGGCGACGCTTGGTGCGTCGCGAACCATAAGCCGCCTTACGCTTATACAGACAAGTGCCAGCAAGCCGATGCTGCGCCTTCTCGCGTGGCACGGGTAGATGCGGACCAAACTGCCGCGGACCCTACCCAGGGTCGCGAGTCACAGACGCTTGATTTGAAAAAGGACGAATCGCAGGCTAGGCAAACAAGCCCAAGCGGTATGGAACAAGCAGCAGCCCAATATAACGCAAGGGATGGGAGCGGACTAGCCAGTGCACCTAAGGTCAGGCCGGATGGTGGCATGTACTACATGCACGGAAAGCTACAGCAGGCTACTGATAATAGACCGGTTTTCATTGCAAGTCTATCCTCGTCCCAAGCGGACGAACTCGCATCTGCTTTTGCAAACATGCTTGGCAGACATCCATTTTCCGGGATAACCGAGAGTCATTCTTACTTCAAAGTTATCATTCCTGAAGCGATGCAGGCCACCTATTTCGAAAAAGCAAAGATAAACGGTGGCTTTGATCTTGTTGGGCGGTATGTCTCCAACGTTTCCTACGCAACCGTAGCTGGACAAGAAATGGCGGCACCGGTTTTTGAGGCAGTCTATTTCGTGATGTGGGAGGAACCTGTTAACTTGCCGAGGACCAAGCCCGGACAAGTGTCGCGCTCATCAACCGACCAGTACGCCAAGGAGGTAGAGCGTTATATCCCGGTGATCAGGGACAAGGTCCAGCAGTTCTGGGTTCGTCCGCCAGAGATCACAGGCGATTTGGAAACGGTCGTTTCCGTGCGGCTAAGCCAGGGCGGGGACGTGGTCCCGAATTCGGTCAGCGTGGAGAACTCCAGCGGCAACACGGCTTTTGACCGATCAGTGATCGCGGCCGTGTACAATGCCTCGCCAATTCCGGTTCCCTCAGGTCCGCCCTTCGAGCGGTTCCGGGAGTTCACTCTCAGGTTTTCGCCCTGAGGCGTTGCCCCAAAGCGCGGGGTTTTTTATGTGTGTCGACTAGACTAAACTCGACAGGTACGAACAAAAAAGAAGACGAGCCACAACATGCGAAACTCACAATGGGTCCTACGGTGTTACGCCGAGAAAGAGGCGCCGGGCGTCTGGGTGGCCTTGTGCCTTGATTTTGACTTGGCTGCACAGGCGGAGACCCTTGAACAGGCGCGCGCCCACTTGGACGCGATGATTACCGAATACGTGGACGACGCTTTGACCGGCGAGGATCGGGACCACTCAGCGGCGCTACTGAACCGCCGGGCGCCGTGGCGGTACTGGCTGCGCTTCTACTGGCTATCGCTGCTGGTCAAGCTACGCCGCCGGCTCCCACTTTCACGCGTGGCGTTTCGCGAATCCCGGCAACTCGCACTTGCTAAGTGAGCGGGAAATATCCGCCGCTAACCTGCGTCGATGTAAAGCGCATCCTGCGCGCACTGGGATTCTCGCCGCGCCCTGGCAAGGGAACATCGCACGAACAGTGGGTTAAGGACACCGAGACGGGACTGCTCAAGGTTACGGTAGACTGTCCCAAGGCGCCGTTTTCGCAGACTTTGATCGGCTCAATGCACCGTCAGGCCGGAGTCTCAAAGGCCGAGTTCTACGCCGCGCTGGACCGCTGACGCCCGAGCCCGCCCACCGAGCCCGCCCCCGAGCGGGCTTTTTGTTGGGCGCGCTGTCACCGGCCCGCCGATCCCACGACGCACCCCTCGCGAGCCCTGGCCGAAGGTTCGCCGCGGGATACCGCTGATCGCCCGACGAACGGTAGTCTCCCACCGGAAACCCCACACGCCAGACCAAACGAAAACGGCCTAGACCCTGTTGAGTCTAAGCCGTTGTCATAGCGGATAGAAAATCAGAAGGGACAGACAAGCCGCATCCCAACGGGACAGGTACCAACTGAGGTACCACTAAGTACCGCGAAGTGACGCAAATCAGGGCGGTTTACGCGACTCTACCAGAGCCTAAGCCGCTGTTTTAATGGTGGGCCGTCAAGGATTTGAACCTTGGACCAAGGGATTATGAGTCCCCTGCTCTAACCGCTGAGCTAACGGCCCGTAAAGCAGTTTGGCTGACCGTCCATGGTGCATCGATTATATCGGCATCCCTGCCATCTTGGATTCTCCACGATGATTTTCGTGGTCTTCTATAGGCACCCAGCACGATAACCGGATGTAGGGGCGGGTTTCAAACCCGCCCCTACGCCGTGTCCGGCTATCAGGTACGACGGCTATCGCCACGAACATCACTCGGTATCGAGGAAGCTCTTGAGCTTCTCGGAACGGGTCGGGTGACGCAGCTTGCGCAGTGCCTTGGCTTCGATCTGACGAATGCGCTCGCGGGTGACGTCGAACTGTTTGCCGACTTCTTCCAGCGTGTGGTCGGTGTTCATGTCGATGCCGAAGCGCATGCGCAGGACCTTGGCTTCGCGCGAGGTGAGGCTGGCCAGCATGTTCTGGGTGGCCTCGCGCAGACCGGCCATGGTGGCGGACTCGACCGGTGAGATGACGCCGGAGTCCTCGATGAAGTCGCCCAGATGCGAGTCCTCGTCGTCGCCGATCGGGGTCTCCATGGAGATCGGTTCCTTGGCGATCTTCAGCACCTTGCGGACTTTGTCCTCGGGCATTTCCATGCGCGCGGCCAGCTCTTCCGGGGTGGCCTCGCGGCCCATTTCCTGGATCATCTGCCGGGAGATGCGGTTGAGCTTGTTGATGGTCTCGATCATGTGCACCGGGATGCGGATGGTGCGCGCCTGGTCCGCGATGGAGCGGGTGATCGCCTGGCGAATCCACCAGGTGGCATAGGTCGAGAACTTGTAGCCGCGCCGGTATTCGAACTTGTCGACCGCCTTCATCAGGCCGATGTTGCCTTCCTGGATCAGATCCAGGAACTGAAGGCCGCGATTCGTATACTTCTTGGCGATGGAGATGACCAGACGCAGGTTGGCCTCGACCATTTCCTTCTTGGCGCGGCGGGCCTTGGCCTCGCCGATGGACATCTTGCGATTGACTTCCTTGATCTCGCCGACGGTCAGGAAGTTCTCGCGCTCGACTTCCTGGAGCTTGCGCTGAGCGCGGCGGACATCGTGAGAAAACTCCACCAGACGCGCGGCGAAAGGCCGCGTCGCGGCGAGCTGCTGTTCCAGCCACTGGGGGTTGGTCTCGTTATCCGGGAAGCTTTCGATGAATTCCTTGCGGGGCATGCCGGCCTGATCGACGCAGGCGCCCATGATGGCCTTTTCCTGCGAGCGGATGCGCGAGATGGTGCCGCGCAGGATCTCGGCCAGCTCCTGAAAGACGTTGGCGACCAGTTTGAACTGCAGGAAGACCTCGGACACCTCGGCCATGGCGGCCCGCGAGCGGGGGTCGTCCCGTCCGAACTGTTCGAGGTTGATCTTGAGCACGTCGAAGCGATCACGCAGCAGTTGCACCCGGCGCGCGACTTCGACCGGGTCCGGCCCGGTATCGGCGACGGCCACCGTTTCCTCCTCGTCTTCGGAGGCTGGTTCTTCAATATCCGCCTCGGTATCCGTTTCGGCCACGACCTCCGGAACCGGCGCCGCCACCGGAGCCGGCACCGGTTCGGCATCGGTGTCGTTGAACCCGGAGATGACGTCGGCCAGCCGGGTTTCTTCGCGTTCGACCCGGTCGAAGATCTCGATCAGCTTCTGCACCGAGCGGGGGTAGACGGACAGGGAGGACAGGACCTGGTTGAGGCCCTCCTCGATGCGCTTGGCGATCTTCAGTTCGCCCTCGCGCGTCAGCAATTCGACCGTGCCCATCTCGCGCATGTACATGCGCACGGGGTCGGTGGTGCGTCCGAACTCACTGTCGACACTGGCCAGGGCGGCGGCGGCGGCCTCGGCGGCGTCGTCATCCGATACGGCATTGTCCGTCAGGGTCTGGTCGATGATGTCCGGGGCGGACTCATGGACCATGATCCCCATATCGTTGATCATCCGAACGATGTCTTCGATCTGCTCGGGTTCGACGATACCGGGAGGCAAATGATCGTTCACCTCGGAATAGGTCAGGAAACCCTGCTCTTTGCCTTTGGCGATCAGCTGCTTCAGCTGGGACTGGTGCTGTTCTTGATCCATGGGTTACCTTTGCCGTTCTCTGGGAGAGTTATCAGGCAGACTTGAGGCCGTGCGCGGAACTCCGCATTTTAGCACAGAGTGTCAAGCTCTATTTAATTTTTCAGCGTTCTAGCGCAGACGCGTCCGCGCCTGGGCGTGGTCACGATCCATCTGCTCACGTATCTCCTCGCTCCACTCCGCGGTACTGCGCCGATTGAGCGGCTGTAACCGCTCGGCATCCCGCACGTCTTTGCTCAGCCCCTGCAGTGCGCCGATCAACTCGGCGGCCAAACCGTCTTCCGGGACATCGCGCAAAAAGGGTTCCACGCTCAGTCGCTGGAGATAATCGAAGTGCGGATGGTCGCGCCAGCGCTCCGTCAGGGTGGCCTTGTTGATGCCCGGATACGCGGTGATCGCATCGAGCAACTGGGCCAGGACAGCCACTCCCGGATTCTCCAGCCGTCGCCAGTCGTCGGCCTGCTCCGCGGCCGCGGGCGCCAGCTCGGGGTGGTCAAGCAACAGCGCGATGGCCTGCGCCACCCGACTCGGCCGCGTCGGCCGCTGGACCGCGGGGCGGGTCCGCCGCGCACCGGCCGGGCGTTCGGCGCGGCGGGGAGCGATCCCTGCCAGCGCCGCCAGCCGACCCTCCAGCATATCCCGATAGATGCCGGCTGGTACCTTGGAGATCAAGGGCTTTGCCAAAGTCACCAAACGCGCCTTGCCGTCGCGGCTGACCATGTCCACCTGGTCGGAAAGATGGTCGAAAAAGCAGTCTGAGAGCGGCGCGGCGCGCTGCATGCGCTGCTCGAAGGCCGCCTGGCCCTCGGCGCGAATCAGGGTGTCCGGGTCCTCCCCGTCCGGCAAAAAGAGAAAGCGCAGTGACTGACTGCCGGTCACCAGGGGTAATGCCGTTTCCAGTGCCTTCCAGGCCGCGTCGCGCCCGGCACGGTCGCCGTCGAAGCAGAACACCAACTCCGGCGCCGAGCGCAGCAGCACCTGGAGGTGGTCGACGGTGGTTGCCGTGCCCAAGGTGGCCACCGCATAGTCGATGCCGAACTGGGCGAGCGCAATGACATCCATGTACCCTTCGACCACCAGCAGCCGTTCCAGTTTGCGCCGCGCCTGCTGGACTTCGTAAAGCCCGTAGAGTTCGCGCCCCTTGTGGAAGACCGGTGTCTCCGGGGAGTTGAGATATTTGGGCTTGCCGTCGCCGAGCACCCGCCCGCCGAAGCCGATCACCCGCCCGCGGCGGTCGCGAATCGGGAAGATCACGCGGTCGCGAAAGCGGTCGTAACGCTTGCCGTCCTGCTCCGTGATGAGACCGGCCTGCAACAACCGCTCGCGCTGCGCCGGGCTCTCACCCAACCGTGTCAGCAGCAAGTCCCAACCGGGCGGCGCATAGCCCAGGCCATAACGCCCGGCGATCTCACCGCTCAGGCCGCGGCCCTTGAGATAGTCGATCGCGCGGGAGGCGTCCGGATGCTCACGTAACTGCATCCGAAAGATCTGGGCAGCCTGCTCCAGGGCGTCATACAGGGGCGCATAATCGGGACCGGCCGACGCCGCTCCCGCCTCGCTCGGCACCTCGAGCCCGGCCTTGTGGGCCAGTTCCTCGATCGCTTCGCGGAAACTGAGCCGGTCATACTCCATGAGAAAACCGATGGCGCTGCCATGCGCACCACAGCCAAAACAGTGATAAAACTGCTTCTCCTGGCTGACCGTGAAGGACGGGGTTTTCTCGTCGTGAAAGGGACAGCGCGCCTGGAAGTCCTTGCCCGCCTTGCGCAACTGCACCCGACCGCCGATCAGTTCGACAATGTCGGTGCGTGCGAGCAGATCATCGATGAACTGGGGTGGGATCCAGCCGGCCATGCCCGCAGCCGGCTTCAGGCACCGAGCCGCCGCTTCACCATGGCACTGACCGCGCCCATGTCGGCACGTCCCTGCACCTGAGGCCGCAATACGGCCATGACCTTACCCATGTCGCTCATGGCCGCCGCGCCGCTGGCGGTCACCGCGGACTCGACCAAGGCGGTCAGTTCGGCCTCGCTCAGGGCCGCCGGGAGATAGCCCTGGATGACCTCGACCTCGAAGCGCTCCACGTCGACCAGATCCTGACGACCGGCCGCGCCGAACTGCTCGATGGAATCCCGCCGCTGCTTGACCATTTTATCGAGCACGGCCAGCACTTGTGCGTCATCCAACTCGATGCGTTCGTCGACCTCGCGCTGTTTGACGGCCGCGAGGATGAGGCGAACGACCCCGAGCCTCACCTTGTCACCCGCCTTCATGGCGGTCTTCATGTCGGACTGGATTTGCGCCTTGAGCATCGTCTCGACCTACTGCGGCATCAGGCCGCGACCGACTGAACTTCCGGGAGGATGGCAGGGCTCGGACCGCGGCCGAGACCCTGGGGCCAAGCGACCGTTAGTACGGGCGTTCCCAGCGACGTGATTCGCGCTGCAGCTTTTTGTGATGACGTTTCACCGCCGCTGCCTTCTTGCGCTTGCGCTCGGAGGTAGGCTTTTCATAGAACTCACGGCGACGGACCTCGGCGAGCACACCTGCCTTTTCGCAGGAGCGCTTGAACCGCCGCATGGCGACCTCGAAGGGCTCGTTATCTTTGACGCGGACGCTGGGCATAGATGTCCTTCAGACTCCAGACGATAGGTTAGGCGAAAATAAAGACCACTAATTTTAGCTGAAACGCGGGTGTGATTGCAAGGGGTGTCGTCGCGCCGCCAGGCAGCAGGTTCCACCAGCCGCGCGGGTAGGTTATCGTGCGAGATCAAGAATTATCGGAGCAACCTGACGATGCGGGTACTCGGGATCGAGACCTCCTGCGATGAGACCGGAGTGGCGATCTACGACTCGGCCGCCGGGCTCATGGCCCATGCGGTTTACAGCCAGATCGCGATTCACGCGCAGTACGGGGGCGTGGTCCCCGAGCTGGCCTCGCGCGATCATGTGCGCAAGACCCTGCCGCTGATCCGCGAGGTGATGGACACGGCCGGACTGACCGCGGGGACCATCGACGGGGTCGCTTACACGGCCGGGCCGGGGCTGATCGGCGCCCTGCTGGTGGGCTCCGCGCTGGGGCGCAGCCTGGCCTGGGCCTGGGGGGTGCCGGCCATCGGGGTCCACCACATGGAGGGTCACCTGCTGGCCCCGCTGCTCGAAGAACCGGCCCCACCCTTCCCTTTCGTGGCGCTCCTGGTCTCCGGCGGCCACACCCAGCTGGTGGACGTGGAGGGAGTCGGACGCTACCGCATCCTCGGCGAGTCGCTGGACGATGCCGCCGGCGAAGCCTTCGACAAGACGGCCAAGATTCTCGACCTGCCCTACCCCGGCGGGCCCGAACTCGCGCGCCTGGCCGAACGCGGCGACCCGCGGCGCTTCCGCTTCCCGCGCCCCATGACCGACCGTCCGGGGCTGGATTTCAGCTTCAGCGGGCTCAAGACGTTCGCCCTCAATACCTTGCGCACAACGCTCCCTGACGCGACCGACCCCGCTCAAACGCGCGCCGATATCGCCCGCGCCTTCGAGGAAGCGGTGGTGGAGACGCTGGTCATCAAGTGTCGGCGCGCACTCCAGGCGACCGGGCGACAACGCCTGATCCTGGCCGGCGGGGTGAGCGCCAACCGGCGCCTGCGTGAGCGGATGAACGCGGCCATCGCCGCGGTCGGGGGGGAGACCTTCTATCCGCGTCCGGCGCTGTGCACCGATAACGGGGCCATGATCGCCTATGCCGGCTGGCAGCGGCTGCGCGCCGGTCAGCACGAGCCGCTGTGCTTCGCGCCCAAGGCGCGCTGGGCGATGGAGTCGCTGCCGGCGCTGGAGCCCCGGACCATTGACCACTGATCCATAACAACGGCGGGGCAGCCATGTCCGTGTGGGAGGTCGCGACGCGCGCGCCAGGCGAGCAATATAGCCTTCGTACCTGATATCCGCACAGATCCTTGGTGTCGGGGCGGGTTTGAAACCCGCCCCTACGTCCGGTTATCACGTCCGATGGCTATAAGAGACTCAGATCAGTCCTGATCCGACCCGCCGACCTGATCGACCAGCCGGCCTTCGGACCCGGTCAGCAGATTCTTGATGTTACTGCGATGGCGCCAGATCAACACCCCGGTCATGATCAACTGCATGCCGATCAGCACCGGATCAGGCCAAAGCAACCAGACGATCAATGGTGCCAGCAACATGGAAATGAGCGCCGACAGGGAGGAAATCTTCAGCACCTTGGCGACGAAGAGCCAGATGAGCGCGACGCCCAGCCCGATCGGCCACCAGAGCCCGAACTGGACTCCCAGAGCGGTGGCGACCCCCTTGCCGCCGCGGAAACCGAAAAAGACCGGGAACAGGTGACCGATAAAGGCCGCCAGACCGACCGCCGCCAATACCCAGGGGGCGACCCCGAGCAGGTGCCCGGCGAGCATGGGCAAGAGCCCTTTGAGACTGTCGCCGAACAGGGTGATGGCCGCGGGCTTTTTCCCGCCGATACGCAGGACGTTGGTCGCCCCCGGATTGTTGGAACCCTGGGTGCGCGGGTCCGGCAGGCGCATCAGTCGGCACACGATGATGGCACTGGACACCGAGCCCAACAGGTAGGCGGCGAGAATGAGCAGGCTTGCGGTAATCATGGGCGCGCATTGAAACCGGGTTGAGGCCACGGGTCAAGGACCAGCGGGATATCTGTTGCGCCGCCGTCGGCTTGAGGCATCATCGACACCCCGATAGCGACGGAGCCCCACTCATGAGCCAAACCCACCAGGACATCGTCTTCATCCACGGCCTGACCATCGAGACCACGATCGGCATCCACGACTGGGAGAAGCGCATCCGCCGCCCGGTCATCCTCGATCTGGAGTTGGCCAGCGACTGCGCCCGCGGCGCGGACACCGACCGCATCACCGATGCGCTGGATTATGACGCGGTCACCCGCCGCCTGACCCAGTTCGTCGGCGAGAGCCGGTTCGAACTGGTCGAGACCCTGGCCGAGCGCTGCGCCGCCATCCTGCGCGATGAGTTCGCCGTGCCCTGGGTGCGCCTGACGCTCAACAAGCCCGGCGCGGTCGGCGCCGGGGTGGACGTGGGAGTCATTATCGAGCGGGGGCGGCGCGGCGCTTGAAACGCAGCGGTTGGCGCCCGCGCTTCGGTGATTGCCGGGACATGATCTCCCGTTTGGAAATCGCCTTAGCACCCATATCAACCCTTTCTGCCACGCATGAACGCCACAGAGCGTCCGGGGGATTTAACAATGGCCGACGAAGACCGAACCCCAGACGGGCCAACATCGGCAGCCAAGCAGGGGCAACTGATCAACGTCCTGGGACGCCTGATGCCGCTGATCGACAGCTTGACCGACAAACTGCGTAACGTACTGCTGCTCGGGATCGTGATCTTGGGGTGGATCGCGGTCTGGCTGATCTTGATCCAGGGCTGGTCGCCGCTCATCGCGCTGACGATCCTGGGTGTCGCAGCGCTGCCGCTGTTGCTCATCCTGCGCTTCTGGTGGGCACTCGATGACTTGCAGGATTTGCCCGCAACGGCGGATCGGATGCTCACGGATGCGGGCGGCCAGGTCCAGACGACGCTGCAAGACTTGCGTGCGGGCAAAGCGCCGAAGCTCGGCGCCATCGCCTCGGCGAAGGGTCTGTGGTCACTCGGGGCGCTGGCCGGCGAGGCGCGGGAACTGCTCGGTTCCTACGTCAATTTCGGAATCCTGTTGAATCCCCTGGCATTGGGGCTGGGCGTCTTGTCGCTGCTGTTCGTACTGCTGTTGGCGATGGTAGGAATCATTCTCGCCCTCTTCACTGTGCTGTGAAATGATCGGACCGATACCCTTGATCATGGATCCGGCCACGCGGCATCGTAGGGTGGACAAGCGCAACACAGTCCACCAGCGGCGGCGCGAGATTCGGTGGACTGCGCTACGCTTGTCCACCCTACGGCCGGAACGATGATCAACGCCGGTACCCCGGAACGAAAAAAACCGGCACATGCGGCCGGTTTTTTGCTGGCCCCGCACGCGACGGGACCCGACCGAATAGCGTCAGGCCATCGCCTTGATATGGGCGTTGAGGCGGCTCTTGTGACGCGCGGCCTTGTTGGCGTGGATGGTGCCTTTGTTGGCGGCGCTGTCGATCTGCGGCACGGCGGTCTGATACGCCTGCATCGCCGCCTCCTTGTCGCCCGCTTCGATCGCCTTGACGACCTTCTTGATGAAGGTGCGCAGGGTGCTGCGCTGCGAGGCGTTCTGCCGACGGCGCTTCTCGGCCTGGCGGGCGCGCTTTTCGGCTTGTGCTGAGTTGGCCAAGGGAATCTCCTGGAAACCTGAAAGGGACGCACCCGTTTCGGGCGCCGGAATAAAGACCGGGCATTCTGCACAACAGACACTCGATTGTCAACCGGTTTGCTCGCTCTAGAGCGTTCGCACCTGATATCCAGACAGACCTTCGTGTAGGGGCGGGTTTGAAACCCGCCCCTAGGTCCGGTTATCACGTCCGAAGGCTATACTCCCCGCCTTTTGCGGAGTCAGCGCCCCCGTGTCCAGTCTCGCCGCGTCCATTGCCAAAGTCGGCAGCAACACCTTCGTGTCACGTCTGCTGGGCTTTGTGCGCGATCTGGTGATCGCCCGGGTCTTCGGCGCGAACGCGGGCACCGACGCCTTTTTCGTCGCCTTCAAGATCCCCAATCTGATGCGCCGCCTGTTCGCGGAAGGGGCCTTTGCCATGGCCTTCGTCCCGGTACTCAACAGCTACCGCGAGCAGCGCAGCCAGGCGGAATTGCGCAACTACCTGGACGACATGGCCGGGGTGCTGGGGGCGGTGCTGCTGGTGGTGACGCTGCTCGGGTGCCTTGCCGCCCCGCTGCTGGTGCTGCTCTTCGCCCCTGGGTTCAGTGCCGAAGCGGGTCAGCGTGAACTGGCGGCGGAACTGCTGCGGCTCACCTTTCCCTACATCCTGTTCATCTCGCTCACCGCCTTCGCCGGCGGCATCCTCAACACCTACGAACGCTTTGGGGTGCCGGCCTTCACCCCGGTCTTGCTGAATCTGGTCCTGATCGCCTGCGCACTCTGGCTGGCGCCGCTGATGGACCGCCCGATCGTCGCCCTCGCCTGGGGGGTGCTGATCGGGGGCCTGGTTCAGCTCGCCTTTCAGGTGCCCTTTCTGCGGCAACTCGGGCTGCTGCCGCGCCCGCGCCTGCGGTTTCAGGACCCCGGCGTGCGGCGGACCTTCGGGCTCATGGGGCCGGCCCTGTTCGGCGCCTCGGTCGGCCAGCTCAATCTGCTGATCAACACCATCCTCGCCTCCTTCCTGGTCAGCGGGAGCATTTCCTGGCTCTATTACTCGGACCGCCTGATGGAATTCCCCATGGGCGTGCTGGGTGTCGCCCTGGGCACCGTGATCCTACCCAAGCTCTCGCAGCGCCACGCGGCCGAGGACCCGGACGCCTTCTCCGACACCCTGGACTTCGGACTGCGCTGGCTGCTGCTGCTCGGGGTACCGGCGGCCGTGGGGCTCCTGGTCCTGGCCGGCCCCATCATCGCCACCCTGTTCTTCTCCAGCGATCCGGGTGCCGCCTTCGGCGCTGCGGATGCGCGCATGACCGCCCTGAGCCTGATGGCCTATGCCCCCGGCCTGGTCGGCTTCATCGCCGTCAAAGTACTTGCGCCCGGCTACTACGCCCGCCTGGAGATGCGCACCCCGGTGCGGATCGCCGTCATCGCCATGGCGGCCAACATCATCTTCAGTCTAGCCCTGATGTGGCCGCTGGGACACACCGGTCTGGCCTTGGCGACCACCCTGTCGGGGCTCGTCAATGCCGGACTGCTGCTGCGCGGACTGCGTGCCGAGCGGGTTTATCGCCCCCTGCCCGGCTGGCCCGCCCTGCTCGCCAAGGGGCTGGGCGCCAGCGTGCTCATGGGCCTGTTACTCGCGCTGGGCATCGGGTCCATCGACGACTGGCTGGTCCAGAGCGGAGGCGAGCGCGCCCTGCGCCTGGGGCTGTGGATGTTCGCGGCCGGCGGGCTTTATGGGGCGGTGCTGCTTGCCGTCGGTATTCGGCCGCGGCATTTGTTGCGGGTTTGAGCGACGGTGCGCGGGCGGTCCAAAAAACGCGGCAGCCCTGGTCAGACGATGCAGTTGGCCACGCTCCAAGATCCCTATGCCATCGCGGGGAGCTGACAGCCGCGTCTGCTCAGGCTTCGCTCCCTCTAGCGGTATAGTTTAAATTTCTGAGTGAGCTGTTCATAAGTGGGCAGGTTAATCCCTTCCGCTAAACCACTCTCATATTCAGCCTTCAGTGACTCCAAAATATCGAAATACTGTTCAATTATTCCCTGAAGATCGCATCTTGCATCAATTTTCTCATCATCCAGATCTTCGATGCTATCGTCCGAAGCGCGCAGTTCAGCGGTCAATTCTAGAATTTTCTCGGCGAGTATCGGTATGATAACGGAGAGGTCTCGTTCGCTGATCGATCGCATAAATCACCTTTCGTTGGATCAAGTAGCAGAGAAAATAACGCAAGCGCGCCCAGCTTCGACCGCCTTTGCTATCGCTGATCTAGCGAGCGTGTTGAGCGCACCCTCATAAGCAGTCTTTGTCATGAGGTTGACACACCGCAACGAATAATGGTTCGGGTCGCGTCGGCTTGGAGTATGCTTGACATCTAACGAGGCTGGAACTGGCGATTCTTTTTTCCCCATGATGACGCTTTGCAGGCGCGGTAAAGGTCGCGTGGGATTGCGGACATGGTGAGTCTCCTTGCGATCAAATTTTGTCGCATATTTTTTTAGCCAGCGGATTAGCGCGACGCCTGCGGTGCGCGCCCTTCAGGGCGAAGTTAGGGCGAATTAATGTTGGAAGACGCGGCCTTTTCGCCTTCTCTTGTGACTCTCATAAGAAATCGTAACGCCTCGTTCACCGAGTTGGAATCCGGAAAAACAGACGCAACGTCCGGTGCAAAAACAACGCCATGTTGCGGAAGCGTACTGCGGTTTGGCCCGTATTTCCTAACGCGCAGGCTTTTCAGGTCATACTCTGGCAGGAGGTCACCTTCTTGATGAGATTCAATTTTCTTCATAAGCTGGTCGCTCGCTATTGGTTGCGGGCCGTGCTCTGATTATGCGTGTGATTCTGCCGCGTTCTGTATATGAGACTACGAGGATGCGGCCCTGTTCCGAGCATCCGACCCTGATGTATCGATGCTCAGCTTCTGAATCCTCTGGATCAAAAAAGTCGATATAAAGTGGGTCATTGAATATGCTCACGCTCTCATCAAAGGAGACACCGTGCTTTGCACATCTTTACCGGTTGCTCTTGCTTGGCCCAATGCGCTTGAACTAGGCGAGATCTTCAGTCAGAGCGACTATACGTGGTCTGTCCCTGGTTTCCGCTGGTTTCCGTCCTCGCCATTTACCTTGACGCGTAACATAACATCAAATCCAGAAACACAAAGTTCATCGGCTCTCTTCTTGCGAAAGGGCTCCGCAAGCTTGTCCCGTGAAGTTGGCAATACGTCCCACCGCTCGACCTCACCAAGCTCTACAGAGAAGCCAGCTTTGCTAAACAAGTCCAGCATCTCACTGAATTGAATCCTGTTGGTGTAGAAACCTGAGAAGGAGAAAAACTGCGACTCCCAAAGAGCTTCACTGAAACGAAGATTGTTCAGGCGGCCACCGAGATGATCGCGTAGATCGATTCGATGGGAAGCAATCGCATCAGTGCGCATAACTCGTCTGCATTCAATCTGAGTTTCCAAAAACTCGGCGCGTCTGACGTGTTCAAGCACCGCATGGCTGAATACGAGATCGACGGACCTCGACGGCAGTTCTTTCAAGCTATTGAGTCCGTCAGTTAAGTAGCGTGCTTCGCAAGCATCCAACACGTCATTCAGCGAGCGGGCATCGGTCAGTTGAGGGGGGGCTAAACCCAGCTTTTCAAGAAGTTGCGCGAGATCAAGATAGCAAGTCAAGTCCAATCGCGCGAAATCGGCGCGGTCAATTAGAATTGCTCGCGCACCGTGGGCTTTCGATATTAATGCGGTGGCAATACTATCGCCTGGCCCAAGTTCGAGAATCGTTTTACCATTCAGCGTCGCAGTTAAACCTGCGCGTTGCACATGCGTATGAAATACGCTGGTCGAATAAGCAGCTGAATCCATTGCCCCATGGCGGAACAAGCCAACATTTTGCCAAAGCTGGTATGCGAATGGAAGGCGCGACAAGGCGACTTTTCCCGCAATCTTTGCCCACCAAGGCACCCAGGATTTAATGCTCATGAGTGTAGAAAATCTCTCGCGGCTAACGTGTCCTAAATTGCAAGCCACGCGCGGTCGGCACAGCGGACCCTACGGTGACACCGTGACCTGTAGGGTCCGCTGTGCGGACCGGCGACCATGCCGATCGCGCGGTGGCCGGGTTTATGACCAAGGCCGCAATCCATTATTCAAACATGCTACCGCACCCGCGCCCCACCGCCAAGCCGGCGACCCATCAAGTTGTGTCCGCTACCTGGACGTGCTCACGACTGAGCCGAGACGATGCGCCCCAAGTGCGTTCGCCCAGCACCCTACCATCAGGTCAGGGTGACGGGATTTCACCCGCCCCCTCTCACAGACTACCGGACATACGGTTTTCCGCATCCCGCGGTTGTGTCGGGCAGGCGCAGCCGTCGGCGGCCACGGCACGAGATCAGCCTGGGTGCCCATTGACTCGGACCCTGCGGACCGTCGGCCGCTCCCAATCCGAGCAGTGCGTCCACCCACCGGAGACAGACGGTGGTGTATGATTTGGCTATGAAAAGCCCACGCCGCAACCGTAAGAAACCAGCCCGTCCACCCACCCACAACGCCGCCCGAACGCAAGCCCGGCTGCGCGAAGATCAGGTGTTGCTGGACAACGCGTTCGTGGGTATCTTCTATGTCCAAAACCGCCGCTTCACCCGCACCAATCGCCGCGCCGAGACGCTGTTCGGTTTTGCGCCGGGCGAACTGATCGGCCGCTCGACCGAGATCATTTACCCCGGCCATGCCACCTTTCCGGCACTGGGCGAACGCGCTGATCCGACCTGCTGGAAGCCATCCCGTCGCCGGTTTTTTCAAGGATGCGCAGGGACGCTATCAGGGCGTCAACCGTGCCTTCACCGAGTTTTTCGGACGCGCGGAAGCGAAGGTGATCGGCAAGACGGTTCATGAGTGCTGGCCGCGGGAGAGTGCCGACCGCTTTGCTGGACCTGGATCATTATCAAGGCGAGGACCTGCCGACGATCACCGTCCCCAGCGGCGTCACCGCGGCGGGAGCGCAGCAAACAGACGCCGCGGCCGTGCCGGCGCGAGCCGATGCCGCCCTCTATCAGGCCAAGGATGGCGGGCGCAACCAGGTCATCCTCGCCGACACCGGGTAGTCACTCGGGATAAGACGTGCCGATCCGCTCGGCACCCGCGGGCGACCCGCGTATACTATGGCGCCCGTCCGCTTGCTCGTACGACCCATGAGGCTGATCCGCGGTATTCATAATCTGCGCCCTGACGATCGGGGCTGCGTGGCCACCATCGGCACCTTCGACGGGGTGCACCTGGGACACCGCGCGGTCTTCCAGCGCCTGCTCGGGCACGGCCGCGCACTCGGGCTGCCGGCCACCGTCATCACCTTCGAACCCCAGCCGCTGGAGTTTTTCACCCCGGATCACGCGCCGGCGCGCCTGACGCGACTGCGCGAAAAACTCCAGGCCATCCGTAAATACGGTATCGCGCGGGTGATGCTCCTCGAGTTCGGTTCGCGACTCGCGTCCACGGAGGCCGCGGCCTTTGCCCGGCACCTGTTGCTGGAGGGGCTGGGTGTGCGCTATCTGCTGGTGGGGGATGATTTCCGCTTCGGCCGCGGGCGCACCGGCGACTACGAACTCCTGCGCACCATCGGCACCCAGGCGGGCGATGCCGGTTTCGCGGTCGAGAATCTGCACACTATCACCCATGGCGAGGAGCGGATCAGCAGCACCCGGGTGCGCGAGGCGCTTTACCGCGGCGATCTGGAGCAGGCCGAACGCTTGCTCGGACGACCCTACCGGATCCAGGGCCGGGTGGGCCACGGCGATCGCCGCGGGCGCACCATCGGCTTCCCCACCGCCAACGTCGACCTGCACCGGCGGGTCAGCCCGCTGCACGGGGTCTTCGCCGTGCAGGTGCGCGGGCTGGACGCGGGTCCGCGACCGGGTGTCGCCAACGTCGGCACCCGCCCCACGGTCGGCGGCCAGGGGTATCGGCTGGAAGTGCATCTGTTCGACTTTGATCAGGAGATCTACGGCCGTCATCTGGAGGTGGAGTTCCGGCTCAAGCTGCGCGACGAGCGGCGGTTCGGCTCATTCGAGGAACTGCGCCGCCAGATCGCGCTGGATGCGGCGGCGGCGCGGGCGTATCTGGCCGGACCGGCGGGCTGCAACGCGGACCGGGTGACTTGAAGAATTCCCGGTCACGTTGTACCTTCATTCTGTGCAATCATAGGGTTGGCAGAGCCCCTGTGGCACCGGCAACGCCCCGTTCCCAGGCGCGGGACAACCTCAAGGCATACGCGTGACTGACTATAAATACACCCTCAACCTCCCCAACACCGACTTTCCCATGAAGGCCAATCTGGCGCAGCGGGAACCGGCGCTTCTCAAAAGATGGGAACAGTTGGATATCTATTCACAGATTCGGGCGGCACGCGCGGGCGCGCAACGCTTTATCCTGCATGACGGCCCGCCCTATGCCAATGGCGACATCCATATCGGCCATGCGGTCAACAAGGTGCTGAAGGACATCATCGTCAAAGCGCAGACGCTGGACGGAATGGACGCACCCTATGTGCCGGGCTGGGACTGCCACGGGCTGCCGATCGAGCTCCAGGTCGAGAAAAAGCAGGGCAAACCCGGACAGAAGCTGAGCCCGGCGCAGTTCCGCGTCGCCTGCCGCGACTATGCCGCCACGCAGGTGACTGGTCAGCGCGCCGACTTCAAACGCTTGGGCGTGTTCGGCGACTGGGAACGGCCGTATCTTACGATGGATTTCGCTTTCGAGGCGCAGATCATCCGCTCGCTGGGGCGGATCATCGCCAACGGCCATGTCATCAAGGGCGAGAAGCCGGTGCATTGGTGTATCGACTGCGGGTCGGCCCTGGCCGAGGCCGAGGTCGAATACGCCGACAAGCAGTCCATCGCCGTCGACGTGCGCTTTGCGCTGGCCGAGCCGCAGGTGCTGGAGGCGCGCTGCCACGGCTCGCCCAACGGCTGTGGCGAGGGACCGGCGTCGCTGGTCATCTGGACCACCACGCCCTGGACGCTGCCGGCCAACCAGGCGGTGGCGGTCAATCCGGAGTTGGAATACACCATTGTTCAAGTGGGCGGCGACGACCGGCCAGGAACCGGCGAGCGGCTGATCGTCGCCGAGGGCCTGCTCAAAGACACGATGCACCGCTGGGGCTATGAGCACTATCGGGTGCTGGGCTATGGACGAGGCGCGGATTTGGAGGGGGTGAACCTCCGGCACCCCTTCTATGACCGTGAGGTCCCGGTGATCCTCGGCGAGCATGTGACCCTGGAAGCGGGCACCGGCGCTGTTCACACCGCGCCCGGTCATGGCCTGGACGACTATATCGTCGGCAGCCGTTACGGCTTGCCGGTCGACAACCCGGTGGGCGGCGACGGCCGTTTCCTGCCCGGCACGCCGCTGTTTGCCGGTGAGAATGTCTTCAAGGCCAATGAGCACGTGGTGGAGGTGCTGAAGGCGCATGGCGCGCTGCTGCTGGAACAGCGCTTCACCCACAGCTATCCTCATTGCTGGCGTCACAAGACACCCATCATCTTTCGAGCCACCCCGCAGTGGTTCATCAGTATGGAGAAGCGGGGCCTGCGCGCGGCGGCCCTGGATGCCGTCGGCCGGGTCGATTGGACACCCGACTGGGGTCAGGGACGCATCGAGGGGATGGTTGGTGGGCGGCCGGATTGGTGTATCTCGCGGCAGCGCACCTGGGGGGTGCCGATTGCCCTGCTGGTCCACAAGGTCACCGGCAAACTGCATCCGCGCACGCCCGAACTGATCGAGGAAGTGGCGCGCCGGGTGGAGCAGACGGGAATCGAGGCCTGGTTCGAGCTGCATCCCTCGGGTCTGCTCGGCGAAACGGAAGGGGCCGAGTACGAGAAGGTCCAGGACACTTTGGATGTGTGGTTCGACTCCGGCGTCACCCACGCCTGCGTCCTAGAGGAGCGCGCGGGGCTGCGCGCCCCGGCGGATCTCTACCTGGAGGGCTCGGACCAGCACCGCGGCTGGTTCCAGTCGTCGCTGCTCACCAGCATCGCCATGCATGGGCGGGCGCCCTACCGTCAGGTCCTCACCCACGGCTTCACGGTCGACGCCAAGGGCGAGAAGATGTCCAAGTCCAAGGGCAACGTGGTGAGCCCCCAGGACGTGATGAAGACCCTGGGGGCGGACATCATCCGGCTATGGGTCGCGGCCACCGACTATCGCGCGGAGATGAGTGTTTCCGATGAGATCCTGAAGCGCACCGCCGATGCCTACCGGCGCATCCGCAACACCACCCGCTTTCTGCTCGCCAACCTCAACGGCTTCGATCCCGCGGTCAATCAGGTGGCGCCGGCCGCCATGATCGCCCTGGACCGCTGGGTGATGGACCGAGCGCTGCAACTCCAGGGCGAGATCATCGCGGCCTATCGGACCTACCAGTTCCACCTGATCTACCAGAAGGTCCACAACTTCTGCGTGGTCGATCTAGGCGGTTTTTATCTGGACGTGATCAAGGACCGCCAATACACCACGGCGGCGGACGGGTTGCCGCGGCGGTCCTGCCAGACCGCCCTGTATCACATCGCCGAGGCCATGGTGCGCTGGCTGGCGCCGATTCTGTCATTTACGGCCGATGAGATCTGGGGCTTCATCCCCGGTCGGCGCGACCCCTCGGTGTTCACCGCCACCTGGTATAAGGGTTTGGTCGCGCTGGACGATGCGACCGACCTGGACCGGGCGCTCTGGGATCAGATCCTCGCCGCACGGATGGCCGTGGGACCGGCGTTGGAGAGCGCCCGTAAGGCCAACCTGATCGGTTCGGCCTTGGATGCCGAGTTGGATCTGTACTGCGACCCCGGACTCTATCAGGCCCTGGGTCGACTGGAGGACGAACTGCGTTTCGCCATGATCACCTCGCAGGTACGGCTGCACCCGCTCGCCGAACAGCCGGACACGGCGGTCAGCACGGATCTGGCGGGCCTGGCGGTGCGGGTGAACGCGTCGAAACACGCCAAATGCGTGCGTTGCTGGCACCATCGGGCGGATGTGGGCACCCACCCCGAACACCCGGAACTCTGTGGGCGCTGTGTGGAAAATGTCGCCGGATCCGGGGAGGTACGACGCTTCGCTTAGCATCCGGCCGCAAAGACCCTGGAATCCGCGGCATCAGCCTTCGCGTCCGCTCGCCAAAGCTGCAACCTTGGGCTCCAGGGCAGGTTGCATTAAGCGACAATAGCGACTAGCCTAAGTTTAGCTAATCCGAGACTCGACAATGCATACGCAAGTCAACATTCACGAGGCTAAGACCCGTCTCTCCCAACTCATCGAGCAAGTGGAGGCCGGGGACGAGGTCGTGATCGCCCGCGCCGGTTCGCCGGTGGTTCGACTGGTTGCCGTGGATGCACAATCGCCACGCCGGGTCCTCGGAACGCTTGCCGGACGCGTCCAATTACCACCGGACTTCAATGCCCCACTGCCCGAGGCCCTGCTCGACGCCTTTGAGGGCCGTTAGTGCGCCTGCTGCTGGATACGCATATCCTGCTCTGGTCGCTCATCGATCCGAATCGCCTGCCGATCGCTGCCCGGGACGCACTGGCGGCACCCGAGAACGCCGTGTTCTTCAGTGCCGCGAGTATCTGGGAGATCGCGATCAAGCGGGCTTTGAATAGACCGGATTTCGCGGTAGAGCCGGAGTTAACGCGCGGCGCAGCTCTCGATACCGGGTTTCAGGAGTTGAGCGTGAATGGTCTGCACGCAACCAGAACCCGCTCACTTCCCCATCTGCATCGGGACCCCTTCGATCGCATACTGATCGCGCAAGCCCAAACCGAACCCCTGGTGTTGATGACGGAAGACCCGCAGATCGCCCGGTATGATGTGGGTTTATGGACACTTTGGTAACGAGTTGAACACGAACACGCTTATGAAACGCTGGCTATGGCTCTCGCTGATCATTTTCCTGCTCGACCAGGCCACCAAGTGGCTGGTGATGGGCGCGCTGGCACCGTTTGAGGTGATCGAACTGATTCCGAACCTGAACCTGACCCTGGCCTTCAATACCGGCGCGGCCTTCAGCTTCCTGGCGGACGCCGGCGGCTGGCAGCGCTGGGGGCTCGCGGCCCTGTCACTCATCATCAGCGGGGTGCTGGCCGCCTGGCTGCTGCGTCTACGCGCGGATGAACGAACCATGGCGGCCGCACTGGCGCTGATCATCGGCGGCGCGGTCGGGAATCTGGTCGACCGGGTGGTGCTCGGGCATGTCATCGACTTCATTCAGGTCTATCTGCCCTGGATCCCGTTCGCGCTGTTCAACCCCTGGCCGGCGTTCAACGTAGCGGACAGCGCCATCAGCCTGGGCGTGGTCATCCTGCTGGTCCATACGCTGTTCTTCGATACAGGCACTGATCGGCCCGCCATGAAGGCCTAGCCAATGAAGAGGCTCGCCATGAGAATGGCGTCCTCTAAGGCGAAAGGGGGCCGGCGGGTGCCTGGTCAACCATTCGACCCGGGGGTACATCGGGCGGCAGCCCGACAGCGACGCCGGGATGTCCGCCGGAATCTCGTGGCCGTCCGTACCGGACTTACTGAGAACCTGGGGCATTGCGCCGCTTGCCGGTACCACCTTCCGGGCGCATTGGTCGCGGCCGGGCCGGGGCACATCAGGGTTCCTTCGTAGGTGCCGAGCCGACCACCAAGGATTGGACACTCAGGCTGTCTCATCGTGGGCATAGCGCTCGTAGAGGTACTCCAAGACGTCATTGCGGAGCTGGTAGTAGGAGGGGTCCTCAAGGATGCGTTCCCGATTGCGGGGGCGGGGAAAGGGGACCTCAATGATCTCGCCGATGGTGGCCGCGGGACCATTGGTCATCAGCACCAGGCGGTCGGCGAGGAACAGGGCCTCGTCGATGTCGTGGGTGATCATGAGCACAGTGCAGCGATATTCGTTCCAGATCGTCAGGAGCTGCTCCTGGAGGTCCTCCTTGGTAATCGCGTCGAGGGCACCGAAGGGCTCGTCGAGGATCAAGACCTCGGGTCGGATGGCCAGCGCCCGGGCTATGGCGACCCGCTGCTTCATCCCGCCGGAGAGCTGCGCCGGGTAGTGGCGCGCGGCGTCCTCCAGCCCCACCAGGGCCAGATGTTCGTCGACGATCTGGGCCTTGCGGCCCCTGGAGAACTCAGGATTGACGGCGTTGACCGCGAGATAGACGTTGTCGAAGACTGTAAGCCAGGGCAGCAGGGCGTAGCCCTGGAAGACCACCATCCGGTCGGGCACGGGCCCGGCGACCGGCCTTCCCTTCAGCCTCACCGTGCCTTCGCTGGGGGTCGCAAAGCCGGAGACCATGTTGAGGAGAGTGGTCTTGCCGCAGCCCGAGTGGCCGACCACGCAGATGAACTCACCGGCGGCCACCTCAAGGTCCACATCTTTGAGGACCGGGTAAGGGCCGTTGGGCGTGTCGTAGTGCTTGCCAAGGCCCGCGATCTCCAGATAGGTCTCGCGCCTGGAACCGTCTTGGCGTTCGGTCACGCCGTCGTAAAGGGCTTTCATAGGTGATGGCTCCGTTCGAATGGTGGTGACTTCAGGCCGCCGCGGCGACATCTGACCAGGCCCGCTCCACCCCTGGCCCCGCCTGGTCGCGACGCGTCAGAGACACTTCGGCCATGTAGACGTCATGCTTGATCGCCAGCCCATTGAGGTAGCCGACCGGATCGTCCCATTGGAATGACACGCCGTCGAAGAGATCAATGGCACCCCGTTGGTAGGAGATATCGAGCCCGAGCTCCCGCGCCGCCGTGCTGAAGACGTCCACGCGGCACATCCGCTCGAGCACCTCCACCCAGTTGCGGGGAAAAGGCACATCCCCCCAGCGCGCCAGCTGGGTCATCAGCCACAGGTGCTCGGTGCGGCTGGGGCGGTTGCCGGCGGCCAGGAAGAAGCGGTGGTGGGCGCACTGGTACCGGGCCGCATCGACTGGGTCCAGCCGGGGCTTCTGGGTTGTCCCAGTTGCGACGTCCGCAACGGCCCCCTCCCCTCCGAGGTCGATGTAGCTTGGATCCATGCTCAGGTACTCACGTCGACTCAGGAGTTCGCGGAGCGCCTCGTGGTTGTCCGCGTCCTCACACCAACGGCAGGCGTCCAGCAGGGCCTTGACCAGGGCTACGTGGGTGTTGGGGTAGTTGCGCGACCACGGCTCCCGCACGCCCAGCACCTTACCCGGGTGACCCATCCAGATGTCCCTATCGGTGGCCACGATGTAGCCGGCCCCCTCCATTGCAGCCCTCAGGTTCCAGGGCTCGCCAACGCAGAAGCCGTCGATGGTGCCTGAGCGCAGGTTCGCGACCAGCTGCGCCGGCGGGATGGTCTGCAGGCGGACATCCCGGTCCGGGTCGATACCGCCGGCGGCCAGCCAGTAACGGAGCAGCAGGTTGTGCATGGAGCTGGGGTGAACCACGCCGAAGACCGGGGGGTGATCGCTGTTCTCGGTGATCCAGCCGCGCAGGTCCCTGAGGTTGTGCACGCCGGCATCGAGGAATCGCTGGTGCAGCGTCACCGCGTTCCCGTTGCGGGTCAGGGTGAGGGCCGAGACTACGGGCGTTGGTTCCGCGTCCCCCCCACCGAGGCTCATCCAGAGGGGCATCCCGGCGGGCATCTGGGCGGCGTCGAGCCAGCCGCCCGCGATGCCGTCACGTACACCGCGCCAGCTGGTCTCGCGTACCAGGTTGACCTCCTCAAGGCCATGGCGGGCGAAGAAGCCGCGCTCCTTGGCCACCGCCAGCGGGGCGCAAGCCGTGAGCGGCACGAATCCGATCTCGAGATTCACCTTCTCCAGGCCATGGCGCCCCACGGCCGCGCGGCTGCGCGCCCGCAGCTCTTTGATCCGCTTCTGCTGGCTGAGGAAGTAGATGATCTCGCTACGGTAGCTGTAGTAGCTTGGATGGTTAATCACTTCCATGCGCCGACGCGGCCGCGGGATGGCGATCTCCAGTACGCTTCCGATGCGCGAGCGGGGGCCGTTGGTGAGCATCACCACCCGGTCCGCCAGCAGCACCGCCTCGTCCACGTCGTGGGTCACCATGAGGGTGGTGACTCGATGCTCTTGGCAGATGCGCATGAGCTGCTCTTGGAGATTGCCGCGGGTGAGGGCATCCAGGGCTCCAAAGGGCTCGTCCAGGAGCAGGAGCTTGGGGTGCAGGGCCAAGGCGCGGGCGATGGCCACGCGCTGCTTCATGCCGCCGGAGATCTCCGCGGGTCGCTTATCGGCCGCGTGCTGCAGCCCGACCAGACGGATGTACTCCTCCACCGTGGCCTCGCGCTCCTCCCGACCCAGGCCGGTGAGTACGGCGTTGACAGCCAGGGCGATGTTCTGGCGTGCCGTCAGCCAGGGCAGGAGCGAGTAGTGCTGAAAGACGACCATCCGTTCCGGTCCGGGGGTGGAGACCCGATCACCGTCCACGAGGACTATCCCTTCCGTCGGCAGCAACAGCCCCGCCACTAGGTTGAGCAGGGTGGACTTGCCGCAGCCCGAGTGGCCGATGAGCGCGACGAATTCGCCCGTGCCGATCTTGAGATCGATGGGGTCGAGGGCGTGGTACTGATGCCCCCCCGGCAGAGCGAAACGTTTCTGCACCTGTTCCAGATTGACCAGCGTATTCATGGCGAAGGCCTCACTTAGGGTTTGCGGTTCGATTGCGCGAGGCTCAGATCTTCACCAGCCGGCGTTGCGTAAGGCCGAGGAGGCGGTCCAGAATGAGACCCACGGCCCCGATGTAGATGACGGCGACGATGATCTCACTCACGTAGTTCTGCTGATAGGCGTCCCAGATGAAGAAGCCGATGCCCGGGACGCCGGACATGACGATCTCCGCGGCGATGATGGCCAGCCAGGCCAGGCCGATACCAATGCGCAGCCCCGTGAAGATGTAGGGCAGGGCCGAGGGCAGCAGGACCCGGAAGAAGAATTGGACCCGCGACAGGTTGAGGACCCGCGACACATTGATGTAATCGGCCGGGATCTGGCGCACCCCCTCGGCGGTGTTGATCAGGATAGGCCAGATGGCGGTCATGAAGATCACGAACAGGGCGGCCGGCTCATTGCGCTGGAGAGCGGCCAGGGCGATGGGCACCCAGGCCAGGGGTGCGACCATGCGCAGGAATTGGAATAGGGGATCGAGGGCCCGGTTCATGAACGGGTTGCTTCCCACCAGGATCCCCAGGGCGATCCCCACGATGGCGGCCGCGGTATAGCCCATGGCCACGCGCTTGAGGCTCGCCAGGGTCTGCCAAAACAGGCCCTGATCGAGATCGCTCACGTAGTAGAAGGGGTGCAGGATCAGGTAACGGCTGCGCTCGTCCATCCAGACATCCCAAGGCCCCGGCAGACGCAGGACGCCCGTGCTGGAGAGCAACTGCCAGAGGAGCAGGAAACCCACCACCCCGACGATACCCGGGAGCAGGGTGCTGAGGATCCCTGGTAGATCAATCTTTGGACCCAGTCGGGGCCGCCCGGTGAGCGCGGCGACGGTCGCGGCGGTTGCGGACATGGCTTCACACCTCGTTTCGATTTAGTGATTAAGCTAGGTCGACCCACCAGCGCGCGGGCAGGGCCTCGTTTGGGGAACGCGATCGAACTGGGCCGGACGCTACCCTCCCCTTCGGCAGCCCGACCGGGATTGGGCTTTGAGCCTGACTGAACTAGGCGGCTCGGATCGCCAGGGAATCCAGATAGGCCTGCGGGTTCTCCGGGTCGAACGTAACCCCGTCGAAAAAGGTCTCGACCCCCCGCGAGGTACCCTGGGGGACGTCGGTGACGCCGAGAGACTTGGCCGCTTCACGCCAGAGGTCTTCCCGGTTGACCTGGTCGATTAGCCGCTGCGCGGTTGCGATGTCCGGGATGGCGTCGCGGTGGAAGCGCCAGCGCAGGGTCTCGGTGAGGAACCAGAGGTCGTGGCTCTTGTAGGGATAGGAGACGCTGCCCTGGGGTCTTTCCAATAGAGGGGACCGGCATTGAAGTCTTTGACTGGGGGTTTGCCATCGCCCAAGACGTAATTCCCCTCGTAGGGGGTGTCAGGACGCTGACCGGCACATTGAAGTAGGTTCGGGCGGAGCAAATCCTGACAAGTTCCGGACGGTTCTTCGGGTCATCGCACCACTGCTGGGCCTCCATCACGGCCATCAACAGGGCGCGGGCGGCCTTAGGGTGCTTCTCCACCCAGTCGGCGCGCATGGCGAGGAACTCTTCGGGGTGGCAGGGCCAAATCTGCTGCGTCAGCGCGGCCATGAAGCCGAACTTCTCGCTGACGATGCGATAAGGCCAGGGATCGCCGGTACTGAAGGCATCCATGGTACCGTTACGCATGCCCTGCACCGTCTCGGCTGGCGGCACGGCGAGCAGATCGATGTCCTTGTCCGGGTCCACCCCCCCGGCGGCGAACCAGTAACGGATCCAGAAGTCCTGATTGACGTTCGGAATCAACACCCGGCATCCCGTGCTTGGCGAAGAAGCCCTTCTCCTTGGCGATCACCAAGGGGGCGGACTCGACGATCGGGATGTATCCCAGGCGCGCGGTCAGGGTCTCGGGACCGCTTCCCTCGGCCGCCCAGACGGTGCGCGCGAGGCCTGCTGGGACAAGGCCGCCCGCTGCGGCGGCACCCGTGATGCGGAGGAAGTTGCGACGTGAGATCATCTGCTTCGCCTCTTGGACTGGTGTTGAGAAGCCCGCGGGAGCCGTGGTGTCAGATCTGCTGTTGGTGTGATTATTAGGACGGCGAAGCAGAAAAAATAATGAATAAAAAACACAGGAACCATAACCAAAAAGCTATCGTTGGATAACGGCAACCCGCGATGATCCAGGTCACCCTGAGGCAGCTACGGGCCTTCGAGGCGGTTGCGCGGTTGCGAAGCTTCTGCCGCGCCGCCGAGGAGCTGCATGTCATCCAGCCGACGGTCTCGCGGACCGCGACACCGCGATTCGGGGCGAACACCCGTGGTCGGATCGGCATCCGACCGTCAGCAGCGGGCTGTCATCCCCTCGCAGCAATTCACGGGCGATGATTCGAGTATCATTGTCCACCGTTCCCGGACGCCCCGCGGCATCAACTCAGACCGCGAACGCATCGACCCTGGTCCGCGCAACCGTTGCGGCCGGCGTCGCGGCACGCCCTCCTTCGCCACCCCTGAGGATTCGCGATGAACGAACTCTGGCAAGACCTGAAGCGCGTCGCCACTGCGCACTGGTCAAGGCTCACGACCATCGGCGCCCCACCCACACCGCGCGAGCAAGCGGTGGCGGCCGCCTGCGAACGGGTCATCGACCAGGTCGATCCGCGCCTGCGTGGCCTCACCGGATATCGCCGCACACTTCATGACAACGTCGCCGCCGCCCTCGATTACAGTGCCGACCTGGCCAGCCGCATCCCCGGACCGGTCACGCTGAATCGCGCGACCTGGGCCCAAGACCCCTTGCTCAATGCCATGTTCGCCGACGTGAAGCGGATCCGGTGGGTCCTCTCCAGCCCCAGTGTCTGTGCCTTCGTCCGCGACACGGCGCTGGAAACCGGCGACTGTTACGCGCTCCTGGCCGCCCTGCCGCTGGTGCGCAACCAACTCGGCATGGAGTTGCAAGGCGACGCCATCCACCGGGACGTTCCGCAAACCACCTGGAGTTTCGTCAACCACGAGGTCGGTCTCCCGGCCGGCGATCCGGATTCCGTGCGTAGCCAGGCCGCACAGGCCATCATGGACATCATCGCCGGCGGGGCCGTGCTGGAGATCGGCGGTCAGGAGGCACAGATCGCCGGATTGGAAGAACAGTTGCGGATGACCCGGATCAAACAAAAAGTCGCCAATCCAGCGACGCGCGGTCTGGATTTCCTGAGCGATGGCGGCGCTTCCACGCTGCCTGATTACGAGACCTTGGGCCAGCGCATCCAGCAACTGGAACAGGAACTGGCCGCGGCACGCCAGGGACTCACCACCCTCGACGACCATCTGGTGCGCCTGAACGGCGTGCTGGCGCACCCGGAGACCCGCGTCGCGGCCCAGCCCGAGCGGGTCCGTCTGGACCGGATGAACGTAGTGCGCGAGGATCGGGAGGGCGCCGTGGAGTCGACGCAGATCGAGTTCCTACGCGGGTATCGCAACGGGCAGCCGGCACGGGTCATCCTGCTGATCCGCTTCGCGCGCGCGGATCTGATCACCGCCGATGAGCGACTGGCCGAGGTGGAGCGCTATGTCAACGCCTGACGCGCCGCCGAAGCCGGTCGATGGGCTGCACGAGACGGTCGCCGTGACGCCGATGAAGATCGCCCTCCTGTCCCGCGACCCCACCATCTATTCCACCAACCGGTTGGTGCAGGCGGCGCGGGAGCGCGGCCACGAGATTCGTGTCATCGACGTCCTGCGCTGCTATATGAACATCACCACCCACGCCCAATCCATCCATTACAAGGGCGAGGAATTAAAGGGTTTCGACGCGGTAATCCCGCGGATCGGCGCCTCGGTCACCTTCTATGGAGCCGCGGTGCTGCGTCAGTTTGAAATGATGGGCGTCTATGCCCTGAACGAATCGGTGGCCATCGCCCGCGCCCGCGACAAACTGCGCTCACTGCAACTGCTGTCGCGCAAGGGCATCGGGCTGCCGATCACCGGATTCGCTCATGCCCCGGACGACGTCGAGGACCTGATCAAGATGATCGGCGGTGCGCCGCTGGTCATCAAACTGCTGGAAGGCACCCAGGGAATCGGAGTGGTGCTGGCCGAAACCGAGCAGGCCGCCAAGAGCCTGATCGAGGCCTTCATGGGGCTGCGCGCCAATATCCTGGTGCAGGAATACATCAAGGAGGCCGAGGGGGCCGACATTCGCTGTTTCGTCATCGGTGACAAGGTGGTGGCGGCCATCAAGCGCCAGGCCAAGCCCGGCGAGTTCCGCTCCAACCTGCACCGCGGCGGCACCGCCAGCCTGATCCGCATCACCCCGGAAGAGCGTTCGACCGCGGTGCGTGCCGCCCGCATCATGGGGCTCAACGTGGCCGGCGTCGACGTCCTGCGCTCCCATCACGGACCGGTGGTCTTGGAGGTCAACTCCACCCCGGGTCTCGAAGGCATCGAGACGGCGACCTCCAAGGACATCGCCGGCCTGATGATCGAGTACCTGGAGAAAAACGCCGCCCTGGCCAAGACCCGCGCGCACCGGCAGGCGTGATCCGGTCGATTCAGCGCAACCCGCGACAGCCTCAGCTTGCGCAGTAGGATCGGGCGGCGGCGTCGCGCGCGCCCGTGGTCTCCACCTTGCGGCAAGCGCTCAGGCAGCCGGACTTGGTCTTGGGTGCCTTCGCATCCGTGGCCGGCGTCTCTTGACCAATGCAGCGGCGCTCCCGGCAGGTGTAGTAGCTCGTGGTGCGCCCCTTGTACTCATCGGTCGTGCGGCACAGCAGGTATTCCCCGCGGTTCGCCACCACCTCCGCCCCCACGGCAGAAACGGCGGCGGTCCCGGCCTTTTTGCGGGTGGCCGTCGCGCCGGCGGCGGGCCCCGACGCAACGGTCCCGGCGGTGCCGCTTGCCGGGGATGGGGCGGTCTCAGACCCGCCTTTTCCGAGAAGCTGATCGAACGAGCAGGCAGACAGCGCAAAAGTGACACCGGCGGCCACGAGCAGAGTACGTAAGGACAACACAGGATCTCCACGAGTCAAGGTGATACAAAGGGTCAGGGCGGCACCGCGGGCGTCCGAATCAGGAAGCCCGAGCCGCCCAGCACAAGACTGGATATTCTATACTCAGGTTGGTTACGACGCTGAATCTTCGTCACCAGATAGGGGGTCAACAACTAGAGCACAAACGGAAGCTGTTGCGCGGCGACAACGTGCGTCAGAAACACGCCTACCGCGTCGGAGACAGTTAACCCAATTACCGCCAAGGTCTTCGTAGCCTGCACCTTAGATGTGTTCGTCGACGCGGACATGAACCATCGTGGTGGTAGCCTAAAATGCAAAGGATTTTGGTCTGCCTTCAATGAGCGCCGACAAGATCAGGACCCCCGTAACAAACAAAGCGAGCGCTCGCTCGGCCTGGAGGAACGTTGCCGTGGCATTCCTTACCTATCGCGACTTGCTTGTTGGTCCCGCGACTCCGGCCCGCGGGCCTGGGATCGGCAACTGCGATGCGGACATGATCGGCGCCCAATGATGTCCAACCCTGAGAATTACGACTGCTTTTTGATCCATAACAGCCGGGACAAGCCGGTGGTACGCACGCTCGTAAAGACCCTTCGCGGTCGCGGAATCTCTGTCTGGTTCGATGAGGAGCGCCTGCGTCCGGGGTCGCTTGGCAACTGTTGCTGGAAGAGGGCATCCGCGACTCCCGAAGTGTCGCCGTGTTGGTGGGAGCGAGTGGCTTAGGCCCCTGGGAAGATGAGGAGGTGCGCGCCGCCCTGACGCTTGCGGTCAAGAAGAAAAGACCTGTGATCCCGGTGCTGCTGCCGGATGCCCCTGCGGCACCCGATCTGCCGATGCTACTCCAGGAGCGCACCTGGGTGGATATGCGCTCGGAGGTCGACCCCGGCAACCTTTCTGCGGTGAACATGCTCATCTGGGGTATCACAGGAAGCCATCCCGACCGAATGGATCCGACCCCCTCGCCTGGCGTTATCGACCGCGGCCAGCCAGAAAGGCATGGCCGACGCGATGATCGCGCCCATCCCACGCAAGCGAGCCGGCCGTGGCCCGAGATGGACGACTCTATTCAGGAGGCGCTTCGTAAGGTTCTGACCGGGATACCCCAATTACGCCTCCCCAAGGATCGGGAACACTTGGTCAACCGCGCCCTGGGCGCGCATCCGGTCGTTGACAGAATCACCAGTTGGGAAGAGACCCAAGCCAACTTTGCCGACAAGTTGGTCCGGCTCATGGCCGATGGTGGCCATCAACCTTTGGCCGATGGGCGTCACGGCGTCGCCGGTGTGCTCTACGTGATCGCGCAATGGGGATACGCCGATCATCCGCGCATTCGTGACGACTATGCCGCTCTGACCGAGATCTTCGGCGATCAAGGGCCGCCGTCACTGTGGTCTTCGCCCAGGCTCGACTCGCCGGTGGAGCGGGCGCGGGCCAAATGGTCGAAGTATCCAACCGAATGACTGCCGATCGCATCTTTCCCATTGTGGCCACTTTGAGAATTGATTGCCATGGCGCCAACAAATCAAGGCTCCGCTGACGATCCAGAACTGGACCAATCGGTTCAAGAGGCATTGCGCCAGGTGCTGAATGAGCATCCGCGCCTGCTACGCCACGCCGACCGCGAAACCTTCGTCAGTTCCGCTTTCGGCGAGCAGGACCTGATCAACCGCATCGCGGGGTGGGATGGGGACAAGGAAGGTTTCATCGACCAATTGGTCATGCGCATCGTGCAGGAAGACCACCGCCGACTGCCTGGCGGACACCGTTTGGTAAGCGGTCTGCTCGGCGCAATGCGACCATACCGGCAGACCATAGGGATTCGGGCGTCTGAGGATTTCGACAATCTGGTGGCGCTGTTTGGCGAAGCGCTGCCGTTCGGCTCTACGGTCCAGCCGTGGCCAAGGGCTGCGCATCGGATGCAAACAGCACTTCCGGTGCTAGAACCATTGCGGCCTGCCACGCTGGAATGGGGAAAGATTGCGCTTGTCGCGGCGAAACACTTGGACCGGATCAACGCGAAAGCACTCTCTGTGCGGGGCAGCCGGGACTGCGACTTCGTCGACCTCGAAATCGACCTCTGGGCCACGCGAAAACAAACACTTGGTTGGCTTTTAACCCGCCATAAGTCGCGGCGAGAAGACAGGCGAGAAGACTGGAGCGAGCCATCCGCCTTCGCGGCGCTGACGCACTCCACCGATACGCTCCTGCTGCTCCAGGGCGAACCGGGCTCGGGCAAGAGCATCGCCTTGCGCAGCATCGCACGTCGACAGCTCATGGACTCCGCGGGGTCCCGCTGCCCAACCGCTGTCAAGCCGCTGCTGCGCCGGATGCGCCGGATCGGGCGTCCCATTCCGCTGCCGACCCGACAGGGCCGGGCGCTCGACGCCCCGATCCCGATCCATTTGGACCTGAAAGAGTTGGACCTTCCCAGGTCCTATGATGTCACCGCGCAGGATGTCGCGGCCTTCGTCCGCGACGAAGCACTGCGACTTTTCCGCGTTGCTGAAGAGTCCCTCGATGCCAGCCTGATGGCACGCTACTTCGATTGGGGACTGAAGCACGGCCGTTGGTTGTTCTTGCTCGATTCATTCGATGAGATCAAGGCGCTGCTGTCGTCCGTCGGGCCGGACGAGCGTGTTCGGGCCTATGCCGAGGCGATCGAGCAATTCGCAATCGACGCCTATCCGTGCCGCACCGTCTTCGCCTCCCGCCCCTACCGCAGCCCGAAGACCCTGCTCGGCTGTGCCTGGATGAGCCTGAAGGCACTCGATGCCGTGCATATCGGCAAGGTGGTCGGTTGCTGGTTCAGGGACGACGGCATCGTCGACCAGGTACTCGCCGAACTGCGTGGCGAGCACCATGTCCTTGGCGATTTTGTCCGCAATCCGCTGTTCCTGGCACTGATCTGCGCCTTCCGGCAGATCGAGGGGCGCTTGCCCAAGACACTCGACGAGGCCTTCGATGGTTTTGTCACCCGCCGACTGGAACGTGACGAGCGGCGGTTTCTTAATTTGGGCCTGGACCTGACCGGAACTTGTGACGGTGCCTCCGCCGTCGCGTTGCGCATGCTGCTGGACGATGCCCTGGGGATCGAGCCCCGTCGCCACGACCTGTTGCGCGCACTCGATGTAGCGCCCTGGCCCCTGACGGTTTCCCCTGAGACCGTCCTGTCCGCCTTGGAGAAGGCCGAACTCGCCCAAACCAACCAGGCGGGGGATGACCGGGCGGAGCGTTTCGCCTTTGGCCATCGCCGCCTGCTCGAATTCTTCGCGACCAAGGCCGTCATCGCGGGCGGTTCCGGGGTCTCCGCCGAGACCTTGCTCAATGATGACCGCTGGCGCGAGACGGCGGTAACCCTACTGAACAGTGACGTAGGCGAGCGGCATCCGCTGCTTGATGCACTCCAGCGAGCGTTGACAGCAGGCGCGGATACGCTCGGGGTCCCGGCGTCCATCGACGGTGAAGCCCTGGCCGCGAGCGCCCCGTCGAACCTGCGCAAGGCCCTCGCGCCCCTGCGCAAGACCATGGTTCCAGAACATTTCCAATGGCCGGCGCGCTCAGGCCATCGACTCGGCATCCTGCAGGACGCCTCCGTGCGGCGGGCACAGACCGACCTTACGCAGACCGACCTGCCGATCCGGCATGAGGCCGATCGTCTGCTCATCGCGGCCATGGAGCTTGGGATACTGACAGACCAGAAACTCGCAACCGATCTCGCCGCGGCCGGTAGCCCGGAAGGGACCTTGTTCGTACTAACACGCGCCTTCCAAAGCCACCGGTATGTCCTCACCGATGCGGCCTACAAGCAGACCTTGCGCTTAAGGACCATCTCTGCTGACCTGCTTGCATTCATCCGCGAATCGCTGCTTGAGCAATGGGCGACTGGCGCCCTGGAGAAGGATGCCGAGAACGTGCGGGTGCAGTTGCACCGTCTTGACTCCGCGCGGAAAGACGCAACCCGGCATCTTGGAAAGACCTTTCAAATGTTACGTGCGTTTCCTCGGATCGATAATTTCCTTTTGGCAATGATCGCGCTAACTGTTGGAATTCTCTATGCGGAAGATTTTTCCATTGATAAGTGGCTTGGTCCGCTATTAGGAATTTCCATTATTATCGGCATAATGATAGGACTTCATCTCATGTCTCGCCGCATTTTAAAGGGATCGCTCGTCGCCTGGCGAATAGGGGATTCAAGAAAATCCGTCGTGCGTTTAGTTCTTACAAGTGGTCTTTGGAGCTCTTTGCTATGGAGAGGGATACCCTCCTTATTCTTTATTTTCCTCGCATTTTTTGTATTGACGGATAACTTCCCGACCTGGTTTAAAGCAGATGTGGGAGCCTTAGCGCTTGCAATTCTATGCTGGCTCATTTGGGGCTGCCTTGCGCCGACTGCGATTGCGTTAGGTCGCTTTACAGATTGGCGGAAATGGCCTTTGTTGATATTTGCGCCTTTCTCTGCGATATGGCACTTAGTTCTGACGTTGCGGCCACCTTCGCGGAATGCAATGCTCTTTTCTACAGCAACATGGGCGTTGTTATTCATCGCTCTCGGCCTAGGTGGCCATTTTCACAAGAAAATCTTCCTACTCTTAGATTACACCGAAACGGCTCTTCAAGAAATTGGCTTGCCTAAGGCATTAGCGGAGTTTTTTCCACTGATCTTTTTGTACGTTGCAGTCGCATTATTTTTGATAATTCAGCGCATACGGAGTAACGCCATATTATCAAACGCAAAGGAGGGCGTATCCGAATACTCTGCTGTAGCAATGCTTGACGTCTGGTCGCGATTTCCCGGCTCCTTGCACTGGCACCATCATGCTTCGCTCGCACGCTGGATTAATGATAAGAACCATCTCATCATCTGCGAAGAAAGTCGACGGGTGCTGCTTGATGCGATTAGGGCGATCGAGCGCGACCACCGACAGAAACTCCGCCGTCTGAGTTTCAAGCGGCGCCCCATCGATCCGTCATGGAGCCCCGCGTTTCAGGCATGGTACCGCAAGCGGGCACCGCGCCTGTTCGGGCTAGCCGACTGGCATGGCACGCCGCTGAACGAGTTGCAACTGTTATTGGAGCAGGTGGAAGCGGGACTCAAAGACAGTGCCGAGCGCCAATCGACATAGCCCCAAGCACATACCTCCAGCGCGAGAGCAGAGGATGAGGGGTCACCGGGTCAATCGCCAAGCAACAGGTTCTCGAACGGCAAGCGATTTTTCCACCGATAGGTTCGGAAGTCGCGCTCATCGGTGGACAGAATACGCCCATGACCCACGGACCGGCATCAGCGATGACCATGCTTGGTTTCGAGAATCGCGGTCAGGTCGGTCTTGTAATCGCAGGAGAGATTGGTTGCGTCGGTGTCGGCGCAACCGATGAAGTCCGATTCCAGAAGCGCTGCTATAGGATTAGCCGATGAATTGCTGGGGGATCGGTCAGGGTCAATGTCCGGCCGGGAACGGTCGTCGTGTACGGGACTCCGCGATTGGATCAAGGTGCGCAGACCAAGCTCCAGCAACTCGGTATCGGAGCTGACGCCAGTCAACTGGCGGGCCTTGCGGATCAGTGCAACGTCGATATACGCTATGCTGACCTAACTTCGCTCAATAGATCGGGGTGACGATCAAGCACCTTCAGCAGTTTCACCAAGGCCAAAGGTGGCTTCGTCTTGCCGTTCTCGTACCGCGAGAACGCATTGACACCACCGCCAAATATTTCGGCCGCTTCGCGCTGATCGAGGGCGAGTTTCTTGGGCACTTTGGTGATGAATCCAGGATCAACGATAGCGGCGTTCACCTGCTTCCCGAAGGCTCGCATCTCACGCATGACGCGATCAGACTCCGCCGCGGCCAAGACGGATTCGGAGCAGGCCGGGCAAAATTAGCCCGTTACCTCTGAAATGATGGTGGTTTCGCCCTTGTAGGTATAGGGGAGGTCGCGAACGTCAGGGATCAGTTCAGCCGCGCCGCACATTCAGCCGCTGGACCATCCCCAAGGTCGGATGAGGCATGCGCCCCGTTCGGAAGGACCGATGCCCGTAGGGCGATTCGCCAATGCCACGCCGGAGCAGGCACCGGGATTCCCCGTCAGGCCCCGAGGAGAGTACCGTAACCAAAGCATTTCGTGCTACGTCCCCCTATTTCTGCGCCGCCCACCCGGACTGAAGTTAGCGCTGGCCGGATGTCCGGCGCTCCAGCAGGTCCTTTAACCGGACAAGTTCCTCATTGCTTAGTCCGAGTAGCCGGTCTTCGGGGCACAGACTGCGAACCAGATCCTCCGGCGACAGCCCCCGCAACCGCTCCTCCGGCGGCAACCCCCGCAGCCGCTCCTCCGGCGGCAACCCCCGCAACCGCTCCTCCGGCGGCAACCCCCGCAACCGCTCCTCCGGCGGCAACCCCCGCAGCCGCTCCTCCGGCGTCATTTCAGCCAACTTTTGGCGTGTCCACTCGCGCTTAAAATCTTCAAACGTATAGGCCATCGAGATACCCACCTCGCGGTAGCGCTGGTAAATTTGCTCAAGTATCGGAACATGGTCGTCCCGGCGCCAGCGGTAAGTGTCGGCCCCGGCGAAGACCTTCGCCGCCTCGAAGCTGAAGATCTCCCACAATGCGTTGCGCGGACAGGGCTCCACCTCGCGCAATACGATCAGGGTCACAGTGCGGCCCACGACCGGCAGGCGGTAGACCCCGGGTTTGACCGCCTCAAGCGCCACTTGCCCAGCCAGAACGCGGGGACGGCGCGTGGTGACCGCATAAAGTCCGAACGCACCGACCGGCTCCCGCGGCGCGAACGCCTTGCGGTAGTTGACGTAATGGCCGATCAGTTCCTCGATCGCCCAAGCGTCCAGGCTCTCCTGGCCTGATTTGTAAGTCAGCAGATCGTGGGGCCGCAAGTCCTCCAGCCCGTCGCAGGGGTCCACGAGGGCCTCACCCGTTCCGCGCACGATGACGACATCAAGGACCTGGCGCTTGCGCGCGACGTCCTTCTCCATCTCGACCGAATATTGGGTCCCGGTGAAATAGTCATCCAGGGCCAGGCCGAAGAGGCGGTGCCAGTTGATCATCGAAGAACAGACAAAATGCGCGTAAAGGCGGTATGTTAGTCTATCCGGGGCGCACTGTCCGCAGTCGACGGCTACCCGTTCGTGCCCACGTTCAGGATGGGGCGAATGCTCGGTCCCGCTCACGTCCGGCTCGGATGCCACGTCATGCTCAACCAGGATATCCGCAGGGGTATACCCAGTCCGACTCGGAGAATGCCCCGTCCCGCTTGAAGCATACCCCGTCCGGGGTGAGACCCCTATCTATCCCTTCACGGTTGGAGGCAACAGGAAAGACCTGACCCCATCCCTGCGTGTGACCCCATCCCTGCGTGCTGTTCGCCCCGGTGCGCGGCCTTGCGGTTGAGCGCGTCCGGGATCGGCGGCAAATGGCTGGCCTGCGGGCGGGCCTCACGGCGCGGTGCTCGCTGATTGTTCCTCTCCCGTGCGGGTATCCACGTGGCCCGGGGCGCCGACCGACCGGTCTGGCGGCGGCCATTGTTCAGGCAGTACGACCCATACCTCCGCGTCGTAGTTAGCTCCCGGCGGTTGCAGCGGAATGCCGCAACCCTTGCGCAGGCCCAATGCCTCGTCGCCAAATTCGTAGACGTTCTGAAGAAAGACAAACAGCCCCAGTTCACCCTTACGCTTGAGTGATTGGGGCAAGTCATCGTAGCGATTTTGGGCCTCCGGGTCGAAATTGAATTCCTTGTAGAGCGGCTTGGCGCGGGTCGGATCGATCAAACGCGCCGCGAGTTGCATCAGCCCGATCTCCAGGTACCGGCGATGCCAGGGGCTGCTGGCGATCTGCTCCGCAAGCTCCTGCCAATCCCGTGGCTGCGCACCGACACAACAGGTGAATGCGACCCAGTCGTGTTTCCGTAGGTGGTCCAGCAGGTCGGCCAGAAAGAGGGCCAGGGTGCCGACCAGTCCGCCGTCGGCCCCTCCCAGCGGTGAAGGTTCGCGCCGCGCCGACAGGCCGAAAAAGACACCTCGGGCCTCCAGCCACCAACGGGCCAGTTGACGATCCTGCGGCAACGGTTGATTGGCGGCTGTGCCATCCTTGGTTCTCCGTTGATCCTGAAGGTAAGCCACCTTGTAAAAAACCTTATATTCGCTGAACAGGATGGGGTTCAGGCCGACCTCACACTGGATCAGGGTGGCCAGCGGACCCTGTTCATCGGGGCGATTGCGGTCCGCGATGACCCGGACATAAAGTGCGTTCGAGTCGATCAGGATCCAGATGACCTCGGCACCCAGCGACTGCTTGAGCCGCACCAGAGTCGCAATGAAGCGGTCCAGTTGGCCGGGGCCCGATCGCTGATTCGCCCCATTCGGGTCGGCCGGCCGCGGGTCCGCCGCTGTTTGTGCCCACACCGTGTCGGCATTCACACCGAGCTTGTCGATCTCGTCGATGACCAGCACCGGCTCGACCCCCGCGCGGTGCAGCAGGTACAGGTAGCGCCGCAGGAGTGAGATCAGCCAGACGCGGTTCCCGGGCCCGAAACTCGCGTGACGGCGGGTGCTGCGGCTGCCCGTGAAACCCAGTACCGCCAGTCCGGCCAGCGCAATGACCGCGCCGCCGACCGGGCTGATCGGGGGCTCGGTCGGGGGCGGCGCAGTCGGCTTGACGAGTATCCTTCCGGCGGTGGACGGGTCGCTGCCTTGGCTGAGCTTCTCGCCGTTGACGCCAGCCACTCCGAATACCCCTGGCGACTGCGCAACGATCCACTCCCATATCGGCGGTGAAACGATTAACCCCCAGCCGACTGCCAGCGCCGCCAAGACCTGCAGCAAGCGCTGGCCCTTGGCCTCCCAGCGCCAGGTCCGCTCAATACTGGCCTGCGCCTCCACTGAAAACTGCTGGGCATGAATCAGATCATAGAGGTGAGCACTCATCCGGCGCAGCCGTGCCAGGTCCAGATAGCGCAGCCAAAGCCAGGCCAACAGGGTGGCCGGGATCGTCAGCCAAGCGGACCGCCAACAAACCGCCCAGATGTAGCCCGGGTCAGTCCATGGCGCGAACGTCGGGTCACGGATCGAGAGATGGAGCACGACGCCCGCCAGGAAGGCCAACAGCAGACACAGGGCGATGGTCCAGGCACTTTTCGGCTGACGCTGCGGCTTAATCAGGGCGGTCCGGGTAAACCAGTAAGTCGGAGTCCCGAGCCGCGCCTTCAGGGTGCGGCCATGGCGGCGGACTCCAGAGCGGGGGTCAATGGCGCTGGTGAGTGCGAAGACGAGGTTGCGCAGCAGCGCCAGGGTATCGCCGTCGAGGTCAGCGTGTTCGGCCGAACCAGGCGCGACCGCCGCTCCGCCATCGGGAAAGAAGGGGTCCACCGGCACCGGCAGCAGGAGCCGCGTGACCCCGCGCGGACGGCGGTTGATCCGCAGCCGGCAACGGTAGGGGTCGTGGCCCGAGGCGATGGCCAGAAGTCGGCCGATCCGGGGTTTGAACCACTGCGCCAACACGCCTAATCCGGTCGTGAGCTTCCACAACATTGACGCTTGCCGCGCTTTCAGTTTCACAACCCTGGCGTACAGCAGGGCCCTCAAGGGCACCAGTTCCCGCCGATCGTTCAGTGCCTCATCTACCAAGCGCGTCTTACCGACCCCGCGCTGGCCCGTGACCAGCATCATGCCGCCGCCGTTGAGCGCCGGGGTCTCGCAAAATGCGCGGATCTGCTTGATCGCCCGCTCGGTCTCGACAGTCTGAAAATAGTCATCCATGGTCGGTCTGCTCGTCGCGGATCAAGCGGTCGGCCCCGGTCGGGGGCTGTTTTGGTGGCCAATCGTAGCGATCACCGAACCAGCCCTGCCACTTATGGTGTTTGATAAATTTTTGCGGGTCTTCGGTGTAAGGGAGATCCATCACCCGCGCCGCCCAGAACAGCAGTGTGAGTGAGGCGGGTTGCAGGGTCCAGTTGCCATGAGCATCGGCAATTGGCGTGAGCCATCCCTCGAACAGCAGATCCTGTTCCAGCGGTACCAGTCGCTGATCCCGCCAGCCATTCCAAGGCACCGGGCCGCGCAGCGGTCGCCGGCCGGTCTTGGCATCCGCACCATAGGGTTGCCAGACGGGGTGGTCGTGGTCCGGGTTCTGGGTGAACCGTGGCAGATAGGCGGTGAGCAGGAGCGCGATCTGTCGCCTCTTGATCTCGATGTCGGCCGCGGATGGGCGGCCAGCGGGGTCGTTGATCCCGGCCAGGAGATGGCGTTCGCATAGCGCCTTGCATTTGGCATCGATCCGCTGTCCGAGCCGTTCATAGCACTGCCCGGAGAAATCCTGACACTGGTCATGACATTGCCGAGAGGGATCGGGACACTGGTCGCGTTGAGTACGGATGAACCAGCCAGCCCCGAGCCAGGCGTCCGACTCGTCGATCGAGTCCTTCCATTCCCCCGTGTCGCGCCGCAGGGCACCATCATCACGCAAGAGAAAGGACGGATCGGCAAAGGCGCTAAATTCCTCCAGATTGTGCAATCGTCGAAATACCGGGCCGTGCAGGAATACCAGACAGTCACCCGAGATGTTGCGGGGACGCACCAGCGCCTCGCATAACTGGTAAATCTTCGTGCGATCACAATCAGTAAAACGCAGATAGGTGCCCGCCTTCGGTTCCCACCCGTCCGGCTGGGGTGGGTTTTCCGTCAGATTGCTGACCAAGCCGTGCAGTTGACGGAAATGATTGTCCGGCGTCCATTTGTCAGCGATGTTAGCGTAGGGGAGCACCAGGATTTTGACTCCCGTGCTTGACTCAAATGCGGCGCGAGCATCTTGATCACTCGATAACGGTCCGTTTCGCAAAGCGTTCAGGTCGATATAACTGAAGTCATCTGTCATTGCCGTTCCTTTGATCGGTCATAGGCCGGACATAGGCCGGAAAGAGGTTATTGCAAAACCGAAAACACTCTCCCTCGCTTCCGATCAGCACGCCGGTATGGGTCAGGCGATCTAATATCTGGACAACACGTTGAGTCCGGACATGGCCCTTGAATCGATCCGCGACCTCCGCGGGATCGACGACCAACTCCTCGGGCCAGGACTTGTCCTGGTGCCTGATCGGGAGCAGTTCGCGGCGCTGCGCCTGGAGCGACAGTGCATCCCACAGGTTTTGCAGCCCGAATGCCCGTAGCGGGTTCGCATAAGGGTCGATGCCGTCTTCTTCATCCGCCTTCTCGGCGACAGACCTGACCGTCTGCCTGAGGTGGTTCAGAACCTCGTCGCGGCAGACGCGGAGCGCGCGCTCCCAGTCGCCGACGCTGATCACCCGCCGCCGCCCCTTGGCGGTGCCGCAAAGCGCCAACCCGAGTGCGTGCGCAATCCAGGGAAACCCCCGACAAAAATGCAGTACCGTGCCGGCGAGAGATTCCGGTAACAGGATACCGAAGCCGTCCAACCGGGTCTGGAGAAATTCCCAGGTCTCCTGCGGCGACCAGGGGCCAAGCACCAGCGGGTCGCCGAACAGGTTGTACCACGGATTGTCCGGGAGGTTGGTGCGCGCCAGCCGACACAGGCTCTCACCCTGCTCGCTGCCGTGCGGGTAGGTGGTCGCGATGATACTGATCAGGTTCGCCTGAACCAGTTCCCTGACCAGATGGCCGACCGCATGACCCGGGGCGTCATGCCGCAGGAGGTGGAGTGTCTCATCCAGGAAGAGCACCGCCTTATGTCCGCGTCGGTGGCTGATTTGGGCGAGCCGTTCCTTGACGCGGCGGATCGCCTCATCCCGCTGGCGCGGGTTGCCGACGTCTGACCATTCATAACGGATTCGCTCCCCTTTTCCATTCAGCTCGGCCCACAGCTTATTGAGGAACCAGCGCAGCACTGCGTCGCCGTGAGCGGCTGGATGTTGCGAACAGATCAGTTCCACCCAGGGCCGCTGATCGCCGCGCTGGACCAGTTCATACTCGATGCGCTGCATCAAGGTGGTCTTGCCCATCCGGCGGCCACCGACCAACAAGGCGCTCGCATTTTTCCGCGACGGTGAACCACCGCTCGGCCGCGCCTCCTCGTGGAGATCAAGCAGATAAAAAATCCTCTCCAACTCATCGGTGCGGCCATGGAAGGCACGGTCCATCCGCTCGGCGTCCAACCCGGGTGTGGTTTGAAAAACCCGGCCCGGCGTGATGCGATGCTGGAGTGCCGCCAACTGATTGAGCCGTTGCAGGACCTGTCGACGGTTGGGAGCACACAAGAGTGCCAGCAGGTCGTCCGGGTCCAGACGCAGCGCGATACCCGGCAGGTCCGGCAGCGGGTCGCGAGCCACGAGCAGCCAGAGACCTTCCGCTGACTTCGGTTGATCCGCGGCCGGGGTTTGACCGGGCAGCAGGCAATAGACGCGCGATAGGGTCTGATGCAGCAGGTCGATGCGCTCATCCGCGCCGCGGGTCTGTGCGTAGCAGATATCACCCGCCAATCCGAGCTCGGATGCGGCCAGGACCGCCAGCAGGGGCGCCGCGATCGGTTTGAGTGCCGTGCCGGGTAGCCTGGATAGGCCCGGTTGCAGGAGCGCCTCGACCTGGACGACAGCGCCCTGGATCGCCGCCAGCACCTCCGGTCGGCACGCCAACCAGTCCAAGACATCCGCGGACGGCACCGGGGGGGGCAGCAGCCTGCGCCAGAGTTCGAGGCCCAAGTCGCCCGGGCTTGGACGGGCAGTGGCGGAGGGGTCGTCGAGCGGTGCCCCGGTACACCAGGCGGTCAGGAAAGACGCGGGCAGTCCCTGCATCGCGTCCGTCAGGTCTCGATACCCCTGATCCCCGAGCATACGCCGCAGCAGCGATTGCACCGCTTGGGGGCCAGGTATCCAGTCGCCCAGCGCGGCGGTGACGCGGGGCGGGGTATCCCGCCGCAGATGGACCCAAACGGCCAGCGCCTGGTGACTGATCTCCGGCCCCTTGTCACTGTGCAGCAAGGCATGGACCTGAGCGACGAGATCAAGCCCTTGTTCCCCAGGCTTCAAATCCGGCACCCAGATGGGGATCGCGTCTTCCCCGGCGCCCGCCAGACTGGCGATCTTCTTGACGCCGCTCCAGGCCGCCGCATAGCGATCCATGATGAGTCGGATCAGGCGTTCATGCTCATCGTCCGGCCACCAGGGGCCGCGCAACCATAGCAGGGGTCGCCGCGCGTCCAGGTGCGCCATCAAATGCCGCGCCCGCTCCGGCCACCAACAATCGTCGCTGAAGGTCTCCAGGCTACGCAAGGAGTGCAGCGGGATCTCATGCTGGTAATCCCGTCCCAGTTGATCCTGGCAGTAGAGTGTCACCTGCCGGTCCAGTGTATCGGGTGTCTGAGTGCCGATTCCGAAGCTGATCTCGCTCCAATCATCATTGGCGGGCAGGGACAGGTTGCGCTTGACCTCGGTGATGAGGCCATCGGGGCCTTGTAACTCCATGACCAGCAGTGGCCGACTGGCCCTGTTGCGCAGCCGCAGCCGCACCTCGATATGCTGATCGTCCCGCCAGGTGAAGCGCGTTTCCACGTCCAGGTAGGCACTCAAATCGGGGTCCGCCATCCCCTCGTCCAGCGCTTGCAGACGCAGTGCGATCGGCCCGGTCCAGGCGTCGCGGCAACCCTGCCAGAAGAGCCCGGCCAGGGTCAACCCGTTCTTGGCCGTGAGCACCGATTCGGCGCCGTCCACCTGTCCGCCCAGCGACAGGAGCCGTTCCCGCTCCTGCCAGGCGAAATGACCAGGCCCCTCACCGTGCGCGTCGCGCACTTGTCGAACCAGGTCGGCCAAGCCCTTAAGCCACTGACCCCAATGGTGGTTGTCGGGAAAAACCGCGGACACCCGGCTGATGTCGGCATCCGTCAATACAGTCTCACGGGAGTAAGCCTGTAGCGCCGTGAGACCGAGTTTGGCCAAGGCGGCGGGCTTCTTGTGAGACCCCAGGAGGTCGAGCCAAGGCTGTCGGTCGACAAAGCCCTCGAAGGGAAGTCGGCTATAGGCCAGCCAAGCGAAGCGCGGCCCCAGGCACCTGGGGTCATCGGTCCCCCAGAGCAGCGCCAGGGTCTGGGCCCAGACCGGGGTTGGGCTGATCGGGTCCTGGGCGCACGCGGCCTGCCAGGCGCGTGCGGCCTGACTGAGCCGGAGCAGGCGCAATTGACCGCCGATGGCAATCGGCCGGGGACATTCCCGCGGCGGCTCGCCCCACAGACAGTTGCCGATTCGCGCGGTCAGGACTTGGGCGAACGGGTCGCCGGTCAACGCGGCCGGCTCGCTGACCGCCAGGATGCCATCGACGATCTGGCCCAGCACGTCGCTCTCGGAGCGCTCGGCGAGGCCCTCCCATAGACGTGTCAGCAAGCGGTCCAGACCGGGGTGGTACCCAGTGTCGGAGAACGAGACTCGATTGCTGAAGTCCGGCCGCCTGGCCAATAGGGCGGGACGATGCGGCGGGTAACGGCGGTCCCAAGCCGCGACCTCGTCACGTGAAAGTCGGCTGGCGCGCTCCAGGACGTCGATCTGCGCATCGGTCAGGGCGTTACGCCCCAGCGCGTCCGCGATCAGGCGCAGTCCCCGCTGGGCGATCAGCGGTTCGTCTGAGTTGAAGAGGTCGGCCATGACCTGGAGTTCCGGCGGGGCCAAGCGGTCTTGCGCCCTGAGTGGATAGACCGCGATCGAGCCTAACCCCTGCCGGTTATCCACCGGTGGTCGGGGGCTTCCTCCTTCCAAGAAGAGCAAACGGCCGGATTGGGCGGCGATAACAGCCTTGCCGGTAGCGAGCCGACAGGTCGCGGAGACCGGACCGACACGCTCCAGTGCCGCCATCAAGCGGCCCTGGTCGTCCAAGAGCATAGCGTCCTCCGAATCCCCGGCCACCAGCCAGAGCCCTCCCGATCCGTCCGCGGCCTGGTCATCGCCGGTACGGATCCGGCGGATGCGCCGGATCGCGGCCCCGCAGCCGGTGCTCCACAGGAGGCGCCCCTCCTCTCCACACCGGCGCGACAAAGCCACCACCGATCCGTCGTGGCCGCCACACACCGCCTGCGGTGGGTCCGCCAGGGTCGACAGATACAATGCATGGAGCTCGCTCACCGAGCGGTACCAAATCGTCGGCTTCGTCAGCGTTCCCGGTGAATCACCCCGCAACAAGGGGTCCAGTGACCAGCAGAGCAGCAAGCCGCCAATCTGGTCGATGGCCCAGACGCGCCGGGGTGCCTTGGCGTCGGGTTCCTCTTGGACCAGGCGCAGGCGCCCGGATCCGTCGCTGGTGTAGAGTACCTGTGGCGGGCGGAGCCGCTGTTGACTATCGAGCCCCAGCCACACCAGACAGGCCCGCTCCCGCGGGTCGTTGCCGCCGAGCAGAAAGCCGCGGCGCGGGCCAACTGAACTGTTCAGCCGCAGATAGCGCGCCGAGTAGCAGTCGATGGGCACACGCACCGATGCGGGGCCCTGCAGGCAGAACCTGCCGTCCTGCACCGCGAACAACAGGGCCTCGCCCTGATTGGTCGCGATCAGGACCAGGTCCGGCGATTGCTTTCCGTCCTCGCTGTCGACCCGGGTCGCGACTGCCCCGATCTGACCCCGCCACAGCCCTTGCCCCACGCCGTCGAGCTCGGCGTACTGCTCCCAGTGCGGCACGGGGTTTTCGGTGCGGATGAAGGCCGAGAGGCCGCGGGATGGCACAAAACAGACAAAGGACTGCTTGGCACGGTTCAGGCAACGCAGGTGACGTGCCTGGCCGCCGAGGCGCAGTGAATTCGTCACGGTCAGGGGCCGCAAGGGGTAGGAGCGCGCGGCCAAGACCCGGCGTTGCCGGTCGACCTGGCAACGCAGCCGGTCGAGTACCGCGCGATACTCTTTTTGGTAGGGTTCCTTAGCCAGTCCCAGACATCGGCCCCAGGGTTGCAGCCAGTCGTACTCGCGAAAGACTTTGAACCAGAGCCGATCCGGTGCTGCCTCCGGAAGGTCGCAGAGTGCCGCGGTGGTCCGCAGCACCCGCAACGGGTCGTCAAGTGGCTGCTTGCCCCGATGACCATCACCCTGATTGCGCATCCAGCCCCAGATCCGCTGCAGCAGGGCCTCGTGGCAGCGGGCAATCTGCAAGGCGCGCTCAGACGATATATCTGCGCTGATCGCCCGACCCAGATCCCGCGCCACCTCATCCAGGTAGCCCAGAGTCAGCCTAACCCCGTCATCCTCCTGAGTCTGTGCTGTTTCATGCCTCTGAATGGCGCGCAGCCAGACCTCGATCAGCAGCCGAAAGCGCCTCGGGTCAGGGGCACGCCCTGCCGCCAAGCCGTTCTCCTCGACGAGGAACCGATACAGCCGCTTCGCCTTATGCAGGCAGCAGGTGATGGTCTCGGTCGCCCGGTCGCGCAGTATTTTCACCTCGCAAACATCGTTGAGCCGCAGTGGGTGGAGGCGGTAATACTGGTCCAGGGCGATGATGTTCCCCTGCGTGTCTCCGACCAGCCGCTGGATATGCAGGCGGGGCATTGGCTGCCAGTGCCGAATCTTGGGGCGCGACTCGTCCGCGTCATCCTCCAGCCAGTAGACCCGTCCGTCATAGCAGGCCGCTAAGACGACGCGTTTGCTGCCGGTCTGCCGCTTCTCGATGACCAGAATATCCTCGACCTTGCCCCCCAGGCGGGCGGAACGCCGGACCTCGCCGGTCTCGAGGTTAACCCGGAAAACCCGCGCCAGGTTGCTGGCCAGATAGCGCAGCGGGGCGTCCGCCGGGCCGTCTACACCGTCGATTCGGCCGATCTTCGGATCATCGAGCACCACCAACTGCCCGCTGCTGTCCAGCAGTTGATCGTCCGGCCAGTGCTCCGGATCATCGGTGCGCCGTTGGATAAAGAGTGCCACCGGCATGTCCGCGCCACTGACGCGCTCCGCCCGCGGCAGGCCGGCGGACTCGGACTGCGGGGACCAAGTGACCTGGATCTGGGGCCCGGATGGCCCGGGCTGGCGATTCGCCATCACCGTGAGGCTGCCGTTACGGTACACGAGCATGAAGACGGCCATGTTCTCGTGTAACGCCAGCGGAGTGATCCGCGACGGTAATTCCGCCATGCGGCAGCCAGGGAAATCGACCGGCGTCTCCCGCTGCACCGGAACCACGGGGGACGGCAAGTCGCCGAAGTCGCGGAGGGGCTGTGTCTCCCCTGCCAAATCCGGCCGCCACTCAAAGAGTCGCAGCCCGGCCTTCTGGCCCGGGGTCCGCGGAAAGAGGCAGATCAGGTAGCGCAGCGGGGTTCCCGCGATCGGCGGCAGCAGGTAGGTGCCGGACGGTGCCCGTTCCAGGGTCAGGGGTTCACCGACCGAGAGCAGCATCGGGAAGGCGTGGTCGACGAGGTCCAGGTAGTCCTGATAGTCGGCGATGGCCTGGTTCAGGCGCTCTTGGTCCGTCGGGGCTTCGTCTAGCGCCTTCCAGGCGGCCTTGAGTCTGTCTCTGACGGCGCCGTAGCGGGTCGCACTGCAAAAGGTCTTTTCCGGCATCTCGCGACTCCCTTAGATTCTCGTATACATTCCGAGGCCAGCGGGTGACGATCCGAAAACTCTGGTTGGTAATCGCTGCGCGCCCCCTTCGTCGACTTGCCCGGCAAGGGAACGCCGACCGCTTGATGGCACTTACATTTTTTCAACGGCAATTGGGCCAGATCAGCCAAAAAGTGTCTACTGAATGATGAGGCACTTATCCGGCGAAATACGCCGTTCGTCGCCGCGGCCTCGATCCTCGTTCCGGCGGTAGAAGCGGCTTGCAGCCGCTTCAAGGCGTCGGCCTTGATCGTTAAATCGGCCACCCAACCCTGCCCCGGCTCACGAGCAAGAAATTTCTTGGCGCCTTACGGGCACATCTCCCATGCTAACGGCACGGTCTTAGCCGGATGTGCGGCTCTACCGGGTCGCGCGTCAGGGTCTGCTTGGCCGTTCCCTTCTATTTCAACAGACGCTTGAGCCGCTCGATTTCAGCCAGGGCAGTCGCTTCGCGTTGCAGCGCGGCCTCTTCTTCGGCGCGCTCCTGCGCCTTCTCCACCCTGGCCTGCTTTTCACCGGCTCGCGCCTGTACTTCCGCAGCAAGGCCGCTGGTCCGCGCAGCGGACCCTTGTACGGTTCTACACCGACAAGACGGGGCCGCAACGGAACCCCGTGCCGGAATACCCCAAGACCACCCATCAGCGTTCGCAGTCACAACGAAAATCGCCCTGCCAAGGATCGTGTTCCTCACGGCGATGCGCGACGGCCGCCAGGATGCGCAGTCGGGTGTGATCCGTCGCGCTGCTCCAGGCCGCGATTTCATCACGGGTGCGGAAGCAGCCACGGCACAGGCCGCACGCAGGATCCATCTGGCAGACAGAAATGCAAGGAGATTCCACCATCAACATCAGCCACTCTATAGGCAACGAGACGCTCGCCGGGAGTCAGAACCGATACCCCTTCGGCACCACGACAACGCCCTGCGGGGACACCGTAAAACGCTCCTGATCCTGCTTGCGGTCGAAGCCGATGCGCTCCTTCGGCGGAATCCGCACGTCTTTCTCGATGATGCAGGTGCGTAGATGCGCGCCCTCCCCCACCACCACGCCATCGAAGAGGATGGAAGCGTCGACGATGGCACCGTCGCGCACGGCAACCCGGGTGAAGAGGATGCAATGGTTGACGCCGCCGCCGGAGATCACGGTGCCGGCCGCCAGCATCGAGTTGACGAAAATGCCCTCGGTACCACTCACCGCCCCGGGGACGGTGCGCGCCGGCGGATACTGGCCCTGGTAGGTCCGGATGTGCCAGTCGGCCTGATACAGATCGAGCGGCGGCTCGGCCCGCAAGAGACCCATGTTGGCCTGGTAATAGGCATCGATCGAGGCAAGGTCACACCAATAGCGATCCGGGGTCACCCGGCCGCGCTCGCCGCCGAAGCGGTAACCGCAGACGAGGGCCGTGCCGAGGTGCGGCGCGATCCAATCCACGCCAAGGTCTTCATCCGGACCCTCGCTGGCCTGATCCAGCATACCCAGCAGCCAGGACTTGTCGAAGCAATAGACACCCATGGTCGCGAGTGCATCGTCCGCGGGCGGCCCCGCGGCAGCATCCGGTTGGGGCGCCGTCACCCCCAGAATACGACCGTCCGAATCCGCCATGACCAGCGGCTGCACACTGGAGCCGGGCTCACGACGACCACGCACGGCCAGGGTCACCTGGGCACCCGATTCGCGGTGCGCGCGGATCAGCTCCGCATAGTCCATGCGATAGATCGCCTCACCGGCCAGCACCAGCACCTCGCCGGCGGCACTGCGCTCCAGCAGATAGCGATTCTGGCGGATGGCATCGCCGGGACCGCCATACCAGTTCAGCCCCTCGCGCTGCTGGGCGGGCACCGGGGTGATGAAATCGCCCAGTTCCGGGTTGAAGATCGACCAGCCGTCGCGCAGGTGCTTATGCAGCGAGTGACTCTTGTACTGGGTGAGGACCAGGACCTGGCGCAACCCGGAATGCAGACAATTGGCCAGGGTAAAATCGATCACCCGGAACTTGCCGCCAAAGGGAACGGCGGCCTTGGGGCGATGGAGCGTGAGTGGATCGAGCCCGATACCGCGCTTGGCGGCAAGAACCAGCGTCAGGGTGTGAGAAGGCATGTCAGCAGTGATCCTGAAGAAAGCCGTTGGCCGCAAATGAAGACAAATGAGCGCAAATGACCTGGAGGTGCAACGGCATTGCGCATTCCGTAGTCAGGCGGGCCGCACCACGGCGGCGGCGATCACCCGCTTCATGTCACGGACCGCCTGATCCAACCCGGAAAACAGCGCACGCGCGACGATGGCGTGGCCGATATTCAGCTCCCTGATGCCGGGGATGGCGGCGATCGCCTTGACATTATGGTAATCCAGCCCGTGCCCCGCGTTCACCTGGAGTCCGAGCGCCAGGCCCTGCTCCACCGCGCGCCGGATGCGTTCAAACTCGGCGGCCCGTTGCTCCGCGGTGCGGGCGTCCGCATAGGCCCCGGTATGGATCTCGATGACGGGGGCGCCGACCGCCTGGGCCGCCTCGAGTTGCGCCGGGTTGGCATCGATGAAGAGCGAGACCCGCACGCCCGCCTCCGCCAACATGGCGCAAAACTCGGTGAGAGCCGCGCGCTGACCGACGACATCCAGACCACCCTCGGTGGTCAATTCGGCACGCCGCTCGGGCACGAGACAACAATCCGGCGGGCGCAGTCTGGCGGCGATGCGGCCCATCTCGGGGGTTGCCGCCATTTCCAGATTCATCCGCGTCACCAGGATATCGCGCAGCAGTTCCACGTCCCGATCCTGGATATGCCTGCGGTCCTCCCGCAAGTGGAGTGTGATGAGATCGGCACCCGCCTGCTCCGCCACCAGGGCGGCCTGGATCGGCTCAGGATAGCGCGTGCCGCGCGCCTGCCGAATGGTACAGACGTGGTCGATGTTGACCCCAAGCAGAACCTCGGGCGGTGCGGTATCTTGCATTTCGACTCTCGATCATTCAAGTTCAGTGGCGGATCAGGTTCCGGGTTCATCAGTCGGCGGCGCTGGACCACGCTGACCGGCATCGCCAGCGCGTCGAAACAGCTCCCGGCTCTTCAGCGGTTTGGGTCCCAGGTGGGGTTCGAGCAGCCGCCGCAGCAGGGTGCGCGCCTGCCGGACTTGATCAGCACCCAGGCTGTCCCCGCGGGCCAGCGCCAACAGGGTCGCGCCGGGGATCGGCTCACCCGAATCATCCGCGTCGGCCAGTCGCGTGCCCCGACCCGGCTCAACCACATAATGGTACCGCGGGTCCACCGGGTCGCCGACATCCATCACCCGATCCAGTGAGGGCGCGTAACCCAAGGCGTCGAGCAGGCGCAATTCAAAACGACGCAAGGCGGAATCGAGATCCTGCCCATCGGCCAATTGGCCGAGGGCGGCATGATAAAAGGCAAAGACCGGGTCATGCGGATCATTGCGGCCCAAGAGCCGCATGAGGATTTCGTTCAGATAGAAGCCGCAGGGCAAGGCCCGCCCGGCCAGCGCAAAGGCGCGTCCGGCCGCCTCGCTGCGGGTCAGGGTGAGCACCTCGCCACGCCCGACCACCCCGATCCACAACGGCTGAAACGGTTGCAACAGGGCGCTCGTCGGACTGCGCCCGCGACGCGCCCCCTTGGCGATGGCCGGGAACCGGCCATGACCCTCGGCGAAGAGTTCCACCAGGAGGCTGGTATCGCTGAAGTCGCGCCGGTGCAGGACGAAGGCGCGGATCAACCCGCCGGAACCGCTCACGCGTCGCGGTACCCCAACTGGGCCAGCGCGGCTTCGTCACTGGACCAGCTTTTCTTGATCTTGACCCAGACTTCCAGATGCACCGGACAGCCGAACAGCTTCTGCATCTCCAGCCGCGCCTGGGTGGCGGTCGCCTTCATGGCCTCACCGCGGTGACCGATCAGAATGGCCTTCTGCCCCGATCGCTCGACCCAAATCAGTGCATTGATCCGATAGCGCCCACCGTCCTCGACGAAGCGCTCGATCTCCACCGTGGTCCGATAGGGCAATTCCTCCCCGTACCGTTGCACCAGTTGTTCACGCAACAGTTCGGCGGCAAAGAACCGCTCCGACCGGTCGGTGATCTGATCCTCCGGGAACTGCGGTTCACCCTCCGGGAGGGCGGCGATCACCGCCTGTCCGAGGGCCTCGATACCGGTCCCCCGCGCCGCGGACACCGGCAGCAAGGCAAGAAAAGGATACCGCGCCGCCAGCGCCTGAAGGTACGGCAGCAGCGCCGTCTTATCGGGTACGCCGTCCACCTTGTTGATCACGGCGATCGCCGGGACCTTGACGTTCACCAGAGCGTCCAAGGCCAGGTCGTCCTCCGCGGTCCAACGCAGCGCCTCGACCACGAACAGGACGAGGTTGGTATCGCCGATGGCCGACCGGGCGGCCCGGTTGAGGTAGCGGTTCAATGCCCCATCACCGCGCTGGTGGATCCCTGGGGTATCGATAAACAGGGCCTGACCCGCGGGCAGCGTCTTGACGCCAAGGATGGCGTGGCGGGTCGTCTGGGCCTTGTGTGAGGTAATCGCGAGCTTCTGACCGAGAATACGGTTGAGCAGCGTCGATTTGCCGACGTTGGGGCGCCCGACGATGGTCACATAACCGCATCGACGGATCACCGGATCGCCCTCTGGATCAACCATGAACGACCTCGCCAATCCGCGCCAACATCGCCTCGGCGGACGCCTGCTCGGCGCGCCGTCGACTGCTCCCTTCACCGCGCGCCGACTGTCCGTCATCGGGCAAGACACATTGTACCGTGAAGCTCTGGTCGTGCTGGGTGCCGCCGATGGTCACCACCTCGTACTCCGGAATCGGGCGACGCCGCGCCTGCAGAAACTCCTGCAGACGGGTCTTGGGGTCCTTGCCGGCACGGGAATCATCGAGTTGCTCCAACTGGGCCCGAAACAGGGCCAGGATGACGGATCGCGCCGGAGCGAATCCACTGTCGAGATAGACGGCACCGAGCACCGCCTCCAGTGCATCGGCGAGAATCGAGTCGCGGGTATGGCCGCCGGTGCGCAGTTCGCCGCCACCCAACCGCAGATAATCGCCAAGCTGCAGACCGCGGGCGAGTTGGGCCAGGGACTCACGCTTCACCAGTGAGGCACGCATCCGGCTCAAGGTGCCCTCGTCGGCTTGGGGGAAGCGACTCACCAGGGCCTCGGCGATGGTGAAGCCAATCAGGGCATCACCCAGGAACTCCAGACGCTCATTGTTGGCGGCTCCGACACTGCGATGGGTGAGGGCCTGCACCAGCAGGTCCTCACGGGCAAAGGCGTGGTTGAGTGCGCGGGCAAATCGTCGGGCGTCCGCGTTCACCGGCCCTTGACCACAACCGTGTGCTTGAACGTCAGCACCGCGTCGACGTTGGCGAAGATATGCGTCCGCTGCTCATAATCGACTGTCACATCCAGCGTGTTCTCCCCGCTCTTTTTAATGGTGAAGGCTTTACTGTCCACCGACCTGACGTCGTTCACCATCATCTGGCCATCGATCAGCTTCATCACCGCGGGTTTGCCTCCCAGAATGGGCTCAGGACTCTCCGCGACACTGTTCATAATGGACTTCAACGTCAGAAAGCTCATGTATGATGGTCCGAGCTTGAAGAGCAGGGTCATAGCAAAGACCACCACGACCAAAACGAATAAGATGGCGCTCATCCCCATCCCCTGCTGCACCGCACGCATCCCCGGCATCGTGTTACCTCCGCTATCGAATCACATTACCCAGCCGATCCCATGCGATCGGAATACCATCACGCTCGCTGTCCCAATGCATCCAGATGGCGAACGCCTTGCCCACCAGATTCTCTTCAGGCACGAAGCCCCAGCAGCGGCTATCGTTACTGTTGTCGCGATTGTCGCCCATCACGAAATATTGGTTGGGCGGCACCCGGATCGGCCCCGCGGCAAGCGCACGACAGCCTGGCGGCAGGTCCGGCGCACCCTGACGAATCAGGGTGTGATGCTCCACGCCATCCAGGTTTTCAATGGCTTCCCGCGCGCCGGTCATCACCGCGCCCGAGGCGACACCGGCATAACGGCCGATCGGCAATTGGCCCTGGGGCTGGCCGTTGAGATAGACGGTCTTGTTCTGATACCCGATCTCGTCACCGGGCAGGCCGATGATGCGCTTGATGTAGTCGGTCTTGCCGTCCTGCGGGTACTTGAAGACGACGACATCCCCATGGCGCGGCTCGCCCAGATCGACAATCTTGGTGTTGCTCACCGGCAGGCGCAACCCGTAGGCAAACTTGTTGACAAGAATGAAATCGCCGGTCAACAGCGTCGGCATCATGGAGTTGGAGGGGATGCGAAACGGCTCGACCACAAACGAGCGCAGCAGCAGGACGGCGAAGATCACCGGAAAGAACGAGCGCGCGTACTCCACCAGGACGGGCTCGCGATAGACGGCGACGCCGGACATCCCGCCATCCGCCGCGGCGGCCGCCTGGACCAGACGCCGCCGCCGCGGGGCGAAGACGAGTGCATCCACCAGCCAGATGCCGCCCGTCACGGCGGAAGCCAGCACCAAAAAGGCCGGAAAATCGAAGTTCATGACGTAGAGCAAGTCTCGGTTGAATAGAAAAAAGCTAATCCTTGGTCATCTGCAGCACGGCCAGGAAGGCGGCTTGCGGGATCTCCACCTTGCCCACCTGTTTCATGCGCCGCTTACCCGCCTTTTGCTTGTCCAGCAGCTTGCGCTTGCGGCTCACGTCGCCGCCGTAGCACTTGGCCGTGACATTCTTGCGCAAGGATTTGACCGTGGTGCGGGCGATGATCTTGCTGCCGATGGCGGCCTGGATGGCGACCTCGAACATTTGCCGCGGGATCAGATCCTTCATCCGCACCGTGATGTCGTGACCGCGCGTCTGCGAGACCGAGCGGTGCACGATCGTCGACAGCGAATCCACCTTGTCACCATTGATCAGCACATCGAGCTTGATCAGATCGGAGGCTTGGAAGCGCTTCAGCTCGTACTCGAAGGAGGCATAACCGCGGCTCGCGGACTTGAGCCGGTCGAAGAAGTCCAGCACCACCTCGGCCAGCGGTAACTCGTAGCTCACCATGACCTGGCCGCCCAGATACTGGATTTGCTTCTGCACACCGCGCTTCTCGATGCACAGATTGATCACGTTACCCAGATAATCCTGGGGCGTGAGAATATGGGCCTCGATAATCGGTTCGCGGACCTCGCTGATCCGATTCGGCTCGGGGAGATTGGCCGGATTGTCGATGCGGATGACTTCACCGTCCTGGCGCAGCACCTCGTAGACCACCGTGGGGGCAGTGGTGATCAGATCCAGATCATATTCGCGCTCCAACCGCTCCTGGACGATCTCCATGTGCAGCATGCCCAGAAACCCGCAGCGGAAACCGAAGCCCAGGGCTTGGGACACCTCCGGCTCGTAGAACAAGGAGGCATCGTTGAGCCGCAGCTTGCCCAGGGCGTCGCGCAGATCCTCATAGGCATCGGAGTCGACCGGATAGAGCCCGGCGAAAACCCGCGGCCGCATCTCTTTGAAGCCGGGGAGCTTCTCACCCGGCCGCTCGGGTCGGGTGATGGTATCGCCCACCGGAGCCCCGTCGATTTCCTTGATGGCGGCGATGAGATAGCCGACCTCGCCGGGGCCCAGACTCGGGCGCTCGGTCTTCTTGGGGGTGAAGACACCCACGGCGTCGACCTGTTGGGTGCGTCCGATGGAGAGCATGACAATCTTGTCACGCCGGCGGATCTCGCCGTTCATCACCCGCACCAGCGACACCACGCCGACGTAAGGGTCGAACCAGGAGTCGATGATCAGTGCCTGCAAGGGCGCATCACGGTCGCCGGTGGGCGGCGGGATGCGCGTGACCAGCGTCTCCAGCAGTTCAGGGATGCCCTCGCCGGTCTTGGCGCTGACGCGCAGGGCGTCCTTGGCCTCGATGCCGATGATTTCCTCGATCTCGCGGATCACCCGCTCCGGCTCCGCCGACGGCAGGTCGATCTTGTTCAGGACCGGCAGCACCTCGAGCCCCTGCTCGATGGCCGTGTAGCAGTTGGCCACACTTTGCGCCTCGACGCCTTGGGCGGCATCCACCACCAGCAGGGCGCCCTCGCAGGCCGCGAGCGAGCGCGAGACCTCGTAGGAGAAGTCGACATGACCCGGCGTGTCGATGAAATTGAGGTTGTAGGTCCGCCCGTCGCGGGACTTGAACTCCAGGGTGACGCTCTGCGCCTTGATGGTGATCCCGCGCTCCTTCTCCAGGTCCATGGAGTCCAGGACCTGGCTCGACATCTCACGCTCGCTCAGCGCACCGGAGAGTTGGATGAAGCGGTCCGCGATCGTCGACTTGCCATGATCGATGTGGGCAATGATCGAGAAATTGCGGATATGGGTCAGATCAGTCATCGGTGTGGGGCGCCCTGGGGCTCTCTGGGTGCGGGGCGTCGGGGAGCAAGACCGAGCCGCCGGGGTGCGCGGTCAGCCGGTCTAACCACGGCATCGGCCCAAGCCGCGCCGCGGCAACTGCCGCCGCAAAAACTGCCCCATCATAGCAGAAGCGCCGGTGCCGCGGCAGGACCGCGGGGCCGGCGGGTGCGATCCAAAGTGATGTTGTCGCAGATGCGCGTAGGATCGGCAGAGCGAGAGCGATGCCGATCCAGCCACTGCGACGCTTGAGGATGGGCATCGCTCTCGCTCTGCCCATCCTACCGAGAGGCCCGGCCCCATCAGTTTTGATCACACCCGGGGCCGGCCGCAGCATCTACGGCTTGGGAACCCGCAGCGCGTAGAACATGCGCCCCTCGCCCCGCTGGATCAGCACGGAGATTGAGCGCCCGGGTTCGAGCGCCTCCAAGATGCGGTTGAGCCCGGCGACATCGTTGATCGTCTGGTGGTCCAGCATGAGGATGACGTCTCCCGCGGTGAGTCCGGCCTGCGCGGCCGGCCCTTCCTTCACCCGCTCGACCAGCGCGCCGCCCTGCGCGATTCCGAGTTGCTCGCGCTGCTCCGGACGCAGCTCAATGACCACCATTCCCAAGCGGTTGAAATCGCTGGCGGCCGGCTCCGCGCCCTGGCCGCCCTGATCGTCGGCGGCGCCGTCGTCCTCGGGGAGTTCCGCGATTTTGACTTCCAAAGCAACAGACTGACCCTGGCGCAGGACCTCCAGGTGGGCTGACTCGCCGACCGGAGTGGTTCCGACCAAGGGCGGCAGCGCGCTCGAGGTCGTCACCTCCTTGCCGTTGTAGGTCAAAATCACGTCGCCGACGTTGACTCCGGCAGTCGCCGCCGGGCTGTCGGGCAGAACCTGCGCCACCAGCGCGCCGCGCGGCTGATTCAATCCGAAGGTTGGGGCCAGATCGCGGGTGACATCCTGAATCAGCACGCCCAGCCAACCCCGACTGACACGCCCCTTGGTCTTGATCTGCTCGACGACATCCATCGCCACATCGATCGGGATGGCGAACGAGAGACCCATGAAGCCGCCGGTCCGGCTGTAAATCTGACTATTGACACCGATCACCTCGCCGTCCAGGTTGAACAGCGGACCGCCCGAGTTGCCCGGGTTGATGGCCACGTCGGTCTGGATAAAGGGCACGTAGTTTTCGCTGGGAAGATTCCGGCCCTTGGCACTGACGATCCCCGCTGTCGCGGAGTGCTCGAAGCCGAAGGGCGAACCGATGGCGAGCACCCACTCACCGACCTGCAGGTCCTTGGCCGAGCCGATCCGCGCCGTCGGCAGGTCGGTGGCCTCGACTTTCAGCAAGGCAATGTCACTGCGTTTATCCGCCCCCACCGGAATTGCCACGAACTCCCGGCGGTCACTGGTGCGCACGATGATTTCCTCTGCGCCCTCGACGACATGGGCATTGGTCAGGACATAGCCATCCGCGGAGACGATGAAACCCGAGCCCAGGGACCGCCCCTGCTCGTCGTCTTCCGGCGCCTCCCCCGAGTCACCCTGATCACCAAAAAAATGCCTGAAAAAATCCTGCAGGGGGCTGTCCTCGGGCAGGTCGGGGATCGGGTAGCCCGGGAAGCTCTTCGTCAGATTCCGGCTCTGTTTGGTGCTGATATTCACCACTGTCGGACCGTTCTGCGCTACCAGGGCGGTGAACTCCGGCAACGCACGGTTGGTGGCCTCGACCTGGGTCACCAATGCGGTGACCAGGACGACACCGAGAACAGGCCTGAGACTCGCAAAGAGGCGCATGGGGACTCCGTAATTCGATCGACGGCACCGAGATCACCCAGGTCCGCGCGGACAGCGAGGGCGCTCACTCAATCAACCCGGGAAAGATGAGGGAATTGCGGCAGCCTCGCAACGACACGGCAGAACCGGTCGAAACGGTGGACTCCCAGTCAACTCGACACTGTAGCGGCGCAATCGCAACAACGCCAGTACCACGACCTGGATCTGAAGACCTGCTCAGGGGTTCGCGTCTACCGCTGCGCGAACGCCGGACACGGCGGCGGCGACGGTGCCGGCGGGGACTTCGCCGACCGCGATCACCTGATGCCCGTCGACCACCCGCCCGGCGGCGTGCACCGCCCCAATGCGGGTCACCCCGTCGAACCCGTCCACGGCATTGCCCTCGATATAGACCGAATACGACGAGAGGCGATCTGAGAACACGAAATGGTCGATCTGCGCCCCCTGCGCACCCTCCATCACGTCGTGCATGGTCAGCTCGAAACCCGCGGGGCGCGGATCGAACTGCCACGGGGCTGGCAGCGGGCCGGCCGGCCGGCCCGCGGCGACCGGCGGCGGAGCGTCCAAGAACTCGGGCGACGGTGCCGCGGACGTTCCGCTGAGTTCGATGGACGTGAATAGGAGTTGCTCGATCGCCTCTCCCCGATGGTCGATCAGGTCCGATTTCAAGGGTAGACCGGTGGCCCGATCCAGGTAAAACTGGTACCCATAGCGCACCTCATCCAGGGGCCGGATCGCCACCACGTCGGTGTCCCGACCAGCAACCCGCGCGCTGTCGAGCAGCTCGGTGCGATAGCGATCACTGAGGGCGCGCGGGTCGATGGGCTCCGGCTGCAAGAAGGCGCGGCGCGCCTGACTCTTGACCAGAATCGGATGGCCATTCGGCATCACACAGGTCACCCGGTCACGCTCACGCGTCACGCTGCGCAGCGGGCCGCTCATGGAGACGAGCCGCTCTTGGACGCGGCCGTGCTCGATCCGATGGACCAGATGCAGGGTTTCCAGCCGATTGTCGATCAGGTAGACCAGGGTTCCCTGATAATCGAGTGAGCGCAAGGCCGCGGTCATCCGGTCCAGCAGGCGGGTCGCCGGACCCAGATCGATCGCATCCGCGGCCTGTGCCGACACCCAGGGCAGCAGACACCAGCCCAGAAGCATGGCAGGTCCGATCGGCAACCAGTGCCGCCATGACAGCCGACGGCGGTAACCAGTCCGCACCGCGCGGGCGACACGCAACCCGGCACCTGCCCCGCCGCGACGCGACAGCGGGCGGGACGCCGTCGGCAGTGCCGTACCCGCCCGGCCCGGCACCCTAGCGAACCCGTTCATAGCCCACGAGCGTCGCGTAGGGGAGCATTCCCTTGACCCCGGCAGCGGGTGCGGTTTCCTGATGATTGACGAGAAACACATCCAATTTACTGGCCAGTTCATCCCGATCGGTCTGCCAGCGGCGCAGCGCGTGATCGATCTCGGCGTCGCCGTCCGCGGGGGAACTCGCCGGCTGAGCCCCACCGGCCACCTCAGCACGCAACGCCGGCCCGGACACCGGCCCCTGGTAAAAATCAGGGACGGCGAAGACCGCGAGTAAAACCACGGCAGCCGCCATCGCGGCACCTGCCAGGGGTGAATGCCAAATCCGCGACCGGACGCCGGCGACCGCGCGGGGCATGACCAGGGTGGGCTCGGCGCGCAGTCGATCGCGTACCGCGGCAGCCACATCGCGCACCTCCGCCTGGACCCGTTCACCACGCAGGACCTGACCGATCAGGTGGTAACGCTCCCAGGTTGCACGCAACGCCGGGTCCTGTTCGACCGAGTGGACCAGGGGTACGGCATGGCGAGTCGCCACTTCACCATCGACGAGGGCGGACAATTGGGAAGCTTGCTCAGCGGTCATTGGTAGATGCCAGGACTTGGGCGATTGCCGAAAAATCATGTGGTTTGACACCAATCGCCTTAGGGTTCAAGGAGCGGACGCAGCCGCTTATCAATAGCCTCCCTGGCCCGGAAGATCCTGGATCGCACAGTCCCGATCGGACACTCCATGGCCTGAGCGATTTCCTCGTACGTCAGCCCCTCAAGCTCGCGCAGGACGATGGCGGTACGCAGATCCTCCGGCAGGGCATCGAGCGCATCCTGCACGCTGTGGGCGATCTCATCCGTCAACAGTTGACGCTCCGGGGTGGCGTAATCGCGCAACCGTCCGCCCGCGTCCATCAACTCGGCCGTCTCGGTATCCAGATCGTCCCCCGGCGGGCGGCGGCCCTGGGCCACGAGCTGATTCTTCACCGTGTTCACGGCGATCCGATAGAGCCAGGTGTAGAAGGCGCTCTCCGCACGAAAACCCGCTAAGGCCCGGTAGGCCTTGATGAACGCCTCCTGCGTCACATCCAGGACCTCACTCGGATCGCGGATGTAACGGCCGATGAGGTTGGCGACCTTCTGCTGATACTTCAACACCAGGAGATCGAAGGCCCGCTTGTCTCCGGCCTGAGCACGTAAGACCAAGGCGTGGTCGGTGTCGCGTTCAGACACGCCCGCTGACCTCGCGTCCGTCGGGTCCGGGGTCCGATGGCATTGACAATTCCTCGTTCGGTTAGTTCGCTGGTTCATCGAAGTGCGGTCGAGACGGTCCCAAGTAAAGCACGTCACCTTGATCCAGGACATGAAATCGGTGAGTGTAGCGACTTGGCCGGACGTTCGGCCCGACCTCCACTGTTGCGCCACCAATCGATCCGCGAGCGAGCCTGAACGATGACCGAGACCGTCCACCGTTACGATTGCCTGATCCTCGGCAGCGGGGCCGCGGGCCTGAGCCTGGCCCTGCGTCTGCCCGCGCAGACCGCGGTGGCTGTCGTCTCCAAACGGGAGTTGAGCGAGGGCAGCACCGTCTACGCCCAAGGCGGCATTTCAGCGGTGCTCGATGCCAACGACTCAGTGCAATCGCATGTCCAGGACACCCTGAAAGCCGGGGCCGGCCTGTGTGACCCACGCGTCGTCCGAATGGTGGTGGAACACGGTCCCCGCAATATCCAGTGGCTGCTCGACCAGGGCGTGGCCTTCACCCGCAACCTGGAGTATGTATCGGCGGGCGGCTACCACCTCACGCGCGAGGGCGGCCACACGCACCGGCGTATTGTACACGCCGCGGACGCTACCGGTCTCGCGGTGGCCACGACGCTGGAAGCTCAGGTGCGGAACCGGCCCAATATTGCCGTGCACGAGCAGCATATCGCGGTCGACCTGATCACCTCGCGTCACCTCGGGGAGCGGCGCGCGCATCGGTGTCTCGGGGCCTACATTCTGAACCTCGCGACCGGCCGGGTAGAGACCTATCTGGCGCGTTTCGTGGTGCTCGCCACCGGCGGAGCCAGCAAGGTTTACCTGTACACCAGCAATCCGGACGTCTCCACCGGTGACGGGATCGCCATGGCCTGGCGGGCCGGATGCCGGGTGGCAAACATGGAGTTCATGCAGTTCCACCCGACCTGCCTCTATCACCCGCTGGCCCGCTCCTACCTGATCACCGAGGCCCTACGCGGCGAGGGCGCGCGACTGCTGCTCCCGGACGGCGAGCGCTTTATGCCGCGCTTCGACGCCCGCGCCGAACTGGCTCCGCGCGACATCGTGGCACGCGCCATCGACCACGAGATGAAGCGTCTGGGCAGCGAATGCGTTTACCTGGACATTTCCCACCGCCCGGCCGATTTTATCATCGAACATTTTCCGACCATCCATGCCCGCTGCCTTGAACTCGGCATCGACATCACCCGTGAACCCATCCCGGTGGTTCCGGCCTCGCACTACACCTGCGGCGGTATCATCGTCGACGATCAGGCCCGCACCGACCTCGCCGGCCTCTATGCCAGCGGCGAGACGGCCTACACGGGGCTGCACGGGGCAAACCGCATGGCCAGCAACTCGCTCCTGGAGTGCCTGGTGTATTCGGAGTTGGCGGCCGCGGACATCACCCGCCTGATGGCGCAGGGCGGTGAGTTGCCCGAGGCGCCGCCGTGGGACGAGAGCCGGGTCACCGAACCCGATGAGGAAGTGGTCGTGACCCACAACTGGGACGAACTGCGTCGTTTCATGTGGGACTACGTGGGCATCGTCCGCACCAACAAGCGGCTGCGCCGCGCCAAACGGCGCGCCGATCTGCTCCATCAGGAAGTGATCGAGTACTACAGCAATTTCCGTGTCAGCAATGATCTGATCGAGTTGCGCAACCTGCTTGAAGTGGCGGACCTCATCATCCAGTCGGCGCTGCGGCGGCGCGAGAGTCGGGGGCTGCATTACACGACCGACTTCCCCGACAAGGACCGCAGCCAACGCGCACCCACCATCCTCATTCCTGACGGTTATCGGCCGCGCGGGCGGGATGGGTAACACCGCGCGACTCGTCATCGCGAACGCTGCACTCGAGCTGCGCAAGGAACGCGGCCGGCGGCACCAACACCCAGCCCCGAAAATCGGCGCCCAATGGCCCCGACAACTGGCGCGGCGGCCGGTCCTCTGCGACCTCGACCACATAAAGCCCGACATCCCCGTACATCCCTTGGGGGTCTTCGAGGATGGTCCGGCGTGCCCACTCCTCTAGTCCGGCCGTGAGCGGCCCACTGCGGACGCCCGCCGCCGAGCGTTGCGCAGCCAGACCAAACAAGAGCAACTGCTTGTATTCGTTTTCAATGTCGGTATCGTCCCGACCGCTGCTCGGGTGCCCATGACGGGCCCCCTGGGTCATGCGCCGAACCAATAGATAGACATACAGATCGTGCAGGTCCCGCCAGGCGTTCTCCGGTAACGGCCGGCCCCACAGGGCCGCGTAACGGATTTGCCGACCAAAGAACCGGAACAGATTATGTGTCGCCCAGTCACGCCGCTCACCTTGCTGCTGATCCTGGACCAGATAGCAGCGATCGAACTGGTGCAAGGCTTGGTTCAGATTCTGGAACATCAACCAGTACAGCCGTTGCTCGACCGTCACCCCGCGCTGCACCGCATCGGCAGCCGACGCTGATCCGGGCGGCAGGGGCATCGCCCAAGGCTTCGGCAGACCGGCACAAGTCTTGAGCACGGGGCGCTTGAGCAACCGCAGCACCGACAAGCGTCGGGATGGAGAACAGTCCGCCCGGCGCAAGCCATCCAGCGCCAGGACCAGGGCGGGGCCCGACTGGCGCACCCCGGCAGCGCGCAAGCCGCGAATCCACTCGCCCGCTTCAGGCAGGTCCGTGACGAAGCGCGGCGTTGCAAGGTCACGGATGGTCGCGGTCGCTAACTGAAGGGAATCGGAGCCCATGATGACCTTCCAGTCGAACTCGATCAACAAACCTCGGAGAGCCTTCGAGTACGACCCCGACCCCCCATTCCCGAGCACGTCGACGGTGGCACCCTTCCGCTCTGAATGCTAGCCGCTATGGTCGACCAGGATCTGCCGATTGGCTCCCAGTTTGACAGCATGCAGTGCGGGGCATGGCCCCGAACCGGGGACCTGATCTCAGTTGTGGTCTCAGTCAGCGGCGGGGCGCAAGCGCTTGCCGTTGGCCTTGATGATGGCGAGAAGATCGGCCGGCAAACGCAAGACCCAGGCCCGATTGGCCGAACCGAGAGCGCCGGCCAGCCGACGCGGCGGTGTGTCGCGCGATACCTCGACGAGGTAAGTACCGAGATAGCCGAAGTACAGACCAGGATCTTCGAGTGTACTTGCGCGCGCCCAGTCGGCAAGCCGTTGCGCCTGATCCAACCCGAGCAAGGCAGCCCCGCCATGCTCGGCGCATAAGCCGAGGATCAAGAGGCGCTTGTACGCTGTTTGCGGGTCATCACCCGCATGGGCACCAGCCGCTTGCGCCATTCCCGGCCGTGCCGCCGCCATGCGGTTGCTGACATAGAAAAACAGATCGTGCAGTTCCTGCCAGGTATGCGGGGGCCAGGTGTTGCCCCGAAGCACCCCCAGCTCGATTTGTCGGCCAAGCCAGTCGAACATCTCCCCAACCAACCAGGCGCGCTCCGCATCAGGATTCACCAGCACTCCGCGCGCGGAACGGTCCAGGCGCTCCAGGGTCCGTTTGAGGTTCCTGAACATGACGCAGCACAGACGCTGTTCCAGACAGAGCGGTGCCGCCGGGTCAGGCGGCGGCAACCGGCCCTTGGGCAGATCGTCGGCCACATCACGGAGGACGATCGCCAATTGCCGAAGAATCACCAATGCGCGGGGACTCTCGACCGGTGCCTGAGCCAGCCGCTCCAACTTGAGCAACAGCGACACCAACATCTGACAGAGGCCCTGCCCACTGAGCCGCTCGAGCCAGGCATCGAAGGCCGGCGAATCAAACTCCCGATCGGCATGCGCGGACTCGGACGGTGAGGCGAGTTGATAGCAATTGTCCATGGGTCACGTCATCAGGTAGCGAAAAATTCGTCGCAGGATCGCTGCCGCGACCGGTCGATCAACGGCACCGAGGCCCCGGCGCGATGTTGAGCACGCGATCTCCCGCATCTCCCACATGAGGAAGCATAGCCTGGCCGCAAAGAAAAACCCCATCCGTTCGTCCGCGCGTTGCGCCCGTCGATGCGGTCGGCACCGAGTTCCGCGCCCAGACCGGGCGGACCACCCAACCCATCCGTCAAGCGACTGCCACCGGCCAGGTCCCACACCGACGCGTCGTACCGCAAACTCCACCGGATTGAGGCGACTGCACCGGACTCGGACGCCCACGCGCGGCCGGTACTGCTGCCGGGGGGTCTTGGGGTAGCGTTCACGGCCCCAATCTCCAACGCGGCGGTGCCGGGTCGGTCCGTCGCCGCGGCAGCTTAACGAGTGCAGGAATCAGGCATGGCGATACGCATCAAGAGTCACTGGTGGAACGAAGGATCCAACCGCACACTGCCTGAAATTGCCTCAGCACTCGCGTTCATCTCCTGGCGCATCGCGGTGGATAAGGCCATCAATCTGCACTGCGAGCGTTTCGTCTACGCGGACGACGCCCAACGCCTCGCTGTCATCCGCGAATATCTCGCCTTCCTGATCCAGATCGCCGACCGACTGGCCCACGGACGATTCGCCGACGACGAGCGCCGCGTCCTGATTACGAGCCTCGTGCGGAGCGTGATCGCGCATTGCCAGGACAATAGCCAGGACCTGCTCGGTCCGGGGGACTATGGCAGCCCCTTCATCGACCTGCTCAATCGACGCTCCGAGGACTACGCGCAGTACCAACTCGATCAGGAAGGGCCCAGCTACGCCTTGCTGCGACATCTTGGGTTCGAGATTCAGAATCTGATGGGGGCGGGCCAGGAGAATCGCTGGGTGATCGACCAGGTGATGGATAAGGACGGCTGGGATGCCTACAAGTCATTCGCTAAGGCCTTTCGGGACCTCTTCGACTAGCCCCCCCGAACTGGCGTCGTCCTGGCAGACCGGACACCAGTCAGTCGCGCGCGGGTTGCGTCCGAGCCGGTCGCGGCGCACCGGTGTGCCGCAGCACAGGCAGGGCTGCCCGGCGCGACCATAGACCCAGAGTCGATCCGGTCCGGCGCCGGCTGGCCGCGTCCGCCGCGGTCCGCCGGAAAGATTTCCGTTGAGCAGATCCCCCGCCATCCTGTACAGTGTACCAAAGTCCGCGCACGACAGGTCGGCGAGCCGCAGTAACGGCGAGCGACGGGTCACAAACAGCACTTCGGACTTGTAAACGTTGCCGATACCGGCAGCGACCCGCTGATCCAACAACAGGTCCACGATTAGCGTGTCCTGCGGCAGCAGCACCAGGGCGCGGTCCCACAGTCGACCCGGGTCGAACGCCTCGCGGGTCAGGTCCGGCCCCAGATGACGGCGCAGATCCAGATCCCGAAACCCTTGAGTTCGCATGCGTTCTATTTCGCGGGCGTTGAAACAAACGTAGACCCGTCCCTCGACCTCAAGGACCAATGACGCCTGATGCCGCGGCTTTTGCCAAGGCTCCGCGCGCCCATAGTGGTGCCAGGCGCCATAGAGCCCCAGGTGGCTGCGTAGTCGCTGACCGTCATCCAGGTCGATGAAGAGATGTTTGCCGCGGCTGGTCACTGCCACAACCTGACGCGCGGTCAGTTCGCACAGGTGTTGTCCACGCACCCAAACCGCGTCCAACCGACGCCCGGTCAGCCAGTGCGCAAGGACAGCAGCGATCGTGTGAACGGTGTCTCCCTCGGGCATAGCGCGGCTCGGTGGTGGTCGGGGAAGTGCTGCCGGTGCCGTCCGGCCCCTTCCCGATGGCAGGAACGCACTGTAGACAACTGTTTTTGTTCAGACGAAGGCACAATGCCCACGGCAAAAAAATCCCCGCACAAAGCGGGGACGATGACGAAGGAGTCAGCGAGCTTCCATGGAAACTCCCTGACTTCGAGTGCATTTCCCTTGAAAAGTTCGACAGCAACCGGCCAACAACCATTGAGTTTTTGCAAGATTACCGACAGGTCCCGCCAGACGGTGAGGGGCCTGGCCCGAGCGATCGACCGCGCCCGCGGGCGAGGTCGTCACCACCACCGCGACGGTCGATCAGCCGGGCTTGTATTTTCAACCGTAGACGCTATGAATAGTGTTGACGTGATGCTGCACCCGAGCGCGTCACCCACCGCGACAACCCGAAAAGACGCTCATGGCGGAGCGTTGCGCGTGCGACTGCTTCACCCGACATATCCACTGATGCGGCAGTTCTACCGCCCATTCCTGCACTCCGGGTTCGCCCCGAAGCCGCGGGTCACCTTTCAAACGACAATGAAGTCCTGGAGACTCAACCCATGCCGATAAAGATCAGCGGCGACACCCTGGCCCTGGATAAGGCGATACGCCGACAGATCGAAAGCGAGGCGCAAAAACTCGCTGACCGCTTCCCGGATGAAAGCATCGACGCCTTAGCGCGTATCAACGAGGAATTCGATCCCCTGCACGGTCACCGCGTTCGTTGCGAGTTACGCGCGAATCTGGGACAAGGGCGCCAGATCATCGTGCGTGATGCACGCAAGGACCCGGCCGAAGCAATCAGCGAGGTATTTGGGACTGCGATGCGTAATGTGCGTCGCCTGCGCCGCCGTTTGGTCGTTGCAACCGGCAACCCGGTTCCGCAGATCAGCGTCGTCTAGCTGCCGTCTGCGGCGAAGGGCACCGGGTCGCTGACCGGCGATTCGCTCTCACCATGACGCCGGGCGCATGCGACCCGATGCAGCGCAGTCACCCACTGCTACCGATGGACGAAAAACGGGTTGCCTTGATGACTCAGGACGACCCCGTCCGCGACGATCTGCTCGACCACCAGCCCCTCACGCGTCTGCTCCCCGTCGCGGTACTTGAGTCCGTTGATCAAGACGAAGCGACGGGATTGATTGGCGTCGAAGACGTGCACGGTCATTAAAAAAGTCGGCACGTTGGCCTGCTGGTCGCGCGTCAAGCGCAGCTGAGTGAGGTCACCCGTATAACGCGTCTCCTGCGGCCGCGCGGTGAGTTGCGCTTTCACCTCGGATTCATTGGCCCGACTGTCTTCATCGCGTCCCTGGAACTGGCCCGTTTTGCTCTTGAACGACTCAATTTCGGCAATCAGGTCGGGCGGCACCGGGGTAGGAGCCGGGTCCTCCGGCTGCGCGACCGGGATCCACTCCTCAATGTCCTCGGCATAACTCTCGTCCGCTTCCAGTTGGCGCTGGAGCTCGACTTCCAGTTCGGCATCCAGCGCATCCTGGGAGTGGCCTTGATTGGATACGCGCGGCGTTTGGCCAAGCGTAGCACCACGGGGTTCGAGCACCGCCGGGGGGGCGCGGACCGCGCCTTTAGGCGGCGGCGCCTCGACCAGAGGCGCTCCGCTCGCGAATGACCGCAATCCCTCGGTGCCGGACGCCGGGCTCCCGGCAACCGGTGCCGCCGCCGCCCCAACCGGCGGATTCACGACCGGGGTCTGGCGATCCCCGCGATCCGGCGTGGTGACAGCGGGGTCAAGCGCGGTCGGCGTGACGGCGAGCCGCACCGGGGACGCGCGCTCGACTGCGCCGGGGGGCGCGGTCGGCACCGCGACCTGCGGCGTGATCGGCAGCGGCTGACGCAGCGCGGCATAAAGCGCGATCAGCACCGCCGCGGCCGCCAGCCCGACGGAGACCAGAATCCAGGGGCTGCGCGTCGGCACCGCTTCGTCCTCGGAAAACGGGCCAACCCCGTGCAGGGTCGGCACCTGTCCGAGTTCGCGCTCGGCTTGGGACTTCTTCAGGGCCTCCAGGATGTAGCTCATGGCGCATCTTGACTCTCTGGTGGAACCGACAGGTCCTGAGTATCAGCCGACAGGCCGATCCGCGAGCGACCCGGATCGGCCGCCGTGGCGTCAGCCGCTGTTTGGGCGGCGGCGCTCTGCGCCGCGGCCGCGGCCGCGAGCGGCGCGCTCATCAGGTGAGGAATGCCGGGCGTAGTCAAGGCGTTGTTGAGCTGCACCAGGGTCCGGGGGCCGGCGATGCCGTCGGGCGACAGGCCCCGCGACACCTGGAATCGGCGCACCGCGGCACCCAGGGCAGCGTCGAACTGAGCCGACCCGTTGTCGGCACTGTCAATACCGGGGGCCTGTGCGAGCAGGCGCCGCAGCCACCGCACGGACTCGCCCCCGGCCCCCGGACCGATCACCGAAGCCCCGGTCGGCGGCGCTTGCCAGACCACGGTGTAATCACCGCTCCAGATCGACTCGATCCCGTCGAGTGGAACCCGCTCGCTGCCGTCCGGCAGATCTAGGATGGCAGCGGTCGCGTCCAGTGCACCGAGCACCACATACCGGCGTTCGCCGCCGGCATCTTTCATTCGCAACAGGACCGGCCGGTCGTAAAACCGGACATGGCTGAGCTTGCCCTGCTCGCGTTCGCACCGCAGCCCGAACACCGCCACCCGCCCGCAGGGATCACCAAAACCCAAGTCCTGAACCGCGATTCCCCAGCGGCGTAACAGGACTCGCAAGGCAGCCTCCTCCGGCAGACTGATCCGCGCCAGCGCATCCGCAGCAGACTCGGGTTGAATCGCGGCCAGAGAAACGCGCGGTAGAGCTGCGGCGAGGGTGTCGGCCGCGAGCCCGCTTGGCGCCGTCAGCGCACCTACCGGCACCGCCGCTGCCGCCGTCGGCGCCGCTGCGGATACCGGGGTGACGGCAGCAGCAACCGACGCAACCGCATCGGCAGGCAGGGGCGCGGCAGCCGGCTCAGCCACGACTGCGACGACGGCGGCCGGACCCCTGACGTCGGCTGCCGCCGGGGCCGGCGCGACGCCCGGGGGATCCATCGCCGGCGCACCGACCACCTCCGGCCGCGACGCAGACCGCGACTCAGATCCGTCGGCGATCAGGTCCAGCGGATCACCGTAAAACCGATCGACGGACAGCCAGAGCGCGGTCAGCATCAACGTCAAGGCCGCGGCTCCCGCCATGGCGGGACGTGCCGCCGCCGGGCGCGCGGTCTTGACGCCCTCGCCACGGACCTCGCGCGCCGCCTTGGCGACCACCGCGGGCGTCACCTGACTGACGCGCGAGACGCAGGCCCCGAGCAGGGCGCGGTCGCACAGGATATTGACGACCCGCGGCACCCCGCCCGCGAGCTGGTGGATGCGCCGGATCGCCCCCGCCGTGAACAGCGGACGGTCGACCCCGGCCACCGCCACCCGGTGGCGGATGTAATCACCGGTCTCGGCCGCGCTCAGCGGATGCAAGTGATAACGGGCGGTGATGCGCTGGTTGATCTGGCGCAGCCCCTCGCGATCCAGCATCGTGCGCAGTTCCGGCTGGCCGATCAGAAAGATCTGCAGCAGTTTGGCCTTGGTGGTCTCCAGATTGGTGAGCAGGCGGATCTGCTCGAGCACCTTGGGGCGGAGGTTCTGGGCCTCGTCGATCATCAGCACCGGACGACGACCCACCGCGTGAGCGGCGAGCAGGTAGTCGTTCAGGCGATCCACCAGGACCTTGACCGAATGCGCTCCGGCCCCGACCGGGATGCGAAACTCGTCGCAGCAGTTGAGCAGCAGTTCGCTGGCGGTCATCGCCGGATTGACGATCAGGGCCACGTCCACGCCCTCCGGCAACTGTTCCAGGAAGGCCCGACAGACGGTGGTCTTGCCGGTCCCCACCTCGCCGGTGAGCAGCACGAAGCCGCCGCTCTCACCGGCGCCGTACAGCAGATGGGCCAGAGCCTCCTTATGCTGTTCGCTCAGAAACAGGTAGCGGGGGTCCGGGGCGATCGAGAAACTCGGCTCCTTGAGTCCGAAATACTTGGGATACACGATGGTGCTCTTAAGAAAAACAGCGTGTTGGCGTTGACAAACCCGCACGACACGGCGGGCGGGAAAACCCACATGACGTTGGCAGGGTAGTCAGGGGCGGCCCCAGCGTCAAGGACGGAGAGCGCTCGGCGAAGGACGGAGAGCGCTCGGCGGCTGCCGGCTAACCCGTGCGGATTCAAGCGACTGCGCCGGTCGCGTTCGCCTACCCGCGCCGCCGTGACCCGGTTGGCGACACCTCCGCACGACGGCCGTCGCGGCGCATCGCACGCGAACCCGGCGCGCACCACTTGTGCCGCGTACCGGTTGACCTGACAATCTGGGGGCTGCATCGGGGGCGTCCCGCCGCCCGTGCCATAACCTACAACGACAGGCCCTCACCACCGGGGGTCGGAGAAGCAAGCAATGACTGAGCGAGTGGAAGTGAGCGGCATCAAGGTCGCCAAGCCCCTGTATGACCTGGTGAAGATTGAGATCACACCAGGCACCGGGGTCGACCCCGACCGCCTGTGGAGCGCCTTCGCCGCCATCCTGGCCGAGTTGGCGCCGCGCAACCGGGCGCTGTTGGTCAAGCGCGATGCACTCCAGGCCCAGATCGACACCTGGCACCTGAACCATCGCGGCCAGCCGATCGACCTCGGGGCCTATCGCGCCTTCCTGTCCGACATCGGCTATCTGGTTCCCGAGGGTCCGGATTTCGCCGTGACCACCGCCCAGGTGGACGCCGAAATCGCGTCGATCGCCGGGCCTCAGCTCGTCGTTCCGGCGAGCAACGCCCGTTACGCGCTGAACGCCGCCAATGCCCGCTGGGGCAGCCTCTATGACGCGCTCTACGGCACCGACGTCATCCCGGACGAGGGCAAGCTCGCACGCGGCAAGGGCTTCAACCCCGACCGCGGCGCCGAAGTTATCACCCGCGCCGCGACCTTCCTCGACCAGGCCGCCCCGCTCGCCACCGGGTCCCATCGCGAGGCCGTCGGCTATCGGGTGGAGCAAGGCCAACTGGTCATCGACCTGCCGAACAACCGCCGGAGCGGGCTGCAGGACCCGGCGCGCTTCGCCGCTTACCAGGGCGACGCGGCCGCGCCGACCGCCGTCCTGCTGGTCAACCACGGCTTGCATGTCGAGTTGCAGATCGACCGCGCCAATCCGGTCGGCAAGGCGAGCCCGGCCGGGGTCGCCGATGTCCTGCTGGAGTCCGCCGTCACCACCATCGAGGACTGCGAGGACTCGGTGGCCGCCGTCGACACCGAGGACAAGGTCGGCGTCTACCGCAACTGGCTCGGGCTCATGAAGGGAACCCTGACCGCCCAGTTCAGCAAGGGCGGCAAGCTGGTCGACCGCGCTCTGGAGCCGGACCGCACCTACACCGCCCCCAACGGCGGGACCCTCACCCTGCCCGGCCGCGCGCTGATGCTGGTGCGCAATGTCGGCCACCTGATGACCAACGACGCGGTGCTGCTGCCCGACGGCTCCGAGGTCCCCGAGGGCATGCTCGACTGCCTCATCACCTCCCTGTGCGCCGTCCATGACCTGAAAGGCACGGGGCCCTTACGCAATTCGCGGGCCGGCAGTATCTATATCGTCAAGCCCAAGATGCACGGACCGGACGAGGTCCAGTTGACCGTCGACCTCTTCGCCCAGGTCGAGACCGCGCTGGGGCTGCCCCGCAACACCATCAAACTCGGCATCATGGACGAAGAGCGGCGCACCACCGTCAACCTCAAGGAGTGCATTCGCGTGGCGTCCGAGCGGGTCATCTTCATCAACACCGGCTTCCTCGACCGCACCGGCGACGAGATTCACACCGATATGGAGGCCGGCCCGGTGCTGCGCAAAGGCGCCATGAAGACCGCCCCCTGGCTGCTGGCCTACGAGGACTGGAACGTCGACATCGGCCTCGCCTGCGGCCTGCCGGGTCACGCCCAAATCGGCAAGGGCATGTGGACCATGCCCGATGAGATGCGCGCCATGGTCGAGACCAAGGCCATGCACCCCAAGGCTGGGGCCAACTGCGCCTGGGTCCCCTCGCCGACCGCCGCCACCCTGCACGCCATGCACTACCATCAGGTCGACGTGGCCGCCCGGCAGGCCGAGATCGCCGGCGGCGGACGCCGCGCCAGCCTCGACACCATCCTGCAGATCCCGCTCGACCCCAAGGGCACCTGGACCCCGGAAGAAACCCAGCAGGAACTGGACCTCAACTGTCAGGCCGTGCTGGGTTATGTGGTGCGCTGGATCGACCAGGGTGTTGGCTGTTCCAAGGTGCCGGACCTGAACAACATCGGCCTGATGGAAGACCGCGCAACCCTGCGCATCGCGAGCCAAGTGCTGGCAAACTGGCTGCATCATGGCGTCATCTCGCGCGATCAGGTGATGGAGACGATGAAGCGCATGGCGGTGGTGGTCGACGGCCAAAATGCCGGTGACCCGTTATACAAGCCGATGGCACCGGCCTTCGACGGCACCGCCTTCCAGGCCGCCTGCGACCTGATCTTCAAGGGCCGCGAGATCCCCAACGGCTACACCGAGCCGACGCTGCACGCCATGCGGCTCAAGCTCAAGGCCGCGGGCTAGGACGCCCGATCCGGGCGGCGGACCCCAGGCCACTGGGGTCCGCCGCCCGGACTTCCGCCGTTGGAGTCCAAGGCTTCAGCCTTGGCCAACGATCGTCATGCGGTGTCACCGTGACTGCAGCATCACCAGCGGTGCGCCGGATCCCTCGGATCGCAGTTCCAGGGTCGGGCTGCGCGACACGACGAGGGTGAGCGACTGGTCCAACCGGAACGGATAGAGCACGGCCGCGGACGCAAGCCCGGAAACGCTGATGGACCGGCCGGTGTAGCGGATGGCGGACTCGATGAGCCAGGCGGTCAACGCCTCATTGGTGATGCTCGTTGCCGGGTTGCGGATTACCCGTCGCCCCTTATCGACCCGCTCGCAGGTGCCCCAACTCGCCTGGGTCTGGAGCACCCGGTTGGCCGCGCGCCGGGTGACTTCACCCTCGCCGTAGGTCTCGGCCAAGCGGCGATGGACCTCGGCGGCAGTGCAATCGCCCTGGATAGTCGTGAGACGGCCCACCAACTCGGCGACCTTGCCGAAGAAGGGATAGGCGGCGATGGCCATCCCCCAGCAGAGGGCCGGGACCGACACCTCGGGGGACTCATGCCAGATGCCGATGCCCCGCTCGGCAAAGCCAACCAGCTCGGCACGCGGGTTGAGCCATAAACCATTCAGAACGCTACGGGTATTGCGCTTGGACGGGATCCCGAATCCCGCGGCATCCAACAGCGTGTCGATCGCTTGCGGGTCGGCAGCCCCACCGCGCACCCGGAGTGCGCACGTCGCCCAGTCGAGCGGAATACATCGATCAAAACCGATCCGGGGCGCGGCGTCCGGAGTGTTGTTCAACGCACGTCACTCACTTTCACGAAGGGAACGATCAACTCTTCGATCGAGCAGCCGCCGTGCGACACCAGCGCGTCACCGGGCATGACGAAGGCGGTCCGGCCAGCGGCGAACAATGGCAGGAAGTCCGGAGGCCAAGCCGGGACCTCAAGGCTGAAGGTCCCAGGGCACTGCCCCGCGGACTCGGCCCGTAAGAGCGCACTACGGTAGACCCTCACCCGTTCGCCGCGGGTCTCCGCGATCACCCCCTGATTCGGCCGCCCGATCCCGATGGCTTCGCAATTGCCATGATCGGCGGTCAAGTAGACCTGGAAGCCCTGATCGAGCAACAGTGCAAACAGCCTATCGACGAAGCCGGACTCACACCAGCTTGCGATCTGACTTGCGATCTCCCGTTTGCCCAGAAAAGCCCCATGCACCATTAAATCAATGGTATCGACAACGATCCCCGCCACCTGAATCGCGGGGTTCGCCAGGGCCGCCCCCACCTCGTCGAGCTGATCGACGCGCCGAACGCCCTTGCGGTAGAGCACCTCTGCGGGGCGCAAGCCCTGATCCTGCCAGAAACGGGACCACAGGCCCGGCTCCTGGTGAGTGGTTTCCAGCGAGTCCGCAAATTCTCGGGGCCGCAACCCGGAGAACAGGGCTTGCCGAGAGACGGCGGTCAGCGTCGGGAGCCAGGCGAAACAGGCACCTTCGGCGAATGCGAACCGCGGTGCCCGTGCCGTGACCGCCTCGCGGATTTGGACCCACTGGTCCAGGGCCAGCCCATCGAACACCAGCAGCGCCACCCGTGGCTCTCCGGCGGTGCGGCGCAGGGCCAGGAAGCGCGGGATCTGGTGCACCATGGCCGGCGCATTCGCCGCCGGCAGAGACGGCAGGTCCGCATAGTGTTCGGTCATCCAGGCCAGCAGACGTTCATCCGCGAGCCGCTGCAACTGCGCAACGTCTGCCTGGAGTCCCTTGGCGCGAACGGTATCAAGGCTGTGGAAGCGGGCGATGGCCTCGCCGAACCGTCGTGCGAAGGCCCCCCAGTCCCGGTGCGTGGCCTCTGTGGTCGGGAGCGTTTCGACCAGGGCCTTCAGGCTGTCCACGACCAGGTTACGCAGTGCGGCCGGGTCCTTGACGATTCCAATCGCGATGCTTTTCGAGACATGGGCCGGCAGGTTGGCGGGAAGGTAGTGCACGGCCAGGGGATGAAGGGTCCCGTCCAGAAACATCACATCGACCAGGCCCCGAATATCCGGATGAGCGAAGTCAATCGCGATCCTGACCCCGTGCCCCGGCAGCGTCGCCTCCGCGATGCGTGAGCCGGTGATCCCGAAGTCTTTCAGGTACCGATACCAGGCGTCCTGAACGCATCGCAATGTGCTCGCCTTCGAGGACAACAGTTCGCTGATCGGCAAGCCGGTGAAAGCGTCGTTGGCCCCGATGATCCGGGCCATGTGCTCAATGAGGACCGGGGGCAATACGAGATCCCGGTGATGCAGCTGCAGCAGCTCCCGCCAGAGGTCGTCGGCGCGGCTGATCAGGTGCGGGGCGAGGCGGAACACATGGGTCAGGATAAAGTCCTTGGTCGCCGCCTCACCGAGCGGCTGGGAAGCATGTTTGGCGTGCGCATCGAACAATGCGTCCAGATGCTCCGCGGCGACTTGCCTGACGACGCCGTAGCTTAAAGAAGGAAACAGGTTCGCCAGGCTCAGGTGAACCGTCCGCGCCTGACGCAGATAATCCCAGGGCAGCGCGTCCGGTTCCGCGGAGCGCAGATGCAACACCAGGCTCAAGGCCCGCCCATCCTCACCGCGGTCCCACGCCTGCCGGTAACGCTCCTCGTACTCGGCGCGAAAGGCCATCGGGTCCTCGAAGGGCAGCACCTCAAACCCCCGAGCGCGCAACCCGGCCAGTATCCGCTCATCCAGCAGCACCGCGTCGGGGTCCGCCGCGATCCACAGACGAGCCAGGTCGGACGGAAATTCACACAGGATGCGATCGACCCAGGCGCTCATGGCGGAAACCAGCTCTGCAAAATACCGACGATCCGCTCGAACGAGGGACATTTCCGGAGACCTTTGATGCTGGCGTGCCGACCAATTTCCTCGAAGTCGCGCGATGTGATGGTGCGGCTCAGGCCCTTGATCATCAGGTGCTCGAACAGTTCTTTGGGCTGCTCCTGTTTCAATATCTCCAGCGCCTTGCCCTGCTGTTTCGCGAAGGTACGTAACAGGGAGGCGATCTCGTCCACCGTGACCCCGCAATGCTTTGCGAGTGCCGGCTCGCAATACCACAGCCAGACCTCGACCTCGGGCACCAATGCGGTAGCGGCACTTCTTCCCGACCAAGAGATGTCATTGAGTCGGCCTTGAACCTCGGTCTCCAGTGCCTGCGGCGTCATCCGATGTTCGCGACCGCAACCGTGGAAATCCCAAAGCAAGAGGGCTTTGTGGTACCCGTCCTTCATCATCCCGGTCAATTCGGGACCGCTTTGCACCATGCCGGGGTCACGTCCAGTATGGCGGTCAATATGGAATTCAATGGGTCGGATGCCCAGCGCCTGAGGTCGCGTCAGTACCGCCCGCATCAGACTCAAGGCATCGGCGTCCGCCGTGTAAACCAGTAGATCCTTCATTTCCTGGGTATTGAGCCCAGCAGCCCGGCGGCGAACAACTGTCGCTGGTTTCTTCATTCCAACAGCCCGGCGGCAAAAACCACGCCTAAGTCAGGTATACCGTCCCATTTTTTCAATATTGGATGCTTGGGTCCTGGGACGATGTGAGTCCCCTCTTTGTCCCTGGAGAAGCACAAGAGTGGGTCGATTCCGCATTGCTGGACTACCAGAGGCGAATGGGTCGCGAGCAGCATCTGTCCGCCGGGGATGGCTGACAACGAGCGCAGGATAATCTCCAACGCCTTGGGATGGACCCCGTTCTCCGGCTCCTCGACCATGTAGAGCGCGGACTCCGCGGGTAGAAAGGCCGGCAGGGTCAGGGCCAACATCCGCAGGGTGCCGTCACTCAAGAGCCAACTTGGCACATCCAAGTCGTTGCCGTAGCGAAGCACCAGGAACTCGGCGTTATCTGCCTGGCGCCGGTCCCAACCGATGTTGACCAGATCGGGCAGGGCGTAGCGCAGATGTTCCACCCAGCGCGTAACCGCCGAGTCGGGCTCTGCCCATCGAGGTCGTTTGTTTCTTTTCAGAAGCCGGGGCACTGATCTTGCTTTGGACTCTGCCGCGCGCGGCGCTGATTGGCCATTGGTATCGAGTAGTCTACCAACGACCCGGGCCATGTTGGTGCCATCCAGATCCAGGTCAGTGCCTCGGGTTGCTGGGCACGGCAGGCGCATCGCGCGGCTGTTGAGCTGAATATAACGCACCCCCTGCATCAAAAAGCGACGCACCGCGTTGGCCGTCGGGTAGAGTTCCTCGTCGGGTGGCGTCAGGGCCAGGGTCAGCTTATCGAGTCCGAAATTGAAAGAATCCTTATAGGTACCCTTTTCCCGCGAATAATAATCCGTGCCTTTCGATGTCTTGCCGAGCAAACGCTTCGGCTTGACCGACGCGCTAAAACGTAGCTTGCCGCTCTTGGGCAGCCAGGCACGAGAGTATTGACGCAGTGCCTCATCCTCCACGCAGACCCCGAGTTCGGCGTCTTGACGAATGACGAGGCGATACTGCAAAAAGCTTGAGGATAGGGCCGGCAACTCAGAGGAAAGATCCAACAAGAGTTCAATCTCGACCGAACCACCGCGCCGCATCCAAGTCAGGTCGTTGAAATCCGCGATGCCGCGCAACTCCACTGCTGCCCCAGGACCATGGGCCAGACAATCGCGCACAAAGTCGATCGCATCCAATACGGTGGTCTTGCCGACGCCATTCGGCCCGACCAACACCTGAAAGCGCGACAGCGGCAGCGCATCGAGCGATTGAATACCTTTGAAATTGCGCAGCGTCAACCCGACAATCATATCTGCAACTCCAAGCGGGTCAGCGCCTGGTCGTACCAGAGCAGCAGCTTTTCATCTTCTTGCAGCCCCTCTTCCGGGATCTTAGCCGCGAGGGCGACGATGGCACGGTAGTCCTTGGCCGCCCAGGCGGCCTTGAAGCCGGCGCGCAGGACCTCCAGCCGGAACTCCTTCAGGCGCCGGCCGGTGTGAGCCTGGTAGGTCGCGAACTCCTTCAGCAGCATCTTCTCGCGCTTCTTCTCCAGGTCTTGGGCCTTGTTCGGATCGGGGACATACCAGCGGTCTTGCGCTTTGGCGACCAGGGCCGGGTGGTCCTTGGCGAGACCGCGCAGGTCCTTGTGGTTGGTTGAGAGGTAGCTGTGGATTTGGCTCGGGACCTCGCCCGATCCGTCGTAACACAGGAAGCTGTCATCCAGCAGTTGACTCAACTCCGGGATGATCTCGCCTTTCTTCTTGGCCGCGCCGATCTGCGGCATATACTCCGGCAGGATTTCAGAACGGGTAGATGGGCACTTGCCCAAGTGTTGGGTGAGCCAATCAATGGCGCTGCGCTCGTCTGAAATGAATAGCTCGGCTTGTCTGGCTTGTGGTATTTGCGCCCTCGCCTGCTCGTATTCCAGGCGCTGCTCCGGCAGGAACGCCATCCCATCGACAATCTCGAAACGCGCGGCCAACTCGGCAATGAACTCGGGGCTGGAGAGAGGCACCATGGCATCATGGCGAATGAACCAGGCATCGAGTCGGTCTTTGATACGTCGTGGATCGCGCTCGACGTTGTTCACCAGTTCCTGAAAATCGCCTTGCGTCACTTTGACCGCGGGCAATTGCCTGAGATGGGTCTTGACAAAGTCCCAGGCGGAATCCACCGTGGCGCCGTTGCGGTTGAAGCGGTCTTCCAGGCCGCCATTCGGTTTATAGGCCGAAATCACCAAGTCTTGCTTCATCGCCGTCGCTGAAGTCACCTGGCGATAGCTCCCCTGCACCTTGTCCAGGGCCGTCACCTCCGCCACCACGAAGCCTGCCTGCTGCAATGCGACCTGAATCGCATTCCAGACTGCCGCCTTGCTGTTGGAGAAGACCACCGTCATCCAGCGGCCAGGTTTCAGTACCCGGTAATACTCGGCGAAGCAGCGCTGCATCAGGTGCTGGTATTCGGGCAGGGCCTTGTGCTTGAAGCGGTCGATGATCGCCTCGGGTTGAGCGTCGGTGAAGACACGATGCCAGGATTCGACCAGGAAATTCAGATCAGCGTAATAGATGTTTTCGCCGAAGGGTGGATCGGTGAAGATATAGTCGATGCTCTTGTCCGGCAAGGGTAAATGAGCGGCCGTGCCGGTGCCGACGAAGGCGGTACCTGGGGTTGTCCGGTAGCTGCGAAAGGCACTGGTCAGTCTGGCCAGCTTGCCGTCAAGGATATACCAGGGACTGCATTCAGAGTGCTGTGACGCAACGTAATAGACGCCGGAAAGCGCACGATTGACCTGTGAGAAATGAGTCGGCCCATAGCGGTTAAGAACTGACAGACCCCAAATCGCCTGCTCGCCAAAGAACAGCAATATCTCCCGGATGCGCTCGTCGGGATTTTCCTTCGCCTTCTTCCAGAGTACGCCAAGCGCCTGCCCAGCGCGCGGCAGGAAAAAATGATGGGTGTTCGAGAATCCCTTCGGCGCAATTCGCGATCCGTGATACATGGATTCGATGGGAAACCGCACCGTCGGCATCTCTGGCGGCAATGGAAGCGCGTCGATCCGCTCCAGTACCGCCAAGTCGTGCGCATCCGGCCGCTTCTCCAGGCGCTGTCCCTGCGCGACATAAGATATAATGGCTGGACGAAACTTCACCCGTTGCCAGGGCTCACCGGTCGCCGGATCGATCCGCGATTCAAGGACGCGCTCCAGGCGATCCTTATTCAAATCGACCCCACAGTACGGACAGGGGAAGCTGTCCCGCACCCGCTTGGTTTCTGCATCCAGTGCCTCGGCGATGAAGTCGATCTGTCCCGCACACTCGGGACAGGCGAAGACCTCGCTCCACACGGTATATTCGATCCGACCCTTGGTCTTGCCGTCGGTGTGCAGGGTCTCATACATCCACTCCAGTTCCTGCTCCAGCTCCTTGAGCAACTTTCGACCGGCGGCGGCAAAGGCGCCCACGTCGAATGGAAGGTTGTAGTTGGCGGCGATGAAGGTGGCGGCCGGCGACAGGTCGTTCAGGATGACCCGGCGCGCACCCCAACGGGGCGGCTCCTTTCCTTGGCTCTTCCACTCGCCCTCCAACTGGTGCCGGTAGGCGGTCGGCGCGGCCCCGCACCATTGGGCGGCAACCCCGGTCATGCCGGAGCCGGCAAAGCCGTCGAGCACCAGGTCACCTGGTTCGGTGTAATGCAGGATCGACGGCACTATCGCCAGGTGCGGCACCTTGGTGTGGTAGCCGTGGGCCTTGTAGAGCGGGTCCGTCTTGCCTACCGAGACATCGATGGTCATCGGCTCCCGGCGATACGGAACCTCCTGGTCATACGGTCGCCCGTAGTGCCGGACGAAGGCTTCAAGGAAGGGGTTAGGACAGGCGGTGTAGTAAGGTGGGTCTGACATGGCCAGGATGTCCGCGTCAGTGCCGATCGGAAACCCCTCGATCTTGCGGAACTCCGGGTCTTGCAACTTCTCCCGCAAGAGCCCGAGAAAGTGCTCGCGGCGCGCCGCGTCGCTCGGGAAGGTCTGGCCCAGGCAGTCAACGGGACCGCCGGCCGCGGCACCCTGGCCGTCAAACAGGTCGTTCATGGGGCGTCTTATCCTGAGTGTGCTGCCCGGCGAGCAAGGCAGTCCCGCGCTCGGTCAGGCGGTAGCGCTGCTTGCTGCTTCGCGGTTTGTCGGAAATGGTCATCGTCACAAGCCCTTGCTCCAGCAGGGGCGTCAAGCACTGATCACGGAACTTGGTGCGGTTGACGCGCTTGACCCAATCCATAAGCTCGGTGAAGGTATGCTCTGCGTGCATCTTGGTCAGGAGTCCCTGCTGCTCTGCTGTCAGTTGGGACCAGGCTCGGACTTGGTCCTCACTTGGTCCCAACTTGGTCCCGACTTGTTCGGTGACTTGTGCAGTCTCCAAGTCAAAGCGTCGGCGAATCGGCTCAGGCACCTGAAACCGCGTTTCTGACTGTGGTTCCAGCAGATTCTGAGCCACCAAGCGATCGGCCAGCGCCTTGGCCTGCTGAGTCGTGCTGAGCCCGAGACCGCGAATGTCGGTCAGACTGAGCGACTCACCTGCCGGTTTTTCCAATCCCAGCGCCAGGGCATCGGCCTGCTCCGGGGAGAGGTCGACGCCGAGGGACTGCCGAAAGCGCTGCATGGCAACGGTCAGTAATGGCTTGTTGACAAGCACCAGCTCGAATTCCTTAGATGCCTTATCGTTGCGGATCTGCGGTGGCACGCGGCCCAACTCGTGCCAGTTGCGGAAGATGGCGCGGATACCGGTGCCGGCCTGATCGGACAGGCCGATGCGCCGGAAGGCTTTGATCAGCCCTGGGTTACGCACATCCTTTTCGGTGGGCTCCAGCAAGGCCGCGGTGGAAGGGAAGGCATCGCCGGGGTTCCAGAAGATGGTGCGGTCGGTGAACAGCTTGATCGCTGCCTTGCGGCCGGGGTCGCCATAGTCTTGATGCACCAGCAGGTTGATGGCCGCCTCGCGGAAGGCGACATAGTCAGGCGGATCGTCGTTTCGGCGCAGGGTCGCGGGGTCGATCGAGAACGGATGCTCGGCAATGCGCATATAGCGGGCGACCAACCCGCGCCACGTCGAGAAAATGTTCTCCTCAAACACGTAGCGGTCGTGCCAGCGCTGGTCGGCCGACCAGTTATCGAACGCGGTGTCGATGCGCTGATAGTCCAGTACCGGGCGCGGCATGAGTTGCTCAACATATTGGCGCTTGCCGAAGAGCAAGACGCCCGCACGATTGGGAAGCATCTGCCCTTGTTGTTCGGTGACATAGTTCCAGTGATGCAGGAAGGCCACCGGGTCCGCGATGTCGGACTGATCGGGGTTGCGGAGTAAAAACTGGGCCTTGTACCAACGAACGGTCTCCTCGTCGAAGCAGCGTTGCACGTCCAGATCAGCGAGCAATTCGCCGTCAAACGATTGTGTGTCGTGGTCGCGCAGAAAGCACCCCAATTCGCGCGCGGTACATTGTTCGTCACCGGCACCACGGCGAATATAGGTCTGGCGCGGATCGCCCTTCAAATAGATGGGTTTGTCGAAGCGGGGGCTCTCTGGTACGTGAAACGTGAACACGGTCTTGCCGTCGATGCTGTAGCGCTGCTCCTCGACACGGATGATCTGGTTGAGCTTCTGGCCGCTGCGTAGGGTGCTCAAGAAATCGTTCTGTACCCGGTCGGGTTCGTCTACGCCCGTGACTTCAAGCTGGCCGTTGTGCTCGCTGACGCCGAACACCAGCCAACCGCCCGCCGTATTGGCAAAGGCCGCGACCGTTTTATAGGCATCGTCCGGTACTCCACGGGACGCCTTTTTACTCTCGAAGTCGTTCCACTCGAAGCCGCGCAGACGGACGAGCAAGTCGTCCTGTGTCATGTCACTCCACCACAAACCGCAGTTTGCCGGCGTCCTTGCCCTTGCAGCGGTCATTGATGAAGGTCTCGAAGCGCTTGCGCAGTTCGTCCGGCGTGGCCGGCGAGCCGCCCGCGAGTAGCGCTTGCTTGACGTCTTCGCCGGTCACGGTCACCGGCTCTAACCCCGACAGGGCCTCTTGGACGGCACCCACGAACCCCGGAGGGATCGGCTCCGGTAGGGCTTGGGCGTCGAGAAAGGCCTCGATGATTTGGCGGTCGCCCCCTTTCAGAAGGGTGAAGTTGGCCTGGATGATCGGGTCGTCCAGGTTGTCCAGCAGAGTCTGCTGCCAGGCAGCGAGCAACCGGTCCAGGTCATCGTCGAGCTTGGTCAGGGCGTTGGCGGCGGGACCGAAGGCAAGCGATTCATTGGCTGGTTTGAAGCTGCAATGGGGGCAGATGGGGCTTGCGACCAGTTCGGACTCGGTGAGCTGGTAGCAACTCTTGAGATTCGCCAGCCGATCCTCGAAGGCAGCAAGCTGGCTGGTCGGCATCAGTGAGATACCCGCCAAGGCGCGCAGGGCGACCAGACGGGGGTCCTTGCGCAGGGCGGTCTTGGTCTTGTCTTCCGTGACACCCAGACGCGCCTTGCTGTGGCTCGCGATGTAGGCGGTCACATAGTCTTTCTTCAACTTCACCAGCGCTTGGCGGCAGTCGGCGGCAATCTGACCGCTGGTCGTTCCGGCCTTTAACACACCGGGGATCGCACCGGGGCTCACCTCAGGGGTCCCGCCGCGGGCGCTGCTGAGCTTGGCGACGGTCGCGGCCCGATCGGTCTGGGCCTGCACGATCCATGGGTGGTCGCCCGGTAGGACGATCTCGGCCTGTGACAGATACGCGGCCGTGGGACCCAGTTCGGCGACCAGCAGCAGCAGTGCCTCGCAGGCGGACAGCACTTCCAGGTTTTGCTTATGGGCCGCGATGTCTTCCAAGCCGACGCGCAGGTTCTTGAGCTTGCCGACGGTGTTGTAGGGCGAGAGGGCCTCGGTGAAGGTCTTGAGTGCGTCAAGTCGGGTCCGCCAGTCCCGTAGCTCCTCATCGCGCAGCAGTGACTGACCCCAGAAGGCCAGGCGGCCCGGCATATCGGTCGTTGCCTTGAGGCCGCGGTTGACCAGCTCGCCGACGGCCTGTTGCAACTGTTTGACCGGCTCCTCCGAGCCTTGGGTCGCCAGTTGGGCCAAGCCGGGTGACAGACCCAGCAGTTCAAACAGCGCCCGCAGGACCTCCACGTCGAGTTCTTTCGGGGCCTCGATGTGCTTGAACGCCTTGAGCTCGTCGAGCGAATGCTCGGCCAGTTGGGCAAGTTTGCCGGAGTCGATCTTGTCGCCGGTGATGGCGAGCACGCAATTGCCGCTGTAGACCAGGGCACCCAAGACGACCGCGAACAGGTCCGACTCCAGGCGGAACCGGGCGGGGGCGAAGTGCTCGGTGTCGTAGGCACCAGTCAGCAACTCACCGTGGTTGAGCACCTGGCCGTGACCCTTGGCCTTGAGGCGGGTCAACACCTCTTGGGCATAGGGTGATCGACCAGCGTCGATGCGGTCGCCGTCGAGCATCGACAGTGCGTCGAGGATCGCCACGGCGTCTTTGGTTCGGGGGCCGCCGGCCAGCCACCGCAGCGCGCTCACCACGAGTTGCTTGCGGTTGGTCTCGGTGACGAGCAACGAGAAGGTTGGATACTCGGGAGCGAGGTCGGCAAACTGTTGGCCGAGTGCGAGTCCGGAGACCACATTGACGATATCGCGGAAGTTGATGCGATCGTCTGCCCCCAGGCGGGCCTTGTCGCGCATGGAGACACCTCGCACCCAGTCGGCAAGAGGCTTGGTCTTACCGGCGTGGGTGACTTCCAGGGCAGTCATCTGCTTTTCCTGTAGCCACTTGCTCATGGCCTTCAGAGCGTCCGCGGCTTTGGAGAGATAGATGTTCTTGGGGTTGCCGCTGGCCGTGGAGGCGAGATCCAGGGCCGCGGCATAGGTCGCCAGGTGGTGCTTGATGTCTTCGTCGAGCCCCTTGAGGCGGAAGAACACCTCGTCCGCCAGGTGTTCATCGCGAAACTTTGGGGGGTCAAAGGGTTGGATGAAGTAGATGTAGAAGTCCCGCGGCGGCTGGGCCGTGGGGCGGTCGTTGGGGGCGCCGAAGAAGAGATATCCGACGCGCTCGACCCGCCGCTCCTGCCATTCGATCTGATACTGCCAGATCTGGAAGCCGGAAACGTAGGTGGTCTCGTCGGTACGCTCCATGAGCTGGCGCACCGCGCTGAAGTAGGCCCGGTCCAGCGCATCATCGGACAGGGCATCGGCGCGCTTTTCGATCTGCGCGTCGTAGTCGATGTCTTTCTTGAGATCGAGGTAATACTGATCGGTGCCTGGCGCCTTGGAGATGAACTGGCCATTGACGGTCTTCAGGGTCTCGCGGAGCACCGTCTGAACCAATGAGAGCAGATCGGCTGCCGGGTCGCCGCCCATCTCCTCGATGCCCGGCTGGTACAGACACAGGGTATCGCGCAGTTCCTCGGCCGTTGGCCCGATGGGGACATAGATGTCGCCGCCGGTGGTCAGCCGGTGCACCGCCAGTGCGGCGATCAACCGCAGGGCCAGCGGCTTGTAGGCCGGGCGGGTGAAGGCTTGTTGAACCCGTCCGGTCAGTACATCAGAAACCTTGACCACGGGACCGATGGCAGGGTCCGCACGCAGTACCGAGTTGGCCGTGACGGTGTCCCAGAAGCGGTCATACCCGAGCAGTCCGGGCCGGTCGGCGGGGACTTCATCCGCAAGCATGGCTTGGATCTGGTCCCGGATGGTAACGAGGGCGCCGCGCTTTTCGGTGAAGATCAGGCGCTCGAAAGTACCGATATAGTCCGGATGCACGGGAAACAAGCGGACGTAGTCATCCATCCGCTCGTTCATCGTCCCGTAGCAGCGGGCGAAGGGCGTCAGATAGGTGCGAATCTTGTGCTGCTGGTCGGCGGACTTCTTCAGCAGTCGTTCCGCGACCACGAAGCTCACATCCGCTCGGGCGAGCAGCACCTGGGTGAATCTATCCTTGACCCGGCGCAGGCTGTCGGCGACATGCTGGAAACGGCTGCTGTCGAAGACCGCCTCCTGGACACCAGCCACGAAGCGGAACCGCAGGTGCTTGCAGACCTCGCCGATCTCGCGCAGGAAGGACAGATCGAGCACCAGATCGTGATCCTTGCGCGAACGCAGGAACTCCAGGAACTCGTCGACCACGAGCAGGACGCCCTGGTTCGGATAGACCTCGTCGAAGGCGGCCATCATCGCCTCGAAGGCAGCCTTGTTGTTGACCACTTGATCGGCGGGCGGGAAGCGGTAGTCCACACCGATCTGATCGAGTAAGGAGGTCAGCTCCCGCGTCACGATCTCGCGTAGCGACATCTCACTGGACACCTCGGTGCGGCGGACCTTGAACCGGCCGGCAATCGCACCGACCGCCGCGGCGACCTTGGGGTGGCGCAGCATCGGTTGGTAGGCGGCGTCTTCCGCGACCAGCGAGAGCACCGACAGCAGGTGTGATTTCCCGGTGCCGTAGTTGCCGACGACGAGCACGCCCTTGTGGTCGACGGACTCGTCGAAAGAGAGCTGCGGGATCATGACGCCTGCGATGCGCTCGGCCATGTCGTCGGAGATGACATAGGTCGAGACGAGCTTCCGGCCCTCGTCGGGGAGGTTCGCGTCGAGCAGTTGGATGACCGACTCGATCGGCTCGAATTGGATGAGATCCCCGTAGCGCATGCGTTGCTGTCCTTTTTCTATTGTTTCAGGTCGAGCGCGACCACGCCGTCGAGGCCATAGTCGCGATATTCCGGGTGCCCCATCTCCGCATAGGTCAGGCGCGGCTGAAAGGAGCCCGGGCGTCCCGCCTCGGTGCCGGCTACCGGGTCAGTGCCGCCCTGTCGCAACGCCCCCGGCCAGACCGCAACAACCCGCCGGGCCTGGGCTTGGCGCTTGAGCAGATCGAGCGGATTGAGGGCGAGCGAGGCATCGAACAGGATCTCGATGTTGTCGATCAGCAGCAGATCGCCGCGGCAATGGGGCTTCACGATCTCGCGCAGGAGACTGCCCGTCTGGAGCTGGCGCTCACGGTGGGGGACCGCGGCAAGCCGTCGGCCCAACGCGGCACCCAGACTCAGGATCGAGGCCCCGGTGTGGTCGCCGAAGGCCCGCAGCAGGGCGGTCTTGCCGCTCCCGGGCGGACCTGTCAGCAGAACAAGCTTGCTGTGCAGGGCAGCAAGATCGTCAACCAGCCGTTCCAGGCGCGCAAGCATTGTTCCTGTGGCTCCTTGGGTTCGCTTCGGGGGAGTCTCGCTTCCCATCAGTCCGCCGCGGGAGGCTCACCCCAGGGATTGACGATCCGCAGCAACGGCAGGTGGAAGTCGGTCAGGTTGCGAGTGACCATGGTCAAGGCCGTGCACCTTGGCATCCTGGAAGGCCCATTGACGCATGGGAACCTCCGTCGAAAGTCCCTCTAGTCAGACCTGTCAGTATAGCGCGCCGGTCCCGGCCCCCTCCACGACGAACCGCAGCGTTCCCGCACCGAACTGTGCGACCCGCGTGCGACGCGCTAGACTGGCACGATGAATCCCCCCGAATTCTCGCGGTAGCGCCAAGGTGCAGGCCATTTCGATGCAATGTCCCAAGTGCGGTGCCGAACAGGCGGCGGACAACGCCAGCTGTTGCGGCTGCGGTATCGTCTTTGCCAAGTATTACAAGTATCACCCGCGTGCGGATGAGGACAGTCCCGCGCCCCCGCCGGTGCGGGTGGACGCGCGTGTGTCGACCCTGACCCCGCCCGCGTCCGCGCGGCCGGGGTCATTGCTGTTCCCGGCAGAGCCCGGCGGGGACTGGCTGACCCTCAGTGCCCGTGGCCTGCTGTGGGCAGTGCTCCTGGTGTGGGGACTGTCGCTGATGTTCACATCGGTGGAGAGCGGCGGCGTCGGTGCGTCCTTTCTACACGACGTCAACCTGCCGTTTCATGAGTTCGGGCACATTCTGTTCCGCCCGTTCGGCGATTATCTGACCTCACTCGGCGGGACCCTGGGTCAACTGCTGATGCCGGCCATCTGCTGCGGTGTCCTGCTGGTGCAGACCCGTGACCCCTTCGGCGCATCCGCCGCCCTGTGGTGGTTCGGCGAAACCTTTCTGGACATCGCCCCCTACATCAACGACGCCCGCGCCGGCGTTTTGCCGCTAGTGGGCGGCAACGTCGGGCACTCCTCGCCCTATGGCTTCCACGACTGGGAATACCTGCTGGGCGAGACCGGGCTGCTTCATCTGGACCATCGACTCGCCCGCACCAGTCACCTGCTTGGGGCACTCATCATGGGGCTGGCGCTGCTCTGGGGTGCCCGACTCTGGTGGCGCCAGTTGCAGTCCCTGCGCGCCACCCAACCGGGCACACCGTGATGAGCATACTGATCAAAGTCCTGAGCTGGCTGCTGACGCTCACCCTGCTGGGGCTGGCCGCACTGGTGGTCCTGGTGTTCCTGGACAGCCGACCGCTGGTCCCGGAGGACCGCACGCTGAGCACGGCCGAGCGGGCCTGGGCACGGCAGTGGCTCGTCGCCGCCAAGCCGCAGGGTCTGCGCGACGGGGAGCGAATCACCCTGACGCTATCGGAACGCGAGGCCAATATCATCGGCAACTATCTGATCGACAAGATCGGCCAAGGCCGTGTCGACGTGCGGCTGACGGCGGACGGAGCGCGGGTCGCCGCGTCGCTGGGACTCCCCTGGGACCCTGAGCAGCGGTTCATGAATCTAGACCTGAGCCTGGCCGGGGGCGAGCGCCTGCCCCGGATCGAACAGGCGCGCCTGGCGGGTCTGCCACTGCCCGAGAACCTGGTCCAGACCATTGCGGAGCGCCTGGTGAACGCGCTGGATCAGGCCCGCCTGCTGCACCATGTCGACCTGCAACCGGATTTGGCGCTGCTCACTTACGAGTGGCACCGCGACGCCTTGGCCAATCTGGGCAGCGGTCTGGTGTCGGCGGATGAGCGAGCCCGGATTCTCACCTATCAGCACGTGCTGGTCCGCTACACGGCCGCCCACCCCAAGCCGCCGACGATCGCGCTGGCTAACCTGCTCTCGGTGGTGCTGTCCGCGGCCCAAGAGGCGTCCCAAGGCGCGTCCCGGTCCGATCCGGCGGCGGAGAACCGGGCAGCGATCCTCGCCCTCGCCGCCTACACGAACCAACAGCACATCCGCGATCCGGGCCAGCCCGACGCCCGCTCCGCCCGCGCCCGTTTCCGCCCCGTTGCGCTGCTTGGCCGCGGCGACCTGGCGCAACATTTCATGACTTCCGCGGCCCTCGCCGCCCAGGGTGGAACCGCGCTCTCGGACCTGGTAGGGCTTTTCAAAGAGGTCGCGGATTCCCGCGGGGGCAGCGGATTCAGCTTTGCCGACCTGGCCGCGGACCGGGCCGGTACCCGTTTCGCCAATCTCGCCACCGGCCAACGCCAGGACGCCGAAGCCGTCCAGGACGCCGCCCGCAAGGGACTCACCGCCGACGACCTCATGCCCGCCATCGACCGACTGCCGGAAAGCATGAACGCCGCCGCTTTCGCCGCGGCCTTCCAAGACACCAAGAGCCCGGCCTATCGCAGCGCCGTCGCCGCGATCGAGCGCGACATCGATGCGCTGCGCCTGTTTCAGAAGGCCACGCGGTGAGCCGCCAGCGAACCCTTGGCGTCTTGGCGCCTTGGCGTGAGCCATTCCGGGTCTGAGCAAAGCCGATGCGGCGGATGCGCCCGCGTTGGCGCAATTCGCTACCAGTCTCCGGAACTCACCGAATAGCAGCGATGAAAACCGCCCGGGCCGTCGCCAGGCTCGCCTCGAACCGCTCTTCCAAGTCCAGGTCGAGCGGTCCCAACCCGCGGCGTAACGTCATCATGCCGTCCGCGCGACGGCCCAGACCACGACCGTGACCGCGCCGGCCCGGCGCAGCACGCGCGCCAGTTCGCTCACGGTGCTCCCGGTGGTCATCACATCATCGACGATCGCCACGTGCGTCCAAGGCAGCGGCGTCTGCGCCGCGAAGGCGCCGCGGAGATTGCGGCGGCGCGCCGGCTCGTCCAGACCCGCCTGGGGCGGGGTCGCCAGAATGCGCCGACACGACCGGGCCGCCATCGGTATGCTCAGGGCCTGCCCAACCACGCGGGCGATCTCCAGTGCCTGATTGTAGCCGCGTCCGGCCAACCGCCGCGGATGTAAGGGCACCGGCAGCAGCACCTGGGGCAAGGGCGCGTCCTGGTCGCGCACCCCATCCGCCAGAATCTCGCCAAGCAGGCGGGCGGTATTCAAACGCCCGCGAAACTTGGCATCCGCCACCAGGCTCGGGACCGGAGTCTCATAGCGCAAGGCGGCGAATACGTGCTCAAAGGGAGGCGCACGCCGCCGGCAGGCCCCGCAGAGTGCGGCAACCGGCGTCGACTGGTCGAACGGCACCGCGCAGCGCGGACAACGGTGACGATTGAACGGAAGCTCCGCCGCGCACCCCGCGCACAGGTCGCGCCCATCCGCACCCGGCGCTCCACATAAGATGCAGGTCGGCGGGAAGAGGACGGCGAGCAGACGACCGGGCGGGAAGTGGAAACCAGAAGACGCGCTTTGCATCGAGGGCCATCATAAGCCATTGTTGGATCATTGCTTGACTCGCCGCGGGGGCGATAGCGCCATCAGCCCGATCAGGAACGGATCGCGTTACGTTACACTAAGGACGCGCGCCGCGGATGCGCATCCCGCCATCGCGCCATCATGGCCTGATGAGCGTCCACGTCAGTACGATGATAGGTTCGCAGGAGGTTGTCCGATCATGCTGGAGTATGTTTTTTTCCAAGAGGCGCCCCGCAAGCATTTTCAGGATTTTCTCACCGAGCAGGGCCTCGCCTGGACCATCGAGCCCGGGGATCTGGAAACCCTGGTGGTGGTCGACGAAGCGGGCCTGGACGGCGAACTGGCTGAACGCATCGAGGCGGTTTACGACGAACTGTTTTCCGCCGAACAGTCAGTTTACTTCACGAGCCTGCCCCAATCGGCACGGGATGACGACGGCAGCGGGATCGTCATTCAACTCCCCGACGGCGGCCGGGTCTATGTCGCATTGCCCCAGGAGTTGATCCAGCGGCTCCTCACGGTCATCACCGCCGAGGAACTCGGATGCCTGGTGGACGCCATCGCACACGCGGTGACTAGCAGAAACGGCGCCACGGGCCCGGCGGATGCGGGTCAGCGTCCGTAGCGGCCGGCTTGGCCTGCGCCGTCGGCAACCCGTGCCCTTAGGCCGATGGCGTCTGAGGCGCAGCCGTCGAATGGGTCTGAATCACTTTGCGCATCAACACCTCATCCTGTCCCGCGATCACCAGGTCCGTGAGCAGGCCGACGGGGCGAAAACCCTGCTTCTCATAGAAGGCTCTGGCACCCGCATTGAAACCGGACACCAGGAGCCAGAGGTTCGCGGTCCGGCCGCGGTAGGTCCGCTCGAGAAACGTCAGGACAGCGCGGCCAACCCCCTGACCCTGAGCGCTCGGCAAGACCGCGAAGAGTTCAATGTAGGCCCCGCGCAGCCAGGGATAGCGGACGCCCACGAGCCCCTGAATCGCCCCGTTGCGAACCGCCAGATAGCGGGTGAGGTCCGGGTGGGTGAGCTGGAGCCCGCGCGCCAGCGCGTCGGCGCCGTAGCCCAGGGTCAGCCAGGGGTCGCTGCCGGCGAGGATGGCGGCGATGGTCCGCGCCTCGCCCGCACTCAAAGCGTCGCGCGCAATGAACTCCAGCGGGTCGGAACTCAACCCCCGCCCCCCGGCCCGACCAGCGCCATTGCGCAGTGGACGGCCAGGATAAAGACCCGTAAGACGGCAGTGCGGAACATGGAACAGGCGACCGCGTTCGAGAGATCAGACAGTATACCAAGATGACCGCAACCAGGATCACCAGCCCCGATGCACTCAACGCCCGAGCGTTGTTGCGTGACATGTTCGACGCGGCGATCGCCGCGGCCCAGCCCGCGCGCTGTCTGCCGCCTTATCTGCCGAACCCGCCCGCGGGGCGGCTGATCGTCATCGGCGCCGGGAAAGCGGCGGCCGCGATGGCCCAGACCGTGGAGCAACACTGGACGGGCCGCCTGGCGGGTCTAGTCGTCACGCGTTACGGCTATGGCGCACCCTGTCGACGGATCGAAGTCATCGAAGCGGCCCATCCGGTGCCGGATGCCGCGGGCAGCGCGGCCGCCCGCCGCATCCTGGATCTGGTGCACGGACTCGACCGCACGGATTTGGTGCTGTGTCTGCTCTCCGGCGGCGGTTCCGCCCTGCTGACGGCGCCGGCGCCGGGCCTGACGCTGGCGGACAAACAGACGCTGAACCAGGCGCTGCTCAAGAGCGGCGCCACCATCGCCGAAATAAACTGCGTGCGCCGCCACCTCTCCGCGATCAAGGGCGGACGCCTGGCGGCGGCCTGCCACCCGGCACGAGTCCTGACGCTGCTGATCTCCGACGTGCCGGGCGATGATCCCACCGACATCGCGTCCGGTCCGACAGTCCCCGATCCCACCCGATGCGCGGACGCCTTGCTGATCCTCGACCAGTATGGGATCGCCGTACCGGCCGCGGCGCGTGCGCTGCTCACGAGCGGCGCGGGCGAAACGGTCAAACCAGGAGATCCGCGCCTCGCCGCGGGCGAGGTCAAACTGATCGCCACGCCCCAAACGGCACTCGAAGCCGCCGCCGCGGTCGCGCGCCGGGCCGGAATCGCGGCCTTGATTCTGGGCGACAGCATCGAAGGCGAGGCGCGCACGGTGGGCACGGTCATGGCTGGTATCGCCCGGCAGGTGGCGGTGCACGGCCAGCCGGTCCCGCCGCCCTGTGTGCTGCTCTCGGGCGGTGAGACCACGGTGACGGTCCGCGGCCAGGGGCGCGGGGGACGCAATGTCGAGTTCCTGCTGGCCCTGGCGGTGGCGCTCGGCGGCCGGCCCGGGGTCTATGCCCTGGCGGGCGACACCGACGGGATGGATGGTCAGGAAGCGATCGCCGGCGCCTGCCTCACCCCGGACACCCTCGCCCGCGCCGCGGCCCTGGGTCTGCGACCGCGCGAACGCCTCGCCGACAACGACGCGCATCGTTTTTTCCAGGCTCTCGGCGACGCGGTGATCACCGGTCCGACCCTGACCAACGTCAACGATTTTCGCGCGATCCTGGTGACCCGCGCATGACCGCGGCCGATCCCGCGGCAGCATCGCTGCGTCTTCCCGACACCGGTCGCATTGCCCAGATCGACGCCTTGCGCGGCTTTGCCGTGCTCGGCGTCTTCTGGATCGGGGTCGGCGCCTTCGGTCTGCCCTATGGGGCCAATGCCCTGCCGACCCTGCTCGGTACCGCGAGCCCACTGAATCTCGCCCTCTGGGCCTCGACCGAGGTCTACATGGAGGGCGCCGTGCGCGGCGTTTTCTCCCTGCTGTTCGGGGCCAGCGCCCTGATCTATCTGGACGAAGCACGGCTCGCCCGCGACGGGGTGGCGTTGGTGGACCGCTTCTACCGGCGCAACCTGATCCTGACAGTGTTCGGCCTGATCCATGCCTATCTGCTGCTGTGGCCGCACGACGTGCTCTACGCCTACGGGCTGCTCGGCCTCTTTCTCTTCCCGCTGCGGCGCCTGCCGGCCTTGGCGCTGTTCCTGATCGGGGTCGTACTCCAGGGCGTCGCGGACCTAACGATCGACTGGCCGGCGGTCATCGACTGGCTGCGCGGCTTGCCCGAGTCACCCGAGCTCGCCGCCGCTGCGGTGACCGGGGCCGGCGCGGACCCGGCGGAGGCCGCCCGGTTCCTGGGCTGGCTGCGATTGCAACTGGAACAGGACATCCGAACCTACAGTTCAGACTACCTGACCATCTTCGCCGCCCAGGTCGCGCAGGTCGCGGCCCAAGAGTCCACGGTCTTTTATCAGCGGCATGGGTTCGAGATCGGCGGCATGATGCTGATCGGTATGGCGCTGTACCGCTGGGGGGTTCTCTCCGGGCAGCGCCCCGCGGCACTCTACTGGCTGCTCGCGCTGCTGGGGTTCGGGGTGGGCGGTTGGCTGCGCGGGGCCGATGTCTACCAGGCCTATCACTTAAGTTTCGACCCGCTGATCCTGGCCGGGCTCGCCCAGGGTGACCTGGACCTCGGGCGTCTGCCGGTGGCACTCGGTCACGTCGGCCTGATCGGACTACTGTGCCGATGGGGCCGCGCCGCCTGGCTGACGCGCGCACTGGCCGCCACCGGACGGCTGGCACTGACCCACTACATCACCCAAACGGTAATCGGCATCACCCTCTTCTACGGGTTTGGATTCGCGCTCTTTGGGCGGCTGGAGCGGTGGCAACTGGCCTTGATCTTCCTCGCGGTCGCCGCGTTCCAGATCCTGTGCAGCCTGCTGTGGCTGCGGCGCTTCCGTTATGGACCCCTGGAATGGGTGTGGCGGTCATTGACCGACGGGCACATCCGGCCGCTGCGCGTCGCGGCTGGACTGAACACTGCATCCTGACCGAGGGTCAAATCCGCGATAATCCCCCCAACCGATCCCGTCCGTCAGCCCGGATCGCGCGCGTTCACGCCGAGCCGACACCCGGACCCCCAACCAACTCACCTTGCAGAGCGAACATGAGCGAAACCAACCAGACTCCAACTCAAGACCTCAGCGCGGAGGTGGCGATCATCGGCGGCGGACCCGGCGGCTACACCGCGGCCTTCCGCGCCGCGGACCTCGGCAAGCGGGTGGTGCTGATCGAGCGCTACAACGCCTTGGGCGGCGTCTGTCTGAACGTCGGCTGCATCCCCTCCAAGGCCCTGCTGCACGCCGCCGCCATCATCGAGGAGGCCAAGTCCCTGGGCACCATGGGCGTGACCTTCGCCCCGCCGCAGATCGATCTCGACCAGATGCGCGCGGGCAAACAAGCGGTGGTCAACCGCCTCACCAGCGGACTGGCGGCACTGGCCAAGCAGCGCAAGGTGCAGATCGTCACCGGCGAGGGACGCCTGGAAGGCGCCAATCAGTTGAGCGTCGAGACCGCCGAGGGCCGGGTGAACATCACCTTCGAACACTGCATCATCGCCTGCGGCTCGAGCCCGGTGCGCATCCCGAGCTTCCCCCACGACGACCCGCGGGTGCTGGACTCCACCGGCGCCCTGGAGATTCGGGACATCCCCGCACGCCTGCTGATCGTCGGCGGCGGCATCATCGGCCTGGAGATGGCCAGCGTCTACGCCGCCCTGGGTTCCCGCATCGAGGTGGTGGAGTTGCAGGACCAGCTCATGCCCGGCTGCGATATCGACCTGGTCCGCGCCTTCGAGAAGGTCATCAAGCCGCGTTACGACCGCATCCTGCTGGAGACCAAGGTCGCCGCCATGGACGCGACGCCCGCGGGCATCAAGGTGGTGTTCGACGGCAAGCACCCCGGTGAGGCAACCTACGACAAGGTACTGGTCGCCGTCGGCCGGCGGCCCAACGGCCAGTCGGTGAACGCCCAAGCCGCGGGCGTTACAGTCGACGCGCGGGGATTCATCCCGGTCGACGGACACATGCGCACCAATGTCCCGCACATCTTTGCCATCGGCGACGTGGTGGGCAACCCGATGCTGGCGCACAAGGCCACCCACGAGGCCAAGACCGCCGCCGAGGTGATCGCCGGACTGCCGGCCCTGTTCGACCCCCTGACCATCCCCTCGGTCGCCTACACCGACCCCGAGGTCGCCTGGATGGGGCTGACCGAGACCGAGGCCAAGAAGCGAGGGATCGTCTATGAAAAGGGCGTCTTCCCCTGGGCGGCGAGCGGCCGGGCGCTGGGCATCCACCGCGATGAAGGTCTCACCAAACTGCTGTTCGATCCCCAGACCCATCGCATCCTGGGCGCCGGCATCGTCGGCGTGAACGCCGGCGAACTGATCGGCGAGACCGTGCTGGCCCTGGAAATGGGCGCCGACATGGAGGACCTGGGGCTGACCATCCATCCCCATCCGACACTCAATGAGACCATCGGCCTCGCCGCCGAAATGGCTCACGGCTCCATTACCGACCTGATGCCGCCGAAGAAACGCTGAGTCGACGGGATGATCGCCGCGCATTCGCGCGGCGATTACCGAGCCGTAGGTTGGGGAGAGCCGGATGCGGTTCGTTTCGCCTTCGCGGTTCCGCGCCAGCACGATCGCCGACTGGTGCGCGGCGCTCAAATGACCGCGGGCGAGTGCGTCTGCACCGTAGCGCCGCCCGTCGGGCCGCAGTTGCCTCCGGCCCGAGCAATGCCGTGCAAACCCATCGAACACATTTCTTTACATATCGATGAATGCTAATAGGCTAATATATGAGGGCGACTGAGTGTCTTCCGAGTATTCCGAAGCACGGTGGTTCGACGATTCGTCATGCCCGTTCCGGGAAGATCGCGACAGTCGCGTCAATCTGGAGTACCCCCTCATGTGCTTGCGTCGTCCCCTGGCGGCCATCGCCGCGTTCACCACCCTGCTGTTGTCCATACCCATCGCGGCCCTGGCCGCACACTGGTACGTGTCGCCCGGCGGCAACGACGCCGGCGACGGCTCCGCCGCCCAGCCCTGGCGCACCATCGCCCATGCCGCCGCCGCTGCCCTGCAACCCGGCGATCAGGTCCTGATCGCCCCCGGCACCTATGTCGAGGCGATCGCCCTGACCCGGTCCGGTGCGCCGATCGTCCCGGTCACCACCGGGGTTGCGGTCGCCGGGACCGATACCATCCGCTTCCCGGTCGGCACCGATCTGTCCGGGATCGATCTGGCCGGGCATCCGGGTGAATACCGGCTCTATGTCTATCGCAGTTGGCGCGCCAACAACGGCGTCTTTGAAATCCTGGAAACCGGCAGTGACGCGGACGGACCCTGGGTCCGGGCCGCCGGGGCCGCCTTCCGCGACGAGTCCGGCACCGCCGGCGACGCCCGTTATCTGACCGCCGCGGTCGGCCGGCCGATCATCTTCCGCAATGCCTCGCCGGACCCGGCCAATCAACGGGTGCTGCTGGATGCGAGCACCAAGCCGGCCATCTACACCATGATCTATATCGGCCGTTATCGCGACTATGACGATGCGGACCCGGTCGACTGGACCATCGTCGACGGCATCGACGCCACCGGCTCGCACCAGGGCGGCGGCGTGCATCTCCAGGATTCAAGTTTCAACGTCGTCATGAACAGCCGGTTCTATGACCTGCAGGGTGCCGGGATCCTCATTGCCGGTAACCAGGGCGAGCCGTCGCGCTACAACCTGATCTGGAACAATACCCTTTACAACACCCCGAGCGAGGGCATCTATGTCGGTGCCGGCGGCCATGGTCCGGCGGCCAATCACGCCTATTACACCCATGTAATCGGCAACGACATCTCCACCCAGGGCAGCGCCGCCAACGCGATCATGGAGAACGCGGTCGACTTGAAGGAGTACAACCTGGGCGACGTGGTCGCGGGCAATGTCATCCATGATTACGCGCTGATCAGCCAATCCAACGGCGCCATCGACATCCGCGACGGCAAGCAGTCCGTGCTGATCTACAACAACCGCATTCACAACATCGGCAAGGCCAACACCGGGGCCAACAGCATCATCCATCTCTATGCGGGCAGCGACGACATCGCCATCTTCGATAACGAACTCGCCGATACCACCGGCGTCGGCGCCGGGATCTACGCATTCAACGTGGACGGCGGCGGGTCGAGCGGTGTGCTCATTGCCAACAACAGCGTGCGCGGATTCAATCGCGGCATGCTGCTGGAGCAATACGGGGGCATCACCGATGTGCGCTTCGCCAACAACGTCTTCGATGTCGGCAGCGGCGGCATCGTCGAATGGGGTACGGCCGGGCGGTTCACCTTCTCTCATAACCTCTATGCCGCCAACCCGGGGGCCTACGCGAGCGAGCCCGGACGCCTGATCGCCAATCCCCAATGGCTTAATCCGGCGGCCGGTGACCTGCGCCCGGCGGCCACCAGCCCGGCGGTCGATACCGGCCTGGAACTCGCCGCCGTCGCCCTTGATCTGGAATTGACTCCCAGACCCTCCGGCAGCACCTGGGACCGGGGTGCCTATGAACTCCAGGCCGGCCCGCTGCCGCCGCCGACGGCGGGATTCGACGCCGCGCCGACCGCCGGAGCCGCCCCGCTGCAGGTCCAGTTCAGCGACCGTTCGACCACTGCCGCCGCCTGGTCCTGGACCTTCGGTGACGGCGGCAGCTCCACCTTGGCCGCGCCGACCCATGTCTACACCGCACCCGGCACCTACAGTGTCACCCTCACGGTCAGCAACGACACCGGCGGCGACAGCCTGACCCGCGCCGGTCTCATTGAGGTGGCACCGCCGGCCGCCCGCCAAACGGTGCTTTCCAGCGACTTCGAGACCGGGCTCGCGGGTTGGTACCGCCAAGGCAAGGTCGCCTGGTACGCGGGTGATCCCAAGCACGGGACCCACGCCATGCGCTTCACCGGCAACAATGTCTGGGTCGAGCGCGGCAGTTCGACCGTCGGATACCGGGATCTCGTGCTGTCGGTCTACCTGGGCGCCAAGTCGTTCGAAAATTGGGAGTACCTGATCCTCTATTGGACCGACGGCCAGACCTGGTATGAACCGTTGACCATCGACAACCACCACCCGGCCAGCGATGGACAACTGCATCTGTTCGAGGTCGCCCTGCCGGCCGCCGCCGCCAACAACCCGGCGTTCGGCATCGCCTTCGGCATGTGGGACACCGACACCAGCGACTTCGCCTACATCGACGACGTGCTGGTGACCGGCGTACCCATCAGTCCGTAGTGCCGTAGGTTGCCGTGAGGAACGAACCCCAACATCCCCGCCACCGACCGTTGGGGTTCGTTCCTCACCCCAACCTACGGCTCTGCACCGCTACCCGTCGTCCGGTCGTCCGTTTCGGAAAAACGGCCCACCTCCCGTTGCACCTGCGCATTCATATTGATCGGCGCGATCACGATCTCCGGGTGACGCTGCGAGAACACTCGGAATATCTCGTCGACAAAGGATCGGCCCACCATATCGACGCCCGCGAAGTCCAATACGACATTGCGGAAACGCTCGACGCGATTCATGATGCGCTTCGCCTGAGAGCGAGAGACGAGCTGCTCCCCCTCGTACAATGCCAGGCGGATCGGCACGACCGTCTTGGAGAAGTCCAGCGTATCGGCATCAGTGTATTCGTCGAAAACGGACGCCAGTATGCGCTCGGTCTTGGGGGAGAGGATCATGCCGACCGTGGTCCCCGCCGTTGTGCCTTCGAGATGCACCAGGAAATCCCGGTCCGACGCGTCCGTATGGCTGAATGCCAGATCGCCTGAAGTGATTCGGAATAAATCGAAGACCCTTGACGTAAAAAAGATACCTTCCCCGGTATGGTTCTCCGGATCGGTGGTCAGCTTACCTTTGCTCAGCTCCAGGATCGCTTCTCTGGGGTCGCCGAGACCCATCAGACGCGCAATGCGTTTGAAAATGCCTTCGCCATCGTCCCGAATCAGTAGTGCGAGCCACTCGTCGCTGCGCCTTGCGACGATCCGCACCACCGTCCCCCCGGAATGGTCGATCGCATTATTGAGCATTTCGGTGAATCCGTAATGCCAGATATCCCGGACGTTCTTCGGCAGTCCCTCCACGATGTACTCGAAATCGCCGGCATAGACGCGATCCTCGGTGATGGCACCGAGCGCGTAGTTACCTTTCTGCCAGCGGTTCGGTCCTAGGCGATACGTGCGGCCGCGTGTCGTCCCGACAGCCTCCAAAAAGCGCTCTCGGGTCAGATAGGCCAGATGTCGGTGCACGGCCTGACGGGTGATGCCGAACCGCTCGCAGGTCTCGGCGACGATGTCCGCTCGCCCGGCCCTGACGGCATCGATCAGGTGGCGACGAATCGACCGGGATTGGCTGGTCTTACCGATATCCATGGAAGGTCAACTCGCTGGAATCGAGCAGGAGCGTCACAAGCTCGGCACCGCCATGAGGCGACGCTCGAAGTCCGCGGCGAACGCAAGCGCCGCGCGGATGTCTTCCGGCTCCAGCACCGGAAAATCATTGAGGACCTCGGCCTCGCTCATCCCTGATGCCAGGTAGCCCAGAATATCGTAGACGGTCATGCGTAGGCCGCGGATGCACGGTTTGCCGGCGCGCTTGTCCGGCTCGATCGTGATGCGATCCCGGTAATCCATGATGCGACTCCACAGCGCGGTGCAAATAGAGAGAAGAGAAGCGCGTCGTCTACCTGCGCCCGACATGATGTGACGATGCGGGAGCCTGTTTACCGCACGGCCCCGACTGGTGACTGATCACGTATTAACAGGAGCCTCAGTTGACCGGCCGTTACCCGCTCAGCATAGCCCCGCCCGCGGACCCCGACAAGGAGCAGCACCTGACCAACCCCGCCCCGCCGGCACCCGCCGTGGGACCAGTGCCCGGGTGCTGGCCCAGGAGGCGTGGGGCATCACAATCGATCAACAGCCGATGGCGGGGTTGGAACGAGCAGTTGCGCAACAGGTTTAGCGGCTGGATCATCGCCTGATGACCAAACGCGACACCGAGATTGACGACTTGCGGGCCGCCTGGCCGGTGCCGGGTCCTATTCAGGCGGCTTTAGACGCCTTGGCGATTGCCCGATGAGGCGCGTTTCTTCACACTGCTGGGGGCGATCAGGTCATGCTTCAGCAGGTTGAACCTGACGTAATCCTGGTCAGACATCCGGCGGGCATAGGCGGCCGACCGCTCCGCGTCGCCGCGCATGGCGAACAACATGCTCAGCGCTTCCAGCGCTTCGTCTGCGGTGACGCGCGCCCGATACGCCGTCGCGTCTGGGTCGGCCAGATACCGCAGTTCATCGGGGGTCGGAGCGTGGTCGAAGATCGTTTCCATTGGGAAAGTATAGCCGATGTCCGGCAGGTGGGCGATTGGACAGCCGCGCGCGGGTGCGATCCAAACTGATGTGGTTGCCGGAACTGTCACGCGGCTTGCTTAACGAGCCCCTGCCAGTACGCTGACCACTTCCCGTTGGCCCGGGTCGTGCGCAACGCGAGCATGGCCTGCGCGTTG